>Ga0163217_1060171_pt1 | contig 14410 bp, 19 predicted proteins | sample SynspAceP_FD_185933 | JGI IMG/M metagenome (GOLD analysis project Ga0163217, IMG submission 185933) | Saline lake microbial communities from Ace Lake in Antarctica - Synechococcus sp. Ace-P (PacBio error correction) | ecosystem: Environmental > Aquatic > Non-marine Saline and Alkaline > Saline ... | reverse complement strand
AAAGGTGGGTATCTCGGGTGCCCTGTTACCAATAATCCCGAGGATGCATCGGATGGTGCGATCGCGAGGGCGTCATCCAAGCAAAGGTTACGCTATGCAAGAAAAACCAATGTTGAAACGTGAATTCGACCCTCGCGCGGCCGAGGAACATTGTGGGGTGACGGGCGTTTCTCGGACAGAGCGAACCTACTTTTTCATTACGACGTTTTCGCAGCCGCCGCGAAGTCGGCCCTTGGATCGCCGATTATGGGACCCGACCTTTCTCGATGTCTTGGCTTGAGCGGACTACCACGAACAGCCGGTTGGTCGAGTCCCGAAGGTTCGATGGGTTGCTGAATCGGCGCGGCGGAAGGATGGCGAGGAAACGAATGAAATACTGCCCGAGCGGAGGCGGATTGGATGAGAGTGCCGGGTATTCCGCTTGTACTTTTATGTGGAGATCGCATGGTTCAACCACGTGTGAGAAGGATTGTCTTTCGAGTACCAGGTTTGCACCCGCTTGCATTTGTTGGTATTGAGAGTCCTCGGCTGAGATCGGGTGATGGATCCCCTCGTACGAATGGGAGCATCGGGAGTTCGGCGGGAGCGTTGATGTCGGGTTGAATTCGGGTGGTCGAGTGAACGATTCTAGAGTTACGCGATACGGCGTTCGGATGATGCTGTTGAGGTTGGTGCGGCGGTGTACACGGTTTCGTTTTGCGTTGATGCGATCGGTGCCGGGCATATCCGTTCAGCAGTGAAGCAGGGCCCCCAGTGCGCCGGCGATCGAACGGACAATTGCCGGCACGTTTACATTGACGCCCCGATCCGCCTACACGAGTACCTCGTCGCCCTCGTCCGCGTGGTGAATCGCACAACGTGTCATTAACGTGGAGATTACACGGGTCAACGAGTGCTCGCGAAGGGTCCCGGTGTCGACGTCTTGGCGATTTTGGCGTCGTGTTCCACTTTCGTCGTGCGTGACGGCGGGGGTAGGTGCGGCGTTTACGGGGTTGGTGGGCCGATTTTCGCCGTTGATGGGACGGGCGGTTGTTTGGGGCATCGCGATTCACTTTGTGTGCGTCGTTGGCATTTTACTGTATATAGATTTTTGATCCCGATCTTCCTTTGCGCCGGTTGGGGGATTTGCGGAACAGGTGGCGTTGCCGGCGCTGTGCTCGGGCTCCGTGGCGGCGCGTCATCGCGGGCGCACGCGTGCGGTGCTCAGTGTCGAAGGCACGTCCGGACGCGTTCGCCAGGGGACTTCCGCGAAAGCGGACGGTGTTTGACACGTTTGCCGGGGGCGCTGTTATCCGGTGGTGTCGTACTCGGTCGGCGAGCGAGTGTGTGAGGGGGTCGCTCGATGACTGGAGAAAATTTTGCCTTGCTGGATCGGGCAGTCACTTGTCTTGCCGCTTTCGCAACTTGATTAAACCCGGTCGCGATGGGCATGGTTCTGATCCTACACGTGTTGTTGTTCATCAATGAGTGCTCGGTCGCTTTGCATTACGCGTCATCGATCAAGGGTGGATTTGGAATTGAGTGATCCGTGATTCCCGTCTCCCCGTCAAACTCAGCGCAGCGAACGTCGACGCAATCGGTCCGATGAGAAAAGTTGCGAAGATTGTTTTTGCAAAAGAGTCTCGCGAGATCGGGGGGCGTGTCGTGTATGGCAAGGACGGTGGCGGGCGATTTGCGACGCAATCGTCCGGCGATGTTCTCGTTGTATTTTGACACGTTGGTGCCGCGGCAGTGTGTACGCGCTTGCTGCGTTGCAGGCCGGTCGACAAGATTCAATAACGTCGGTTTGTCACCCAATATCGATGCGGTGGTGCTCGGGGACGCGCCGGTTTGAAATTCGAAAACGACGATTGACGTCGAGTTGCGAAATACCAATCAGAGCTCGCCGGGAACGTGCCTCGATTTTTTGGCAATGAGGACTCGGTCGAGCAAGGAGAAAAGACTCGTGAGCCTGGCGCTCGGGACAAGCGAGCATTCGTTTAACAGTTGGTAGGAACCAAACTCAGGCTCGGTCGCGTTCAAATGTGCCGATCGTGTGGCGATCTTTGGTGTGACTGGAGTCCTCTAATTTGGGACGCAAATTGGACGAGATCTTTTATCGCAGTGTTTTGGGAGTTCCGATGTGTCGTTGGTCGTCGATTTTGCGGCGTTGGTGGGTTTGATTATCGGTGTCCAGTTATGGAGCGATCGGCGGGTTACGCGGCGGTTGATCGATTCGATCATGTGCGATTGTGACTGTGTATTCGATCCCGTCATCTTTGGTCGTGATTTTTGGGGGTCAGTTTTTGATAGGGAGTGTGAAAGTTTTTAGAAGTTACGGGATGGGATCACCGATTTTTACATATTATCGGGCATTATGGTTGACGATGTCGGTGTCGTTCTTTGGTAGGTATGTCGTTGCGGAAATGAGCTGTCGAGGCGAGCCGAGAACGATCGGTGCACTCACGGCTCAATTCGGTTTCGCACATCGTTGCCAATCGCCTGGGCATGTGATCGTTTATTGACGTTTGACGATTCCTCGGTGGTGATGTTAGTCGAGCGTTTCTTGTCGTTCCTCAGGTCTCGGTTGCGCGCCGCCGGAGTATCGCTTGGGTTGTTGCTCAAGTGGGGTCGAGGGTTGTCGGTTTGTCATTTGTTTTGGTGGGTGGTGTGTTTCGGGGGCGGCGTTTGCGCTGATTGTCGCGATGATTTTTGGGCGATGGGACTTCGTGAACGGATTGATCCGAAATTGAGACCGATCATGGTCATCAGGACGCCCGGCAGCCATGCAAGCGATCGGAGCCTGACGCGTTGTTGAGCGTGAGCGATGTTGCAAGTTCAGTTTCAAAACGGACGAGGGGATGGTCGCGGCGGTGGCGTCGGTGTTTGTTTTGGTACGTGCGACCGGGGAGACGGTGGCGATGTCGGAGAGAGCGGGGCAGCGGCCCAGAGCGTTGCGATCTCCGCCGATTGTGAGGATGGTCCCAAACCGCGGGTCAACTTGACGGGCGGAGCGGGCGACTATTCGGCGTGCGATCTGCTCTCGATGAGGTGAGCGGGGAATTGCGACGTGGCGTGGCGGCCAATTGGCGGTGGATTTTCCAAAGACCCGATGACGGCGTGAATTCCGTTGATGCGTGAGGCCGCACTACCGAGATGGACTCGATTGCTCTGGGTTTGATCGGCACGAGTCGACTGAAGCAAGGATCGAGCTGTCGGATGGTGGGCATTCCGGCGCCGAAACAGGATTGCGAGATTATTTCCGCCCAATTCATCGGCGGGTGCGCAGGGTGTAATTTGTCGCGATTGGACGTTGTCGTGTGAACCGGATTGTTGTAGCGGTGAACGACGACAGTGATCGACGTCCGTTAGCGCAGTCATGGACTGCTTGCCGATGACAGGAACGCAAGGGGCAACCGCGATTGTGCTGATCACAAGGGACTCGGGTGTCGGTTGGGCGTGGCCGGACCGTGTGTTAGGTGATGTAGCGGGCGGATCGTCGGGCAGGCGATGTGCCCGAACGTATATGTTCGCGTTGCTTGTCACCCTTACACGATCGTTTGGTTCGGTTCGTGCCGGATGTCCCGAATCCAAACCGTGTAGGAGCCGCTGCTAGCGATTCCGGCCACGCCGGACCTGTCCGTGCCGTGTGGTTTTGTTCGTGAGTGCGAGTTGCCGTTGTAACGTTGGCGATACGGACGAGCCCGGTGCTCACCGAGCGGACCCGATGAGCGAATCGGGTTATACCAGTTCGACACCCGGGAACCACTCGGAAACTGATCCCGTACTGGCGGCTGCAGTGGAGTGCGAGGATGACGAAAGTTCGAGCGAGTCTGTTGAACGAAACCGTGTGAATGAGCCGTATTGACGTGGCGTGATTTGAAGGGTTATTTTCCTTCCGCGAGGTTACCGCTATTGGATCCGCCCAAGGGTGTTTCGAGCCGTCCCGATAGGATTCGTTGAATCGCTGGGGGACGTTGGGCTTGGTCGGTGTGGGATGCGGAATCCGCGACGGCTGCGTGCATTCAATTTTGGTGCGTCCGAAGGCGGGGATGTGTCGTTGATGGGATACGGTCGATCGCGGGTCGTGGACGCGTCCCGATGGTTGCCCTATCGCCCGCGCGTGATGTTTTTCAAGTCCGTTTGCGTCATGAATCCGCGAATGCGGTCGGTGCAATCATGGGGAACGGTCGTCGTGATTCGTTGGCGAAGGGACGCGATCCGCAAACTGAAGTGCCCGTGGTTGATGGAGTTTGGTGGGTTGAATCCTCGGGTTGTGGCGTCGGCGACGATTCGGGGGGCGCGTTCAACGCTTGGATCGCGCTGCCTCTCCGGTGCAGCGGAATGTGTTTGTGTGGACGAACCCACGGTTTCGCGTTGGAGTTTCGATCAACGCAAGATCTCATCTGTGTGCATTTGCGAGATTGGTTGTGTATTTTGTTATGCTCACGCCTCGCGGGGCAATCGCGACACGAGTCGCGTGATGTATTTTAGGCGGATTCTGGAATCCGCAGGCGGAGGATCTCGTCGCGGACGAATATCGTATTCAGGAGGCGTTGTTGTCCGGCGGTGCCTGTGCGGATCCGGAGATTTGGGACCCCCCGAACGATCGTGTTATCGGCGAAGTGCTTCGCCGGATGTTTTACGGGATTGCGTGTGCGATCCCCGATGCCCGGTCCAGGTCCGTCCCCCCGCGATGTACACGCCGGCCTGATTTTGCCAATTCGAGACGCGGCCGCGTTGGGTTCGCCGAAAGGGATCGGAACGGTCCTCTACGGAGTCGATTTTGTCGCGAATTGAAGCACTCATTTTCGGGACCAACGACGCTATATTGCATTGTACGGGGTGCAAATTGTCGGGACGCAGAGCGAGGTTCCGCGGCACCGATGGAGCGAGGGTGGCATTAAAACCCTGAACCGCCTTTGCCACGACCGACAGTTTTGCCGAGTTCCCGCCCGATCGCGTCATGGGACGGTTTTGTCGGCCGATCCGGTTTCGTATCGATCAGTTTTTTCGGTCACAGTAGCGGAATCCACGGTCCAGCAGTGTGACGTGCTTGAGGCACGCTGAGCCGAACTATCCGGTGATTTCTTATTGTATCCACCGCTTGTTTCCCATTTGCCACCGTCGTAGTCGATTGGCCCAGATGTGACCGGTGATGTGTTCGTTTCTTGCCGATCATCTCCGAGAAGTTTTTCTGGATGGGAAATCGATTGCTCCAGCGTGGCAGTTTCGATACGAAAGAGACAGTTGTGGCCAACGATTTTTTGTCCCCTGTTGGATGTGAAGGCGGAGCTTATGGCCGCGGGGTTAGGAAGACGTGCAACTTTATTGAAAGTTTCCTGGATCGACGGCTTGCCAGTAGTCGTTTACACCGCGGATGGCCCGAGCAAGACTTGGGTTTCTCGATTCCGGTATAATTGTGATTCATCATGATCGGGGGTTTGTGTCGCGGGACGGCTTGGGATAGTTCGGGCCGTTCATGTTCCGGCTGTTCTCGTTTGTTTCATCAATCAGCCCTTCGCCATCGCGTTTTCGCGAGTCTCCACCGCCCGTAGCGGTTGACCACTCATCTGGACCCACAGACTGTTGAGCTCGGGCGTAATTTTTCGTATGACTCGGTGTCCACAAAGACTTTAATTCTTACTTTTCCCGTTTCAGACTAGGGGAAATGGCACTTCGGATGAGGCTTGGGCGACGTGCGATAGGCCAGTCCGGGGAAAAACTCTCCATAGCAAAGTGCTAATAGGAGCATGTCGAGTTGTGGCAAATTTGAGAGATTTGGGGAAACGCCCCAATCTCTTTTGGTCGGCGGATCGAGGTTCCAAGGTCTTGTTATCTCAGGTTTGTTATTCCCTGGCATGACCTCATCGAATACAAATGACGCATGTACAGGGTGGTATCTGGACAGAGCAGGTGGCCGAGCTCCGTAATCGTGATCGTCGGCCGGTGGACGCGGTTGGATGGGGCGCCGCGACGTTGCGGCGGCGGCTCGCGTGCGAGGTGCCGTGTCGAATGGCACGATTCCCCGTCGGTGTGAGGCCCGGGCAACCGATCCCGGCGATGGTTGGATTGGATCGAGACATGGATCCGACCGGGATGAGTTTGTGTTCGACGTGCGAATACAAATCGCGGACGTTTTGATTGATGGGGTGCGAACGAGATCCCGGGTTACTGGCCCGTTCGGATTTTGCGGGGTGCGCGAAGACGGTGCGGACATTTCAGCCGTGGCGAAAGGGCGGTGCGTGAGGGGATGTGCCGATCGCCGCTCTGCAGTACCGGAGTAAGTTTCAACGCCGAGTTAGGCTGAACGAGGGTGCTGTGCGCGTCTCGGGGCCAGCGAGTTGTTGCTCATAACTTGTTTTCTTCGACGCTGGGAATCGCAGTTTTTTGAAGAGGTCGCATCCGTGAAGGAGGTCGGGCTTCGTTGGCGATTCTTGGGCGCTGAACTCGAACGGCGTGTGATTGCTCGTTGCAAATCGGACTGGTCGGCCGTGCGAGGATTGTTTGTCCCGATTCCAGTGGTTTTTCGAGTCTTGATTGATGCGTGATGGGATCGGTTTTGACGGTTGGTCGGACCAATTGATTTTGCGACTCGCGGTACGTTCCGTTTACCTGCATAAAATAAGCGTGTTGAGTTGCCCGCTGATCCAGTACCGGGATGAGTGGGATGGTGTGGGCGATGCGTTGCAGATGTCGGTTGCGGGCTACGTTTTATTATCCGACAATCGGTACCGACCGAGTTCGGGGATGTTCCTTGATGGCAGGTGATTTGGCGAGCGCCCCCAGAACCGGTTGGTGCCCGATGGCGAAATCCGGGATTCGTCGACGTCTTGGATTGGAATGCGTTGCACTCCGGTTGGTCGGTGGTTTTGTCTAACCGTTGGATCGACAGGGATCTTCTCGTCCAAGTTGCGTGCGATGAACTGTGCGAATGTTTGCCCGATCTGTGTGGCCCACGTTTCACTCAGGTTATTTCGATAGCGAAAGTTCACGTCGATGCGGACGGTGACTTCCCGGTCCGTGATTTGTATTTGATGCACTAGTGGTTTTTAGGCGTTCGCGACACCCCGGTTTTGCGGGATGCGGGGACGTGGCATTGCGTTCTCTCACGCAGATTGTGTTGGAGATACCGGGCGACTGGACGAGTGCGTTTGCACCGAGCGTGATTCGAGCGTTTTGCCCGAAGCGAACCCATTTTCATTTTGAGTCCCCCGGCCCCCGGGATGCACCGGGGTCCAAAACATCGGGTTGGTCGAATACACCCCGGACGTCCGGCGTTGCTTGCCGGTTTAGCCCGCACATAAAATCGCGTTGGGCTGCCGTCTCATGCCGATTTGATTCATCATTCACTCGTCCGCAGGTGCGGCCGGGATTTCACACGTTGCAGTTGGGTGCGTGATCTTCCTTTATTTGCTTCGATAAGCCTACCGATATGACTTCAGCGACTCACTTTCTTTCGTTCTGGTAGCGTTTGCTGATCTTTCGCGGTGGCGTTAATTGGGTTATCGCCACGATCCCACTGCAGCCCAGGATATTTCTCCGGACGTATTCGCGAGTTTGGTTGGGATGCAGGCGCGGAGCGGCCGCTACGGGTGAGCCGACCTTCGCTAAACGTTCGCGCACGGACACCTATGGGCAACGTGGATTCCAGGTCTCGTTAGTTGGCGGATTTGCCTCGCCAACTCCGGCGCGAAATGGAAATCAGCAATGCTTGGCAGACTGAACGCCCCTTGAGCGTGCCAGTTCGCAAACGCTCCGGGTTACTACGCCGGCTTATGATAGCTGATCGTGCAAGCCGGTTGCGTAGAGCATTAGTCGCGTTATCGTGGAACGCGACCGGGCTATTCTCAGGTATGTTCGTGGGAACTGAAATGCCCGGTTGGTTCGGCGTGATGCGGGCGGGGGCAAATGGATACCGTTTGCGGTATGCAATTCGATACCCCGCTCGGCTTTTCGAGCGACCCCCGCGCAACGGTTTGATTCGTCCCCCGGTACTGGGGACCGGGGGTTATTGCGGGACGGGTGATATCGTCGGCGGCGTCGGCTTTATCGACGAGGGGAACTTCAGTAGCTCGATTCGTACGATTGATGACATGGAGGTCCAGTCGCACCTTGAGTTCCCGATCCGACATTTTGGGCTGCCCATCGCGATCAATCATCTTATTTGCGTTCGTAACGGAAAGCCCCCGTCAATCCGGAGAGTGTTTTCGCCATACCGAATTCGCGGGGATCGGTCGACCCGGGCCGTCGGGTTTATCATCGCTGCCTTTGATCGGTTGTCGTATTTCGATACGGGGTTCGTTGTATTTGTTCGGTAATAGGATTCGAACACCGATATGTTAACAATTTAAGTCAATCATCAAACGTGTGAGTGTCGAGGTTGGAGCGAACATGCCAACGCCATGGCAGAATGCGGAGATCACATTTGGTAGCAATATGTTCCTACCGATTGGTGCGTGCGAGTGGGAATGAGGTCAGCCTTTGGCGGTATCGGTGGATCGAACCCCCGGTCGCCGTTTACCAGGTTGCGACACGGTTTGACCCACCGGAGCAGGTCCGCTCCGATGACGCCTGGGTTTCTTTGGCCTCAGTATGGTTTTCCACCGGAAGCCGGGTTTTCAAGTGAATGTTTGGCGGTGAAAGAGGTCGGGCTGATAGTCCTTTGGAGTTCATTTCTTCGGATTGCTTATCGAGCACGTTGCAGGTGGCAGCCTGCATACGGTCAGACTTAACACCACGCGCCGATCCCGATCACGCGGAATTAAAACACCCGCGATCGAGTAGACGCGCAACACGCCCCGCGCTGTCGTCGTGTCTCTTGATAAAGACGCGTCCAACACGATCCGGGAAACACCCCGGCCAGAACGGCCCAATTTTTTTTTCGGGGGCCCCCGGGGAGCGCAACAGTGTTTCATCTCCCCCGGTTCCGCAGGTACCCGCCGGGCCCCGACGCCGAGCATGATCCGGCATGAGCCCAATTGACGACCGATCGTAGGACATCAGCGTGGCACGTTCCTGTTTCGGCGGTTGAGAGAAATCGGATGATGGAATCGGCGATCAGTAACAAACCTCGGGATCGAGCACCCGCCATCATCCCGATCGATTTCATAATGAGTCCGGGATTCAACCGTGTGCCAGCGGAGTTGCATGTCAGCGCCGTGAACGCGATCAACCGGAGCATCGTTAGCAGCCAGATCTTCGGAACCCAGCGCCATCTGAACCCTTGCCGCTGAGGTTCGTGTTTTGCACGGAGACGATTCCGCGGTCCCGGACGCTCCTAGGCCAATCGACGCCGACGTTGTGCAGATCAAATCGACCCGGCGGCGGATAAACATGACACTGGCAAGGGATGTCGCATAGTACAGCCGCACAAAATCGCCCTAAACGCCGTTGTTGAGCGTCGTTTCGAATCCACACCCCGGTCCGATGGAGCGCCGAGAATAAGCCCGACACCGCAGGCGGTGAACAACCCGAACACGGCGGCACCAAGCGCTCGACAGGGAATTCAGCCACCGTCGGGTCTGGGATGCGGTCGAAATAAAGCGGCATCAACACGTTGGCCGTGATTGGCCCAATGAAAAATCGGCGTCACGCGACAAGCAACCTTCTCGACGAACCCCCCAAGTGCCCCCGATGCCCATCGATACGAACACCAGTAACATGGCGACTTCTGTGTGAACTGGACAGGAAGGGGCGTGGCGATTTCCCCGGTGACGCGGCATCATTGCGGACATGCATGTTTGGTCATAATTGGCATCGGTTGCCACTGAATTTGCCGCAATGGTCCGACGACGCGATTGTCACTCCCTGTTCTTCCTCCCGGAGGTCGCGACGCGGCCCACGTCGTTAAGTGATAGGATCTCCGATATTCGCCCCCGTATGTCAGGGTTGGTCGAGCGTCTGTGAGAACCCGCGACGCTCATTAGGCCCCGGGCGTTGGAATATCGCCTTCGCGGGCAGTGCATGGATCCGTGCAAAATGCCTCGCCGAAGCGTTCTCTTGGCTGATAGTTGTGGCTGCGGTCGAGGGCGCGCAACACAATCCGTTCCAGGGCCGGAAACCCGGTGTTTCGTTGGCAGGCATCGTTCGGACCGATGTTAAAAGCGCGAGCAACCGCGTCATCGGGGCCATGCCCAGGCGGAATGTCGGCATTTCCAACGTGGTACGGAGTGTTTTGAAATCTCTCGGCATTCGAGACAAGAATGATCGAATTCCCGGCTGGTGGACGATCGTTTGGTAGTTTGGCTGCGCCCAATTCGTAGCCGATCATGAGGCCCGCAGGTCCGCTAACGGTTTTTTTGGGAGCTACCGGTTGGCGTTCGATTGCTTAGACTGTCGTTACGACGTGCGTAGCGCTCGTATTTCATTCAAGGACGGCGAGGTTTTAACCTTTGCAGTTTCTTTTTTTGCCTGCTCCTGCCGCCGACGCCGAAATTGTCGTTGAACGAGACGGATTCACTCCGCCCTCTCATGCCGAAATGCTTCCGCGGAGGGCAGACTCCGGAAATGTACCACGGCGAACGCTCCCGCGTCACGGTGCTCTGCGCGACTTCGGAACCCGCGCCTTCGGAACCCGCGCTTCGGAACCCGCGCCTTGGAACCCGCGCTTGGAACCCGCGGCTCAGCGCCAAGCGAACCGGCCCGAAGAAATCCAGGCACCGCATGCCTCGGCTCCGGCTTGACTTTGGCGCCCGAGGTTTAGGTGTCGCAAACGCAATCGCCCGCCGCGTTTCGACAAGATCTCGACAAGGCAAGCCACAATCGGGCGGAGGCCGATGAAACTGGCTCGCCGACTGGCTCGGCCGAATCAGACGGAGAGAGAGCGGGTAAACCAGATGGCAAGAAGAAAGAAGACCTGCCGCGAGGCTGATCGGAAACCGACCAGGGGTACCAATCGCAAGAATTGAGGTCCAGCCCGGCAAAGTCGCGTCCGAACTCCGTTGAGGGTTGTCGAGTCCGAAGCCGAACTCGCCCGCTCGTCGGGCGATTTCGAGTCTTCGATTTTCTACGGCCGGCACTGCCCGGTTGCCGTATCGACGCGGGAACGTCGGAGGAAGATTGCGTCAGGACATCCTGAAAAATCAAAGAGGACGGTTTCGTCGCACTGGCGGCCCGACGAGGAACGGCTCCCGTTCGAACATTACCGAGGCCGAACGTACCGGGAATCCGTCGAGGTTCGTCGGGTGGTGGTTTTAGCGCGAGAGGACTTACTTTGACGTTGCCGGGGTCGGGCGATCGAGGTCGAGTGCTTGGACCCCGTATCCCGTAAGGGTCTCGGGTCGAAGTCTCGTCACCGCCAACACGGCGCGGAATGTCAAATCCGGTTTGATCCGCGGGTTTCATCCGATAGCCAAGTGACCGTATACGTGTCGAAGGACCTCACGAATTCCTGACCAAAATGTCTTGCCTCGTACCCCGAGGCAACGGCCGACGTAGTAACTCGTGTAGCCGGCGGGCATCTGGAAGCCGAACGCAGTGTTTGGTGAAGAAACTCGAGAAATCGAGCCCGGTGAATCTCGAAGTGTCGTTCGCAGCGTCCGGATTCCGTGTGCGTCGTCGACTCGGCGACTCGACGGGTTTCGTCCCAGTAAACTGAGCTGGGATCGGGTCTCCAAACCGCCCCGATGTGTAAGAGCCAAAAGGTCAAGGTCAGGTGACAGGTCGACAAAGCAACTGGAAAATGGGTTGTCTCCGCGACGTGCTGGAAAACGTGGGATTCGCGAAGGTGAATTCGCCATGGATCGGACACCGGACGGTAACCAAGACCCCCGCCCGTTTCGGTTTGCTTTTGTCCGGCCCTCGGCGCCGGCGTGAGGACTCGTTCCACATCAGCGAAACTGTGCCAGCACGGGTGTCAGCAGAGTGTGGCGCAGGGACAGTCGCCGTGAAGGTGTGAGCTTCGTCGCGATTCGTAAGAAAATCGGCCTGCCCCGATCTAAAGCCGCCCAAGCCGGAGCGGGGAATTCCCACGACGGGAAGTTGAGACCCGACTCGCCGACTCGTTCATTTTCAACCGCAACACGCTGGCACTCAAGGCGGCACACCCGGATCGGCGGCGCGCTTAGGTTGCGTTGGTAAACGATGTCAGTGAGCCGTTTTGGCGTTAGCACGGTTGTGAAACTGATCGAGTTGAATCGGTATTTCGTCAATTAGGAAACCTGTGCGTTTTTTGTTTTCGGATATGTGGAGCGGGCTATCGGCCGTTGTCGACGACCGCCCCGAATGATCGGCAAACACGCCCCTCGACGACGGTGGTCGTCACGCGGAGACGCCGCGACGGCGCCGGGTTGATGCTCGCCAATACCGTGTGTGATCGATCAGGCGTCGATTGCGATCCCATGGCGATCATCTGTACCCCGCCGCGCCAGAGATTATTCCCGTTCTCAATGAGAGCGTTGCGCTCGTCAAACCGGCGAATACCCGCCGAGCTGGCAGGGCGGATTTGGCGTTGATGTCCCCCACCCCGCCGGTCACTCGCGTGATTTGCATCAGGGGCCGGTTGTTATGCGGACGGTTGTGCTTTCGTCGCCCCGATCGAGCGACGTCGACCAGTGCAGGATCAAACCCCGACGCGATTCTCGTTGACGTTCACGCTCGAGGCACGGCCGAACAAACGATCAGTCGAGATATCTCGACGGAGGCCGTTTCGCCCCGTGTCGGGACCACACGCTATGTCCGACGCCGATGTTACCCGTGATTGTCCCCCGGCGGTACCGGCGATGCAAGTGCGAGTCGAAGTGTGTGCCTACGACGCTCATCCCGGCAGGGATGTCGGACGCGGTCACCCAACACGCTCACCTTCGACCGTGCCACTTCCACGTCGCCAGGACGTTTCGACTCTGTGGCGCGATCGTCCCCGGAAAAGAACCTGGGCGGGGTAAGCGTCTGATCGAGCGGTTCGAGAGGCGAATGCGACGTGATGAAGCAGTTTTTCCTCCGACGCGTTAGCGATGGATGTCTGGCAAGATCTCTGATTTCAGTGAGGGCCTTCCGCTACAGGCGGTGTAGCTTGACCATCTGAGTCGAGTTTGTTGCTTTTTCGCCGCTCACAGGTTAGGCTTAATCTTGGCCGGGAGTTTCCCGGAGGTCAGGGCTCGATCAAAAAACTTCGACGCGTCGAATCTTCTGCTGAGCCGCGATTCCGATCGCGTGCCCGTAGTCGTCGTATCGCTCGTTGACGGAATGCCCACCGAACGTCAATCAACGTTGGCATTCCGCCCGGGGTGAAAATGACCCCCAGCGAGATTTCCGTGCTCAGCAAAGGAGCGTGTTGCAAATTGAAACCAAAGCAACGAACCCAAAACTTGGAAAAATCCTGTCGTGGCTCCGATCCCCCATGTCTGGATGATTTACCAGCGAAATGTCGCAATCCAGCACTCGTCGAACTCAGATTACGGTTCCCGCCAATCCGTTTCTTCCAGGCAATCAGAAATGTTCCGCGAACCGACAAACGGACCGCTCGGTCGGTTGTCCGGAAGGGTTGTTCGGATGGCGATATGAAAAATGCAGTCGCCCGAAACACTGTTCCGTGTCGAACCCGATCTCCCGCGACATCGGAGTTTATCCATTGACGTCCCCCCCCACGTCCGAGGATAATATGAGCCGCGACGGGATCTGATCGGTCCGCCATCGGTCGGCCCCGGCTTGGGGGCAACGGAGGTCATCCGGTTGTTTGGGACCGAGTTCGCGAAACCGTTGGTTCGATAATTCGCCGTCGGGCCGCCTTGCCGGGGACCGTTCGCAGCGCCGTCTGCTCGATGAACGCGAGGATATTCCGTGGTCGTAGCCCCCATTCCCGCCCTTGGTCCTGAATTGTCGATAGGTGATCGTATTGTGGATGCCAAACCAATCGTTTTAAGGATTATTTGGCGACTGGCCAACCGCGGCCGCTCGCCCGAGCGGCTGGGGCGGGCAACAGCAGCCGACCCAAAGATTTCGATGATGCATAGACCAATAGCCGACCAGGTAAGCTCGGCGATCGGTCGATTGGGACGGGGGCAGCATGGACAAAAAATGAAGGCCGGTTCAGAATTTTTACCATCACCCGCTGATTCGGGGAAAGCCGCCGAAATCGATAAATCAAAAAGCTCGGGGAAACGACCCGCATCGAAACAATAGGTGTGATTCTTGCAATTCCTCAAGGATCCCTTTTTTAAAAATCGAAAAACCATTCGGCATTCGACACTTTATTTCGCGATTCCCCCATTGATGAATTCGAGTCCCGGGTTTGCGAATCACCCCCGGTTGTTTACGTCGTTGTGCTCGATTCGGTTTTTTCCACGTTCCGCCTCAGCGAATGAGGCTTGGCTGGGATTTGGCCTCGACGGACAGGGAAAATTTCCGAGGTTGGGCAACGGGGGGGGTCGTGATTTTTTTTAAAAAGAAAAATTTCTTGCCTCTTCCACTTCTTTTTTTTTTTTGTTGGGTT
>Ga0163217_1043982_pt1 | contig 14413 bp, 12 predicted proteins | sample SynspAceP_FD_185933 | JGI IMG/M metagenome (GOLD analysis project Ga0163217, IMG submission 185933) | Saline lake microbial communities from Ace Lake in Antarctica - Synechococcus sp. Ace-P (PacBio error correction) | ecosystem: Environmental > Aquatic > Non-marine Saline and Alkaline > Saline ... | reverse complement strand
TAACCCTTGAAATCCCTGAAAAAACTAGAATTCAAATATCTTACCACCTAGTGTATTGGAGAAAAAAAGGCAGCACAAAAAAAATTTTTGATAAAAATAAAAAATGAAGGTTATTTCGTTACGTTGATAAAGAAATCATGATATCAGATGAAATTGTAATTAGAAAAAAAACAAAAAACATGATATTGATATCTCATTGACCGAATTTAAGTCAAAGAGGTATTCCGTTCACGATTATTTGATCGTTAGAAGCAAGCGCCTTCGACTGGCCAGAAGCTACGCTGTGCTTATATTTAGGTCAAAGGGGAATGTGTTCTTAGGAGCACTTATGCTTGCCCTTACTGTGGTTTATACTGTTGGGGAATAGAGCACGCTTATTCTCTTTTAATGCTCCTTCGGGCATGCGGAGATTGGAGGCTTTAGTATTAAAATTAGAAGTGGGATACAAGATTAACATCCGGGAAAAAATCTTTAACTCTCAGAAAAGTCGTTGCACCCTTGGGAAACCGATATTTCAAATTATTTATTCCACAATTAACTAGAACAAGCTTTCAGACGTTCAATATGATTTAGATTAACTCCTTTGAAAAAATTGACTGAAAAAAAACAACGTTTTGTTTTGAAGGTCAAATGGAAAGAAAGCTATTTTCATTTTTTCATTATAAAATGATTTGGCATTTAGAGATTTGATATCCCTTTTGAAGAATTATTCGTAATATTGATAGACGTTACAAAGAAACCAATAGTGATTACAAAGAGATCAAATGCGCCCCTTTAATGACTGAAATAACTTGTCAGACTTGTAAAGGCAAACGATTAAAATCGACAAGCACTACTGTAAAAAGTAGGACTATAAAAGATATTGGTGTGAGTTAGGCAAAATTATCCAATTGAGAGCGCATAAGATTTCTTTTGGGGCCTTTTCTTTCGGAGCAAGAAAGTATGATGTAGCCACAAACGATTCTGGAAAGAGTCATGATAATTAAATTTTTTGATAAACTAGAATTGAATTACCTAAACCTTAACCGTATGTCAGTACGTTATCCGTGGAGAAAGCCACCCAGCGAATCGATTAGCTACTCAAAATCGGTCAAACTATACGGACAAAAGTGTTGTATATCTTAGATGGAACCTTCAATCGGTTGCATCAAAGAGGACAAACAAAACCGCCTAATTGACTCGTTTAAAAAAATGCGCATCTTGGCCAATACATTTAATTGTAGTAGACACCGATGAAGACAAATGTTTGCAGCAGATATTTGATTGATATTGGACAGGTGCTGGCGAAAAAGTGAGAATAGTAGCTTTTGGTACACCAGAACGAAGTTGCGAAAAATGAAAAATCGTTTAACAGGGGCTTATATTCTGTAGAAAGTTTATCCCCGGTACCGAAAACTCGTCGCATTGAAAAAACCAAAGGTGCCATCCGTATTACGGGTGCTGAGCTGAAAAATAAACTTTGAAAAATTAACTGTCGATTTCCCATTGGGACGCTTTATGGCAGTAACAGGTGTTTCTGGTTCTGGAAAAGTACCTCTAATTAATACGATATTAAAAAAAAGCTTTGTCTTTCGTGAACTGAATCGTTCCAAACAAAAACCCAGGAAATTTAAAAAAATACTGGTATGAAAAATTAGAAAAAATTAATAAATATGACCAAGCCCAATTGAAGCAAAGAACCGCGAAGGGCAATCCAGCAACGTTATAACCAGTGTTTTTATGATATTCGTGACCTATTGCTTCTACAAATGAACTAAAATTAGAGCTATAAAAAAGGACGTTTTAGTTTTCAATGTGAAAAGGTTGTCGTTGTGAGGCTGTAGAGGGGATGTATTCTAAAAAATCGAAATGCATTTTTCTACCTGATTTAGTCCCTTGTGAAAATTTGTCATGGCACAAAGATACAATTCAGAAACGTTAGAAGTCGTTACAAAAGCAAAGAATATTTCTTGATGTACTAGTATGACAATTGAAAAGAAAAGCCCGTTGTCTTTTTTGAGCCACATTCCAAAATTCATCGTAAAGTACAAACAATTATTGATGTTGGATTAGGAATTATGTACATTAGTCAAACCAGCAACAACATTATCCGGAGAGGAAAGCTCAACGCATGAAGCTAAGCTAGCGAAACTTCATAAACGGTCGAGGAAAGAAATTTTTATTTCTAGATGAGCCCGACAACTGCGACCTTCATACAAAAGACATCGCTCGGTTATTGGAATCAAACCGCCTTAGTTGAGCTGAAACACCGTTTTAGTGAGTTTGAACACAAATTAGATTGTGATTTAAAACAGCTGACTACATTATTGATCCTTGGTCACTGAAGGGTGCTGTAGGTGAAAACCCAATTAGCACGGGACTCCAGAAAAAATTTGCAAAAGCAAAAAAATATTATACTGGATATTATTGAAAAAAATACTGAAAAGATATAAAAAACCGCACTATTTAGAACAATCTAAATAATTATAGTGGATAAGTGATCAAAATACAGGCCCTTTTCTTAAAGGGGTCTGTTGTTTTTTTATTTCATAGTGTTTCACTAACGCTAGTTTTGTGCTTCGTGTTAAAATAAAAGATGAGTTAATAAAAAAGATTCAGTCTAAGTAAACCATATGGAAATCGTTCTTAAAGTCCTATGACAAACCCGTTTAGAAAGCATAATAGAAATATAAGAAAGAATAGCTAACAACCTATTGCTGAAACAATTACTAGATAATGGAATATTCCAAAGGGAGCGATAGTAATCTGAAGGAAAGAGAAAGAATCCTAGAATTAGTAAAACAAGACATCATTTCAACAGAGAAGCTTCTGTTTTGCTTTGAAAAAACCATGCTAAAAAAGATAGTAAAGAAGCAGTTAAAAGAGATCAAACAACAGTTCAAGACCAGTCTTTAACTCAAGAACCTATCGGTCTCCACACGTAAGAAAAATAAGTGAACAAAGAAGACTGACAATAACAAGAAGAAATACGATGATACAAAGAAGATACAAAGAAAACCAAGAACAATAAAGCAATATTAGAAAAACTTGCTAAACGAAGCGTCAAGCTATTCTGTTCAATTAGATGGAAAAAGATAGCTGAAATTAGAGCCAATTAGAAACTCAACTAAAATAAGCAAAATGAAAAGCTAAATGTATAGTAAACATTGAAATTTAGACGAACCTAGACGCTTGAAAAAGAGAACCTGAGTTAAAGCAGTTAAGTCATGAATAGAAGAGTATGAGGCTCAATTAACTGATCTCGAAGAAGATTAGAGAACATTAATGGAAAACAGTACGTTATCGTTAAAACAAAAAACCAATGGGGATCTCCAAAAAAAAACAAATCATTGAAAAAATTTGAAATTCCAGTATGATGGGAAAATGTAGCCAATGACCACAATTCAATCAAGTTGGCGGAAAAAAAATGACAGAAGCATGGAAAATTCAATTTGCCGTATAAGTTAATGAAAGAATACTTTCTTCAAGGTAATGGAAAAATATGATTGGAAAGATGTTAATTGCGTGTTCCAAGGATTAGCTTCTACGAAATTCACAACACGAATTTATTATCCTAATTCGGAATGGCGTCTATTATTGATGTTGAAAGAGCCAAATGTTAGTTCTTTAAAAGACTTGGAAAGGTGAAAGATATCAAAGTTTAAACAGAGAATTAAAATTTATTGGAAAAACTGATTCTGATAGTCCCTTTTAAGCATCTCAAAGCGTATTACAATTGATGTAACAGAAGAAAAAATCTTGTTTATATTCCAAACAAACGTATTCGTTTGCGATATGACTTTTATTTACTGAAAGGTATTAGATCACCACAAGCTATCAAAGACTATTAAAATGGAAACGTGAGAATAGAAGAGTTTGAAGGTGAAGATATTTACGTTAAATGCACCAAAATGGCTACATGTGTTTTGAAAAAGTAAAAATCTTACGATGATTAAAACAGAAGACTAAATGGAAAAAGTATCTCTTGTAGATAGCACTACAAGAGATCTAATGTTAACAGTTATTAATGTTGGTATTTTGCTCAAGGAGGTTTTTAACGTGTTGATTATCAACAGTTAAATGGCACGTTTAAGGTTACTGTCTTGAATACAGACTGTGCAGCATTTAGAAGCATGTCATCCCGTCAATTGGTGCCATTAAAGTTCTTTCCAAAAATTAAGTATAGAAGAAATGCAAAAAGTAACTTAGGCACCATTCAAAATCAGAAATGAAAAAAACAGAAATAATCAAGAGAAAAAAGATCGCACCAATCAATTACTTGAATTTTAGAAAGACAAAATATGTAATCCTTGTAATTATTAACAGTTAGCACAACGACTGGAAATATATTCTTAAAAGGATAATGAAAAAAGTAAAACAGAATAACCGGTTATTTATGGATAGGCTCATTGAAATATTTTGAAAGGGTGATTAGGAAAATGAAAAAATTAACAAAATCAAAAAATTTAATAAGCTTAGTCAGTGCGTTTTAAGTGGTGAATTGCAAGAATATTTCGATTTTTATGATCCTAGTATCTTCTTTATCCATACTCCATTGCAGTGTTTTGGGTAGGCTCGCCTATTATTTTATATATTTATTCTTGCATTAATTATGCCGGAGGCTCCAGTGTCAGAAAAAATCTGATTGGCATAGAGGATTTAATGAACCGGAAAATGAAATAAATCCCGTTAAAGAAAGCTGAAAAAGGTAAACGAAAGAAGGAAAGCGAAACCCATAATGGACTGGAGTGACTTTCTAGTGAAATATGGCAAATTTCGTTAATGCCACTGATTTCTTAGCTTTATCAGGCTTTTCCAAAATTTTTTTTTACGTAGCGAATAATCTGATTGCGTTTGTAGCCAAGTTTTAGTCCTTTCTGTATTAAATTATGGCCAGTTTAAACCAATTTTATTTCTCTTGTCTTTACCAATAACAAGACTCACTTTAGGTCTGTTTTCAGTATTGGTTAAAAATGCGAGCATTGCTAAGTTTAACCTCTCTAATTGTGGTCCAGGGTTTCAATCAGACATTTGAACAACTATTTTAATTGCCAATTATTCTGCATTGTAAATACATTTATATGCAGAAGAGTTGTAAAATAGATAGCTAAATTAGAACAATTGTTGCGGTATGTGATGTACGAATTAGTCTATTGCATACTGTTTTTTTTGTTAAAACACACAAAATGAAACTTAAATTAAGCAATAGTAACAGTTAGCATACAAAAAAATGTGATTTCTTTAATAGCTAGTTTAAAATGTTTAAAATAAGAAATGTAAGGCAACTTTTTTTAAATCAATTCAACTGATAAAATAATAGCAACCAGCTAAATGAGCCCAAGGAGAATAAAGATGACTAATAGTGTAACAGTAAAAAGATTAGTGGACTCTCTAAGTAGTTGTACATAATGAGAGGAATTTTTTAAATCAGAACCAATCCAGGACAACTACCTATCAAGACCAGCTTTGAATTGACGGCTATTTTAACTATTACCCGCAAGAGCCCTATGCAAACTATTCGGCAGAAACAGAAAATTTCATTTTCAGAACGCATTTCTAGTGATGACGGTTAATGGTTTTTCGACGGATTGTCAGGCAGTTACACCTTGCTTTTTTAGTTTCACGTAATTTGACATTACCTAAAGAATTGATTCAAAGCGACAACTGAAAAAATAATGCCCATTATGTATCAACGTATGCTACTACTCGTATCGAGCTATATGTCAACGAATTTTTTAGAAGAACGGTTAGCTTGAAAGAGAATCCGTTCATGTGTGTTAATTCGATATCTATCGGAATGGGTTGCATGATTACTGGCGACAGTGGTGTAGTGAAAGTTGAAACAGCTTTAAACTCATTCAAAAGGTCACTTTAGTAGAGATGATCGAGTTAACTCACGTTGGTTGGAAAACCGTTTAATTGTGAGCCGCCTGAAATTTAACTATCTAATTGAGATCTGGAATTGGGCATTATCGATGTGGCTAATTTATTTGAGTAGAAGCCATCCGGACTAAGAAAGCGGTTAATCTAATTGTTAACTTCGAATTATGGATAAACATACTAAATTTGACCGTCCTGGGATTCCTCTGATGGGAAAAGAAGATTTCTTAATGTTGATGTTCTTTGATTTCTATTACCGGTTAAAAACTGGACGTATTAGCCGGTCATTATTGAATCAGCTGCTATGAATTATAGAGCCAAACCAAATGGGCATATAATGCAACTGCAAAATTTGAAGAAATTTAAAAAATTAATCAAAAGCAATTTCTGGAGAAGCTTAAAAAAAGAGATTAGAAGAGAACTTTTTATTCAGTGCAATCAAACCTATTTGCATTTTCCATTGGGGCCTTTGAAGTTTATTGGTATGAGTTATATGCTTCTTGCTAATTTTGTAGCCATATTTTAAGCATCGCGAAGCAAAAAAACGCGGATTGAGGAGATCATTCATTGATATGGCTCTTGGTCGCTACCCATCGCCTTTGATCGGAGGGCACGTATATACTTATCTTTGAAATTAGAAGTATTACTTGCAAAATCACGCGAAATAATGGCCATCTGAATGTGGGAATTGCTATATTATGTGGCATTATTGCTGGAGTCTTAACGGTTTAATTGGTACACTAAAAAGCATAGGTATCCCTATTTGGTTGATGCTAGATGTTCTTGCACCTAATGTCTTGTTAGCACAAGCGATGGACGTTGGGAAACTTTATTAACCAAAGAAGCACATTGGAGGAATACAAGAAAAACTTTTAGAAAATCTTTATTTCCCGAATGTCAATTATTTAATCAAAATGAATATCAATGGTTGTTTTATTACTCACCGACTTTTCTTTATGAATCTCTTGGAGTTAACTGGATTGTATTGATTGTCTTATTGCAAATCGTAAAATCCTTTATTTGCGTCGTGGCGAAGTAGCCTTAATTATGTTTTTGTGTATTCCATTTGGAGTTTTCTTTATTTGAAAGACTAAGAAAACAGATAGTTTATTGCGTTAGATGATTGGTGCGTGTATCCAAGCATTATTCAGTTGTTTATTCATAGAAAAATGCAACTGATTATTCTGGGCAACGAGAAGAAGAGACTATCCCTCCAGTTCCTATTATCTAGAGGGGTTAACTGGCAGACGAAGAGAAAAAAATCACTCAAATCAACTGAATTTGATCATCACAACCAAGATATCTTAAAACTAACGAATAGAAATAAAGACATTGAAACATACAACGAGTGACGAAATTAAACATGCTGAATAAATTGCCGCTATGTGCATGGCTCATGGGGAACAAGCTTTGTCAATGTTCTCTGAAGAAAATGACACGACTTCATTTTTGGAGTCATAGCCAGAGCAAGTGGACGAAATTCAATCAATACCATACAAAATAAGCATTATTTGCACAAAAAGTTGAGCTTTTTCAAAAAAAATAATAAGCCTCTACTGATTTAGCAGAAGTCTTAGATTCAGTCATTGCTTGTTTTATTGTTGTTCCAACGAAAAGCTATTCGCTAAGTAGCTAGAAAGGTAGAAAAGCTACCTTTGAAAAAAATCCTTAGTTATCATTCAGCTAGTAAAGTCTAGAACAAGAAAACGATAAGCGTATTTCAATTTTCTAGAAGAAAGGAAATTTCTAAAATAAACGTAAAGCGGTGTTGCCTTTTCTGGACCTAGTCATGCAGAAGAAGTAGCCGTAAAGATTAACCACATTACTGCAGCATCATCGATATAGAAACGGCTACTTTGTTCAACAATATTTTATGAAGAATTATTTTAGAGTGTATACCAATTAAAGATATTATTGGAGTAGAACTTGGAGCGCCTTGAAAAATATTATCGCTCTTGAGGGCCGCTCTCCAACGGTTTAGGGCTATGGAATAATGCTAAAGCAGCCTTAATGAACAGAGATTTGCCAGAAATAACAGTCGTTTAGGTGTAGCTTTGGAGCGGATCCATTAACGTTATTGGTCTAAGTGGGCGTTTTGGCGATTTTGATTGGTACGTTACTTAGTCGTGCATTCGCTAATTGGCAAAGCAGTAATTCTTAGAAAAAGGCATGACGTAACGGAAGTCTTAGACCACATTGGAGATGGTTGCTGAGGGATTACGACGATAAAGCGGTAATGGAATTAGGCAAAGAAAAAGAAATTGAAAATGCCCAATTACTTGCAGTAATTTATGAGGTGTTGTATAAATGAAGCCAAACGTTAAAGAGGCTGTTCGATTCCTTAATGAAACGCAGATGGGAAATCAGAAAGTTACTAGTAAGTACATGGTACAGAAAACAAGTATTGGAGGAAAATAAAAATGCAAAAAGTCTTAAAGTCGTCATTTCCAGCTGCAGCTTGGGCCACACGTTTTTTACCTGCTACAAAAGCGTATGGCAAAAGAGTGCTGCAAATCGTTGATAAACCAAACCATTTTCAGTTTATTCGTAGAAGAAGCAATTAATTCGGATTGAAGATTATTTTAATGTAACTGGGAAAAGTTAAGCGTCCAATTGAGATCACTTTGATTCAAATCCAGAATTAGAAGAAAATTGAGAGGCCAAAGATAAGCTGCTCTTTTAGAGTTGTTGAAGAAAACGGGACAGGTTTGAATTTTGTTTTTTTCGTTCGTCAATCTATCCAAAGGGACTAGGTTCATGCTGGTTTTACAAGGCTAAAGCATTTATTGGGAATGCAACCATTTTGGTTATGCTCGGGGATGATTTGATGGAGACGAAGTTCCTTTGACAAAAACATTGATCAATGTTTACGATAAAACTCATTGCTTCTAACTATTACAGTAATGAAAAGTCCCACATGAAGATACTTAATAATACGGCATTATTGATCCTGAAGGACAAAGTGATGAAACAACTTTAATGTACGTAGTTTTGTGAAAAGCCTAACGCCAGAAGATGCACCCAGTGATTTAAGCTATTATTGGAGACTTACTTTGTGACTCACCTGAAATTTTACGATATTTTAGAAAAACAAGAACCTGGTGCCTGGTGGAGAAGATTCAAATTAACGATGCATGATACTTTAAATAAAACGCAACGTGTTGCACATGAATAAAGACAACGTTTTTGATGTGGGGTATAAGTTTGGATTCCTGAAAACTAGTATTAGTATGTTTAAAACACAACGAAGTAAAAGATGCCTTTACGGTGATACATCATTAAATTAGGACAAAAAAACTTGAGAAGAAAAACGAAAAAAAAATTAATCATTTATCTGACAAAATAAATTTACGAGAAGGCGCTTCACCATTTAGGTGTGCGATGGAAACGCTTTTTTTATGAAAATAATCCTAATTGAAGAACATAGGAGTATATCAAATCAAGACGTCTGTTCTATATACATTGTTTATCAAAATAAAGTGCAATAAAAAGGGAAGCCACATGTCAGATGGGAAAATGAAACCAGCTACAATTCATTACCATTTTATTTCCAAACTAGCGACTTTTTTATTTTCAAAGGAATTAAAGCTTTTCCAAAAAAAAAGATATTTGGCAAAGCAAAGATAACCTCCTACGTCAAGCACGTGCATTAAAACTGAAGAAGAAAGAGTTTGCGCTCTTTGCAGTTACTATTTGCTACCAACAGGGACAGGTGACTTGCAGAATTCAATGGAAATATTAGATGATTTAAATTCGTACGTGACAGATATTTTCCTGAAGCTTACTATTTCAAAGCCAATAATTATGCATTTTTAGATGAGTTAGAAAAAGCATTAGAATTAGTAATCCAATACTTGCAACTTTGAACCAAAAGATGGTGATTTTCTGTGAAGCAGAATCTTTGAAGCAAGTCATCGAAATAGAAATAAAAGAAATTTTTTAAAAATTAACTTCCATTTAGTAAGCAAATAAATGGAAGTTTTTAATGAACAGTTGTAGAATAGAGAAATAAAATGATAAACTGAATGAAGTTAAAAAGGAGATATACTATGGAGGAACCAGCAGAAAAAATATACGATGTGGTTGTTAATCGGCGGCTTGGGACGGGCGCCTAACAGCAGCTCTTTATGCCTCACGTGCTAATTAATACCCTTAATAATAGAACGCGGAAAGTACCAGTGGTCAATGATGAATTACGGCTGAGGTAGAGAATCTATTCGGATTAGCAGCATTAGGACCAGAGCTTTCTGAAAATATGTAACCAGGGAGCTATACGCTCGAGCAGAAACACATATACGGCGAATATAAAAGAAAATAAATTGAATGCCGAGGGAATAAAACCTTAATTATCAGGTAAAAAAAAATACAAAGCAAAAAAGCGATATGATCGCAACAGTGCTGAGCATCGCAAATTAGTGTAGATGGAGAAAACCAATACAATTCGTTTCGCGTAGTATCTTATGTGCTTGTCTGTGAATGGAGCATTTTTCCGAAACAAACATTTACTGGTTATCGGTGGTGCGATCACTGTAGAGAAGAACTATTTAACGCAGTGCTTGAATAAAATAACAATCGTCATCACGTGATGAACTAAGATCCAAAAAATACTTCAAGATCGTGCATTTAAAAAATGAAAAAAGTAGACCTTCATCGCGGAAATGCTACTGTGAACAATTTTTGTTGATGATATGAAGGTCACTGAGTAAATTTAAAAGATACTATTAACAGGCGAAATTTAGAGATGGCTCCTTGTCTGATGGAGTTTTCATCTATGTCGCGTATTTTGCCGAACTCAGAACAATTCAGAAAAATTAGGTATCCACAGATGATTGAAGGTTGATTAAGACAAATGAAAAGAATGGGAAACAACCATTCCTGGAATATTTGCGTTCGCATGTTCGCTGACACCGCACGCCAAATAGCAAACGGCTTTAATGCCAGTTTTAGCTGGCGACAATGTTTTTCATTATATTTGAGAAGTGAATGAATCTTTAGAAGCTTGAAAAAAGTAAATTAGTTTTAATTGATAATAAAGCCAAGCAGACTGGTTAATCCTGGACTCTTGTTTTTTTTTTGCGATGTACTTTTAATGAAAGAAAAACTGAGAAAAATGGTATATACTTGCAAAAGAGTGATGTAAACGTTTTTTATTCAAAAATAGCAAAGATGATTAAAATATGGGACTTGGGAAAACAAAACATATGAAATTTGGGGACCATTATACGGAACCGTTAGAAGAAAAACATTAAAGGCTGAATTACTGTTACTTTGAAAGGAGATAATCATAAAGTTAGAAAGATGCGTTCTATGCTCCCTTTGGAATTTGTACTGCTGGATGCGCGGAATTAATTGCGTGGAATTAACCGATGAATCAATAACGATTCGTCAAGCTACAGAGGGGTTAGCCTTATTTATGATAGTTTAGGAGAAGAAACAAAAAAAAAGCGTTTCGCAAATTGTGATGATTCCAATACGATCCAATTCCATAGTTCCATGGAAAGCTGCAAAAACATTAGGTGTCATAAGTATTCCTGCGTTTTGTTTTTGAAAGTTTACGTCTCTACACCAGAATTATCTTTTGCTGTCGTCAGTAAATCCTTAGCTGAATCATGATTACAGCTAGTCACAATTCCAGCATCATATAATCTATTAAGTATTGGCGCGAAGATGGAGGACAAATCCACCAAAAGAAGCGGATGCGTTGACTTCATACGTAGAGAAATGTTGGAGGAATAGGCTTTAACCGTTGGCTTGTTATTGTCAAGAGATTGAACTCCAATCTAAGGACTATTGACTATTTTAGCGAAAGACATGATCAATTGTATCTGAGCAAGTGAAGCAGTGAGAAGTGATCGATCCTGAATTGATTAAACGAATGAATGTTTTTTTTTTAAAAGGGATTTTTTGGGGGAAAAAATTGGTTTTTTTTTTTTTTTCCCACCGGGGGCCTTTTTTACATGGTGCAGGTCAGATGTTAGGAAGAACGTGCATTGGCTGAATGCCAGGTTTAAAGGAATTACCAGTTGTACCAGAACAAGCTGTGGCCGATCCTATTTTTTCTACAGTAAAATCGCCAAATCCTGAAGATCCAGCGGCATTTGAATACGCTCTTCGATTAAGGGAAAAAATTGATTTGCAGATATTTCCTATCCAACCGATCCTGATGAGATCGTCTTAGAATAGGCTGTTAAAAAACAGCTGTGGCAATTATGAAGTTTTAACAGGCAACCAAATGCGAGCTTAGCTTTATTACTGTTAATGTTCAGAAAGAAAACAGGGAAATTAATTAGAGAATGGCTCGTCTTAAAAATCAATTGTTTCGAGTGAAGTTGCAACAAGCATCAACAGAAACTTTGAATGAAGATAGTTGACGTCTTGGACCGGGATTTAAAATTTATTGCAGAAAGAAAAATCAAGCAATATGAAGGCTGATAAAAGTCAAAAACCTTCCTATTCGTGTGAAAAATTATGGTTACTTAGTGAAACCATTTGTTTCTGATTAAAGGACGCGATTCAAAGCACTTGTTTTAATCGCTAAGTTGCACTTTTTATAAAGAGCAAGATTAAAACACTTTATGATGTCTGCAAGATATTTTCCATGAATTTGTCATTATAAAGAAAAAAACGATTTCTATTGACGATGGATGTATGAAGGCGCTAGGAAAAAATAAAAGAGTTAATTGCTAAATTCCGCAAAGAATCACCAGAGAATTTGCTCGGAATTGGTGTGGAAATGTTTGGAGGGACTTTTAAAACCAGAGAACGTAGCTTATAGAGATGGTACAAAAGAGACAATATATGCCTTTCATCTAATGTATTGAAATATAAAATGTAGATGCAAGATTTTTGGTTAGCTATCGACCTTCAGTACAGAGCCAAAATAAAATTCTATATGGATTCTTCGCAAACTTCTGCCTAGTGAAGTAAATAGAAAGCTAGGAGATTTCGAAGCAACAAATTGAAATCGTAGTTAAAATGCCTAATTTTTTTGCAGCAGCCACTGGTGAGGCATTTTGCTCCTCATGGCTTTTGTCTTTAGTAATTTAGCAAATTTTAAAACTTAATATTACACCGACACCACCCGGAATGTTTATAATTAAACAAGGCTTGTAAAAATGAAGGGAACTCGAAGGAGAGTGCCAATGATGGTAGAAAATTACAATTAGCATATTACAGGATAGTGGCGCAGGTTAAAACAGTAGCTATGGCAAAGTTTTGAAGATATGGAGCTATTTCTGTGTAGAAATATGCCTCCTAGTTTATTGCCGGAAAATTTTGGAAAATTAGTCAGAGAATCTGGCAGTTAACCAAAATGCCTTTGCGTCTATTGATTTACGTTGCGCAGTGATTTTTTGAGAAATTGTGACGGCGTTAGAAGGTATGGACAATACAACGTTCAATCACCACGGAAAATATTTTTAAGCAGACGACGAAGAATTGTTTCTCGTTACAAGAAACAAGAACGGACTCATCCTTAGCAATTGAACGATCGTTAATTGAAGGAATTAAAAAAGAGCGTGAAAATTACTGAAATGATTATCAAAGCCCTGTGCTCAAAAAGTTATTTAAATACAAGTAATTTTAACTCCTCTCAATGAGAGAAGAAGAAATTTCAAACAACATTAATAAACGAAGCTGGAGCAGATTTGTTCCGTATTGAGTTGTTTCATTTGGCTTAAAAATTATTGGTTACCGATTGATGCAAGATTCTAGTAATGGATGTTCGTTTTTTACCAAACCCTCATTATATTGATTTACGTCTAAAACCTTTAACAGGTTTAGATAAGGCCTGTGTATGATTACTAATGAACCAAACCCCCTTGAAAAACTGAAATTTTCTATCGCAAATTCCACTGAATTGTTAGACATGTTTTTACCATTATTAAAAAAGAAGGGAAAAAAAAAAAAATAATTTACCCATCGCAATAGGATGTTAAACAGTGGCAAACCACGATTCAGTCGCCCCTTTTCAAACGTATTGGACAAAAAATACAACTGATGGCGTATCCCGGTTCATATTACCATCGGGACAAAAAGACAAGGGTCAAAGAAACGGTTAAACCGGTCCATATAGATGAAAAAAAAAGTGAGGGAAACCTAAAAAAATTGTAGTAATAGGTGTGGAACCGCTAACCCTTTATTTTAAAAGCGATAAAGAAAAACAAGCGGATGTTAACGGGCTATTTCTCCACTTTGCATATGATGGAGGCAGCAGTGGCTCTTTGCGTAATTTAGCGCTAAATGGTCGTTCCTTCCTGGAGATATCAGGAAATGTTTTAAGTTTCATTATTCAAAATATTATCCCTTTGAATGTCAAAAAAACATTTTTCAGGATCGTTTGATTTTAACCGCGATAGTTTTTTTTAGCTTGGCATTTCTATTGGCCCAATTTAAATTATTCTTGCCGATGGCAAGGAAATGCAAAGCCAAGGGCAATTTTCCGAAAAGCCCATTCCAATCCTAAAGCGGGAAATTGATTGGGCGTTGGACCGGGAAACCCCATTTTTGTTTATCCTGGCCATTCTTCTCCTTTTTTTCTGGTGTGTGGGTTTTT
>Ga0163217_1045937_pt1 | contig 14414 bp, 19 predicted proteins | sample SynspAceP_FD_185933 | JGI IMG/M metagenome (GOLD analysis project Ga0163217, IMG submission 185933) | Saline lake microbial communities from Ace Lake in Antarctica - Synechococcus sp. Ace-P (PacBio error correction) | ecosystem: Environmental > Aquatic > Non-marine Saline and Alkaline > Saline ... | reverse complement strand
GCGGTTGAGCTGAGCCAAGACCCGGACGCGGTCCGCGGCGGCGCGGAAATCTCCGGCCATGCGAAATGGGCGACGGTGCCGTACTGAGGTTGGGAAATGGCGCTCTATAATCGCGAAGGGACTGGCGGTCTATTCCCCACGCACGCCGATTGAAAGGGATCGTTTGCTGTCGTCCGATCGGAAAAAGCAGACGCCCATCGCGCCAAGCTACGTCAGAGCGATAACTCGCAAAACCTAGAACACGCACCCTTTTTGGACGCCGAAAAATCCTTGGTCTAACGGCTTCGGTCCTGTCGAATGCCTGCGCCGTTGGAACAAAATTTCCGGAGGGTATTTTTTAGCCCTAGCGTTCTTGCGCGAATATTTGCCTTGAAAAACCTTTTCAATGGCGCAAACTCTGGGGAACAGCAGTTGTGTAAGATAGCATTCTCGTTAAACGATAAATTTTACACCAGGACAATTCTAGTAACGCGCCCTTTTTGCTCGCTGCTCCTCCTTGGCACCCCTTTCTGCCAAAACCGTCACCAATGAAACCAATGTCCGGACGTTTTGAATTGGTTGAGACTATACGGGCGAAAGCGCTGAGGTGATGAAAGTATGTTCTTCGACAAACGGCCTAACCGTTGTGCTGCCACGAGATAAGTAGTGACCACCTCGTCCTGTCGATGTGCCTACCACGTCCGGGTCGGGGCCGTGAGGATGTGTATGGTTTCGCGCGGATGTCCAAAGTTCGATTCAACGTGCGGATGAGAGCATTTTCGGTCTGATACAGGTCAGGGCGCATCGGCTGACGACAACCAATACGGACCGGACGAGACTATTTCGAGCCGTTCACACCAGTTTGAGCGTATGTTGTGGGTTGGAAGCGTACGGGATGGGTTCTGTCACGCGTTACCGAAAGAAGTTTGAAGTTTCAGCGCGACACGGGTCAGAGACGCATCGGCCAGCTCGACACCGCCTTACGGCTTACTGCGCGGAACGGTCGCCCGAGCCATGTTATCCCGAAGGCCATCTTATAGCTGGCTGACGATTGCTATCTCGAAGATCTCGACCGCGCAATTCGGACGATTTTTGAAAACGCTTCTTCACGCGCTGGTACGGCCCAACAATGCCACGCTGACGATTGGCGGCCGGATGGACAAGGCAGAAACGTAGCCATGATCGAGAAATTATTTCGCTCCATCCCGCGTGGTCCTGGACGTTGCAGACCGGAAAAATTCGTCACACGTCGATGCCGACCGCTACACGACCAGGAGATAATGTGCAGGCGCCCCTTGCTCTATTGGCTTGGCCGACTGTCTATTGCCAACCACCTGATGAGGCGCCTCTATGACGTTCTGGATGAAACATCTGTCGGACACGTTCACACTCCCTCCTTACAAAACCTGCCAGCCGGGGCCTGAACGACACGGGCTTTGCGGGACATGGCTCTGTTAGTGACAGTCCATTGCACCTTCACCATGAGCGCGACCGCCAATCATCAAAAGGTCGGGTCGCTCTCAGACATCGACCCATCATGCGTGCAACGCTGGCCGATTTGACAACTCGCGGCGTGGGATGAGACTGAACTCGCGTCAAGCCTCCATCGGTCGGGTTGATCTATGGGCTCGAATCCGTTCGCGGTAAGGTCAGCAGTCTTCGGTCTTATGGACTTCCGTGACACGCCAACGGCATTTTCAGGGCGAATTGAGCGCTACCGCAAGATGTGGACAAAGGCCGTGTCCAGGCGAGTTTTAACGAGCAATATATCAAAAGACAAAGCCGGCCGTCATTCTGGTCGGATCGTTCCGAATGGCAAACCCGAATGGCTGCTCGCACCGACACATTTGGACACCTTTGAGCGGGACAATTCCAGACGCGGCGCGTCTGAGACATTTGAGTGGACGCCCAACGGATATTTGACAATCCGTCGTCCCTGCGTCTGGAAGGGCGCCAAGCATCAAAGCCCGAAAAAGTCTATGAGGACAATGTGCTGGTATTCCGATTTAGGCCGCGATCAATTCCGAAACCGACAACGGGTCATTCGTATCGTGACCAAGGTCGGTAGAAGATGAACCCCGACAAAGCTCGGCCTGTGCATTCTCTGACCATGAGAATGCTGTTTGAAGCCTCTTGAGACTATGAACGGCGAAGATCGGGCAACGAGCTCGCCAAGCTTGCTGCCTCATCATGGCGGCGCAGGCGACCGTGAACTCGAGAATGACCATTCCGCACCCTGGTCGGAGATGTCGACAAACGGTCCAGATCGCGATGACGCCATGGCTGAACCCGAAATTCGATCCGGCTGATTTGAACCGTGAAGGCCAATCAGCTACAAAGTATTGAGCGGCTTGAAAAGAACCCATCTACGGTTTTCGCAACCAACCTCTTCAACAAAATGTCTTATGGCGACAATGCCTTAGCCTATGCAGTGCGGTTTTGGCTGAGCGGCGACGCGATTTACGCGATTGATGTTGGTTATTAGTGAGACTTATGTCTGCCAGCTTTGCCAGCATTCTGGTGTCTTCAGTTTATCCAGAACCGCATCGAAAGGCCCTCGCGCCATCAGTGTTGGGAAGGGCCCTTGAGGTCCGAGCTTTGTGGACATTGAAATGAACCAACGGGGTTTCCCGGAACGTCTACTTCGTTCGGACAAACGGACGCGCCGGCATCCAATTCCGGATCGGTAGCGTCATTGCTTATGATCCGACTGGCGAACAAATATCGCGCACTTGATGAGCTTACAATGGGCGGTCGTTCAAACTCTCGGTCAACATCCAATCCTGAGTGAGGTATAGGGCTACACCTATGGCTGCGCGCGGGCGGTTCAGTGTCAGCGTTGATCGGGCAGTTCTTCGCCAATGCCAGGGGGGTATGAGCGGATGCCACAACCCAGGTCGCTTGTCGAGTTCTTTCAGGAAAATTGAGGCTTTATCATGAGGCGGCCGGACGCTGAGGAGATCGAATTCACCAAAGCGCTATCGGGACAATCAGAGGCTCGCGTCTACGAAACCGCCGTCCAGAAGCTCAACCTCCTGTTCGCGTATGGACACGTACGAGGTTGGACGGCGCATATCGCGGAACAAATTGCGATCTCGAAGCTTTTCACAGAAGCAAGAAGCAGATGCGCTCGCAAGCAACATCTCCACCTTAGATGAGATGATTGTCGTGGTCGTGGTTGATGTAGGCCACGCAGGTTAGAGAACTCGGACACCGGCCTGCCAATTTGTCGAAGTCGACGCCGACGGGTAATCCCAGTCAGTTAGCGTCACGCTTTCGCCAAAAGAAAGCCGCTTCACACGAGCGGCCTTTTTTAGTCTAGCTATTTTGAACTTGTTGTGTGGGCAAAGTTGCGGTGGACCAGCCAACCTCGCGATTTGCAACGGTGTTTTAGCGCGGCCCCTTGCGCAAATTGTCGACACGACCACATATCCAACGTATTATCTTGGCGTACTATCTTCCGCGAATTGCAGGACACAATAGGTGCGAAACCGCCAAAACATTCGATCGGGGTGATTAGTTCGCTTTCATGGTCATCGCTATGCGCTGATCCGATTACCATAATTCGGGGCTCTGCACGCCAGCAAAAGGCGCGCGGCATCATCGGCGGACAGGGCCTCATTTTCAGCTCAACAATTGGATCGTTCAGCATGAGACAAAGGTCGGAACGCGGACAAGGTGCGCCGTGACTTGATCTTAGGGTCGAGAATTTTCTTGGTCTCGACTTCATCTCCACTCTCCTTGTGTAGCCATCCCGATGAACAATCGATCGTGTGGGGGGGGGGGGGGGGGGGGGGAATGACGTTAAAGGCGATTTGCTTGGGAAAATTTGATCCGCGGGTAGATCGCTATGGTGGAAGATGCCTTTGGTTTGCAGCCAAAGGCTCATCATTCGACTTTCTTGCGCCACCGCACAGATGATTAGGTTGAACGGACGACTCGTTTGCACCCGCCCGATCATGCAAAGGCTTGAGGCGCACAACCATACTGATGGTTGAGCAATTCGGATTGGCGATTGATGTTCTTTTGGCGAAGCCTTCGATCGGCGTCGCATTCACTTCGGGAACGATGAGGGGACATGGGGTTCCATGCGCCAGGCTGAGCTTATATCAATGACCACTGCGCCCTTAGCGGCGATTTTGGGGGGCCATTCTTGGAACGATAGCGCCGCCTGCACTCATTAGCGCAATATCGACCTTGCCGATCGAAGGTTTCAGGTCGAGCATTTAAGGGTCTTGTCGCCAAGCTGACTTCGCGGCCCAAGAGTTGCGCGAGGCCACGGCGTAAAACCTCGCGAATTTTCATGTTTTCGACTCGGACAGGATATTCGAGCATTTCGCGTGCGAATTGCCCGGTCGCGCCGCGATCGCGAAGTTGGTGCCGTGTATTTCTATGATGAAGCGGCGCCGTCTAGGAGGATCGGCCCGCGGGGGTTCAACTGCTCATGATGCTGCTATCGCGGTTTAATGCGCCGCCACAATAATGAAGGCAATGATGGCGACGTATTGACCAAACCGCCTATTTCTAACCGCCGGTCAGGCCGAAAGGTCGTGCGACCAAAGTTTCACCCGTGCCGCCAATCTCTGGTGCATTGGCCGGAACTCGCAATCATGGCCAGGTCCCAGAACCACCAGAACACAGCACCAATAATACGAAATACCATTATAGGACGTTTGGTCAGCCCGCGCTGCGACTCGCGGCGTTGTGGGCGCCGCTGGTCTTATCGGCTGACGCGATTACGGGTCTGGGGGTCGGGTCGGTCATGGTCTGCGATTATATGGCAACGCAGGCGCGTCATGGGTTAGGCCGTGAGATTATTTCGTAATTCTGTCTTGATGTCCGGTCTGTTCGCAGTCCGGTACATGCACAGGACCGTCGCATCGACCCACTACTCAACCCGGACGACGCAAGGAGACGCCGCTTGGACGGGCGATAAACTGACGGCTTTGTTTTCGATCAGACCCAACGGGCTATTATCAGGGCAGGGCGATTGGAAGTGCGGGCCCGCTTTACGAGCGTATGAATTGCGTTATGGGACCACCATTCATGCTGCGCGATGGATTACGGCGGGCGGCACGTGGAAACCCGTAAAAAAAATCGTTGTCTGTTTTTACCTATGACGATTTCTCAATGGCGGCTGTTTCAATATGTATCAGCGGGGAATTGCTATAGCGCCGTTCTCTGCCTTCAACAGATGATTTGGTCGCCGTGCCATCATTGGGCGAAGCATTGCGCCTATTGTGGCCTTCTTATGCGTAGCGCGGACTATGGCTCTCGCTTTGCTTCTATGGCGCGACTCCGCTTGCCGCGTCAGCTCAAGAAGCCTAATTGCAACCGATTGAAAATGGCGATTTTTTTGCCGGATCCCACTCAAGAAAAACGCCGCTCGGAGACAGAACTTTCGCCGCTTTCTCTGGGCCAGGACCCATTCGCGCACCTATAACTTTAAGGTGTGGATATAGAAACCTTTCGCCTTTCGGAAACGACAAGCGCCGACGGAACACACTTCACCGTTCATGGCGACAAATTTGATATTGGAACGTGGCGGGGTTCAAGCGCAACGTGATTTTGCTTCGTCTTATGAGATGGGACAGATGGCGTGAACCAGGCACTGTTTTAACGGTTTATTAAAACGCGGCAATGCTTCTATCACTTTGGCTAAAGGTCTGGATCCGGCGGCCTTGGAGGGCCTTCAACGGCGCGCAGCGTTTCCATGCCGATGAAACACCGACTGCCGAACGGGCATGGTTTAGAGGCTAGAAAACTGGGCTCCATTACCAGTGAGGAAGCCGTGGACCCTCTCCATGGGCGCGGATTCGGATCCTTAGATTATTCCATCTGATTGGCCAGTCTTGCGGCTTTCTTTTCAAGACGGCGCCGCTCTTTACCGGGTAATTCTTCTGAGTCAGACGAGCTGTTACATCAGATTAGGCAGTTTGGTCGCTCTTCCCACTGGTCGAACAAGATCATTTTGTCCCCTTTCAAGTTCGTAGACGGCGTAGCATCGCTGTAGGCAGTGAGATTAGCGTTCGGAAGACCTCCGCCCTCGGCATTCAGAATTTGGCTTCTGACCACTCCGTCCCGTAGAGTTCGCCCATTTGTTGAACTGCAATATCTCTCAAGACCCTTTCGAGGCGCTCAGATAAGCCGATCTGGCAGGCACAACACCATTATTCCGCGCAACTTTCGGTATATCCGCCGTCGGTCGAGAACGCCCGGCCTCCCATCCTTGAAGCCAATATCGTTCCAAGCTTCTGCCAAGCAGGCGTCCTTCTGAAATAGTTCACACCTGTGAGCGATATCCGCACAAAACCAAACGCTAAGCTTGCAACCCAAAACGCCTCATTAATACTCCCCTATTTTTGCTTATGCATATCATACTAGCTTTTTTTTAACTAGGATTACATTTATCCGCCGCGCCCATAAAGACGGGCTATTGCTTTGGGACGGGCAGCCTTTCATCCGCGTGGGATAGCACGCTTTATGCGGCTCGCTCAGCAACTATCGGGCAAGGAAGCGACGCCATCGGGCTTGCGCTTGGGGGGTTGTCGCGCGGGCTGGGCGCATATCGGCGCGCTGCGGCCTTAATCGAAGCGGGTATTGGCCGACATCATGCGGGCACGTCCATCAGGCTTCAGTCGTCGGCGCGGCTTACCTAGCTGGCGCTCGATAGTTTTGGAAACAAATGGGCGCGCTCGTCGATCGCCGGCGCGTAATTTTTTTCCCATTTATTTTTTATGGATTTTGTCATGGGGTGGGTCGGGTTGCATGAATGGGGCACGCCTCGTCAAAGTGTCCGAACACTATCTCAAAGTTGTCAATATTGAAGACTTCGACCGCCGATTTGCAGCAGTGACGTGGTGATTTTGCCGCAAGGCCTATGAAGTTTGGCGTGCAATACAGGGGTACCGGGTTCATCCCGGGGGCCATTCGCGCTCTTTAGGCCCTGTGCCGCGTGCGTTCGAGCCGTCATGGTCGACCACATCGCTACTGGATTGATGGCGCGTGGTGAATTCCCGTTTCCCGTGTCGACCTGCCGTGCGCCTCGGCGCGGATATGGCGGTCTTGCCGGTGTCTCTAAACGGCGATGCTTCTCGGGCCCTATCGGGTCAGATGAAGTCAATTTGCACGGACGATGTGGCCGGAACCGGATCTGCCGGGAAATAATCGCAATCATGGCGCAGCAGTCGATCAACCAAGTTAAAACGACAGCATTTATTTGAAATCATACGGTGGAACAAAAATCCGGGGCAAGGGCCCCGGAGTTGGATCGGTCATGATGGGGTCTCTAAACTATCGTGATGGACCGGATTCTTCCGCTCGCGTCTCGCGTGGCGATCGCGCCTTGATGTTTTCGTCGCGCCTCTCGGATCAGGTCATATTGGTATGTCGAATGTCACGCGCCGCTGACTGAGTCGATTGAACGCGGCACCGGGCGATGCAGCACGAATCCCTTTATCCGGCCTCTGTCCTCGACATTTATCGGCGGACATGCCCCAAGCGCCACAGCGGCCGGAGTCACAAAAGGCGCGAGGAAGAGTAGGGGAAAATTAAGGGATTGTCGAGCTCCGGCCCGGGTGCTCGACGCCGTGAGCACACTCCAGGCGCTGGCTAGTTTCAATGTCAATTGAATGTGTGTCGGTCAGAAAATCCCTCCACCCTAATAATGTGCAATCGGTCAGACAGTTGCCCGCGTGAGCCGATGTGCGGCGCCCGCAAGGGAGTCTTATACGGCCCAAACCTATGTTTCGGACGATTACACGCCGCCGCCTGTTGCCAAAACTGCCGTAGAATCGCCGTGGGGAACGGCACGCGCCCGTGCTTGTTTTTCTAGTCGTCTCAATCGTTTTGGACGCTATTCTCGCTCCGCACGGGCTTGCCAGCGCGTGAAACCGGATGCTCTGGCGCGCTCAGCGCCGTTGGCGGCCTCAGTTCGTCCTTGTACGGGCATTCCGCTCGGCAAGACCTATGTCCGGGGACGTTGGGCTCTCCATTGCCGGTTTTCGCGAGACCTCTCTACCTGATCTTTTCCCGCTTTGAACCTCTGGGCTATGGCGGTGGGACCCTTTTTTCACTTGATCTTCGCCATTGTCGGCACGCTGACCCCGGTCGCGCCTGTCTCAGCTCGCGTTGTGGCCCTGTTTGCCTTGATGATTGATTCTGACGGCCTGACGCGGATGCGCCCTCGATGCACAATGTTTGCCACGCTCGGCTGTTTTCTATCGGACTGTGCGGCAGCGTGATGGTGCTTCGGTCATTGCCGGCGTTCCTGGTCGCCGTCATGGGCGCGCCTGGACATTGATGGGACCATTCGGCAATTCACGCCGGCGCTTTAGCCGTCCTATCGTCTTCGGCATCGCGACGGCCATCAGCGCTCCGCGCTATTGGCTACGCGGCTATAAAGCGCTGAAAACTGCCCATGATCGTTCCCTTCGTCATCTTTGCGCTGTCAGCCATTGCTTCCAGCTCAACGCTTATGGGCGATTTCAGCCCCACTTTGCGGAACGGGTGCGACGGCTTGCCTAATCTTGGTGTCATGATCCGGATCGTTTCAGGGCATGGTGTCTGTTTGTCTCTCTTAAGTAGGGGTTGTCGCCGTCGCTCAACACTGGCGGGACGTCTGTTGGTGGCAAGCCAGTTCGGACTGGTCTGCAGCCCAGTTAATTGCTGATCCATGCGCCTCAGCCGTCTTGGCATGGCGATCCGTCGCTCGGTCCTTGACGGCTTCTATGGTTTGATCGTGGCGGGCTCGGCGTCATCACGCTCAAACGCGCCTGGCGCGAGGGCCGGTCCGATTGTTCACATCGCTCTCGCTCTTGTCGTTTTGATCCAGCTTGTTCTTTGGTATTGCGATTGCTTTTGGGCAACTCTTGATGTTCGGCCCCTAGCAGCGTTTATTGTATTGCGGTCTGCCTCGCCGCCTAGATGCTGCTCAATCACGAAATATTATGCCGGACGCGCGCTTTCTATTAGCTATTCAGCTCGATCCAAACCGCCTCCTATAGGGCTCTCATGACGCATATGCGGACAGAACGGGACCCCGCTGCACGCTTGGTGATGTGCGCGTTGGCGGCACCATTTATGGACCGGTTCGACGACCAAGCCTGTGGTCCTATGTCCAGAGGGGCCGCCGTCCGGCGCAGTCTGGACACCTCTCGCTAAAGCCCAGATACCAGGCGTATCAAGCGGCTCAGAAACTGCTTGAAATTTGCGCACTGGTTTCAGCAGCCTGTTCTGCTCCGGTTTCGCAAAATCCACGGGGCGCAGCCCGACCGAATTTTCCCTATCTATTCCATGATTATGGCGGAAATCGCTGAGGTCGATCTATTGGATTCCTACAGACAATTGCAGTTCGATCGGGGATGCGCAGCGGATCGGGAGATGCGGTTGGTGTATGCGGTCCAACGCAACGGCACGGACCAGTTGAAATCGGTCTTATGCACCGTCCATTGCGCGACAGACGGCTCTTATCGCCGATGGCAACAGGGTCTGATCACGCTGCCGATCAATCGTTGGCCGCGGCAATCGAAAGCTCAGCTGAGGATATGCTTTCAACAAGGCTGGCGGGCTAGGCTCACGCCCAATTTCGGCTGTCGATTCCGGCGGAAGCCATCTTTGGAAAACGCTTTTCGCATTGTGACATAGACCTGACATTAGTTTTCAGCATCTTTGCAGCTTCTGCCTCACCCAATGTTTTCATAACGGCCAGTGCGGCCGCCCACGCGAGGCTGTTGGGACGGAATGACTTTATTCTTCTGTCACCAGCGCATGAGCGCCGATAAATACTGCCTCACCGCATCTGCGCACGTTCAAAACGGTCGCGCCTATTCCAATCAAGCAGCCGTCCCCAATTGTGCAGCAATGCAAAGCATGGTATGAATGCCCAATGATGAGTCTTCAGCCGATACTCAGGGGCTGAACTGGGTCGGAATGAAGACGCATTGTCCGGCACATTGTGGAGCAGCCCCAACTGTTAATCGGCTCAATTGTCGCATCGCATGACGGCACGGAACAAAACGGAGCTGTCTCCGCCATGATGATTTGACCGATGACCGAGGGGTTTCGGCAACCCAGACGCTGTATGCAGGTCGGGACTATGCTCATCCGATGGCGAAGACAGCCATAACCGTCTAGATCCTTTGCTGCAGGATCGGACTTGTGGGTCATCAGGAATTCGTCCTTATCCTCATCATTTCAATAATAAAGAAGTGCCGAGGGATTTCAATCGTCGAGATAGACCTCACACTGTCCTGAACCTTACGCGGGGCAAGGACGAATGCTTCGAGTCTTGAGCGTTTGCAAAGATAGCGGCGGACGACTTATCTGTTCGGGTGTCAATAATAATCCTTGATACTTTTATAATTTCTTTGATTCATGGCGGCGGGCGGGATGCCACATGATCGTCCCACCGGTTTAGCGGGCACCGCAGCACTGTTGCAATTTTCTGGCACGGGCTGGAGTACGACAGACCCTGCGCCGATCATGCGCCGTCGCCTCAATTTTGGATGTTTCCACAGTACTGAAGCGTTCGCGCACGATCAAGACACAGGTCACCAATTTTGGGTGACGATCGCCTCCGACTGCCCGTTCCCGCCGAGCGGTGACGCCCTCGCTCAAGATGGAGCAATCATCGCCCAGCCGGGCAGGTTCTCACCCTCACGAACCCGGTCGCAATGGAATCGGAAGCATGATACCGCAGGCCCGATTTTCGAGCGGGGTTAAATTATCCACACCGAAAACTCCGCTACTGCGTGGACTGGAGATTGATTAGGCCACACCAGATCCCGTCCGCAGATTTTATAGAGGCGCGTGAGCGCAGCGATGCGTGGGGGGTGGCGAGGAAGCCTTTGAAATAGAAGAAGCATTTGCAGGCTAGCGAATGGACGCCGGTGTCCGCTCGCTTTCACTAGCTTGTAGGTCACGCGCGCATGCACGGAACCAAAAACGGATCGCTCTCAATGGGGCTTCGGCCAAGGACGGTACGGGAAGTTTGTGCCGAGAAATTCATTGCTCGCTTAGCTTCCGCCAGGATGATTGGGACTCAGGCCGAGCCGGAGTCATCCGATCCACAAATAGTGGCGTTGTAGAAGTGAGGAGAGAGCGACTTCTTTGGACGCGTAGGACGCCCGCCTCGCGGCTTCATGGCCGACCAGTACGCACACATCATCGGCGTCGTACCATACGAGATTAACTTTGGACATGGGCTCGCCTAGCGTCTGAACCGGGTGATGAAAACGAAAAATTTTCCGACAGAGTGTGTGCATTAAGTAGGGGCTTAACCGCGCCCGCGATAAGGGGAGAACGCCTTGATCGGGAAATCCACAAGCCCTCTGGCGGCGTGCCAACTGGTTTAGAAAACATCATCGGATGCCCCCGTGTGTGAATAGCGCCGATGCGGAGCAGCGCGGCGCGATTCTCATTGACCAACGCTGACCGATGCCGATCGTTGCAAGCTTCATGAAAATCCCCATGAGTTTCGGTAGCTTCGAGGGAAAGCTTAAAAACGCCTTACTTCGACAATCCAATCTTGCGGGCAATAATCGACAACGAGGTGGGCAAAATCGGACTGACCTTGTGGACAGGGGCAAATCGAGGTTGAACTCAGGCGGCGACAGCGCCCATATACCGGTGTCGCAGGGTTTGGCGACGCGTTCCAAATTAAAGGCGATCGTCTGGGGATGCGGGTAACGCGTTGACTCCCGCCTAATTGATCTAGTTTGTCATAACGGCTCATGGGCGGACGCCTCTATCGCGACACAGCGCATCCGTCACCATTCGACCTCAGCCGAACGCGCGAAGCCGAAATCTCCAATTTTCTCGAAACCGACGAACTGTTCTGCGTTGATTTAGGTGAAGGGTCACACACACTGACAAATCATGGTATCAAAGCACACACATTACGAATACTTACGCTGGATCACATTATCGCGTTCTTTCGAAGAGAGACGCACGCCTTTTAAGTGGACGCAAGATTCCTTACATAGCTCCGTTCAGGAGGGAACTACCGGAATGTCGCGATACTAAAAACCGTCCCCGCCAAGCGAGGATCGGACCGAGACCAAAAAATCAGAAATAGCGCCAGTTTGTTTCGTGTTGCGCTGTCCCCGGACAGGGGTCTGAACCGCTATCTTCAGGAAATTTCGGGCAAAATTTCAGATGTTGGGAAAAGAACGAGGAATTTCATGCTCGCCAGCGGCTGGCTGAAAATGAAGACACTTGAGGCCGCGAGGAACGCATGGTGCAATACGCACCTCGGACCTCGGTTCGCCAAATTGCGATTGGGCTATGCGGCTATGGCTTGCCGATTGGCGAAGTCTTTCCGAAGCAATGTTGGCCTTATTTGCAGGCCGTGAGAAAGTTGTGACCCGGACCGGGCTTCCCGCCTGTCGACCATATGCCATTGTGGTGATCCGCGCACGCGATTTCCAGGAATCATGTGCTGCGATTCATGGAGCCTTGTGGGGGGGGGGGGAAAAAAATGGGGACGGACGGACCGCGCAGAAGAAATGTATTCTCAATCTCAGACGGAACATGAAGGGCGAAATGAAAGCTATCGAAATGGCGATTTGCGGCCTGAACATTCTTAAGAAGATTGCGACGCGACCTTGGCGTAAAGAGAAAGAAGTCATTTCCATTGAAACGGCGGATGCTGTGGCGGGGGCGATTGCGTTCTCAACGTCCAGATCGGCAGGAAGCACGGAATCACGCAGTGGCAGGATTTGGGCTCGAAGACGAACAGAGAGCCAAGAAGCAACGCTCGCTGAACACGCGCAGGAAATGATGCTGCGGATGGATCTTGCTCCAGGACGCGATGGCTTTGATTTTGAACGACTGTGAGCGTGATATTTTCATGAAAACGGCCGCCTTGCGGAAACAAACAATCACGCTCTCGGAACTGGCGAAAGTCTACGGCGTCTTCGCAGCGAACGAATTCGACGTAAATCGAGGCCGGGCGTTGAGAAGATCCAGAAAGCCATGGTCGATGCGGCCAGCACAATCGGGGAACTTATTGAAGCAGATGATGTCCTGATGGAACCAAATTTCTCTTTTCCGGGTGTCGTTGATCCTCTCCGTGGACTGCAACGACCTGGAAGAAATTCATGGATATTTATAAACGTCCGAAAAAAGACCACGATAAGCAACGGGGCGCTTTATTTCAAGCTGTTCAAGGAACTCAAAACCTGGGGCTCTGAGAAGCGAGCAGAGGCTTTGGGAAAGTCTTAACGTCGAAGCTGATGGAAGCTCACAGCCATGCCGCCGAGGAACAGGCGTTTTATTCCCAAACTGATGGCTGAACCCGAAGGGCACCGGGACGATACGCGTCACGCCGGTCGAAGAACGATCAGGACAATGCACGAATGATCGAAAAGCTGGACGCCGATGGATCAGTCCGCAATGTCTGGACGAGCTTATTCGGGAAAGTTGGTCCCATAAGGTCGTGCATTATGTGGATGAGGGAAGGAAGAGTAGGTTCTTTCCAGAAGCAAGGGACACGCTGTCGATGAGCAAAGAGGCCGAAGCGCTAAAAGCATTCAATAAGGGCGTAAGGGACGCGGTCGATAAACAGGAAGAAAAAGTCGGACTAAAGCGCCGCATCATTTTGAAAACGCACGATCTTACGGCGTGCCCTTCTTTATTTCTTAAGTCACGACCGTCGTTTTGTTGAGTTCGCGTGGCTCAGGGTCCGATCTCTTCGCAAATTCGTCGTGAGATGATATGACGGCACAGGTCGGCATGGAAACAGGCCTTGTCAGTTTCGCTTTAATCGCGATCCGACATCTGGATATCTCCGCACCTAATCGTCGGCAAAGAATGCGGACTTCCGATAACGGTCTTTTTGCCTGGTGATGACCTTCATGAACAGCGTGCTCGTGCCCGATGAGTACATTTTTTCATCGGGCGGAATTGGGGTTCGTATAAACACGGGTGACATTTGTCACCATTGGACGCCGGCCTCGCCTCACCTTCGGCAAACACCGCAATGTGCAACAGGCGGCCGGGTAAAGACAAGCCGACGCAATTGTCGTCATGATCGAAAGCGGTTGGGTTATCTTGTGAGACGGGTCCTCGATGAAGGCCCGCGCTCTCGAATTGCCACAGGCGTCAGATTGACCCGATTTGTCACTCACCGACTGCGTAGATATTTGGTTGGGCTTGGTCCGAGAGAATTCATCGACCGTAATCGCGCCGCCTTGGCTCCGTCTCAACACCTGCCGCATTCCAGTCCCAGCGTTTCTGTATATTGGGTCGACGCCTTCCGGTCGCCATCAGCCACCGCAATCCGTGCCGAATTTCGACCCTCTTGACGATACGGCATATAGGCGCCATCGCGTTCTTACGCGATTTCTGTTGCAGGTAATGTGAACCGGGGCGTGTCGATGCCGTGCGAAGCTGGGACTTCCTGTACGACGCTCGTCGCGACTTTTCAGCGTCAA
>Ga0163217_1027870_pt1 | contig 14419 bp, 17 predicted proteins | sample SynspAceP_FD_185933 | JGI IMG/M metagenome (GOLD analysis project Ga0163217, IMG submission 185933) | Saline lake microbial communities from Ace Lake in Antarctica - Synechococcus sp. Ace-P (PacBio error correction) | ecosystem: Environmental > Aquatic > Non-marine Saline and Alkaline > Saline ... | reverse complement strand
AGCGCGGTAAAGCTCGACATGAGCGAACTGCGTCCTGATTTTGACTCGCCGTCAGGTTCCGCCACGCGGTGGAAGGTGAACCGGGGGACACTGAAGGACCGGGGACCGCGTGAAGGCGACCGCGGGACCCCCCGCCCCCCGAAGGTGGAACGGGACCGCGCCCGAAGCGGGAACGGGGACGCGTGAAGCGCCGGGACCCCCGCGAAGGTGAACGGGACCGCCGCCGGAAGGTCGTGAAACGGGGACCCGCGCCGAAGGTGAGCGGGGACCGCGTGAAGGTGACGGGGGACCGCGCGAAGCGTGAGCCGGGACGGCCCCCGGGAAAGGTGGAGGGCGGGGACGCGTGAAAACGGTTGGCGGTGATGCATCGAATGCTGATCGGGTATTGCAACTGATCCAAGACGACGGATGGTGAGCTAATCCAAAAAGACGAGTTTGCTAAGTTGCCCGAAACGGGACGGCGATTGTTGAGGTTCTTGCGATCAAGGACGACGATGGCATTGTCGAAAGACCGAAACCTTAAAAAGATGCCGCCCGAGGCGTGGCGAGGCAAATGCGACGAGACGTGGCAGTTTCAGACCAGTAGCTTTCGCCAGCGCCTAACCGCAGCTTGCAGGTATTTCTTTCCGACCTTGGAGTTGGTAGACGTAGCGAAGTACTTTCGCGGACGGCTTGGTATTTGAATCCGCCGGGATTTCTTGGCCTACTTCCCCGACGTTCTTGTAAAGAACTGCGCGAGCGGTTTTCCCGCTCGACCCACCGGGGATTTCCCGGTTCCCTCTAATTTGCCCCACACGGCGAATCCTTTTTGGGCGGGGCGGACCAACCCCGGCCCCCTGGCCCACGAATCATCGGGGCGGGCATGGCTCGCGGATCGTACTTGATCCGCCGAATCGCCCCAGTTCCCCCGGTCGGATTTGCTGACGACGACGTCGCCGTTTCGGCACGTCAGTAACTGGCCCGATTTCATTATGCCAATTGGCCCCGGGGGCACTTTGACGACCGTCGTTTCTCGCGGCCACCGCGGGGGAGTCGGGCCCCCTCCCCCGGGTGTCCCCCTTTCATTTTCGTCGCGGGATTAACTCTTGTCGGGTATTCAGCATGTTCCTGCTCATTTTTTCCCATTTCTGGAAACGCCCATTCGAGTATCAGCAAAACGAACAAACCCACCACCCGATCCATAAAAACCAAACACCGGAAAGGAGGTTTGGATATGGCTAGCGATTTGCGGACCGACAATCGTGGCCATCGCCCACAGCCCGGTGTCTTGAATAAGACCCCGGCAAACGCCAAAATAGGGCCGGACCGCCCGCGGATCCAAACCGACCTTAAACATACCAAACAGCAATCGCATTTTCCAAAACCGCCGAACGAGGGGATCCGGTTTGGGCACCCCCGACAAGGGGGCTGATGTTGCTGAGTTTGGCCATTCAGTTTGTCCAGGCGCCAGCATCAACCGGCGCTTGAGGACCGGTTGATCACGATGGCCACCGAAAAAACATCAGCAACAAAATCGGTACTTCGCAATCGCGAGGCCGGGTTAGTGCACCAGGTCGGAACCAGTTCGTTGCTCGCATCCTGCAGGCGTGTAGGCGATCCAATCGTGATTTCGAAGTGCTGCCTCCGATTCGGCCGGCCCATGATCCCCGGAATGCCTTTGAAAACCCCGGAAAAACTTAACTGGCGGGCCCAAATGGCGCGGCGAGTACAAACAACGTCGCCCGAACGGTCCAGGTCTTGGGCTCTTTTTTTGGCGACCGTGAGCCTTTTTTTCTCCGGCTGCCCTGCTGGCGTTTCCGCTCAGTGGCAAAGTGTTTTTTATCTCGCATCAGGACCATGACATCGCCTCCCGGTGTCAAATCATGGAAAAGCCGTTCGACGTTGATCGCCAACTCGTCTTGGAATACCCAGGCCACGAACCGATGGTCATCGCCGGGTCAACGACCAAACAGCCGCCCAGCGAGTTGATACCGAACCCGGATTCGCGAGCAGTTGATTTGCGGGCATCGTTGCGGGCTGATTCAATCCGTCACCAAAATTGCTCAGCAGCCAAAAACGCCGCGACGACCGGGTGGCGAAAAAAACCGCGGGGCACCACCGGGATGCCCCGGAGGGGCGCCGCTTCATTGCCAATCGATCACGATTGCATGATCCCCGAATAAATGGAACACCAAACGGGGTTGCCCGGAGGAACGTTATTCAAAGCTTCTCCACGAGTAGACTGGGCACGACCCGCGGGTGAAACCGCCCCCGAGCAACATCACCGCGCGTGACCAACATGCCGACCATCCGGGCTCCAGCGCCGGCATACTGCTCTGCGTGGGTCGGGGTCGACCGCTTATCCGCGAGGTTCAGTGCCCCCCGTGCTCGTGATCGCTTCGCCGGCGAGTTGTAAACGGTGATCACGAACTGGCCACCGGTCCCCCGATTCAACATGCCGATCATCGCACTCCGGGGCGACCGGCGATCGCGAAGGGCGGTAAATGGACTCAAGGTCCGGCAAGATCTTGCATCCCCCCGGTCGATCCGCCGATCGTGGCAAAACAGCAGCGCCGTTCATCTCAACGCGGAGCAACGCCTTCTTTGACCCCCGCCGCGGACCCCGCACCGTGATCGCGGCATGGCCATCAAAACAGCATCCCCAAATCGAGGTTCCAAACACGAGAAAACGCCGACGACGAGTGCGTCATCAACCAATCGGACGAGTTTCGGCATTCTCAAACAAATCCGCGCCGGTTCCTCCGAACACTTTGCGAGTGAAAAGTCCACCATTTTGTTCATTAGCCCATGGGGCATGCGACAGGACATACACGGCGACCAGGGCGAGGATCTTCCCACGAATGATACCGTTTGGTCTTGGTCTGGAGTGAGTGCTTGGAGCATCCAATTCACCAATCCCGATACCATCCCCACCAAACCAGCATCGGGCTTGGCGGAGGATGATCGCGACATCATGGCCTTCGCGAACAAGAGTCAACGGGGCGGAGGGAGGCGTTTCGAGCATGGATTTGGCTTCTGCGGAGTGCCACAGGGCTGCTAGCTAAAAAAACTGTTTCATCAAACTATCTCAAAGACGGACAATCGCCATCCGTCGACGAGACAACAAAAGGAGCTTGAACGGCAACCGAGATTCACCGCCGGCCCGGCAAACACCATCATGCCCATCGAAATCGTTGACGCTGGCAACGACCAAATTCGGACAACTCAAAACGGCAAATAGATTTGAAAGCCCAAAAATTAAATGCCGGTCTTCATTTCGCTCAAAATGAACGCGGCAATAGACCCGAGCCGGAACTTCGGAAACACGTGCTCGCAGCCGGCGCGGTCGGCGTCCTGTAGCTGGTTAAAACAAATGCACGTCCGTCATGATTGCCGGTTGAAATCGATTCTGTCGGACATGAATTCACGTACCGGAATCGATTCCGGCCTCGGTAAGGCCTCTTCAAGCGACATCTCGATTCCGATCGTATACGTTTGATCGCATCGTCATACCACCCGCGTCCAAAAACCGGTGTCATCACCAAATAACGTCCATTGAAACATCGCCACACTCGTCCCATCCACCTGGGCTGGCCGGGAGCGATTGCCACCGGATCGCCGACGGCAAAAACAAACCCGAGCACGAATTTGATCTCCGGACGAGCACGTCGTCTATACAAACCAGGATCGCCGGAGCAGGGACAGCACCCGTGAGCAGCATACATTCCTTGCAAACTGGCCGGAAAAGCATCCCCTCGGGGGCTGGTCCAATTCTCCGGGCCCGCCGTTGAGAAAATTCCCAACGGATCACGATCGGCGTTGACAGGTTTGTCTTGTTATTCGAAGGCAGCCGCCGACGCCGCACACGACGCGGCCGTGCTAGCCTCGTCGGAGCGGCCGTTGCCCCGACTCCCCGAATCCAGCCCGCTGTGTCTTGGGGGCCTCCGATTGCCCCGGCGACAGGCGCGGGGATGAGCAAACAACAACAACCCGAGATACCCCAAAACCCGTCGTCCGGAGCGGGCGTGCCCCGAGGCAGCAGACGGCGTCGAGGAGGGAAACAGCGTTAGGGAACACGGAGTGGATTTCACCGTCCAAGGAGAACGCGGGGAAAGCAACGTTGCTCTCAGACCTCTAGGCCGAAAATCTTTCGGCTCTTTGGCGAAAGATTTTTCTCGGGGCGAGGTTTCACGCCGCTTCGATGCACGGATGCCGGCCACAATGCAGATCCACTGTTGGCGAAAAGATCAACAGCGAGCCGCCGATCACTCAAATGCGGCCAAACGAAAACCCGACGCACGAGATGTCTGCCAAAAAATTCAGCAACAGACCCCGTCGCAACGCCGAACCCCCGCATTGAAACTGATCCAAGCGGCACTTTGAATCAAAAGCGGGGACCGAAACCACGACGGCTGTAGGCTCAAAATGTTCTGGGATTCGAGGTTTCAGTCTCGGGCGATTGGGGAAGTTGCAGCCCCCCACAGGAGATTGACCACCGATCAGAGCCGTCACGCCGTGCGGACGTTTGCGTCCCCATTTCCCTGGTCGCCGATGGTCAGGTTTGCTTCGAGAGGAACAAAAACGTGGCGGGACGATTCGGTGAATCGATGGGAAAAGCGAGGGGGAAAAGAGTGCTTTGGAAAAGTAAGCACCCAGTGGATCAGTTTCTAGTTTCAACTTCATACCCTTGCTTAGCACTTCGCAACGCGTTTTTGGAAAGAGCACCAGGAAACTGTCCCGTAATAATTCCCCGATTCGTCGTTAGCTACGCTCGCCAAAGGAGTCGCCCACCGTGTTTCTGGCGACACTCCCGCTTTGAGTCAGGAAATTGATCGGGACAGTTCTTTAGACGGGCTGCTTCCCGCTAGCCGTCGTTGATCCGGTGAGGAATTTAAAGTGGGGAGTTTTCCAAAACGAACACCTTCCGCCTGTTTCCCCACAAAAAGGCACAACGCCATGTCATTCTTCCGTTCAGCGCATCGTTTTTTTCATCGCCCGGCACTTTTCCATTCGCGAGTATCCCCGCTCACGCCCAATTCTGAGCACAGCGCAGGACGGCAACGATGCATCCGACCAATCGAGCCCCGCGTTTCGCTCCAGGGGCGTGAGGTGGTCGACCCTCTTCGATGGGCCAAGATCACTCCGACCGTGGCGAGACGAGGACATTTTGGTGGTCCCGGTCGAAGAGGGGCGATTCCGTGGCGCGAAACCGAGCAAGAACAAGACGCTCCACACGAACACACAATTTTCCTGATCTTGACGACCCGAGTCAGCGGCGGATTCGAGTTGACCGCTGCAGCTTCAAAATGACCGGCGGTAATTCGGGAATCCAATACCAAGGCCGGGTCGTCAATGAAGACGAATTTGTCCGTCGCGGGTTTACCAAGCCGACATTGACGCGGCCAACAATTACGCTTTGGCATCTTTACGAAGAGAGAGCCGAGCATCCTCGCGCATTCGCGGCAAGAGGCGTCGTGATCGCGAAGACGGTACGAAAAACGGAAGAAACGTTCGCCCGATTTCAGCCGATCCTCGCCAAAGGCATCTTCACCCGCGGCAGTGAACGATACCGTATCGTCGTGCGTGGCAATCCAACGCGAAACACTACATCAACGAGGTTCAAACCATGAACCTCACCGACAACCAAACCCGAAAAACGCTCGCGATTCCGCGTTGATCGCTTTCCAACTCCACGTCGGACCGCGATGACCGGTCCGTTTTAGAAGCGTTACGTTGCGCCAGTGGAAGTTAAGGCAGTGGCGGTAAGCAAGGTGCGGGCTAATTCATTCGTATAAACCCCATAGCCGTTTGGGCGTTTCAGTCCCGGTTCAACGTGAGAAAACCCGTGGCTAACCGGCGAATACACCGAAAACACTTTTCCCGCATACCGCATTAATCGGCACGTCCATCGGTGGTCGATCAACCGCACTTGAGTGTCGCGGGTTAGACTGTCTGCGGCATTTTGAAAATTGCCTCACGATTTGGAATCGACGTTTCCCTCAGGATCGAGGAACGGAGGAGTCGCATGGCACTTTACGGATTGCCGTCCGCGCCAAGCGACCTGTTTGCCACGCAGACTGTTGAAAAATTGCCACCATGAAGTAGCTAAAAAAAAACCGCGAGGGGCGAACGGATGTTTTGGTAAGCAAATCGCCCCGCAGCACACTTGGGCGCAGCTTCCGAGTGGCAACCCCCAACGCCGGCAAATGGCTCACACGATCGCACCCGACGCTGAGCCGAGAACCCGCGGCCGATACCGTCGCGAACGAGTGACCGTCCTGATTCCGCAAAACCAACCGTATCCGAGCGTCACGTACGCAGCAAATTCGCACCGCCCCAAGCAGCACCGTGAACCGGAACAACAAACGTCGATTCGCGATTTCCTCGCTCCGCGTTTTTAGATAACCTTGCGCACGACGGTTCCCGGCGTCGTGTACATTCGAGGTCGCCAAACGCCGGCCCCGTCGACACACGTCGGGTCAACATCCCCTGCTCGCGATGACTCTTTTCGGCAACATCAAACCAATCGTGCGCGAAGCGCCATCGATTTCGTGCGTGCCGCTGACGTTGATACGATTGCGGTCGGTGAGAAACAACTGACCGCAACCCGACTCGTAGGCCGGGATGCGTGCTCGCCCGCATTCGCGGAAAACGGGCAATTAACATAACAAAATGTAGTGCATCATCGGAATTCACATTTTCTCAAAAAACAACTCCCGTTTCCTGTTTCGGAAACGCACTGACAAGCAATCGGTAATCGTCCTTGGCCGGGCCGGATACTCCCGTCTTGGCGCCTTCGCCGGGTCAGTTGCCTGCAGCGCCGTCGGCGTCAATCGCACGTCCGCAATCGAGAACAAAAATCCAAACTCAATAAGCGGGCTTCGCGGGTGGCGAGGTCGGAAAACAGGCGTGTTGCTCCGTTCCATCCGGTCGGCAACTCGATGCCTTTGACCAAACGAACCCGTGGATCGGCTTGCCCGATCTCGCAACGATTCTCGCCCCGGTACCGTCGGTCGAACCGCATCGAGCACGACGACTTTCCAAACACGACGGCCGGTGTTGGCCAGCACCGCGCTGGACGCAATTGCAACGATTCCGGCGGCCTCATCGCGGGGCGGATCAACACCGATTACGACGGTTCCTGCCTCAGTCGGGACTGAGTGCCCCGCCTCGCCAAAACAGTGAATAAACGCGAGGTTTCCCGCGAAACATGATCGCGGCAAGAAAACGCGGCTACGAGGCAGCCAACGAGCAATGGAACACCCAAAACAGCAACGGGCGTCTATCCCAATCAGCATTCTTGGTCTCTCGTGAATTGCTCACCGTGGGCGGGTGGTAATTTTGCGAAACGTCAAACCACGATTTCACACCGACGCCCGAAAATCGTAAACACCCGAGGCTCCCTGTTTTGCCAAGCATTTAAATTTTCTCAAACGGTTCGGACAACGAGCCTGCACGCAGTTCGCCGAGCTTCGTCTGCGTAGTACCAATCGCGAGTTCAGGTCTACGTTTGCCATTCTGGGTTTCGTCATTGACGGTGTTCGGCGAGTGAAACGATCTCGCGAACCGAACAAACATTCCGGTAAAAACGTTCTTCCCAAAAACACATTACTCAAGTGAACAAACCGGTACCACGATACCCTCGGACATTCGCGAACAAAGGTGCGACAGTCCGGGCATCAATTCGGCGTCATTGGTCGCGCGGCGGTCGGCAAAACCGTCCTTCGGGTGTCAGCGCACAACGCCGTGCTCCGGCGGCCGAAACAATTCGGCGGTCGTCTTCAGAAAACGAAGCGGCCGCCCTTTGTCGAATCCATAGTCAACGCCAAAGAACCCGAGCCGTCGAGTACCTTGTATCTCCTCAGTGCCGACCATCGATCGGAGCGTATAATTTGTCGCGCGGGCGAACAACCGAAAAATTGATGAAATGCGGCGATCAACGGATCCCACCACGAGGTGTGGTTGCAAAGACCAATCAGGGGAACGGCGCGCGGGCGTCAGCGGCCATTCCGTTTCCATGCTTGCCAGCCGGGTTCTCGACCGCGAATCGCGTTCGGAAAATGACGCTTCTTAAGTAGGATTCGAGAAACCGGTGGAATTCCGTTTTTGAAACCACGCCAGGCGGTGCGATCACGTGGCCCATCCGGCCGTCGCGAGGCGTTCCCGAACGAGAATCCTGGTCCAACGAATCCGCCGCGATCCAATCCGCTCATTTCAACACCATCGGCATGCCCCGGTCCGGGTGGGCGGGCACCGCCAGCGAGATACCAGTACGCGGTTGTCTTTCCGACGGTTGCCGGGTTTGAACGCGCCCCTGTGAATTTCCGTGGCTGGCTAATCCAAAATCGCACCATTGACGCACGCGGGTAACGATTGTGAATGCCTTCGGGGAAGTCAACGAGTCCTCCGTAAGATCGCATCACGAAAATTGCCGTCCATGCCTGCGTTTGCGTTCGAGTTTGTCTAAAAATCAGCCTCGCAGTAATCGCGGCACATCGCTTTCCAATCGTGTCCAGGCCGCAGGTACGGCGTGTGAACGAGAATGTTACAAGTGCCTCACCACCTTCCGTGCAACGCCTGGTCGGTTTCCGCCGGAGCACAAACGTATGCCGTCGGATCGCGGCGTTCGCCCTGCGATTAGATCGAATCGACTCGACCTCGGGTCTGGGAAAAGATGAAATTGTGGTGCAGCAACTGCTTTTAACGCCCGGTTCAAACCGAGGTTACCCCAAGACCACGCCGCTTGCCACGCCGGCCTCGTGACGGTTTTCTTCTGGAACCGTTTTCGAAGCTTCGGTGCCTTTGAGCAAATCGTTGACGTTCGTACGAGTCGCCAGTACCTCACCACCGCGTCCAGCGAATAAGTTCGGCCACCGGTGGGGTGGTGGCTGACGCCGGTGACCCGATGCGTCCGTTTCAATCCGCCAAAATATCCGTGCCCGTTCGATATCGACACCGAGTTCGTATCGGCCAACCGCGTGAGCGCCTCGGGCACCGAGCGGGTGCCGCCCATCGGATTTACCAAATACCCTCTTGGGTTTGCATGGGGCCGATTCCACACAGGCACCGAGGCGAGGCATACGGGTGACGAGGCCGACCGTACTGCGTGAAACGTCCATCATCTGCGACACGCGGTGTTTCCGGCTACGTGCGAGCGGACGACCCGGGACGCGACACTGCGGCCCATCCGCAACGACCATCACGTCTTTCAAACCGCCGCACTGAACGCACCGCCGACCTTCCATCGTGTCGGGGCCAGGCCCACCGACGAACGCCAAAAAGAAAAAAAACCGGTCCCGAGACGCCGTGCAATTGCTCACTGACCTCGAGGAATTTTCGTAGCCCGTTCTGCAATGTCACTGCGTGAACCTTCGCGGAGGTTGCTGTTTCATTTGATCAATATTGGCGGACGAGATCGCAGCACCGCTGTTCTCTGCTCGTCGTTCCGCCGCCTTGGAAACCTTCGAAGAAACAACGCACTGCGGATCCAAGAGGTACGATTTGAGGGTAATCCTCCATGTTTTCCCGGTCGGCTTCTCGAACCCACCCGCCGCAGCACGCTGGGCAGTGTTCAGGATCGTCGGCCCCAATGTCGAACCGGTACCCTCGGTGTGAAGAACTGCGGCTTTCCGCCCCAACCAGTCGTTTTTGTCACACAATGTCACGCGGTGCCCTCGGGCCGCGAGCACCACACGCCGACGGACAATCCGCTAGCCCGGCAACCGAGCGACGACGACATGCTGCGGGTCGGTGTGGGGTGAGGAATTTGAAGGTGGGTTCAGGGAACGATCATGTTTGGCGCTTATCGGTGGAGGGTGGCGGTGGACGATCCGACGGTGCTTGTTTTAACCCACGCCGGCCCCGCACGGCAGAGTCAGATTCGTTTCAATCCTCCGATCCGCTCACGCCAACCCGCAGGCCCGTGGTCATTTTCAACAACACCGGTTAGTAATTCATCATCCCATGATTTAGGCGGCGACAAGTGCGCGCCACCGTCCCGAACGCGTCGCGATGACCCCGCACCGTCGACAGCCGAGCCAGCCCGTTCGCGGCCCCCGCGTGACACCGGAAATCCGCTCTCACCCGACCGGCCAAAGGGCAACAACGTGGATCCGCCGTCGGCATCACTAAATCGTTTCACAACGACGCAACCGACCGATAATGAACCGGCCACCCGAGCGGCGTTCTTGCGGCGCCCTAACACCGACGCGGCAAATCGATAAACACACCCGTTCACCCCAATCCACGCGCCCGCTCGCTCTCCACGAGAGCAACCGACATGGACTGGGCGGCGAACAAATCCCGTTCCAAAATTTCGTGGTCTCCGCGGCACGTTTGACAAACACCACCGAGCCATCCCGTTCGGAGCGGCCGGTAATTCCGCCCCATCGAATTCGTCTACCCGGTCGACCGCCCCCCGATCCGATTCGCCGACTTCGATCGCATCGGCCAACGAACTTGCGGCCCGCCGGATGCACCGATCACCCCCGACGCAGCGTCAGCAGGCTGTCGATCAACTCGCCGCACCAGGACGGTTCGGATTCATCTTACCCGGCCCACAATTGAAAAAATTCGCCGCGGGCCCGATGCACGTCGCACCGCTGTTGAACAGCAATCCGAAACGAATCGCCGCGACAACCCGTATCGGTACCGACGGCAACACCGATCACTGCATCCCGTCCCCGGACCAACTCCAGATCGCCGGCGGTCAATTTCTCCGCTGTTTGCAGCATACCTTGCGTCCGGTCGAACGCGGCACCGGTCAGCACGACAAATTCGACTCCCTCCTCGACACCCTCGATGGCGGCTTCTGCGGAACTGGTCGAGCACGCAAAACGCCTCCTCCCGGCACGCCCGCACGATGAAACGCGGCGAGGCAAGTGGTGCGAGATCGTTTCACAACCGGGAGGCCGTTCAACAGCACGGATTTCCGCGCGCCCGCGAGCGCCCTTGGCGATCTGCCCCGCTCAAAAATCGGATAATTTCCACGTCCCGAGAACCCACACACCGCCCCCACGCGACCCGTTGGAACTCGGCTCCGCACCCCACTCCACACCGACGTCCGGCCAATTCCCACCTTTCGATCGGACGAGTACTCCGCTGCCGTGTCGACCATCCACCCTAGAACGCGTCAGCATAAGGGATCAATTCCGAACCACCGTTCGATTGTTCCTCGGTTCGTTGAGTCACTGCGGGTTTCAGTGATAGAGTATCCCGCCGTCTGGGCAATTTCATGCGGGCCGCCGCCACGATCGGACATCGAGCTGGGTCGACCGCATTAGCCCAAGCGGACGGTTCGTGATATTTTGTCGCTCTTCGTTCAATTCGGTCCTCGTCAGGTTGGAAAACCGGTGGTGATATTGAATCCTTACCACCCCCGGGGGGGGGCCCCCCCCCAGTCCCAAGTGAGTGCCGGAACCCAATACTGCCCGGCGTCATCGACGATCCGCCGCCATGCAGAGGTCGACCGCGTCACCCGCAAAGGTCGGCCGCCCAGCAACGCGTCGGTCTTGATCCTCGGCTGAGACCGGCACCGGCAAGAACTTGTCGCCGGGGCCGTCATTCAACTCAGCCATCGCAGTGCGGCCCGTTCGTCAAAGTCAATTGCGGCGCCCTCAGCGAGAGTCTTGCTCGAAAGCGAACTGTTCGGTTCATGTCCGTGGTCCCCCTTCAACGGCGCGATCGCCAAACCGCGCCGGACGATTCGAGGCCGCCCGATGGTGGTCGATCTTTCTCGACGAGATCAACTCCACCACGATGACCCTCAAGTCAAATTGTTTGCGGGTGCTGCAAGAAAAAGAATTCGAACGCGTCTGGCGGACACCGCCACCCAAACGTACGCGACGCACGCGTGCATCGCGCGAGCAACCGTGACTGATGCGACAGCCACAAACAAGAAACGTTCCGCGAGGATCTCTTACTGGCGACTCATGTCGTCCCGATCGAAAATCCCCGCACTGCGGCCATCGACGCGAAGACATCCCCGCTCGTCTCGTTTTTCCTGGATCACTACCAACGACGGTTCAATGACCGCTACGTCCACGCACATCGGTCCGAAGTCATGCTGGCCGATGCAAGACTACACTGGCCGGCAAACGTCGCGAGTTACAACTACATTCGAACGCGCCGTCGTGATGAGTGATACCGACGAACTCAGTCTCGAAAATCTTACCCGACTGTGTTACGAATCGCCTTCCAGGCAGGACGCTGGTAAACGACCTCGTTCATGAACGAACCACCTCGCCTGGCGCCGAGCGAGGCAAACGTCCGAAGTCCGAGAGGGAAAAGACGCCGCTGCCGAACCCACCGCCACCAAACCCAAGCGGCGTATGTCGACCGCATGGACGCCAAAACGTTGACCCGGCTACGGTTCGTCTTCCAAGGGACTGCCGAAGCCGCGAAGACGAAAACGTTCACGCCAGCGTCGTCGATCAATCGAAAAAGAACTCATCGCCAAAGTCCTCGCCTCTGCGGCGGCGTGGCAAACCAAAGCCGCGCCGGTTGGCATGAACCGAAACACGCCTACAAAAATCAAACAATCGATCTGGGTGAACCATCCCGGTTCTTTATCCCACCGGGATCTCGCCTGAACGCCCTCGGTGCAAAAACAAAAACTGGATAAGGGCCAAGTCCTATCGTTACGCCAGGTCGCGATCTTCGAACAACAGCATCGCCAGCATCGCATACGCGATTCACGAAACACGACGAGGGTAATTAAAACACGCCGGCGACATAGATCAATGGCACGGCGGTCCCTGTTGAATCGATTGCCGCCTGGACGTTGAACGAGTCAAGTTGGGACAACGACCGCGATCAACCGGACCCACAAAATCCCACGAGCTCGGTGTTCGCCTTCGCCGACCGGACCAGTTGGACTGAGCAGGTTGCCCCGACCACATAGATTCGTGAAGCAAGTAATGAGAAATTCCGCGAGCAGCGGGCAGACGAGTTGCCCAGGGCACCGCGACCACCGCCGACGGCCATCGTTGCATGAACGCCCAAACCGATCACCGGCAGCGTCGTCATGATTCCTCATGGCCGACCTGCCACACAGGCCTTTCTCACTTCATCTCGGCGGGCACGTATACGTTGAACTTGAGCACGACAAAAGGACCGCCGGACATGATCACAAACAGCACCAACACGCTCAGATTGATCCCGTGACTTGCCTAAGATGAACGAGCGGCGACTGACCGGTTACTTGAGGCACCGTCAAAGCTGGTTCGGCCCTCGATCTCGTCGCTCAGACGTGCCCGCACTCCAAACGGGCGAAGGCAACATGCCCATCACCGATGATCAAAACGTACGGCCGGCTGGTCTTTGGCAATCGGATGTTTCGTCGCCCATCGTGTAAGAAAGGGAATATACCGAACAACAGCACGCCAAAAAAATACCGAGTTGCCAACAGCAACAAGTACAACGGTTGGGCATTTCTCGTTTTTGGGGCCGTCGACAACGCCAACGCCCACACACGTGGCGCCGCTTGACGCATCGCCACAACCCGGCAAACGTCAAAAAGAACATCAAACCGATTGAAAACGATCGACGAGCTTGTGGAAACCTGGGCAGGTTCTTGAACGTGAACACCACACTGGCCGGTGTCGATTTCTTGATTTGTAAATGTGGCCAGTTTGCCCAAGGAGGATCGCCCGGATCGTGTTGCTCCGCGGTCTTCGTAAACGCGTAAACGATCGCCTCGCTGCTGCCCGGGTCAGCTCCACCGGCGAACGGTGAATGCCGGACGGGTCCCCCGGAATCGCCAAAAAGACTTTTTTATTCGCTGGATCTCATTTCGGAGACGTCCGAAAAATTGTACGTGATATGGTTGGCGGGGGCGAACTCGGATCATCCGAGGACGGAAGGGCGAGATTCCGGCAATTTCGATTTGTGTCCCCTGGTTGTCGCCGATCACATTCACGGACGCCCACGCCTCTGGAGAATCGATTCGGGTCTTCGGGGGGGACGAACCGGCGTGACAACAACCCAAAAAACGCGAAAAAACGCCCGCAGTTCAAGGCAAGAAAAGGCATCACGCCCCTCGACAAACGTCGCACCCATTCCTTGCGAGTCCGGTGCCACAAACCGTAAACCAAACCCGAAAACCGAAGCCCCAAGCGATCGTTGAATCAGAGGCAAACAACAACAATTGGCCGGTCATCCCCACCCACCCTGGGGTAGGTAATTTCACGCACAAAATTCGCGGAAAGAAAATCGCTGCCGGACGACCAGAGGGACAAACCACCACGCCCCCGAACTCGGCCGAATACGGCAATTCGTTTCCCCCAATCCGTACAAACGAAAAGCAGGGCCAAGAACGCCCGAAACACGACGATTGCAAAAGCCCAAACGCTCCCAAGGCAGGCAATCCCGATCGAAAATCCACCAAATGCGTTCGCAAAAACCGCGGGGCATTCCATTTTTCTTCTTCCTTTTTCCCTGC
>Ga0163217_1101033_pt1 | contig 14423 bp, 23 predicted proteins | sample SynspAceP_FD_185933 | JGI IMG/M metagenome (GOLD analysis project Ga0163217, IMG submission 185933) | Saline lake microbial communities from Ace Lake in Antarctica - Synechococcus sp. Ace-P (PacBio error correction) | ecosystem: Environmental > Aquatic > Non-marine Saline and Alkaline > Saline ... | reverse complement strand
GATAAATCCGTTGGCGTTTGGAAACGCGCGGCCGCGATCTCTTGGATTCAAGGCTTGCTCCCGGAATGCAAGGCGATGCGCAGGGGCCGGGGGCGTTCGACGACTATGTCGCGAAGCAAGCGCGGCTGCGCCGCAATTGTTTGAGCAAGCGCCCGATCAGGGGCGACTCGGGCTTGTAGGTTGCGCGCGAACGCCCGGGCACTCAGCATGCATCCACCTGATCGCCGGGCATCAACTCGCGGAGAGAATTCTTCATCGTTCATAGGTTGCACACCGAATTTCTTGCGCAAAATGGCAATGACGGAAAATCTGGTTCTTCTGACATAATCGCCTTGGCATGGGGACGATCAAAAGATATGGCGGGCCTCCACGCTCTTTCGAATGGATTGGGTCGGTTTGCCAAATTTTCCGAGCACAGGGTAGCGGATTGACCTGATAAAAAGCTGACCTGGCGGCATATCCGCCGTTCGCCGATCATCGTAAACAGCGCCTGGCTCATGACCATTTTGCGGGAAAGGCGTGAACATGTTCGGATAGCCGAGCTTTCCGCGCCCCACCTGTTCGGGATTTCGCAATTCACGTCGGCGAGGCGTATGACCAGGCCAAGTTATCATTTTCCAGCTGCCGCCCCCGCCCCCGCCCACATTGGTCGTTGTCATCACGCCCCGCGCAATCTGGCTGGCGCGGGAAGGGCTGGCGTCAAAGCCTTGCGGCGCTCCGCGGTTGGCAATCCTTCGGCGGGCGCGGGCGACACGCGCCAATAAATCGGAGAGCTGGCGAGTACATCGGCGGATGTCAATTCGCAAAACTCATTGGCCGACTTCGACAAGATTGGCGACCATCCGCTTTCCGCATTGGGCAGAGATGAACCGTCACCCCGCAGGCCCAATATGCAACATGGATCGCCGAGATTGCCGAGTTTGGCCGCTCCAGGCTGGACATCTCGCCAAGCCCAAGCGTGCTTGTGCGCGTTGAATCCAACGGCGTTTCGCGATCACGGCTTTACCGCCGGAAGCCCAATGTGCGGGACACGGTCGCATCGACATCAGACCGCTGGCGCGTCTTCAGGTAGAAGAGATCAATATCAGGACTCGCCATCAATTGCCTATTGGCAAAAGAAAAAAAAAATTGGCGTAAAAGGCGTCGTATGAACATCTGACAGGCGTGAAAGTCAGCGCGGACCATAACTTTCCGCCTCGCCTTCTTGGCTTGATGAATCCGCGCCGCTTTACAGATCACCGCAGCACTTCGTGCATCGGATCAAGCACCACGAAACCGGCGGATACCATTTTTGCCTTGCAGTCGCGGTAAAACGGCGCATGAATTCAGGTCGGCTGTTGCCATGCAATGAAGCGCAGTCCCGGTGGTGATGAATTGCAAGGCGGGGTTGTCGGCATCGCCGCGCGCATTCCGCCTTATGCGTCCCAGGGGTTGTTCTGGAAATTAGCGGGACGGCAACCGCCATTATGGGCTGGACGAGGATTTAAATCCACAGCGGCCGGAAACCGGCGCGCTCGGTGTTCATGGCTGCCGCTTGCAACATAATGCGCGCTATTCAGTCCCGTCGCCCCCCATAAGCTCTAGGTTTGCCATCCCCGCATTGTTACATTCAGACAAGCTTGATCGTCATCTGCGGCACCCTTCAAAAACAAACTGGTATCGACGCCGCCCGGCAATTGAAACGCGGACACCCTCGATCCATCCGAAATGCAGGTCACATGTCGCATCAAAACACCTGATTGTGAGACGGTCCGAGCGGCAATTGCCAGGACGCATCACCGCCTCTTCACGCGTATGCACCGGAAACGATCAGCTTGCCGAATCAGCGAGTTCGTAAACAAGGGCGGTCACTTCTCCCGCCGCTGGCCATTGTGCGTGTCGATGCGGATGCCCGGCCCCGCAAGGCCAGACAGCGCGGGTAACCGTACCACTTTGGTGACGGTCTGAAATCAGAGCCAGTCTTCGCGCATTGATCCGGACTTCAATCGCCGTGGCCGAGCGGTGAACCATAGTGCCTGGGTCAGGGACAAGGCGGCCCCGCCCGCAATCAGGAGCTGCTTGCCTCGATTCAAAATTCGACGCCGGGATCTCCTCTGTGACAGGATGCTCCACCTGAATGCGGCGCATTCCATTTCGAGGGAAAATAGAAATTAAGCTTTCGGCAATCGGGACAACAGAAATCGTCCGTTCCCCGCGCCGCGATAGTTCAAGAATGCCGGGTCAGAATTGGAACCGGCAGCTTTGTTCAATGCTTGGCACGCTTGTCGTCCGCGTATCGCCGGGGCCGGAAGCTTCCATCGACCAGTTTTGAAGGCGCGCTGGAAATCGAACAATCCCGCGTGCCGAGATGATTGCCGATATTGCCGTCGCCCAGCACCTGAACCTCGACATGCCGCCCCCGCGCGCGATTGAAGCGTTCAACATAGATACGGGATCGCAAATGCGGCTTGCGCCTCGGTCATCGCGGAAGGAATCGTATCTGGCTGTCGAGTTCTATGCGCGCACATCCGACGCGCTTCATCCGCGTCCCCCGCCGCCCGAAACAAGCCTTTAACAGTAACGGAATAGCCAGTGCGTTCTGCCTGCGCGCGCACTGCAAGCTTTGTCCGCCGCAGCCCCGCCGGGTACGAGGAAGTCCAGCCTCGATGCCGACCTTTCGCGCCATCAGCTTGTCACCCATTCGCGTCCAGGCTTGAAACGTTCGGGGGGCCGACAAAGAATGATCCCGGCATCTGTTGCCGCAACTGCAAAGGCGCATTTTTCAGAGGAGAAAAAACCATATCCGGGGCATGGATCGCATCTGCCTCTGCAATTGGCAGCGGTTAATTTTACCGCATCAACGAAAAGGTAAGCTTTGAGCAGGGAAGCTGCGGGCCAACGATTTCACACTTCATCGGACCATTTGCGCAGGCAAGACTGTTCTGCATCCGCTTCAGACGCACCAAGGATCCGTAAACAATTTCCCATGCGCTGGGCGGTGCGGATACGCGCAAGCGCGATTTCGCCGCGATTGGCAATTGAACAGGCGTCTGATCATGCGAAGCCGCATCAGCGTCGCGTGTTTGTCGCGGTCATCTTTCCATTTTCGGCAAGTATCTTGGCAATAGTGCCGCTAGCCCGCGTTGGGACCGGGTTCATCAGTTTCATCGTTTCAATTGATGCAACGAACGTGTCGGCATCAAACAACGCTGCCAAATTCTCGACGAACAGAGGGCGAGCGCGGGTGATTGGTGCGGCGGTAAAATGTGCCGGCAGGGCGCGCGAATGGCGACGCATTCCTCTTCCAGCGGGATATCGGCAGCGGCCAACTTTGGACTGGCAGGCAGCATGCGTCAAGAATATCCCATTCCTGCGTCCAGACTCCGCCATCACGCGGCGGACGCGGAGGCCGAAAAAGCGCGGCGTCTTTACAATCCAGCGGTCTATAGGCACTGCCGCCCAGAATCTCGACAATCTCTGCAACGTCTTCAGGTGTCAGGGCAAAATCCTGGTTTCATTTTTGCTCCTTCAGCAATGCGCGTGCGTCGGCGATAATGCCATCGGAGAACGCCCACATCGTTGAAAAATTGCGCATCGATGGCGGTGACTGGGACATTTGCGGCATAACGCTCTTTCAGATATTCCGCGAAAGGTGCCGGTGGCGCTGGTGTCCCTTGGATATTGCCCGTTCTGGACTGTCGTTGGTTCGAAAAACCGCCAAGCGTGTGTGAAGAGTGACCGGTTCCCTTGGCCTTCTGCAAACAACCGTCACCAGAATGATTCAGCAAGCGCACTCAGGTTCCGGGCAAATCGGTTGCGCACGGCGGTGAGTGCGGGTTTGTTCATGTAACGCTTGCCGGGAAAAACTGGGCGCGTGCTGGCAGTCTTAATCGGCCCCGGCGATGTGAAATCCGCATTTGCGGCGCGAAGATCGTCGGCACACGCGCCGGGAAAGGCCTGCCTATGCCGCGATCTGTTCCTGTGTCGCGAGACCCCCGTTTCAGATGATTCCACCATCTCGGTAAGCGAAAGATCAAGCACCAGCGGCGACATCGAAACGTTCAGCCGCGATGGCAATCGAGTGTTCTGTCCGCCCGCGCCCGAGGATGGAACATCCATCACTTCGGCTCCGTCAGCCTTCCAATTGCTTCGCGGATACGGCGCACGCTTTTCTCGGTGTGCTGGAAAGTGTTGGTGATGAGCACCAGCGGACGGTCCGCGAGTATTTCGGGGGTCATAGCCCCTGGCCATTGCCTGCGACGGCGAGGGCGGCGTTGCGGTAAACATCCGCGGCTAATGCTATTGATGCCGGAAACATCGTCACCGCGTTCATCATGCAAGTCCTTCACCCCCATTATAGGGCGCGGTAAAATCGGAAAGCCTTGGTTCGATCACGATCAGCTTGGGCAAGTCCGAAGGGAAGCTCTGCATTCAATGCTCCGGCCATTGCACTTGACCATTTGATCCGCCGACCGCTAGCATACCGGAAACATGCTCGTTTGGCATGAATAGGCATGGGCTGCCTTGATAGCGCCTTACGATCATCACATCTGACCATTTGCCTTCATGGCCGAGGCACGGACAGCCGGATATCGTGGCCGGCAGCGGGCCGGTTCACCTCATCCGGCGCCAATCTCGGCGCCGCGATCGTTGGGGCCTGATACTGGCATCAAGAAATGGACAACTTCCCGCCGCAGGATTCAAGAACCTTTTTCCTTGACCAAAAGCGCGCTTCTATTTCCTTGGATATCTGACTGGTAAATGATAAGCAGACGCGCGCATCGCTCATGTCTCTCTCTTCCTATAAACTCGTTTGACTATATCGGCATGGGAAAGTGCAGGAGTTTTGCACCGACTCAAATCATTTCGTTATGTTGCACCCTCGTGAAACAGGTCGCATGCTAATCAGGAAAGTGAAATCTGGTACGTGCCCTTGAGCCGCGCCTTGACGTGCTGCTCGAAATTCCAGTCACGGCCGCGCCGCCAGGTCTGCATGAATTGCACGAGCCCTCGGTCTCCCCAAGGCGCCTTGCTGCGCATGCTGTACGTTAGGCAGGCAAAGAATTGGTTTGGAACGATTGGCAGATGGCGCCTATCTGCCGCATAAATCAGAATGTCGCCGAGAAAAAATCTCAAATCAACTAAAGAGGCGTATTCCCGAGATTGCATGCCGCATAGGAAACCCACTCAGTTTCAATCGTGGCCTTGGCCGTCGGTTCTGGCCCGTGCCAAGGCTTGATCATGTCGAAATTATTCGAAACCAACAGCCCTTTATTCGCCTGGATGCTGCTACCTTGGGGGGCCTGTTGGATGAGCTATCCTATATTCCCACACCGCCACGGACGGGCCTATTCTTCGCGACCTGCCGGGCCAGCGAACGCGATGCCATCATTGCTCGGCTCGGCCAAAGTGCAAGCGATGGAAAGCGAACAGCCTTCTTTCGCGGACATTCTCGAATGCTACCGCCGAAGCAGGGCTATTCTCGTGCGCGAACCCGTGCACCCATGGGCCCGACGCAGGCAAGCAAAATGCGTTAATTGCGCGATGGCAGGCATTGATGGGTTTGTGGTGGTCAAGGCGCATTGGGCGATCCGGTTGCCCGATCAAACATAACCTGGCTAAACAAACTACGACCAGCCAAGAAGTTCATCGAAAGGCATCTGGGTGCCTTCAGGTGACGGGCCCAATCGGGTCGGTGCTTGCGCTGGAAACAGTCGAGTGGTTGATTTCATCTTGTGAAGCTACACCCCTTGCATCGTCACCGAACAGTCCAGTTTTGTCTCCATAACTTTAGGAGGGCGTGAAGCGAAGCTGGGCAGTTAAATAAAAGGTGCATTCATCACTAGGATGATATGGTGATTGGTTGGTTGAGCGCGACAAACCAGATCCCGGGCCAGGCGACTGTTGATCCGGGTGCGCGCGCTGCTCACTCAACTTACCGCGATTTCACTCATTCCCAAAGGGCAATATTATGGGCGGCGTCATCGACCGCGAACATCACTCCTTTGGTCCGATGGAGTCGGAGAGTTGAAGAAAGACGGCGCGGGCGTGAAGCGCTTTCAGGTTCGGAGACCGCGTCGCCGCCACTTTCTTCCAGGGGTTGGGAAACTCGGGATACCGACGAAACATATCCTAGCACTCGGCGCCCCCCGGCAAAGGGCATGCTGGCTGGAATATGTTGCCCTCCGGGAAACCGGCGTCGTCCGCTTGCAACCTCACTCAGTTTTGAAGAAGCCGCGACGCTTTGCCCTGTGCCGGGAAAAAAGAGTGACTGGCTTGGGCAATGCGCTGATTGGAAGGCTTCCTCCGGTAAAGCGGGCGCCTGGGTTGCCGTACTTGGCACCGCGGCGGTTTCCCTGCTCGCGTTGCTCAAAAATTTGCCAAGCGGGCAGGTGCGCGCGTGATTGCGACATCGTCGTTCTGACGAAAGAAGTGGAACGGGTCAAGGCCATGGGCGCAGATGCTGTCATCAAAACTATCGGACCACGCCAGCATGGGGTGAGGAAGCAGCGCGGACATGGGGGGTGGATCATGTTGTCAGAGGTTGGCGGACAGGGCACTCTCTCCAGTCGATGCAGCAATTGGTTTCAATGGCGAAATCTGCGCTCATCGGCGTGCTCGCACGTGAAGGCAATGTCACGCCGCGCGACATTGATGTCAAAGCCGGTCGTATGCGAGATTTTTCGTGGGTTCAGCGGGAGATGGCGCGCCAGCCTCAACGATGCGATGGATTGCAAATGCGATCAAGCCGGTTGTCGACAAAATATTCGGTTTTGACGATGCCAAGGGCCGCCTACGCTATCACGGCCTCACCGGCATTGTTGGCAAAGACCGTCATAGCCTGTGATGGCGTCGTTTGTTTTTAACGGCGTGCGGCGCGCGGTGCCTTGATGCCGTTCGCTTGCTGAAAGACGTTGTTGAGCTGGAAAGCTGAAAGGACCGCCTTTTATGACAATGCTTGGATTGGACAGCGCGTAGGCCGGGTCATCCAGATGGCCTATGTGGTCGAGGATATCGGGCCTCATCGATTGGTGGATCAAGAATGCCAAATACAGGGCCATGGTTCTGCATCGACATTTCTGGCGGGCCGACGATCAGGTCTTATCGCGGCGAATCATCAATGGCAGACGTACCATCGCTATTGGGCTTTGCCGGACATATGTGCATTGAACTGGATCCAGCCCGCTCGACCAATAATCTCTCGGTCTACCGCGAGATTATTGGAGCGGCGCGGATTATGGTTTTCACCATAATGGACTGCGGCGCGTAGCGGATGATGGACGCCGAAATTGCCGCTTATTGTAACGCAGGGGGCTATGAACTTGCCTTCCGCGCCAAAAAAGTGCCGACCGGCGGCGCAGTCGCCTATCTGGACGGTGGGCGCGGCCAACCCGGGCTTCTTGAATTGATCCCTGCACCCCAGGTATGGATGAAGTCCAACCAATTCCTGGCGCGCGAGCGTCGATTGGGACGGGCACGATTTCCGTGCGTCCTTTTGGCTAAGGTAAACTTACGCTGTTCTTGCCAGGCGGCGCGATAATTTGCTGGTTTTGCCGGCATATACAACGGCTGTAAAAATCGTTCATCTAGTTGAAAAAACTGCTTCACGTATCTCGTTTGTGTCTGCTTACAACTGTGAAAGTCGATTAAGTTCGCCTTTTCAATCTAGTTTGGTAATCGCATAAACCTAAGCAGATGTAGGGAGAGAGATTATGAAAACAACCACCGCAAACACTCATGTCGGGAGCGCGCTGGCCCTCGCTATGCCGCTTTCGCGCAGACTGCGCCTGGCTGAGCAAGCTCAGGGGGAATTCAGGAAATCGTACGTGAACGGCGAAAGGCGTTCGGGAAAACGTTCCAGAAACGTGACCGATTTTGCGATTCTGCTTTCACTGCAGAGGGCGCTGCCGAGCGGGGCGGCACGAGCGTTGCGTTTTCGTGTCCAATCTCGCGCCAATTGTGACGCTTGACGCAGGAACGCCCTTCTCCGGTTCATCAGGCCGTTCTGTCCGCCTATATTCCGGGCATGGCGCCAACGACTTTGCGTTTCAACATTGATCCGGGCGCGGTATTTACCTGGGACGGGCGTCTATCTCGCCCGCTCTGTCGGCGCGGAAACCAGGAGTTGGCCCGACGTCGAGCGCGTCCGAAGTTCTGAAAGGTCCGCAAGGGCACATTGTTCGGTCGCAAACACGATCGGCGGCGCGATTCGATTGTCAACGCATGATTCCGGGTGACGTATTCCGCTTTAAGGGCGATTGACGCCGGGGACGTTTGGCCTTGATCCAGAACCCGCGGGCCACCGTGTTTATATCCCGCTTCGCCGATTCGCTCAGTTCCTCGCTCAGTTTTGCAACCAAGAATCGCAATGGCTATCTGTCAAGCCGATGGCATTCCCGGGTGCTACGAATTTCGATTCGACGCCGATCACAAACTCAAAAGCTGCGGGCTATGGACAATGCTCGGCCTGGGTTTTCTGAGGCGGGCGATGACAGCTGGAACCTGCGCGCAAGCTAAATATGACAATGGCAGTTGCGTTTCGGGCACCCTGTCGGCCGACGTATGAGCAACATTCGGACCAGAGCCAAGCTTGCCAAAACAAGCTGATTTCGCGACCACGGATTTTGCAGTGGTTTGCGGGCAACCTAAATTGCGCATTGGCCGAGCCGGTCGCGATGGGTACGAACTGCGGAGGTGGGCCCTCCTTACGTTCGCTTATCTTGCCGCGCGATCGGCGGGGTGACCGGGGTCTTGGAAAATTCCGACGGTCTATGGCGTCAACAACGATGCCGACCCGAACAACAACCGATTGCCTCTATGCATGACCGGTTGTGACCGACAGGCCTTGATACCAGCTATTTGCCAAACGCAAACAATTTACTCGAAGCTTCAAATCCTTGGCGGCGGCATTTGAACGCTGTCCTATGACCTTGCCGATCAGGTTGACTGAAAATCGATCACGGCCTTACCGTTAGCTCCCACTAGGAATGTGGGCATGGAACATTGACGGATCGCCGACTCAATTTCCTCCACACTTTAGCTTCACCCATGAACAGAAACAGTTCAGCAGAGCTTGCAGCTGCTCGGTTCCGCGATGGACGAAGAAGCTCAAAACTTCGTCCTGGGCGCCTAATTATTCAAGTGGAATCGGTTGATCTGCCACGACTATGTGACGTTTCGCCCGAAAGGCTTGTTTTGCAGGGTGGACGGCCCCAATGATCTGTCGACAAGAAATTTTGCGTTCTTCGGCAGCTGGATTATAGATACGATCAATTGGCGATCACCGTTGGTGGCCGTTATTACCCATGAAAAGAATGTTCGAAGGATTTTTCAGTCCGATAACAACGGCCTTGACTTACAAGATCCTGGTTTTCCTTGGGGTGCCGGATTGTGCCAACATTGATCCGATTTCCGAAGCTTGCCGGATCGCGGCGGTTTCCCGAATCCCGGAGAGCCGCTGCGCTATTTTGATATTGGCAGGCACGCAGGTACAAGAAGTTCAACAACTTCTTCACCCAGATCGGTGTCAATATCATCCCACCGATGATGTGATGTCTATGGGCAGGCTGGTCAAAAAAGGCTACAAGGACCGGGGGCTGGACCACGCGGCTTGTCGAACCCGTTGCGACCGCAAACCTGATTCGAAGAGGAAAGGCAACCAGTTACGAGCTCGGGCGTCAAATCGGACGCTTATTGGGACGGCGACTGCAGGGTTCAATGCCGCGTGTTTCAGACGGATTACAAGGGCATCCAGCTTGAATTTCCAGGCAGGGTCCCCCCCCCCCCCCCCTGGGTATCCGCCAACCATCAGAATGCGGGTGACGCCAAGATCAAGGGGTTTCGAATTGAAGTGACGGAGGCGCCCAACCGATGCACTGTCGTCCAATGGCCTCAGTCGTGCTATTCTCCGAGCCCAAATGATAACAGGTGTTGCTGCCCCTGGGCCCAGGTCGCCCGCCAACCCGTTCCAGGCGGGCGTGTTCAGGCGGAGAGCTTCCTAAAACACCGAAAAATGGGAAGTCAACTTCATCCGCCTACCAGGTGAATTTGGCAATTGGCGGCAAGGTCGTGCTTGCTGCAGGACATATACCCATACGTCCAAGCTCTGGAACGATACCGAACGGACTTTCCTGCTTTTCCAGCGTGAAGCGACCCGATTCTTGCTCAATGGCAGCATCTCCTACAAGGAGCCAATGACCCATGGGATATCACCTTGGGGATGACCGAATAATTACCCAAGGAACGGTATCTGGTGACGGGGCCAAGCGGCAAATCGCGGGGGGCAGTTCTATGGGGACCTACAGCCGTCCGCATGCGAATGGTACGCCAAGCTTGGGGCTGAATTCTAGGCAATTGTAAAATGGGGCGGCGCCGGCAATGGCTCCGGCCCCCCCCCCCTTTTTTTTCTTGGAGGTCCAAACTATGCCCGAAATCACCACATTGGAATTCTGGAAAGACATCAAACGATTGGAGGGAAGGTGTTCCAGGAGGTAGCCTCCCGGAAGTCTATGGTGCCAATATTTGCCGAAGGCGATCCGCATACTGGGTGCCGATCAGCGAGACGTTTCGTCCAAGCCAGGTGGGATCAGCCCGGCGAAGAATAATTGTGGGCGGATGTGCTTGATGTCGAAGCGGGCGGGGGACTGGTCAGCCGCCATTGATCATCCGCACCGATCTGGGCCTATACGATCGCGGTTAAAATGGGCCTTTTCTGGAGCATTGAGTGGACCGCGACAAGGCGGGGGATTTTTCGTTTATTGAAACGCCCGAGGGGAATCCCCAACACGGGCTCGTTCGCTACGATGTCCAGCAGAAACCGATGAAGGTGTTCTTTGTCGTATCCGGCCCGCTGATGTGGCTGGACGAGGGAGGGCGAGACGATCGGGACATTATGATGGTTTTGATTACATTCGCAGCAGGCGCGTGCACATTATGATTCGAACGGCATTGGCGCTGATTATGGCGGAACACATTGATTAGGTAGGATCGCGATAATGGCTGGTATGAAAGCCCGCCCGGGCGCTTATAAAAATCGTTGATGTGCCGGAAACCCTATGGAGGACACAATCAAACGTCTTCGGCGTAGAAGGCACTATGTCGGCAAAATACCGAAGCGGAAAGGCCCCTGGTCCCGTTTCGGCGACAATGCCGCAATTCGCCATCTGCGGTTTGGACGTTTGCGTGAAAATATCTATGTCATATTCCTCTGGATCAAAAGCCCTGGGAAGTGATCGGCACGCACAAGCATCGCGGCAAGGTCGGGCAATCTGCTTGAAGGCAATTTCCAGATATCTGGAATATGACTGGGTTTGCAAAAGCGTGTGAATTCATCACCGAAACGCCGGAACGGCGCCACACGCTCGTGACGATAAATGCCGATGGCATGAAAGGCCATGTTCCAACATTTGCAGGGCGCCAATTGAGTTTTTCGATGAGCAAGGCATCATTGTCGAAACGCTCGGATGTGTGGTGGTTCATCGGAACATTATGAAGCCATTGCCGCGAGCATGGGCTGGAAATCAACAAGGCTCTATATTTCTGTAGAAAGTCTTGGAACAGGAAGCATAAGCCATGAAGACCACTTGACCAGTTCACATTCGGGCCGATTCTGCTCTTGTCACAGGCGCAGCTTCGGGCATCGCGCCTTGCCTATGCTGAAAGTGATGGCTGAGGCCGCGTCAGGGAACCTGACAAGATATTGATTCCGAAGGGGCAGAGCGAAAGCCAGTTCGCCTCAGGGCGAGGGTTATGAAGCGCGCGCTGACCGGTGGATGTCTCGGACCGGGATGAGTCGACGGGTGTTACGATGCCCATGCCGCTGCCTATGATGGGCCTTGATATCTGCTTGCCAATGCCGGGATTGATCGGGGGAGGGATTCTGGAACCCTGCCGGACACCGCAATCCATTGGGTCAGGTTTGACACGTATCGACCCTGCTCGCGGGGACCGGGCACAATGGCGTGAATCTGGACCGGGGTTTTACAATTTACGATGCGCAAGCAGGTCCGTTTGATGAAAGCAGCGGGAAATGGGCGGATCAATCATTCGCGACCGCTGGTCAAAACGCCGGCTGGTGAGCGAAGCCGTTGTCGCATGGCTATATGCCGGCCAAGGCAGGCGTGCTGATATGGTGAAGCATTCTTCGGGCTGGAGGCTGGGCTGAATTTAGGGCATGTTCGCGTGAACGCCATTGCACCGGGACCGTTCGTGACGAACATTGGCGGTGATGTTGAAAGAAAGATCCGGTCGCCCGCGCTGCCTGGGATGCGATTGTTCCCGCTCGGGAAGCTGCGCCAAAAACCGATCAGATCAGCCGCTGGCGTTGTTGCTCGCCTCGGACGCATCAAATTATATGACGCAGCCACGTTGGTGATTTGACGTGGCATTGACTTTGGAAAAATTTGAATGAAATCCTGTTGGACTCGCGGCAGCGCCGCGTTCTGCTGGGCGGCGCGGCTTTGGCCTCTCAAAACTCGGACAACCGCTTGGTGAGGTCCGCCTGAGCAGCTGTACGCCAAAACCTTGGCTATTGCCACGGCCGCAAATGTGTGGGTCCGCGGTGATCAGGGGGCGGTGCGCTTCCGATTGACATGACCCAAGCTCATTGTGCGCAGCGGGCGCAATGGCATGCCGCCATTTCCGCCCCCGGAAATCACCCATTCCGAACTCGATGCGCTCGCAAATGATTTTCTGTCAGCAAGGCTGATCCTGCGGAGAAAGCAAATGAGCCGTCGACATGAAACCGCCGCCCACGTGCTCGGCACCGCAGTAGTTGTGCCGCCGCCGCCTTGGTTGCTCTGCGCAGAGATCCGGCTCCGCTGGCCACCATCGGTCCAGCAGGCTGATTTCAAGCGCGCGGTGAAGAGATGGCAATGTGTCGGGCAACCAATGGGTTGTTCGCTGATACCGATGCGGTGATTCCCTATAGTAAAACCTTCACTCAGATCCTACTCACCAGAATGTGCGGTCGGCGCCGCGTCGCTCCTCGCAACCGTTAGGCAAGTGCAGGAGCTGGTCAAAATTGCAAACAAGTAATAAAACAGCGCTGTGGACGTTCTCGACTGCAAGGAATTGGATATGGCAGGCCGGCCGCGACACCGGGGCAGATGGTGCTCGATCTCAAGGCGGATGAACCGTATTCTCGAGGTTGATCCCGATCGGGTACGGCGCTGGTCGAACCCGGTGTTGACTATCAACAGCTCAAAAGATATCTCGACGAGATAATCTCCCTTATTGCGATTGACGTACGACCGTTGGCCGGATCGCCGGCGCGGGTTGGTAATACGCTGGATCGCGGTGTTGGGCTACACACCTTATGCGAGCATTTCATGTTCCAGTGCGGGAGGAAGTATTTTTGCCCGATGGCGCCTGATGCGACGGCATTGGGCAGCATCGAAGGGTCGACCGCATGGCAGGCCTTCAAATGGGGGGTACGCCCCTATTTGGGGGTTTCGAATTTGGGGAATTGTTTTTTTTTTTTTTTTTCACGCCAGTCAACTTCGGCATTCGTCACCCAAAGATGGGGCATTGTGGCTGATGCCCCAACCGCCGGTCTTCAAGGCCGTTCATTCCGCCATGCTCGAATGGCGGATGTGTCGAAGATCGTGGAAACGATGCGCCCGCTGCGGGTTCTGCCTGATCGCCAAATGGCAAATTTGATGATGAGGCGCGGCCATCAACTCGCGATGTTCAACGGCGCAGCGGACATCAGGCCGATCCGGGCACGCTCTCGAAGAGTCGCTCAAGAAAGCAGCAAAGCAATTGGGATGGCATGTGGAACACCTATTTCGCGCTTCTACGGCACCGATGGCACGGTCGCCGCCAGTCGAGCCGATCATTTCGCGCGCCGCAATCGGGTGCGAGCGGCGGCGAAGTTGCTGACGAGGCCGAGATTGGCGGCAACCCGTGGTTCCATCAGCACCAAGACTTTGATTGGAAGGCGGCCTCAATCTCGGACGAAATTGGCCTGCTGGCGGCTGGCGCGTGGCAATGGGCGGTGGCCTAAGCCTGGTTTTTTCGCAACCGGTGGCAGCGGGCAAAAAGGGCAAGGGAAAAAACCCGAAGGGCAGGGGACCCAGGCTCGCGCCGTGAAAAATCCTCGATAAACATGGCTTTGGGGACTATACCGCCGGGCCTATTTGTTTGATCGGCTGGGCGCGATCTTGCATCAAATTATAAATCGCCCTGCTGTTCGACAAAAGTCGGACCCTGAAAAAAAGAGAGAAAGGAAGGGCCGGGGGGACCCTGTGTTTTTACCGTGAGGTTGGGTCAAGCGGTTCGGGCGGAAAAAAGGGTCATGGGGCGAAAGTTTGACCGGGGACAGGTTGTCAAAACACGATGGGACCTCGTCGCGAGCAATTTTATGGGGCAGGTCAATTCGGGATTTCAATCAGCAGCTCAGGATGCGATTGACCCAACCATATCTTTTCCCCCGGCAAATCTCT
>Ga0163217_1054091_pt1 | contig 14426 bp, 19 predicted proteins | sample SynspAceP_FD_185933 | JGI IMG/M metagenome (GOLD analysis project Ga0163217, IMG submission 185933) | Saline lake microbial communities from Ace Lake in Antarctica - Synechococcus sp. Ace-P (PacBio error correction) | ecosystem: Environmental > Aquatic > Non-marine Saline and Alkaline > Saline ... | reverse complement strand
ACGCCGGCGTCGGTCGGACGTAGGCAACCAACGGGCGGTGCGCCTCAAGCCGGGGCCAACAACATCGGGGGCATGCAGTGATCGACAGAACCGGTGTGCTGCCGGCTCAACGCGAACGCTTCGCGGATGCGGCGAACAGCCAATCGACCCCGTAGGTCTGCAGCAATTCGGCACAAAGCCGGTCCGCCGATTGCAAGGAATAAATTCGACCAATATCAGCTTCTGTGGCCCGACATTGACGGGTGGTTTGCGCGATCAGTACGTCCAATTTGCCCTCGGATTGCCCTCGCTCTCCGCCTCGAGCCGTTCTGTCTTCCTGCCGTCCCAAATTCGGCCTGTGCGTCCAGCTGTCGACAGCGCGTCCCTGCGTTAAAACCCTGTTTTTGCGTGCCTCGGCCAGCCGCAGGTTTCAGCTCTTCATCATCAAGCGTCGTGACAGGGACCGCGCGGCGCGTTATTCACTGTCAAAGTTACGGGCGAAGAGGTCGATCGCGCCAGGCTCAGCCGGGAGCCACGACCGGATCACGCGCAAGACCCTCTTTGTGGTTTTTTCGTCGGCAAGCTGCTGGATTGTTTCGATTTTCTTTTTTATGAAGATTTGCCGCGGATGCCCCTTTGCGCACCGTATTCAGCCACCCTCGGCAGCATCGGATTAGTTTCGTCATCTTAGTTTAGCGGGTTCTTCGTCTTCTTGCAGGTCCGCACGGCAGGAGGGCACCCGCGGGAGCTTGGCGGGCTGGCCTTCAACCCCAACCCGCAGGTTCGGACGCTTTGTTCACCGGTCAAGGCCGGGTCTTCATAGCTGTTGAGCTGATCGCCCTCACTCAAAACTTGCGCAGCACGGGGGCGCACACCAAAGATGAGGAATTTTTCAGGCCGACCACAGCAGGCAAAGCACGCCGCGCCACGATTAGAGACGACATTTTCGCTTGAGCTCATCACGATCGTTTTATCGATCGGGTTCGCCCAGAATCCATCGAGTAGTCCATTAAACCGCATGCTATCACAGAGGACACTATCCCCGCGCGCGGTTGCGAAACCCGACTGCGTCTGGACCAGCTCGCTCAGGCGGGCAAGCTCTTGGGAGTGCGTTTCAGCATAGATCACGTTCAGAGCCGTCGACGTCTGTAGATAGCCGTTTCACCAGACCGCGACGGATAGGCGACGAACATCACCCGCTTCGCGTATAATTTTTCGCGGCGCGTTGTTACGATTTCATACTGTACGGATTCTCATCGGCTTCGGGACCGTCGGGTCGACGACCCTTCCCCGGCGCCGTCGGCCAATGGCCGCAGGTATGTTGTTTTCGACGCCACATTTCCAGCCGCTTTAGTACCGGTTTGGTCCTCGGATTTTGTCTCGGTTGAGTCGCACGACCTGCTGGATCCGGATATAGTCTGCTCTACGATTGACCTCGCGTTGCGTCGTGAGCTCTACGTTCCACATGCACGCGCCGCGTTTACCGGGGCCCGACCCGAGCGGTTAGGATATTCTGCAAACTCCTGTGACAAGACGATCTTTCGATGCCGGCTTTGGCGGGATTGCACACCGCCCTGACTGCTCATCTGGCCTTCAGCAAGGTAGTCTCTTCCGCTGCGGACAGGACTGGATCACGCGCGAAATGTCCAATTTGCACGCAGAGGCGACTAGATTTTGCTGACCGCACGGCTGCTTACGTGGTCACGGTTTTGCGGCCCGATTCGGGCGGCAAGATGATCGGACGGCCCGCGGCGCAGGTGCATCACGTGAAAACGGGCTCGCGTCCGCAGCACCAGGATGCACACGCGCCGACGAAATGCCATCGAGCGTCTGGATCGACGTGCCAGCTCCCCCTCCATCGCGCGCATTCTGTTGAATTTTTCTGAGAGGAACGAATTTCATCGCCAGCCCGCTGTTTTTCGTCAACAGCTTCCCACCCTGGATCGCGCGTCGATCGGCATGGCCGGTTTCGGCCAAAACCATTCCGTGGCCCGCACCGCATCGCCGCGCGGCACAGAATGCTCGTACCATCTTCCGACACCATGGCATCAAAGGCCCCGCATTCGCCATGTGTCGCTTCGATGAATCGCAGAGGTGATCGACAGTTCTGAATAAAGCGGCGGGCGTGTTCCGGACGGGGTCACCGCCACCGAGCCGGAGAATTCATTTTTCAACAAGCATCACGCCAATACGCGCCCGCCAAGCATCATAAGCTTGTTGCGACCGAGCCGACTTAAGATTTCGAGTAATCCTTGCATGATGCCCCTCAGCAATGCGATTTGTTATGGATATATTGAACAATTTCATGGCCGTCGTGGCAAGTATTAAACAATTTTTAACTTGTGGTTTTTGGCCCTGAAAGACGGAATGTACATTTAACCCAAGTTAGGTTCCACATGGTGATAAGCGAAAAAAAAAAGCCAGCCGCGGTATAAGCAGGACTCCCCTGCTGGACGCCAGCGGACCGGCCGCGCGGATCGCGAAAATGCTGATCGCGGCAGCCTTGATGTGTGTGGTCTCGCTCGGCGGGGCTTCTTCCTTGCGCGCGCAGCTGTCAAAGACGCCGAAGCCTTGAGCCCGAGTACAAGAGCGACGAAGCCGAGCACGCTGGACGCCAAAGATGACGACGCTGCGCCGCAAAAAAACAGAGCGGGACGACACGCACGGGCGAGCGGAAACCGACGATCACCGCGAGGGCGAAAAAAGACGTCAAAAGCAGCGACACCGGCGCTTGCTTGATCTGGCGCGAGATTGCCTTGCACCAACATTCAGGGGTCGACCAGAAACGGATTCCCCCACGTCAGGTTTATCTTAAAGGTTAAACCTGATGGTCGCCTACCGGCCCGACGCCCGGCTGCGGGACAAAAGCTGATGGCAGAAACGTCAGCCTTTCATGCGCGATCTCTTTAACGGGTACCTGGCGTGGACTGACGGAAAACGACGTGCGCGGCATGGCGGGCATTTCTGTATATCAAGCGAACCTGCTGAACCGGCCCGCGCGGCTGTGGGCAATGATTCTGCCGCAGGAAATTCCTGATCAAAGGCCTGATTCGTTGCAAATAGGGGGGGGGGGGGGCCCGGAGATGAGCTGCGAGCGATACAGCAAACAACGACCGGACGAGTCTAGGGCCCCAACCTGATCGACGAGATCATCCGCATGTCGCGATTTCACCTTTGACCGGCTTCCTATGCTGGACTCATCGGTTGATCGCATTGGATCGAAAAAACCTTTCAGTCGCACTGCCCGATTTACTGCGGGCCATTGTGCGAAGGCATCGCTGGCATCGCTCGACTATATTTCCAATGGGGAAAAGTAATCGAAGGGCTGCCCAAGCTACGTTTCTTGCCATTCCGGAACAGGCCATCGTTCGTCGCGGATCCTTGTAGTGATGGAACCAACCGTTCTGATGACCGCGGTAGAATTGATGCTTGCGGTGGCAAATTGCCAAGAATATCGACTTCGACAACACTGATCCTTCACCGCCATTGAAGCTGGGCTTTTGGAGAGCGGGCTCGCTTCTGCCGTTTTTGCCGAGCTGGAGCGATCACTGTCGGTTGTAGGGGCCGCTAACCTTAGAGCTGGGAACCGTATCGATTACAGAGGTCCGAAGTTGCCGGGGGCAAAAAAAATTGGCCCCCCAAAAAAAAAAGGGGAATACCAGCTTTGTGGCTGCGGCTACGCTTGTCTCTAACCTGGCGGGCAAACACAGGTAAACCCTTGATCTGGGTTCATTCCTTTATGACCCCTAGAACAGAATCTGCACTGATCTTGGGCAAAGTCTATTTTGGGCGATCGTTTATGGTGTCGCAAGAACCAGTGCGTTCTCTTATCGAGGCTCAGATTGAACGTGCCCATGTTGAATTGGATTGTAGTGCTGTCGAAAACGTCTTTTCCCTTTGCAGAAAATCATGTCGTTGGCGCCAGGCGATACGATTGATTTTTGGTATCGAAGAAGGTCGCGACGCGGACGTGACCTGCGCCGATACCCCGATGTTCACTGTTATCTATTAGGGAACGCATAACGGCTATGTGGCTGTGCAAATTAACCGAAAAGCTGGAAATCTGGAGGACCACGAAGATTTGATTAAGCAACGATAATGACAGGGTCTGATTCGTGTATTGCTGATCGCAGGCATCGGGCTATGGTTATGTGGGTCTCGCATGAAAATTACGCAAGCTGACGGGCGACGCTAAAGCAGCTTGAGCCGCTGGTCGAACAATTTCTCTTCGGCGGTCGATAATCTGAAAAATCGGTTGATTCACATGCGCGAAAGCATCGAAACGGCGCAACGTGTGCCTACCCGTCGAGAACCAAGCCCCGTAGAGGAAGCAGCGCCCTTTCCGCATAGGCCGTCGCGCCACCAAGCCGTTCGGCCGAACGCAACCGGTGTCCGTGTGGTGCGAGATAAAAAGGAAATGAGTTGCGCGCATTTTTTTGAAAAATTTCCTCTGGCGGCGAAGGGCTGATAGATGTTTGGATCAGTATGTTAAACGGCAAGATTATTATTGGGGGCTTGGCGCTTACGCTCTGTGCCAAAGCGGCCCTGTCCCTTCCCCAAGAGCTTCTTATGTATCAAGGATAGCCCCCTTCCACACGCCGATGATGGTTGCTTGCCGCGGCAGACCAAGGAAGAACGGAACTGCAGCCGGTTCAGGATGCGCCGCCTTGGGTCGCCAATCTTGCCCGACCTGTCAAACGGCCTGCGAAGCGCCGGAAGACGTGCTTATTTCTTTGACTAAGAGCGTGAAAAATGTCCGTTTGCAACAGGATAGAGCTAGAAAACCAGCGGGCTGAATTTGCCCTGGCCCGCGAACGGCTTAACATCGAAAAAGCGTCGTTAACGGAACTCAAGACTTTCTATGAGAAGCCTGGGCCGCGTTGACGCCGCACAGACCGATGACCTTGATCGATTGATCCAACTTTATTTACGAATATGAAGCCTACGGATGCGGCGGCGTAATTAATGGGACGATCTGGATTATCGAGACTACGATCATGGTCCTCGTTTAGAACCATTGAGCCACTGCCGCGCACCCAATTTCTGCGAAAATTCCAGCAGTGCGCGCCCGCGCGGGTGTCAAGATTATTCTTGAACGCTCTCAATTGCCCGCTGACCAGGACTAACGGGCATTAAAACTGCGTTAATTCGGGTCGGTCCGCAGGATTGATCCCTGGTCGGTGCCGCCGCGCTTCTTTATTTGTTGCGCCAAATCAAACATAGACAAGCTAATGATCTCCGCCACGATTTTCCCAATGGGGCGACGGGGATAAACCTGATCGGACTTCGATCTCGCACTACAGCATACGCGTTACGGTTTTAATTCTCGATCATCGGAATATTAGTGTCCGTAAGCCACCTCGCGAAATTCGAGCGCGCAAAGATGGTCTGCACCCTTAGCGATGACAGACCGGTGCCATGTCCTGCTCGGGGTCATCTTCAGCGCGATCGAATAATGCGTCGGCAGTTTTTGTCAGAGATACATCTGCAAAGGCACGGCGGTAATGGTGCGCTTAGCTGCGACAACTCGCGGCGACGACGCGCGCGTTTCTTGGCGGATCTCGGGGGAGCCTTCGGATTCTTTATGCTCGTCCCTGGATGTCCTTTTCTGGCTCATCCCGTTTTTGCTTGCGTCGCCAGTCAAAAACGCGCCATAAAATATCGGCAATCGGCAATGGGCCCAGTAGGGATTTTGCCGCTTGCGATCAGCAGCTTCACGCGGCGGCGGTCAGATAGCGAGGCAGATGCTCTGGGATAAAACCAGAGATGTCCAAATGCGCCGCACCGCTTCAATTCCGTGATTCCATGCGCGAGCCCGCAATCGCCACACTTTGACGATACTTTTCACGGAATTCGACCAGCGCATTGGCCGAAAAAGACGCTTCAGCCCCTCGAACGGGGATAATTTTCGAAAGTTTTTGGTTTTGATTAACGGCTCGGCGGCAACGACAGTTTCGCCTTGGATCACCGCGGCCAATCGCGCCCCCTAGGAACAGCCACCCCAAAGATCGGAAAGGACCGCCCGGGGACGATCATTAAAAGAAAAACTCGCTTCATGATCTGCCCCAAACCGGATTTGACACCCGGGCTCCCCCGTTGCGACCAACAGGGTGGGAGCTGGTCCAGAAGCCACCGAAAGCAGCGACGACGATCTGCGGGGCTTGATAGGGCAAGATCAAGCAGCGCATCGCCAGCATACGCCGACGACAACCACCAATTTCCCCGTCTCTTTTCGAAGATGGGACGTCGCCTTCTTTGCGCGCGTCCTTAAGGTTTTCTTTCTCGGTCGGCTCTAGCGTCTTTTTCTGTACTGTTCGCTGTTATCGCCATGATAGATCTAACCCATGAATCCATTCTGGAACCGCGTCAAAAAGTAAATCAAGCATGGGTTGCAGGGCGATTGGCAAGGATTCAGTAGCCCCGCCCCATTCAGCAGCGACGCCGCAACAAAAAACAACTTGGCAGCTGTGGCATCATCCGGTTTGCCAGCCCCATACCAAGATTTCAAAATCACCCCCTCACAAAAAAATGGGCCGCGGATAGCCGTGCCAATAAGCTCGCACTATTGCCACCGCGCAGAATTTGATTCAAGGCCAGATCGGGCCAGTATAAACTGGGCCAGGCGGAAAGGAACTTGGGATAGCTGGCGAAGGCAAACGCGCGGATAATCAGGGATGATGGGTACCCGTGATTGAAAAATAATGGTAACCGCACTTCATAAGCAGGAAGACTGGCGGAACCATTGTGGGCCCCTTTCAAATTTGATCCGAACGACGTCCAAGGCATTGGCCCCAACCCGGATACCTGCCCGACCGTGAAATCCGGCAAACTGCAATGCTGGACAAGAGGATACGTGGCAAAGCCCGATCATATCCAATCAACACCTTTCAGCGCGGAACAAGGAATACTATTGCGCGTCACGATACTGTCGGGTAATGAGCTTGCGATCGGGGTCAAAGCAGCAGCGACAGGCTGATAAGCCATGCGAGCGATAGACGTGGCCGCACCGGAATCTGACCTCGCCAAACCCGGCATGAACATCAGCGGCTGTTCCCAATTGCGGGCAAACACGACTAAAAAGAAAAAAAACAATGACGAATGAAAGGTTCATTGCCACGGCGCGCCTTTACCGACGGTTGCCACGGTACGCAAACGACGCCTTTGCGGTGGACTTTCGTTATGGGAATCACTTGGGTCATTGGGCTGACCCGTTCCGTATCGACCGCACGTAGGGACGCGCTTGGGGCTAAACTAAATGTTCGGCATTCATCCGCGCTCGAGAATTTTTGGATTTTCTTTCCGCCACAGGCAAGAACGAACCTCCTTGCACGCCGCGAATGGAGACATCAAAGAACGTCTCTTCACCATTTGCCTTTGAAATCGAGGTCTGCTAGCTCGCGCCTCCAATCACCGCCAGGTTTATCACCGGTACGTACCCTTGCAGGAGTCCTCCAATGGACTGCAGATCTTGCTTGGCGAGAGTTTTTGCTCCGCGCATGTTCAATTCACGGTCCGGATATCTCTTGGACGTCGCACTGGCCTCGGCGACGCCTCGATGATCCATTGAAAGGTTCCGATCGATATCCGTTTTCAGCCAGCAGCGCTTGTAGAACATGCCTGCAACATGGACGGCTGAACTGCTGTCCGACCCACTTGAAGCAGTGTTGGTTATTCCTTATCCTGCCCTTCGATCAGTTTTCCTGCGTCGAGCATAGTGAGTATCTCGGGCATATGCTCCTTGATCAACCTCGGTCAGGTGGGTGGGTGTGATCACGCTTTTTCAGGGTCGACAACCGTTCATTCCCCATCACTACTGCTTTCGAGGCGCGCGTTTCGTCAAACCATATGCCTCGAGCCGAAGGTTGGGCTCGCGTGTGCGCTTGCCGGGCAGCATTTTGATCTCTTGCCCGGAGGGTGTTGATCACCATTCATCATCATCGGATCAACCCTCACCGCGCGCCGCCTTACTCCTGCAGGGAGGAGATGGTGTAGGTATAAGGGCGGGCAGGTTCCGCGTTCCGTCCTTAATCCGGACCCAGCGGGGAGGACAAACCAAAAGTCTTTTTATAAAACAAAGGACCTGAGGCTTCTTACTTTGCCAGCAGGGCGCATTCACTGATGTGATCATCGGTACAATCCGGAACCAAGTCAAGCCGCACATATCCACCCGAAGCATATCCGGCAAGCTTTGTCTTCGCTATTTCAGTTTAGGTGCGGCCTTGCGAGCCGCTGGCTCTAAATTCTTCGGCTTTATCACGCTCCAGAAAAGACTTTTGCATAATATAGCCCAAACCCAAAACCATCCCCGTCGACAACGTAAGTAAAGATCATTACGGAAAAGCCGGGCAGGCCAGCCGAGGCAGAATGTCAGGCCAGCCAGCGACTAGAGGCCTTAGGGAAGGTTTCTAAGCTGGCCTAAGGACTGCTTCGTTCGCGGCACCCAGCGTCCCGCCCTTTCGTCACAAGCAAACCACGCGAGAGAAAACCATCAATGCCGGATCTGCGTGACCAGGACCCGTCCCCGATGGTTTTTTTTTTTTCAGAACTGATATATCGGCTCATGGCATCGCCGACGGCTTTTAGGCCGTGGTGATCAATCCCAATATAATGCCGCCGAACACATTAAATCAGTGTGATGATTCAACCCCGGCGACCGCATCGCCCCGGACAAATTTCGGACGCACCATCCATTGGGCCCGAAGAAAGAGCTTTCTTTCCTCCACCGGTTTTACCGCCGTGTTTTCGCCTCCTCCTCTTGTTTAACGCGCCCGCCCCTAGACGTCAGCGTCGATCGCCATTTGTTTGCCCGGCATTCGCATCCAGCGAGAATCGCGCTGCGACCTCTGCGGATCGAGTAAAGAAACCCTTAGTTGTGGACGATAAAAGTTAATGAATCACCAGAATTGTGAAAACGATGATCGATGATGAAGCACGCCAGATGAACTGCGAGGAAACTTCGATGACATTCCCTGCGGCACCGGGGCCATTTGTGGCCTTCACTTAATATTTAATCTCGTTGAGGATACGTTGAGAGCCAAGGGACGCAGCATCGTGACGACAGTTAGCAGCGTTGGAAGGAGTTAAATTCAAGGGGTGTTACCGGATTTCACAACGCCACCATGAGAATCAGTACAGATAGCGCGAGCGGAGATCGCCAGACCCAAGATCGAGAAAGAAGGAGGCAACGGATAAAACAGCAATTGCCAGGATGAGAACCATCCCACGGCAAACCCCGATATCTCGCATTAGGCACGCCCAGCTGCAAAGCTGAAAGGGCCACTGGATTTGTGTCGGTGTTGTCTTCCCACGCTCCAGTTGACCTCCCGCATAGTGGGGGAGGATCGGAGCCAACACCTGCGTGGAGTAGATGGGGACAGCGCGCCGCGCCGTTTTTTCCGGAATTCGCCAACCGCTCAAATTGCGCTCCAATTAAAGTTTCCGGCAGTTTCGCGGGTAACTGCGACCTTGTTGCGGTGCGTTGTCGCCAACGCTGACATCACTCGCAAAGCGGGTCAAGAATGCTTGGGACGATGCGCTGGTTCTGCTGCAAACTTCTTTAGGTAAACGATTTTAGCTGGCGTTTGAGGAATGGTACGGCCAGCGCCGCTTGCCACCAATCGCCCGTCTCTTGGTAAAGTGATGTGAGAAAGCGCGCGGCATTAGTCTACCGTTATTGCACCGGTGCCGTCGCCCCTCGAGAGAAGCCAAACTGGTCGCCAATGCCAACGCTTGATTTAATCCTGCATTTTACAGCCGACATCTGTCGACCGAACGCCACGCGCCTGGGTTCTCGCGGACATGTGCTTCGAGGGCGAGGTTTGCTCCCGAAAAATGTGCCGTGCCATCGTATTTGCGGTTCCAAGGCCACACCACAAGCTTTGTTGTCACTTCGCGACCCGCTTTCTTTGAATTACCTATGGCCACAGCAGGGTTTCCCGGAATGTCATAGCGCTGTTCAGCTGCAAGAATTTTCTTCACGCAAATCCGCATCGGGTTTTGGTTCGCGCTTTAGTTGCCGCAGGTATTCACCGCTGATACGGACGCCGTGTTATTAAAAACCCCGGACCATCCAGCCTTGTCCGCTTGCGCAGATTATCGGCAGCAAGGGACAGCCAGCAAAAATGCAGGACAAGCGGCACCCTAAAAGCCTCCCCGGGTTGGCCACAAGGCAAAAACCCGGTCAGACAGACCGACAAGTGTCGAAAAGATAAAGGGAATACTGATTCGCAAGCGTTTACGAAGATTGCGGGCAATTTTTGGCACGAAAGTCAGCGTCATTTCCTGGAATGGTGTCAGAGCCTGGAAAAAAGGCGATGGCCAGTCCGACCCCAAGCCGCCACGACCCGCACCGGAGCTGATCCGATTCAGTGTTTCACGGTCCAAACGTTCTGCCGGATTTGATCTCGTTAGATAAGTGACCAGAAATCCCACAGCGGAACCTCGAAAAAAAACATGGCGGTACATTTAACCTAAATGTTTAAAACCGGCATGCGCGGCATAACTTCCTGGTACGCTTCCACCAATTTGTCACGCAATGCCACGACACCTGAAACCGTCTGGCTCCTCGCCATTGTGGCCTGAACAACTTCCTGAGGCTGCCTGCCCTGTCAGCCCCTTGATCGCCATCTTGGTCGCCGCTGCGTACGGGATTCCACCGCCTGCGCCGCCGCATCGCCAACCATTTGCGAGAAATCTTTGGGAGCGGGGCCTGCTGCCTTTTCGGTCCGCGCGTTTTCTCCCTGGAACGTCTTGGAATAGGCGGCTTCAACATAAGAGGAACGGATGGCGGAAAAATCGTCATTCTGGCACCTTATTTCAACAGCTCGACCAGCTGACGGGGACGCATTATCGCGCGCCTTGTCCAGCATGAAAGGTTTGCTTCATAGCTGCGCGCAGCTTCGCGCAGGTTGCTCACTTTCGGATCAACGGGTTAACGTTCGGCATTTGATGTGTAGCCATTTTTGATCAGCCCGCTGGGTGCGATGGCCTTCGTACCGCAGGGTTTAAGTCGGCAGCGTTTCCCGCGTTACGGCCCGCAGGGACTGCACAATCGGCCGCGCCGGTGCCGGATCTGTACCGCTTTCGAATGAAAATGGCCTTGCGCTGATTAGGAGATCGCCCCAGCCGTTTGCGCGGTCGAACTCGCGTTGCAGGCTCATGGACACAATTGGCGCAACCGATCACCTGCGCGGCGCATTCCCATGGCTGCTGTTGGTTGAAATTTCTGGAAAGAGGCGAATCCATCGCGCCCGCCTCCTATTACCGTCGAACTGCAACGGCATTAAACCTCTCATGCGCCTTTGCGCGCACAACTGGCTGCCATCTGAAAACTGCCCCCGAGCACTATCGCCTTCGACCAACTTGCCTCTTCGAGATTCACGTTATTCCCGGTCATTGGTCGCGCCGAAAAAAACTTTTGCCTCGACACTTCGGACTCCTGCAACCGCTTGCCGACCTGCCGGTGTCCTCAAGATAGCTTGCGAAAGCTTTGGACGCCTGCGCCGATATCCTGAGATATTTGCGTTAGCGATATTCTCGGACACGACGGTTTTGCGCGTGGCAGCCCACTGGCAAAAACGCTTAGTGGCAAGACTGCAACAAGGATGTAGGATCTGTATTTCATAACTAGACTCATAATTTATCCCTTGATAGTATAGCAAGGATGAAATATTTTTCGAAAGAGTATATTCTTACTTCTGCCTTTCGCAATCTGCAAAAGTCCATCTATTTCATGCGCCAAGCGGCAAAGATCTCGGGCACCGTCAAATCAATCACCGGCATGGACCCTGACGGTCGGCGGGGCTGGAAAAGCAATGGCAGCATGGTTAGCCAATGCAGAAGTACCACACCCTGCAGGGCATATGACGGTGACAGTCGTGAGCGCGCAGGGAAGCGACTTCTGTGTTTTGCCCTTTGGCACATGGAAGGGCGTGTTCGGTCGGAAAACGCTGGTCGAATGATCGAACATGACGATATGGTTATTTTCCCGACGGAAGAGGCTGGATCGGCACGGTGGTCGATGCGCTTGGCCGCCCGCTCACTCAATATGCACGCGCCGACGCCCACGGCGAAAAACCCGCTTTCGCGCCATCTCCCGGTGCGTTCGACCGTAAAAAGTTCGGCGAGAAGCTAGGACCCAGATCAAATGCATCGACATCTTTACTCCGATCTGCCGCGGACAGCGGAATAGGGGCGGTTTCGCGGCTCCGGCGTTGGAAAATCGACGATGATGGCCATGCTCGCACGGCAATTACGGATGCCGATGTGATCGTGATCGGCTTATCGGAGAGCGCGGAACGCGAGTACAACACAGTTATCCCAAGAGGATTTTGGGCCGAAGAAGGCATTGGCGCGGCCGGTGGTCGTTGCTCTACGGGGATGAGGCGCCGCTTGCTGCGCAAACAAGCCGCGCTGACCACGACGCGATTGCGGAATACTTCAAATCGACGGGGCAAAACAGGTGCTGTTGCTGATCGAACAGTGTCACGCGTTTCGCCATGGCGCAGCGCGAAATCGGCCTCGCCCGTGGCGCAGCCACCGGACCCTACGGGGCTATCCGTCCGTCGGTCTTCAGCGAGCTTCCGCATTTACTAGAGCGGCGCAGGCCCCGGCATGGCGGCCGAGGGGCGACATAAACAGGGCTTTATACCGTGTTTGTGGTACGGGGGTGACATGAACGAACCGGATTCGCGGGATGCCGGTGCGCCGGCATCGTGGACGGGCATCTGGTTTTGGATCGACGCCATCGGTCATGAACAGGGCGTTTTCCTGCGGATTTCGACCTGCAGAAATCGCTGTTCACGGATGCTGCGGGGGTGCCACCCCCGAGGGAGTATGAAATCACCAAGTCGCGCGCAAGGGCTTTTGGCCGCTACGCCGATATGGGTAGGATCTGGATCCGGCCTTGGGGCCTATAAATCAGGAGTCCGGATCCCGAAAAACCGATCAGGCTATTACCCTTCTTTAAAGCAGCAAGGCCCGTTTCTGTCCACCAAAAGCCGTGGCGACCCCAAACGCCCCGCCGCCGAGGGTTTGCAGGATACCTATCGGATGATCCTTGAATCCGGCATCGACGAACCCGGCCTGCGTTAGTTTTTTCGAAGGAACGCGCCCGCGCCGAGGCTTGCTCAGGCGCCCAATAAAAACGCGGGGACGCATGTCCGGGCCGGTGGTTGTGTCGTCAGGGCCACCTCCCCACCAAAGGCGGAGGAGCGGTATTTTTCCATTAAAACGCGAAGGCCGAAATTTAACGGAACAAGCTCAGGATATTCTGAGGGGCTTGGTTGGGCAATCGACAAGGACTGCGTCGCCAGCTGCTGCTGAAACCTGATAGGCCTGCAGACGTGCCGCTTCTCTTCCATTCAGCATCAACCATCGAGCTCACGCCGGAATCCAGAGTGTTTCTGTCAGGGGCCGTCGATGAACTCATCTGACCTTCCAAGCGTTCTCGGGTGATGGCCGAGGGATGTGGCCGCAGTAATGACGGCTGCCAACTGAGGCCTTCAGTTGTTTCCAGTTTTGCATCCTGGTTGATGCCACCCTGTATCAGCTGCAAGAGGGATTCCAGATCGATTTCAAGCGAATTGCCGCCTTAATATCGTTCAGGTTAACACCTTCCAACGAGGAAGGTCGTTGTCCCGAAACCAGACGCATCCGCTTTAAACACTCGTTGGACGACAGTTTACAGGTGTTACCTGCCGTACGCCCGCCAGGCGCCGTTTCATCGACCCCGAGAGACTTGTCTTTGTTCCGTCAACCAAATTATCACCGTTGACGTGGCTTTGCCTTCAATTGCGGGTTCCCATTATTTTTGGACAAGTGCATCAATTTCCAAGGCTGAAACATTCGGCACGGGTTCTCCAAACACCATCGGTTTGGTGCGAACGCCACGCGCTCTACGGATCTGTTGCTGGCGATTATCTGAAACAGTTTCGGCCACCTTAGACGAGCTGTCGCCAACGGAGTTCTTGGTTTTGCGGTTCATGGCCTTCGTTTTTGATTGGGCTTTTGAAAACGTAACCACTGTTCGGCCTTTCATTCGTCTCTGAGGACGGCGAAATTAGCAGCGTTGTCTTTTACCAGACCGCCCACTTTTTCAGCCCGTGGAAAAAAACACGGTCCTGCGGTTTTTGGTTCCAAGCCCACGGTTCACGTTCTATTTCCAACGTGGCCAGAGCGTTCATTTTGCGGGAGCTTTATTGGTTGGAGGAATGGGGACGACATTTAATGGTTCTCTTCGTTTCTTTCGTTATTTGATTCCCCAAGGTCTTCTGGACTTGATGCTGGGACAGGGGGGCCAGGGCTTTACTTACCCATTTTTACCAGTGGAAAGGGCGGTGCTGGGGGGGACCAATTGTCAGTTGCCAGCCCTTCCCCCAACAAAAGGCGGAGAGGGTTATGTCATAAAAAAACGCCGAAGCCGAATTAACGGATCTTCTCTTTCTTTT
>Ga0163217_1006928_pt1 | contig 14429 bp, 18 predicted proteins | sample SynspAceP_FD_185933 | JGI IMG/M metagenome (GOLD analysis project Ga0163217, IMG submission 185933) | Saline lake microbial communities from Ace Lake in Antarctica - Synechococcus sp. Ace-P (PacBio error correction) | ecosystem: Environmental > Aquatic > Non-marine Saline and Alkaline > Saline ... | reverse complement strand
CTTCTCGCGTAGCCGTTTAGGTACAATTCATTATTGAATGCGAGTAGAGTACACACGAATGCAGCGGCGGGGGTGGCAAAAGTGGCGGATGGACAAAGCAGCGATGTACCACGCACTGATCGGACGGTCAAGGCCGCCGGATAGAGTACGTACGCATGTCGGTGGACCCGATCGTTGCGATTTGGCGCTGCGTGTACTGATGGCGAAGAGATGACCTTCCTGCCACGAGCCCAGGGCTCAGCCTAGAAAGAAATCGAACGCCTGGCTGGGCATTTTCGTCCAGCAGGGTGTCAGCAAAGATCCGCTTGAACTGGCGGAGAGCCCGTTGGTCCGGCGCGGCATTAGGTCGATCTGTGATGCCGCATCAGCGCACTGCCGGGCCTGCGTGAAGTCTGGTATGACACCACGGTCGCAGTTGAGCAACTGCCAAAGCGCGCTTGACGACGCTGGCGTCAGCCCGCCTGAATATCAGCCTGGATTAGTCTGCGAGAAATTTCAAAGCCATACGTACGGCGATTGCAAACAGGTTCTCGATGTTGGCATTGAAGGGGGCGCGGGGCGTGGATTCAAAGCGGTTATAAAAGCTCAATTACGTGGTCTGAAGGGCCGGTAACGTGATGAGAGGTGCCGCGCGGTGACCGTATGCCTTGGTTTCGCGGTTCTGGACATTACTTTATTGAAGAAATGCCCCTGGTTGACGTAGGGCGTTCGCCGGTGAAGTTTTTTGCAAGCGATAGGCCGTGACCTGATCAGCCAAGCGTACCGCACTTGATCGACAGCACTTTGAAAGGCAGCGGCGGGCCGGGCGATACGTGCGGGATAGAAGGCTATCGTTCGGTGCGGGATCGGTTTTTATCTCAGCCTCACTGCATAACTTCTTGCGCCACCGTTTGCAACCTGTGCGCATGGACGGCTGAAGGTCGTTTGTTGTTGGGTTGTCTTGGACAGGAAAACGCATCGACCATGCGTTGCTTTGATGCGCCGCAGCCCCAACAGTGACGCCCGATTCTGCCGACTGAAAAGGATACAAACAAACCCCGCTCACACGACTTCAAACATCACGGTGATGTTGAAGATAGTTCGCTTATGAAAACGCAGCGGATGGTGAAGTCGCACCGTGTTGATGTGGATAGGACGCACAGGTACGCAGGCACTAACCTTCGGCAGCTCTGGATATGAGTTTGGAGCGCTGCATTCTGGATGATTTCAATTCGCTGGGATGTGGGGGCCTTCATAGACGGTACGATTCAAGCCGGCCGCGTTTACTCGTAACCCCCACCGCCCGTGCAGTTTCATTTCGGGCCATGGGCCTGCCGATTCTGACGCGCGCATGGATAACCAGCCGCCGCCAGTTCCGATCTGTCTGTAATGTGCACGTGCCGTTTGCGCGACATTTGCTTACTTACTGGCCGTGCACAAGGTCATTACCAAGGATCGCAGCGCGCGGTGCTTATCTGCAAGCCCTTTTACCGTGAGATTTGAACTGGTCAGTAAAAATACCAGCCGTGGGCAACGGTTGAAGAGTTGCATCTTGGCGCGGGACGCAAACCTTTTCGTCATGAGGCAGATGCGTTGGGTGGTAAGCAAGTCAGGCAGATTCACTCTGCAATTGACGACGATGAGGGTGACTACAGCATCGAAATAGATCGCGGGAGGGCCGGATGGTTCGCCATGGGGATGCTAGAGAGTGGGTTTCAATCGCGTCAGCTGTTGGCGTTGCAGAACATTACCCCACGGTGGCAGGGCGGTCAATTCGCTTGCAGAGCTGGAGCAGACCCAGGCGATAATGGGACGTGCGCGGACTGGAGTTCGCTCGATCATATGATTCTTATCTACGCGTTCTTGCCTAAACAAACCCCTGCAGCTTGCCTGACGGTAGAGGGCGATTATCGAAACTGCGTCCGGACGGTTGTCCCTGTTCAACTATGCGCACATGCCTGAGCGCTTCTTGCGCAGCGCGATCATGCGGGGATTGCGATGCCCCGGCCAAGCTGGGCAATGTGGGGGAAAACAGCATTCGGCCAGTTAACGAGGGGTACCGCTATATCGGTATGGATCATTTTGCGGTTGCCCGAGGACAGTCTTAGGTCTGGCGCAGGAAAATGCGCAATTGCATTCGTAACTCAAGGGTTACACACCATGGACATGCGATCTGATTGGGCCCTTTTGGGGTCTTTTCTATCAGTCAGGTAGGGCGATCTATTCAGTCAGAACACCACTGTATTAAAAAGCATACCAGCAAGAGTTCGGAAGAAGGGCGGTGGCTACCTCCCGTGGTTTGTAATAGCGGGCAGAGACGGCTGGCCGGGCGATTTATTCATCTCCCAATGATATGCATTTCAGTTTGTTATTTCACCGGAGATCGAAAGTCGTTTCGGGATCGTCTTTCCGTGAGATGTTTGCCCGAGCAATGGCGGTGTTGGCCAGATGCAGGCTGATTTGGCTGATTCGCCTGGGTCCCAGGGGCTGAGGTTTGCGAGGGCCGTCTTTTTGGTACGGCTCGTCTGTAGGTGTTCGATGCTTATCATGCAGGTCGATGCGGGCCGCTTTTCACGGAAGTTATCTGCAGTCTTCTGGCGCTTTATTTTGCGCCAGCCAGATGGGTGTTTGGGGGCGCTCGGTTGCCAATGCGCGAACACCTGGACTTTCCTCAACTTTGAGCGGGCGAACGAAGTCGAGCGCTGAAGCGCTGATCGATACTGGGCGGACCAGACCCGCCGCAGGCTTTGGCTTTAATGCGCGTTTGCATCTTTGAGCCCTCGACGCTTGTAGAGCAGCTATTGGGCTTGACTGCACCAGGCTTCGGGCCGATTATTCCACATATCAAGCATGATGCATCGGAAGCCCAGGTGTTATCGGTGCGACAGAACGTCCCCACATCGTGTGCAGTATCTGGGCGGGCGGAGTCCTGGATACGGGTGCCGGCTTTGGGCTCAACGGGCCTCATTCACTGGATAACGCCCTCAGCAGATCAGCGACCAGCACCGCGGCCTGGCACCAGTTTCGCCAACGCGCGGCCAGGGTAAAGGCCCATACCCAGGCCGGCCTAGCAGCACTCGTGCGTTTGCGGTCGGCAATCCGGGGCAGGGTTAGTTTGCCCAGCGATCTTCGGAGCCTGATACGGGTGTTCCATCAATTGGCGCCTTGCCTGCTTCGCTTGAGATAACAAAATCCTCCCCGTATTCGACAGGGCACAATTCGGCGCCTGGTCAGGGCAGCGGCGGGAATCAATCAGCACAAATTTTTTCAAGGGAGGAGCTTCGCTGGTAGCGGTGGGGAGGGCTGATGATATTCAGCATGAAGAGCAATGCGGCGCGGATGGCGGGCGCCTGGTACGTTCACCGTTGCTGGGCGCAACGTGAAGAGATAAGGGCCATCGCTCTGTGCACATCGATAACGCTGCTGTGGGGCACGTGGCAATGGTGAACAATTACAGGCCGATCCCCAGGCGCTTTGTTTCCGGCCTGAGTGCCGCTCGCTGTTTGAAAGGTTAAAACAGGGTTCGGAAAGCTGCTCGTCGGTTAATGATTGGCGGCATTGACGATGGTCAGCCGGGCTTCCACCTGCCTGTTCATTTCAGGCTGATTGGTACGGGCGAGGGCCGGCTTCTTGTGATGTTCTTGGCATTGCTGAGCAAATTGACGGCTAAACTGTGCATACGGTCTGGATCAAACGTGGCGAGGCAGTCAGGCTGGATATCAATCTCCAATGCAGGTTCGGGTAAGCCAGCAGGTTCGCGAACAATCGCGTCCACAGCGGGCAGAAATATTGGTCGCACGCAGTTTACGGCGATAAGTCCCGCCGCAGCCGGCTCATTTCCAGAATCTGGTTGATCAGCCGTTCATGCGGCTACTGGAGTAGTTGATTGCTCACGCAAAGTCGTGTGGCGTCATTGGACTTTTGCACAGGCCGTGCATGGAAATGGATTGCAGAGGTTTGCGCAGGTCGTTGCCCAGAGTGGCTATCAAGGCGTGGCGTTGGCGATTGCCAGGCCTCGGCTGTCATCTTGAAAGGTGGTGACGCGATCATGGACCGAGATTTCCTCTGGAACAACGCATCTTTGTGGCCCTTGAGAGGGTGGGCTGGATGTAATACCGAGCGAGCGAGCCTTCGAGTTTTTTCCACGCGCCGCCGGGCTGGTACTTCGGACCTTCCTGTTGGCGATCTCAGCTAGCTAATGATGCTCGCGGGTGGCGCGGAATGTCCACGTCCGGCCGCGTTCTCCGGGATCAGCGCCAGATTGACCCGTGGGGCAGGTAAGTCAGGTTGTCGCCGCCGTCGATTTAGCAGGTTCCGCTCATAGGCTTGTCGGTTGAATTCTGGAGCTTCTTTCTCGTCGCTGCATCGATCCAGGCGGGCCGACCAGACGTTGATCGCCTAGAGGACATCGACCTTGTATTCCTCTTTTTAGGCGGACTGCGACGACGTCGAACTGCAGCACGGCGACCGCACGAGGATGATTGGTCGTTGTTGTGTCGGGGAAGAACACCTGGGTCGCGCCTTCCTCTGCCAAGCTCCTGCCAGGCCCTGACGCAGTTGCTTGGATTTCAGCGGGTCTTTCAGGCGCACGCGGCGGAACAGTTCCGGCGCGAAGTGCGGGGATGCCGGTAAAGCTTCAGTTCTCGCCTTCGTGAGGTGTCGGCCGATTGGAGGTGCCGGGTTTGTGCAGGGCCGATGATGTCGCCGGCCGGCTTTTCGAGCGATTTCGCGTTCGTGGAGAAAAAGGTAGGGGCATCGGCGGATGCGACATCTTGCCCAGACGCGATGGGGCATCTTCATGCCTTTTCGTAACTGGCCCGAGCAGATGCGCATGAAGGCGATGCGTCGCGGTGCTTTGGGGTCCATGTTTGCCTGGATTCTTGAATACGAAGCGCTGAATTTTTCTTCGACCGGCTCGAACACCCGCTCGTTAGGCGGCGCGCGCCAGCGGCTGGGTGCCAGTCGCGATGGCGTCAGTACATGATCGCGCCGAAGTTGCCCAGCGCAGTGCGAAGACACCGGGCGTCAGTGGCGGCGAGGAATTCTTCACTGTTGAATTCGTGCAGGCGCCTGCACAGTTTCAGTTGTTGATGAAACGCTCGTCTCGTCGCCGATTGTGCTTGCGCGGGTCTTCGTCGGGAGTCGGCTTCTCGATGATTGTCACCTCGGCCGCTCATGGCGTGGCCAGGGGTGTAGACGATGATGTAGTCGTTCCGCGAGGTGATACAGCCCTTGAAGTCACGGTAGCGCCGATGGGCCAGGTGATGGGCGCGGCTTGATCTTCAAAGCACCGCCGATCTCGTTCGAGCAGATCCGATCGGGTCGCGAATGTCGCGGATCCAGCTTGTTGATGAAACTGACGATGGGCGGTGTCGCGCAGGGGCAGGACGTATCGCGCGAGGTGCGCGGCTCTACAGCCCTTGCCGCCGTCGAGCACATCAAGGCGCTGTCCACCGCAGTCAGTGGTGCGGTAGGTGTCTCGGAAGAAGTTCTTCGTGGCGGGGGTGTCGAGCAGGGTTGATCATGTGTTCGCGGTAGGGGAATGCATCACCGAGGTGGTGATGGAGATACCGCGCTGCTTTTTCCATTTCATCCAGATCGGACGTGGGTGACGTCGGATTTACGGCGACTCACCGTGCCGCAACCTCGATGGCCTTGCCATCAGCAGCAGGCGTTCGGTAATGTGGTCTGCCCGCATCGGGCTGGGAGATGATCGCGAAGTACGGCGCTTTCGCGACTTAGCGGCCTGGGTGGTTCATTGAACGGCAAAACCTGATTTTTGGCAAAAACGGAAAACGTCGTGATTATACGCGAGTTTCGTATTTGCAGGTCGCGAACTGTAGGGAAGCTCAGGGCATCGCATTAGCGGGGTAAAGGAGTGAAAACGCTGCCTCATTCTAACCTGTAGAGCGAACTCCTTCGGCGAGTGTTGCTTTGCGGCCGGGAGTTTTCGCTAAAGGCTCTGCGAAATAAAATATCGCTCCTACAAAAGGCCCTGTTTCTCACACATGGCGTGCTTGTCGGCAAGCCATGTGGTGATCTTGAAGGCGCTTTCGATTGAGCCGTCAGAAGTTGAGTCACGCCGCCAGAGCGAGCGCGGCGCCGGGACGGAATGCCTTCTGAATATCGGCGATGTACCAGCTTGTCGTTCAGGTTGGGCTGGATCAGAGGTGGTGTCCAGGGTGTCTGGCAGCTTGTAGTGGCGCGTGCCGAGAGAGGTGTGGCTGGGCACGCGCCGGCATCGTCCTCGTCGCCGCTGGCGGTGATCGGTCGGGTATTTTCGATATCGGTATAAAGCGCCAAGTGGCTGAGGTCGGGTTGCTTCAGGATGCAACCGGCGGTGTGCTCCAGGCCCAGGGTCAGGGCTTGCCGTTGTGCGCGGCAACGGCGGGACATCGTTGCCTTGAGTGGGCCGTTAGCTGGAATTTCGTATTGGTGTAAGTCATCGCGACTTCGGCAAAGGCATTTGAGCGGTGAAGTCGTACAGGGCCCAGGAGTCGATTCGCGCGCAAGATCCAAGACCGTAGACCCGTGAGAGTCGGCGGGCATTGGGACGAAGCGCGCATACGAATATCGTGTCGGACCTCTTTGCGGATCAGGGTGTCCTCGAACTGCGGTTGTAGAACAGCGCCATGTCGAGGCTTGACACCTAGAGGGCGCTTGCATGCGGCAGGCCGATTCTGGCTGTTGTTTGCCGGTTGCCGGGGTCAGCGGGATTTTCGCGTGCTTCCTAAGCCGATGGCGGGGCATGCCACGGTGGATGCCGGCGAGATCGCTGTTGTTCGAAGCCGGGTAGAAGAGATTGATACCGGGCAGCAGCAGGGTATTGCTATCTTTCGGAGTTGTGCTTCATCGCATGGCCGGCCGGAAGTGGTTGTCTCTTTATTTCTGATTAAGGTTTCGAAGCGCAACGGGTGAGTGATGGCCAGTCGCCCAGTCATGCGTGTTCTGGGCGAAGGCGGAAATCCGCTCGGCGTGTAGCGTCAGGCGACCATTCTCGTATAGCCGTTTTCGCCTTTACGGACATTAGGACTCGCCACGATTGCTTTCTTCAGTTCTTTCGCGGGACGCCACCGGGCTGGCGGTCGGCCAAAGCGATGCTTTTTCATTTAACGGTGCCGGTATGATGCGGTGGTCGAGGCCGGAGCGAGAGGCGCCAATATCGAGGCGGCTGTCAGCCCAAGGTGTGATAACGGCGGTCACCGCCCTTGCATACCGCCATCTTCTGGCCGACACTCCATCAGTCGAAAACGAGGGGCGATCAAGCTCGGTGGGAAAAGACCTTCGACGACAGGCTCACGTTCGTCGCTGATCTGGAAATTGTGGGTTCAGATCAAATTGTAGTAGTTCCACCGAAATTTGTTGACTAGCGGACTTCGTCCAGGCGCTTCTTTGCGCGCGGTCTTCGCGGTACTGCGATGCAGCGAGAGATTGCTCTCGTTTCGTAGCCCTGAGGAGCGTTTTGTTCGCGGAAATCAGGGTAGCCACAGGCGGCGGAGCTGGTGGTTGTCGTTGGAGTGGCCACTCGATTGCCGCGCGTAGAAATCGTCGAAACTCGTGTTTTCCACGTGAAGGTGCCGTCGGAGCCTCTTTCGGCATGTAGCTGAAGGACATGCCAGCGGGCCTTCCGTGCGGCGATGGCTGATGTGGCTCTGGCGGTTACTCTGGTTGCCGGCGGCAGTTCAACACGGAGTCATGTGGCTCGGCAGTTGGCCGCAGGTTGCGGAGTTGATGTGCCGTGATTGTTCAGCGGACCATGAATGATTCTGCCGGCGCCCTTGAGCACCTCGACCTGTTCAAGGCGTTGCAGCCGGCGGCGTGTTAGTGGGCGCCGGAACGAGATAGGCGCTGTTGTTTGCATGGGGTGCGTCCTCCAGCAAGCAGCACCTTGCGTGAGTCGCCCGGTGGGCCGCCGCGCACGCCGATGCCCAGCGCAGGGCGAGGGCACATCGTCATCGATGGGCGAACGCGGGGACGAAGTCGAAGCGTCATGCAGGGTATAGGGCTTGTAGGTGTCGACGGTTCCCTTGACAGGCAGGTTTGGCGGCGGCCGGTGTTCCTGGAATTGATTTCGCGGACCATGCTGCGCACGTCCAGGCTGGCGTTCAGGGGGGCAGGGTCTGTTGGGGCCAGTGCAATGGCAGGCATTTGCACATCATCAGAGAGAGCTGATGAAGAAAGCGATCGGGTAAGGGCGGGCAGCTCATAATTGTTTGTCCTTGGTGGCAGCTTTCGGCGACCATGGGTCGATCCAGGCGCTAGGGGCGGGAAACTGACAGATGGTTCCGTTGACTTGAATACTTTTGTTGCGGCTTCGTTTGTTTGAATGCCCGCGGGAAACTTTTCCCGAAAAAAGGCCGGGAATAATCCCGAAGGGGGCGCGCAGCCGCTGAAACATCGATGGCTTCATCGTGGTAAAGTGGAAATTAGACTCTTGACCCCTTGTTGGCGCTTGGTTCTTATGGTCGCGCCCGAACGTCCTGCTGGCAACGATTCCATCGGGCTCAAGTACTGAACGACGAGAGACCTTCAAGGGGTTCTCGGCGACCAAGCCTGGGAAGTAGAGCGAACGAAGTGGGGGAAACTGATAAGCGTTCTTGTCAGGGCTGATGCCCACCTATCGACCTTTTGTTGCCGTATTTGGAGTCCCCCGCATGACGGTCAAGATCGAAGACTATTTCCTCCGCGCCACCTGTCCGAAGATGAAGGCTTCGCGACAGCACGAAACCCCGTCTGTGATTGACACGAAACCATCAAGCAAGCCTACGAGACCTGGCCGCGGTTTCGAATTCGCAAGGTGTTATTACGCGGTCAAGGCCAAACCCGCGGTGGAAATCATCGACTGATGCGTGACAAAGGGCTCGAGCTTCGGACATCGCCTTCGATCTACGAGCTGGACAGGTCCATGTCCCGCGCGTCGGCCCGAAGCGATTTCAGCATTACGCAACACCATCCAAGAAAGCAAGGACATTTCGACTACTTCTTACGAGAAGGGCGGCGCATTGTTCGCCACGATCGGGAAAGCCACCTGCGCAAAATCTCCAAGGGCGGCACCGGGCTCGAAAAGTAACTATGTAGCGCATCCTCACGAATGGCGTCGACCACGCGGGACTGGCCCGACCGCAAATGTCGGGCGGAAAGTTACGGTGCCAGACGATATGGGCCATGGACCTGCTGATCCTTGCACAGTCAGTGCAAGCTCGAGCCTTACGGATTATCCTTCCAGTCGGCTCCGCAAGCAGCGCGAATCTCGGGTGGGGGATTGCGGCCATCGCCAAGGTCAAGTGAATCTTCGAAGCGTCTCAAGGAAGAAACGGAATCGCAGCTGAAAGGATGATCAACATGGGTGGCGGGCCTTCCCGCCAATACATCACCGCACCAACAGCCTTGGAAAACCTTCACGCGGGAATATCGCTTCCTAGGAAGATTCGGCGACGAGTTGCCAAGAATCAATCCTTGAGCCGGGCCGCTGCTTGATTGCAACGACCGGCATTTGGTCAGTGAAGTGGGCTGGTGGCGCGCAAGTCGCGTATGCCGATCGAGCCGCGGTGTACCGAACGTGGGCATGTTCTCCGGCCTGATCGAAAACCATGGCGAAGCCATCAAATTCCCCATTCTGGACGAGAAGAAGGGGCGAGATGGAAGAAGTGGTCATCGCCGGCCGACCTGTGGACAGCGCCCGACATCATGTACCGAGAAAACTACAGTACGGCCTCCGTGAAAACCTGGCCATCTGGCGACCGTATTTACTGGCTCTCACGGGGTTGCCTACACCACCAGCTTTGCAGCGCGGTGGATTCGAATGGATTTCCGCCGCTAAGGCTTTAACTACTCTAAGCCTCATCGCTTCGGACTGACGCCCACCTCGTTGTGGGCGTTTTGCTGTGGGCTTTATTGTAGGGCGGGTGAAAACCCGCGCGGTTCACCTAACTCGCATGCGAAAAGAAACCTTGGTCTAGCGGCAGGTTCTTTTTCTGGGCCTTGGCATCCGCAGCCGGTAAGACTGCAGTGCTGTACCACGTTTCGGCGGGTTTTCTTCCCGCCCTAGTGCCTGGGCTGTCACCGGTGCTACGCACCAGCTACAGACCTTGGAATTCAACGGTTCGGCGCTGAAGGCTTTACTACCTTTAAGCCCCGTCGCTTCGACTGACGCCACCTGTGTGGGCTTTTGCTGTTGGCTTTGTAAGGGCGAATGAAAACCGCCGCGGTTCACCTCGATTTCGTGCGAAAAGAAAACTTGTCTTGCGGCGGGCTTCTTTTTCTTGGGCCATTGCATCGCAACGGTAATACCGCGGTGGTGCGCCATGGTTCGGTGGGTTTCTCCCGCTCTACGTTCCTATCTCTAGCTGCCGTTGCGATTCTTGACGCCAGCGTGCAGGGCGTCTGACGCGGCGTTTTCGAAGATTCCGCCTACGGTTGGCCAAAGTCCCGTCAGGAGCTCGGATTCGGCATGAGATAAAATAACAAGCATTCAGCGTTCGTACTTCCCGTGTGGAGATGAAGCCGCAAACTGCCGCTCGAACGGCATCGTCTATTGCGCTATCGCGCGCAGCGAGTTTAAAAGCGAGGGATTCAGCGGCATGCACATCAAACATGAGAACGTGCGGCTGAAGCGTTCCTCGCAATGCGAGCAAGGCTTGGGGGTTGCCGTTTCTGATTCAGCGGTGTACGGGAGACTATTGAGGTAGAGCCATGGCGCAGCGCAGGGCTGGCGTCGGGAGGAGGAAGTCGGTCGTGATGCCAGGTCGAGTTGGGGTTGGAAGTTCTTGGATTGGATCAGTACGCGCCGGTCCGTCGGAACCGGGCGCAGTGTCTCGCTTTTTCAGGGTCAGAACTTGTAGTTCATGAGCCACTTTCGAAGGAACGCTCAGGCCCACGTAGGGATGCCTGGCGGCTATTTGCGGCGAAAATGAACGCTTGTCGTCAGGTTCTTCACCGCAGCCTGCAGGTCCGAGTTGTCGCTGACCTGGATAGCGGCGAGGTCAGTCCGGTAGGGACGTGGTACGAGGACATCGTTGCCACCCAGATTTCCGGCGCCAGGCGCCGGTCGGGATTTCCTTTGGTGTTAGCGGGTCGCGCGTACTGCTCGCCGCGGTGAGTTGGGCCGATGAGCGGACGAGCTCAGCTTGCCTTGCTGGTAGGTTTGAGTGCGGCGTTTGGCAGGAATTCGGTGTAGGCAAGGCGAATTGCCATCGTTGAGTCGCCGGTCGTGGAACTCTGAGACGGGCACCCAGGTCAGGTTGGAGTCCAGGTCTGAAGCCGCCGCCCAGTTCAGCAGCAAGCCTTCCAGGCCGTAGTGTGAACGTTCTCCGTGTTGGACCTGTGAGAGCAGGGGGTTGCGTTGCGGTGAGCGACCTGATTGCGAAGTCCATGTTAGAAGCGGCGAGTCACGTCATAACCACGGGAGCCGGCGCCGCGCGCGCGTAGCGGCCGAAATCGTAGTGTTATCGGAGGGCGGGCTCGCCATTCGAGCTGGGCTGATCGTCCAGGCCATCGAGGGCGACACCGTCGAGCGGAGGAGAAGGCGCGATATACGCCGCATACAGTTTGAGCTTCGGGCAGGAGTTTTGGTAAAGTTTCGCGCCCGGATGCCCGCAGAACTTCGGGTTTTTTTTCCCCCCGGGGGGGAGTGGGTGTAGCCACGCACATTCTGGTCTTGGACGCGGACGCTTCCTGCTGGTAGGATTCATCGCAGGGGCCAGGAGTGACGGCCAGCCGAGTCTCGGTGATGAGGCGAATCGGTTCTGCACATAAGCCGGCTAGGCTCTCGGCGGTATAAACGATGATATACGATCGGGTGACGCGTACGGTCCCGCGCGCGAGTGGCACGGACGCGGCGGGTCGTCTGCTCTTGCTTTCAATCATGCGAAGCCGAACTCGGCCTCGTTGTGTCCAGCCGAACGGTCATGGTCGAGCGTCAGGCGCGTGTTCTGCGAGGGCCTATGCGATCGAAGGTGCGGTTGTTGCCGGGTAAGGGTATATCCGGATAGACCAGGCGCGCCGGCTGTATTGGAAGCTCCGAGTGTTTACGTTCGTAGCGGCAGTAGTCGCGGGTGACCTTCGTCGTCATGTTAGGCGAGGGTCCGGAGGGTGGCGCGGTCGTTCAGATTGCCATTCGTGGGTTGGGAGGTCGACAGCCTATGCGATCGTAATTGGTCAGAAGGTAATCGTCTGGTGTCGGTTGTAGGTTTGCCGGCGGGTTAGTCGTGAGGAACATTGCCGCGATCAGCAGATGTTGCGCGTCATTTTCAGTACCAGGACAGTTTCGAGGCCCAGGCCTGTGGTCAGGGTGTGAGCGCAATTGCCGGTCTTGAACATCACGATCAGTCAGTTTCGTTAGTCGCTGTCATGGAACCGGGTCGCTGCGCGCGATGGGTGGCGACCAGGCCTGCGAAGGCATCGCCCGACCGCTGGGCCGCCAGCTTCCACATTGCTTCGCGGGTATTTGAAAAGAGCCGACGCGGGTGAGAGACCGAGACGCCGTGTCAGGCGTCGTTGGTGATTGTTAGTTGATGACGCGCCAATGAGTGGATGGGCGTACGCAGGAAAGAAGAGGCGCCTTTAGGACCTCGACGCCTGAATCCGACTGGAATGCGCGGGTTTGAGTTAGCGGGTACTGCAATGAAAGGCCCGGGGCGACGGGTACGCCGTCTTCGAGAATCAGCGATTTTGGGACTCGCTCGCCGAGAGGCGGGATGCCGATATGCTGACAAACGCCCCGTTTCTTCATCTGCAATCGCCTTGATGACAGGCACACGACGCAGCACGTCACTGGTCTTAGAGGAGGGTGACTAACGTCGATTCTCTTCCTGGTGGGGACGATGACCGCTGCGCCGTTGTTGGCGAGAAACGGCGTCGTCAGCGGAGCCCACCACTTGCCATGGACGCATCCCTGCGGGCTGCTGGTCTGGCAGCACCCACTACCTGGATAAACGCTGTTGCGATTAGCAACGGCCAGAGGATGGGGCTGGTTCGAGCAAATGGCTTCATCAATTTCGGGTCTGAGCTCGGTTGTGTTTTCTTGGGCCTCACAAGCGGGGAGGCAAACGTGCGCCACGTAGTATAAAAGCTAGTGAGAATCATTTCAATTATGATGTCGAATTAATTTCGCTTTAAGGGCGCGGCTTCAAGACCGGCGTGGTCGGCATTGCTGAGACGAGATGTAAGGAAGAAGCATCAAGGGGTTTTTCCAATTCGGGGGGCTACAGCCTGCTAGGGCAGGTAAACCCGCGCGTATGGCTTGGCTTCACTCGCAAACGGGGGTTGCACCGCCTACAAACCAGACAAGAACATTGCCAGCGTCAGCATAAACAGATCCCGCCGATTAGCGCCCCTGTGCGCTGCCATCTCGTTCAGTGCGGCCTGCGCCAGCAGCCCGACCAGATCTGCCTGCACCGCCTGAGCCCATTGCCGCTCAGGATGCGCAGACGATGGAATCGCTGCGCCATCGCGACCCACTTGCACAGCTCCTCGGCCTGCATCGCGCAGCGCGTGGCTGCAGTAGCGCTTGTTCGGGTCTGGTCCCGCGAGAGCCAGATCCAGGCGTTTGCAGATGGCCGCAGGGCAAAAGCCATTGCTGCAGCGGTCTTCGGCAGGAAAAGTCGTGCGCAGCGTTGCGACTCACGAAACAAAGCAAACCAGTGCGCGAACCCGCTTCGCGGCGCGTTCACGAAGATGAGCGCGCAGCACGGCCATGCCTGTGGCCGTGCCGATCACACCAGTGGCGTCGCGACGGCCGGGCCATGAAAAGCCGGGTTGCTGCGAATGCGCAGGCGATCGGCGCACCGACGTGGTGACGTGGCGACACAGCAGCCGGAAGCCGAAGCCCGAGGCTGCCGTCCGCTTGCCGGGCTCGCGACCAGCAGTTCGCAGTGCGTCGTCCGGCCGAACCGAGGCGATGGAGTATTCGCGGTTTTGGGCAGTTGGGGCAGTGCGAAGCACGCCATCGATATCCAGCTCTCGCAGCGGCTTCTTCAGGCAGGCAACGCGCGCGTACAGAGGGATGATCGAGCAGGCTTTCGCGGCGAATCGCTGCGCGGATCGTGGCCGAGGCCGGCGTAGCAAACCTCTTCGCATTGGGGCCCGCGTGGGTTGTTGGCCAGATCTCGGCGATGATCGCCGCGGGCGCGCAGTGGGCTTTGCCTGTCCAGCGGTTCGAGGCCTGATATGACAGACCGGCGCGCCGGCTGCTTGCCGGGGATTTGAGCACGCTTCGCCGGCGGGTCGCCCAGTTACCGTCAAGGGACCGGCCTGCAGTCGCTGAAATCGTTGTGGACGCCAGTTGCCCGGAGCTTGCTGTTGCCAGTGGCGCAGAAAAAAAGGATTGCCGGCGTCACAAGCCGGTCCACGTCCAGTCGATAGAACAGGGGCTCGCCGCCGCGGGCTGACGCAGCGTATCGTCCAGGGGCCGCCGCGAAAACCGCAAATAGTTGCGATACTGGCTGTTCGCA
>Ga0163217_1048561_pt1 | contig 14430 bp, 23 predicted proteins | sample SynspAceP_FD_185933 | JGI IMG/M metagenome (GOLD analysis project Ga0163217, IMG submission 185933) | Saline lake microbial communities from Ace Lake in Antarctica - Synechococcus sp. Ace-P (PacBio error correction) | ecosystem: Environmental > Aquatic > Non-marine Saline and Alkaline > Saline ... | reverse complement strand
TTCGGAGCTTGTCAGGTGATCAAGGAGGCGAACTCGCGGGCCATGAACACTCACCGCAACCCACCGCCGCTGCGGTGCAGACGGCCGGACCCCGGCAACACAAAATTGCTGGGTGCGGACCACTGGCCATCCTTGGACTCCTGACGCGTTGCTGTGCCTAAAACTGCCGCCTGATTCAGGCGACGCCCTTGGCAAAAGGAACGGTTACAGACACGTCTGGATTGTGACCCATTCAAGGGGTTCGACCCAGCGGCCGTTCTCCTTGAACAGGGCGATCAGGGCCTCCACACCCTCGGCTTCTGGGCACCGGCGGATCTCGTCCGGCCGCGGTAGAGGGAGATGGTGGACCGGGGGGTCTTGCCCACATAGCCGTAGTCGCGTCGGCCATCTCGCCAGGGCCGTACGATGCAACCATCACGCGATATCAAGGGCCGGTTGAGGTGGGAGGCTGGGCGTTACGCACACCCACGTTGCAAGCACCTCCTCGAGGTTGAACAGGGTGCGGCAGCAGGCTGGGGCAGTAGCCACATTACCTCCCACCATCGTTTTTTCTCCTCAGGCCCAGGGCTGCGGGACTCGTGTTAGCAAAACCGGCAGATTTCCTTCTCCGGATGCCTTCAGTGAGCGACACCCGGGAGATCGTGTCGCCCAGGGCCTCGGACCAGGGGGCGATGCCGGCGGTGCTCTTTTGATGACGGCCGCCCCCTAGTCGCCGTCCACTGCTTCGGTGACGCCAGGTTGCAGGGAGGGTAGTGGAAGCCCTCATGCATCCATGCGGTCAGCCATCATCCGGTAGGCCGGCCAGCATTCACCGGCGCCGCGGGCTTTCATCGACACGACGATGTGTGGAAATCGAGGCGATTCGCAGATTGTGGATGAACTCCATGGCGCTCTCCACCATTGACCAGGCGGCGTGTGCCGTAAAGTGGCAACAGCATTCCGCTCGGCCAACGAGCGTGGTTGACGCCGATGGCAGGCCCTTGTCCTGCTCCTTGAGCAGGCTCACAGCGGCTTCGAGCGTGCTTCGGAATGCGCGCCCGATCGCGGCCACTTCCTCAGGGGTGAACCGGTGCGGCTTGGATCGGGCTTGTCGAAATACATACAGCCTTGCGATTGATGCGCAACCTGCGAGTGCTGGGCCACTTCCAGGGGCGATCTTACTTTGCCCGTTGTGGTTGCACATCGGCCCACCAAGCAGGCCACGACCCGTGCTGTCGTTCAGCGTTTACGGGATCTCACCACCGCATTGGCGTGAGGCCAGGCTCGGCACCGTCAGCCGCACGACCTCGCAGCCGAGCCTCATGCAGGACCGGCGGATGCCGGCGGTGGCGCACTCAATTACGAGGGTTTCCTCATTGATCATCGACTGAACACCCCACCGTGCTCGCTGCCCACCCAGATGTCAACCACACGCACGCTTGCGGGTCTCTGCGCGGGATGACCGTTGTCGTAGCGAGGTATATCGGCCCAGCCGCTGGGGCCTTTGCCGCCTGGGTGCGGGTGCTGACGGCCGTTGATGGGGCGGGGTGCCGGGTCATCCACATGCAGGGACGGGAAAGTGGGATTCAACCACGTCCACAGATCCAGGAGGGCCACTGGGCGTGTCGGGATCGCTGGCGCAGCGGCAAGCGGTCGGAGCCCGGCGCCGCACCTCCTGGAGAGTCCTGCCAGCAGGAGACGATTGGCCCGATAAGTGCCGAATCAAGAAACGTGTGCCCTTCGGCAGATCCCTGCGCCGTGACGGATTGACGCAGCAAGATAGGAGGGATGAAAGATCGGCAGGCACGAAAGCTGAAGCACATGACCGGTCTGCCACTGGCCGCAGACAAGCTTATAAAAGGGGGGATGCCCCCACAAGACGGGATCCCAGGCCACCCCTTCCACACCGCCGTGGCGCCGGCCAGCCAGGATTCAGCTCGTTGCTCACCAGCTCTCCATCCTGCTCAAGCGCCAGGGCAGGCAGGCCGCCATCTCGGCCGGCGTCGGCTTGCGTCTCAGGTGGCTGCACTTCACGACGCTCTGCAGGGGCATCCAACGAATTGTTGTCAATCGACACGCTCGCCGCTCTGATCGAGGCGCTGGCGGAGCGGCCCACGAAGGCCTGCCGCTGACATCTTCCCGGGCGCCGGGGCCCTCGCGATTCACCATCAGCCGGGCACCGGGGGTTGCGCGGCTGACACCACCTGGCTGACCGCGAAATTGCCTATTGGCCGCAACGACGGGCAGAGCCCTCGCAGGCGCCATGGAAGCTGGCGGGAGGGCCTGATCCAGGGCGCCTGTCGCGCTAATGGAGACTGGTTCGCCACCGGCGAAAAGGGAGTAACCACGGAAATCGGTTCAGGGATCGTGCTCAAAACCAACGGCACCTCGGGGTCGACCCCTAGCGGCAGTGGTGATTGAAGACGAAGCGATCCCTGGCGTCAGGCAGGATTGCTTTCTTCCATTCCCTTGCCTCTCCGCTGATTTGGAGTGCGCGGCCCATGTTTGCGGTCGAACCCGCTGCGCCCACACTGATGCCCCGCCCGTTGAACCCTCGTCGGGGCCCGGGGCCCATCGCGCTGCACCTCGCTCACCCTGGCATCGCGCCCGTGCCCGCCAGCTGCGGGCCGACGGTTTCGACATCTTGCAGTCTGAGCGCCGGGAAGAAACCCGGACTTCGACACGCGCGCCTTCATGCGTGGAGCGGCAGCGAGGCCTTGGACCGCGGGGGCACCCGCTTATGGCCCGGCGCGGTGAACGCCCTGCGTCAGGCGATCGCTACAAGCTCAGCGTGTAAACGCAATCCCCACAACGCGGAGCAGGTGCTGTCACCAATGGGGGCAAGCAGGCCCTCATACAACCCTTCAGGTTGCTTCTGGGACCCGGTGTGAGCTTGCTGCTTGCCAGGCCCCACATAATAGATAGAGATACCAGAGATAGGCCCGCATGCCAGGGTGCACGGTGCAGAGACGAGAAAAAAATTTGATAGAAAAAAAAAAAAAAAACACAAACCGAAAGCAACACCCGTGTGGTTTCCGGTGGCTGCCAGCAAGCTGAAGAAGAGAGGGCGTTCACCCCAGCCAGCAGGCTGCCGTGCTCAAACGCCCCTCCAATTCCCCCGGCATGTGATGGATCGGGGCCGACTGGGGGACAATTCCGCCGGCGGTGCTGCGGCGCCATCCCAGGTGGCGGTGGTCTGACGATGAGATCTTACGAATCCTTGCTGGCCCCGGCAGATCATCCAGCGTTGCGGCGGTGGCACGAACCTCCAAACACCGCGTGTTTGTGGTGAATGGCTTTGGCCAAGGGCTGGCCGAATGACGGCTGGCGGCTGGCTATCTCGCCGGTGCTGCTGACGGTGGTGCCGCGGCAGTGCCTGCAGATGCCAGAGCACAGCAATCGTCTGCCACTTTTGCCCAGTTCGGGGCGCCCTGGCCGCCCCTGGGGTCCACGCACCTGTGTCACCGAAATGCCGACCAGTTCAGGCGAGCGACGCCGGCCTGCTGGCTGACGGCTGGCGCGGCTGCCGGGGGTTGAGCTTGCACCGCCCAGGGAGCCTTCTACGCCTTTCCCGATATTCAGCGAGTTACGGCTCACCGATGCCTTTCTGCGATCGTGTGCTCGAGCAGGAGGCTGCCGTAGGTGGCCTGGTGTGGCCTATCGCGACGACCACTGCATCGGCTCTCCTGGCGCCGCCTCCCCCGCCACAGATTCCGGGGATGGACCTGGAGCGCTCGAACGATTCTGACCAGCCTCTGGCCCCCTCCACCCCTCCCTCCGATGCGCTCTCCTTTCCGCCTCCCGCGCTGCGCGCCGGAAACGTTCGGCGTGTGCTGACCGGCCTGCCTGCTGCTGCTGTTGCAGCCCTTGCTGACCGCGCGCTGGGGCCCAGCAGGGCTGTGGCGGATCAGTGCCATTCCCCGATCAGAACCGGAAACCCTCAACGTCTCTACCGCTGCTGGGCCAACGAAGCTCGAGCGCAGCCTGGTGGCGTGCCAGGTGGAGGTTACGTGGCGGTGACCGATTACCACGCCGCCGTGAGCGCTTTCCGCGGCGGTGACCTGACCTGGTCTGGTTCGGCGCCCTCCGGGGTTCAGGCCCGTTGCGAAACGGCGCCAAGGTGATCGCCAAGCGTGACATACGCTTTCGTTTTCAAAGCCTGTTCATTGCCAAACCACCGCCAGCGGAATCAAGCCTGCGGCAACCGAGAAGGGGCTCACCGCCTCATGGGAAAAGCGCTTCCACTTGGTCGGAGGCTCCACCTCAGGCGCCTGATGCCCAGTACTACACCTGGTCAGGCGGGGGTGAAGTCAGGGCACTTCGCCGGTGGTTGCGCCGGGCTTCAGTGGCAGCCATGACGACACGATCGCCCTGGTGCAGGCGGCGGCTACAGGCCGGCGTGGTTGAACGAGAGGTGATGGCAGAGCAGCCTCAGTTCCGGGCAGGACCGACCCGAAGAAAAGTAGCGTGATCTGCGCACCCTGCTACCCCAATACCACTGCTGCCAGCGAATCTCGACCAGCGCTTTTGGCGGGGCTTCCCACCGGCTCCAGTCCACGTTCAGAATCTTCAATTGCAGGAACCCCGGCAGGCCCAGATCCTCGGACTCTTCGGTGACAAACGCCTTCTCCCCAGCATCGCACGGCATACCGGACCCCTCGGAAGTGTGGGTCGCGAGATCGGCAGATCCGTTGAGCGTGGCCACTCCAAGAGCCTCTCCACTGCTGGAGCTGGTGCGTCACGTGCGGGCCGCGGGCCAACCGCCTGGGAGGAGGTGTCCCTGCAGCTGGCGGCGGGGGCGCGAGCCCTGCTCGGATCAGCGGGGGGGGCAAGAGCACCTGCTGGCGGTGGCAACTGGGCCTGTTGGCCTCCCCAGGCTGGAGGCGTTGTCTGGCGGGGGCGCGGCCGGCCCGCTCCAGGCGGGCTGCGGCAACGGCAGCGGGCCCGGGCATCGGCAACCTCGGGCAAGACCTGGTCTGATCGAGGAGCTCACGGTGCGGCGACCTCAATGCGGCCGCTGCGACTGGGCTGGCCGAGGCTTGGCCAAAACCTGCTGCCAGCCGCTTGAAACCGAGCCAAGGTCGGCCCTGCGGGAGGTGGCCTCGATCCCAGCCCTGTTGCCCCAACCGGTCACCGCCCTCTCGGTGGCCAGCGGCGCGGGCTTGGCGATTCGCCCGGCCCTGCTGCGCAGGAGCCGGCGCTTGTGTGGCGATTTGAAACCCCTGGCCAGCTCGGATCCCGCTGGCGGTGGAGCTGTGGCCTGGCTTGCTGCGCGTCACGGCGTTCACGAGCCTGTTGCCAGCCTGCACCGCCCTGATCTCGGCCGGTGATTTCGCCGGGTGCTGGCCTGAGGGCCGGAAGGTTGGTGCTCGACACGCCCCTGCGGAACTGACCCGACCTGCTGCGCTGGCTCTACGACCCGTCCGAACCTGGCCCGCGCCACGGGATCGGGTCCACCAGCGACCACGGCCTGGAGCTGGCGTCCCCGGCCGCCCGCTTGTTGGCCCCTTGCTGCCGGCCCTCGCCCTTCTGCCGCTGTTCTGGTGCTGCCGGCCTGATCCATGCGGCGGCTGCGGAAGCTGGGGCCCGTTCGCGGGCGGCAGCGATCTAAACCCCGTCGCTCGACCGCTTACTGGCTGCGCACCGCCCTCGCGGCTTGGCAATCACGTGGGCTCGCCGCTCGGTGGGGCGCTCAGCCTGGCCTGGGGCTGGTGAGGGTGGGTGCTCAGCTCACGCATCGTCTGGGCGACCTGGCTGGGCGTGGCGGCCTGGCCGCCAGCGCCATCCGGTCGGTTTTGGCGGTGCCGCCGCTCGATCCACGAATTGCTCTGGGGGCTGCTGTTGTTGCAGCTCTAGGGTTTGACACCGGCCGGCGGTTGCTGGCCATCGCCATCCCTATGCCGCCTGGGTGGCGGCTGGGTTGAGCGACCTGCTCGATGCCTTTGCCCACCGCCCCCTTCCAGCCCTGCCGCAGCGGCGGGCCCGGCCGGCGCCGCCCTGTCACCGCTCCTGGAACAGGCTTGCTGCCCGGGGCTTCAGCTACGGCGGCTACGCCTGAATGCCGACCCTGCGCAGTTGCACCAGATAGGGTCGTTCGGGCCGGTGGGTGGGCACGGAATTGCGCGGCCTGCAGTCGTTGAATTCACGAGCTCATGGACCGGCCTCTGGCATGCTGCTGCGGGTGATGCCTGGTCGCTTCGAAGCCCTTGCTGCGGGCCCTGCGCACCGTTGGGGATGCCGAGCCGGTCAAGCTGACGGACAGCTGGCGTGGGCCGCAGCGGCCGGGAAACTGCTTACTGGCCCTGCTCGGCCTGCGCCCGTTTGCTTGGTGCTGGTGGGCGATGGCCTGGAGATCAGCCCGGCCAGCTGCTGGGCCTGGCAGGCGCTGCCCGCACTGCGAGGCCAAACTGGCCGGCGGTGCTGGCCCCTGCCCTTGGGCCGCCCTGGTGGCCACCACGCTGGGCCTGCGCTGCTGGGCCGCACTGCCTGGCGGTGGGCGTGGCCCGCTGCTGTTGCTGCTGGTGGCACCCTGGCCTGGGGTCGCCTGCTGTTGCGGGCCGTTCTGGGCATGGGGCCGGCTGTGGCCGCCACCGCTCACGCCTGTGCTGCTGTCGTGCTCAAGCCCGGGGTTTCACCGCGGCGTTGGCTGGGCTTTTCAACCTGCGGGGGTGGGCCGGCTGCTGCTGGGGCTGCGAAGACAACCGCTTATCAACCCGGGATCGGGGGGCCGAAGTGGCCCTGGCTGTCGGCTGTGTGTCGCGGCTGCGCCCTGCCTCTACGGCCGCTTCAGTGGCCTTTGGCCCGCTCTACTGGTACGGCGCCTACGGCCGATGTGATCCTGACGGGACCGCTGCGGGGTCGGACGCTGGGGGGGCCGCCGGGCTGGGCGGCCTGCTGCTGCGAAGGCCTCAGTGTCGTTGCCGGTCGATGAGCTTGATTGCTGATCGCGGTGTTATTGCCTGTGACCCTGCTGGGAAGAAGATTCTCAGCGACCGGGTCGACAGCGATGCTCTCGGGCTGACCCCCTGTCCCCGCGATGCCCCGTAGGCGATTTCCCCGCAAGTAGGTGGTGCTGGGTGACAGCAGTGCCTCGGCTGGGGGCGATGCCGGACGAGGGGGCTGGTGCGAGCGGCTGCGGCCGCACTGGATGCGCTGCCCGGCGGGCCGGTGCTCTACACCTGCGGTGTGCCGCGGCGAATGGAGCTCGAGCGGTGGCGGCTAGCCTTGCCCAGCCGAAGGTTGGTTGCCCGGCGAACTGCGCCGCCAGCTCCCCAGGCTCTGATCAAAATCGGCTTCAAGACAGCGCCCCGGGTCGGGCGCCCGTATGGCCGCACCAACTGGCGCCCGAGGACTTCCTCTTTGGCCTGCAGCAACTGTTGCGCCAGGCGAAGCCAGGGCCCGGTGCTGGTGATCGGGCTCTCGCCGGTGGATGGGGCGGTGATGCCCTATGCCGGCTGCCTCTGGTACGAGCTCGCCGCCCTGCGCGCTATGAAGCGGCCTGCTTGAGGAGGCCTTGCCTCGAAGAGGAGGGCCTTCCGGCCGCGCTGGAGCCCTGCTGGGCGATCCGCCACTGGTTGCGGCTGATCGACGGGAATGGTGGTGCTTCATGGAGCGGGCCATCAGCGGATCTTTGAGGGGGTGCGGCAGTGGGCCGGCCCTGCTGCGTTGGGCGGGCCTGGAGCCGCTGGTGGCAGTGCACGCCATCGGCGCTGAAGGGGGGCGTTCTCCCGAAATGGGGGGAGAGAAATCCCCTTTGGGGATAGCGCTAGCGGGGCTCGAAAGAGGGTGAAACCACGGAATCCACAGGACTCCCGACAGCACCACCACCAGACCCAGCCCCCGCGCCAAACCACGCCTGCGAGACCACCTACGGCCTCAACCCCTTGCTGGGCCGCTTCCGCAGTGACCGACCAACACGAACGCAACAGGCGGGTGTGGAACTAACCTTCCTGGTGCGAAGGTGGCTGATCGCCAGAGCCGCAGCACAACCTGCCCTTCGACGATTTACTGCAATTTGGAGCTGTCGGCCTGATGCAAGGGCGATCGAAGATTTCGGATCCCGGCAAGGGCGGTTGCCCGAGCAGCTACGCCGTTTCCCTAATCCTGGGCCATGCAGCGCACCACCTGCGCGACCAGCACCGCCCCTGCGCTGCTCACGCCTGCTGGCGCGGCTCACGCCGCGGCAGACCGTGCGCCCAGCCAATGCCTGCACCAGCAGTTGCGGCCTCGACCGGCAAGCGGCACTGGCGGCAGCGCTCGGCTGCCAACCGAGAGGCGTTGCAGGAGGCCTGCGCCTCACTGGGCACTTGGAGGCGCCAGCTCGAGCCCCGTGGGCACGGGGAGGAATCCTCTCTGGCCCTGGTCGGACCTGCTCGAAGCCCGCAGACCCCACCCTGCGCCCGACAGCCCGGCGCTGAAGCCGCCACCTGCTGCGAACCGACCCCAGGACTGGCTGCGGTGCGGTGGGCCGCCTCGACCCCGACCTCGCCAACTTCTGAAGGACGGGTGTTGGCGGAGCGGTCGTGGCGGCGGAGCTCGGCGAAAGCCTGGGCCTCGAAAGCGGGGTGGCCCAGAGCGCTTTGAGACGTGGTGGCCCAAGCTGCGGCTCGAACTTCGGCGCCGAACTCGGCGAGACTGTTCAGCCCCCAAGCGAGCGCCGAGCGCTGCGCTCGGATCGTGCCGGGCTAGGCAGCAGCCAGGGCCAGGCCGATCGCAGTAAGCCGCGCGTGCAGGGTCTGCAGCAGAACCCGTTGAACCAGCTTCGTTGCTCAGCCAGCGGCATAGCGCCCTGCAGAGGGCGCCGAATTTCAAGGGCTCTCGATCAGGGCGCCAGCAGGGCCACCAGGGTCACCCAGCCAACGGCCGCCGGAGAAGAGAGCGAGGCCCAGGGCCCGAGCAGCAGGGCCAGGACCACTGACCCAACCAGGCTGGCCAGGGTTCCTCCAGGCTGATTGCCCCTCGGTTGCCAGCCGGAACCCGCGCAGGCTGAGTGATCAACACGGTGGTGCGTCCCCAGCGCTTGCCGATCTCGCTGCGCACGGTTGTCAGCCAGCTTGGCGGCAAAACTGGCGCTTTGAAGCCCAGCAACAGCGAAGGGACCGGTTGCAAGCCGGCGCAGGTGGTGAGCAGGGCAGAGCCAGGCCGGTCGCCGCCGAACCCAGACGTTTTCAGGGCGCGCGGCCGCCGCGGCTTCGGGCCCAGCCCCAGCTTGCTGCTTGCGGCGATTGCGCCTGCGTCACCAGCGACCCAGCCAGCAGATGACGAGCCCACCGCCAGCCAGCCGCGCAGCGGGTCCCGAGCAGGCTGCGGAGGATGCCGCATGACCCAGCCGCAGGGGTGAGCAGGGGCCAGGCGCGTGGGCCCAGGGCGATCGGCGGCGTTGGGCCCAGGGTAGAAAGCCAGTGCACAAGGGTCTGGGTTGGCAGGGCCAAACGGCACGACAAGGCGAAGGCGGCTGTGTTCCGTTTGTCGATTGGCGGTTGCAGTGGCGATGGCGGTGGCTGGGGCGTGACTGTGTTGCCCTAGCCCGAGGCTGGAACCAGGCTCTCGCAGGGCGGATTCTGAAGAGACCTGTGCTCCTACCCATCGCCCATGGTGTGCAACCGCAGCCTGCGTCTTCCCTCAACCTTGACGAAGAAACGACGCCGAAAGACCCTCTGGCTGTGGCCCCGTTGCCCCAAAAGCGGACGCAGCAAGAAGGCCGTCCGGCCATGCAGCGACTGCGGCGAAACTGCAGTTGCCTCGCGGCTTGCCGCTAGAACCGGCTGGGCCAGCCAGCAGCGGTTCTGACCACACGCCAAAGTTCTGACCACGCGAGATGATCGCAGCGCGAGCTTCGCCTCAGCCGGAGGGAAACAGCCCCCCGCCGCGTCGACGGTCAACCTTTGGCGCCGGAAAGCTGATCCCCTCCGCTAGCCCTGCCCGCCCCGTCGCCTGCGGCGGCGCCAAACCTGGCTGGCATTTTCAGGCGATCGCCAATTACCCTGACAGCGGCTAAACAGCCGTTTGAATCAAGCGGCATGAACTCAGGCAGCCCAGCGAGGCCGCTCTCCACAGCGACTGATCTGCAGTCCCGGCGACGGCTCGCGGTGGACAGTGCGCAGGATTGGCGCGGACCCAGGTCCACCGCGCTGCCAGCCCGCGCGGAGCCCGCTCCTTCTTCATTGGGCTCCAACCCCCTTCTGGCCCGATGGGGAGCTTTACGCCCTGGGACGCCAGCGGCGCGCTGAGGTAGTCGGGCCATGGGCCAGAAGCTCGCAGAGGCGGGCAGCTGCCTGCCGACCGCGAGGTGAGCGATCAGGGCCAAGGCCGGCCAGGGCTGCGCCAGCACTCCTGGCCTTGCAGCGGCCTCGCCAGCTCGGGCAGCCACAGCGCTCGCATTGCTCGCTGGCTCGCGCCAGATCGCCGTTCCAGCGTCCGTCCGCCCGCCTGAATCCCCCCTGTGCGCGCTTGACCGAGCAAACGGCTGCAGCCCGGTCGACCCCCAGCTCGCAGGGCCAATGCCGCACCACCACGTCGCCATTCGAAGCCGAGGCATCGCACCGCCAGGGTTGAGGGCGCAGGGGCGGCACGGCGGGGCGACGGTTTTCTCAGGGGTTGGCCGGGCGGTTGCTCCAGCGGGCGGGTTGCGGCCGATCGAGCAGCACGGCACTCCAGAGGGCGGCCAGCGCCATCAAACAAACGGGCAAAGCGAATCAACGTTGCCGTAACGCGCACGCGCGATGAGGTAGCGGCTACTCCTCGGCAATGAGGGCCAGGTCGCCGCCAAGCGGGCGGGATCGATCAGCAGGCGCGCAGTCGCGAGGCCGGCCATGGCAGGGAGCAGCGGGGTGTGCTTTGCCGCTCAGTTGTTACCCAGCGGGAAAGAGGGCTCGGCCTGTTCCTCCACGGGCCGAGTCCTCGAGTTGACCCCACGATCACAGTTCGGCGATTCGGACGACTTCCTTGTCGAGGCTGGCGCGGCATTTGATTCAGACGTCGGAGGGCCACACCATCGCTGGGTGCCCGAGATCCAGCCAGCAGCGGGCCCAGTCGTCTGATAGACTCCAGCTTCACCCATTGTTGTGCATCAGGCGGCAAACCGAAGCTTTTGTCAGCCGCCCTAGCTGTTTCGTACGTTCATCCAGCTCAGATCAGCGCCCTACTTCGTGCACCTGCAGGTTTTTCAGCAGGTTGAAGCCCCCAACTTGCCGAGGAAAAACAGGAACTTTCAACACCGTGTTCACATAGACCCTGCTCTCCCTAGGCCGGGTTATCGGCGAACGGAGCCACGATCCAGCAGTTGAACGGATCCCACGTCCCGAAATCTAACGTCCATCGGCAGCGCTTTTCGCATGGCCCCCATTCCAACACGGCCACGTGCAAGCTGGTACAACGACCTGCGGCCCCCATGACTGGAGTCCACAGCCCTGCGTACCAGCCAGCCACCGCCGCTGAAGCCGTGCTCAAACGGCCTGGATCTGAGCGCTCAAAACCAGGGCGAGCCGGCCACTGGTGGCGGGCCGCAGCGGCTACGGGTAGACCCACCTTGATGGAGCTGATTGCGGCCTAGGCCACGCCCAGTTGCGGCACGAATCCGCTTGGCAGGTCAGCCGCTGGAACGCCCGCCCAGCGCCGCTGGCTTTGCGGGTCTGTTTTTCAGTTTCCCTGAAGCGTCACTTCTAGGGGTTGAGCGGGGCAGGAATTGAAACTTGGGTCTCGCGTCGGCTGCCCGGACCGAGAAAGCTCGGAGGGCCGTGCCTTCACCAGGATGGGATCTGGGCTCTCTATCGCTGCAACAGGCACCGGAGCGGCTCAGCGCGGCCAGCAACGGCGGCCTGGCGCTGGCGGTGCAACTTGGTGCGCGTTCCGCCGTTACTGCTGCTCGTGACCCACCGCCGGCTGGATTGGTTCGGGTTGCTGCCACGGAGGTGGCTGCAAACTGTCTGGCCCAGCTCAGCTGCGACCGGGTTACTGCTGGTGATCACCCACGAGCCGGAGCTAGCTTCCGTGGGTTGATGATCGGGGTTGCTGTTAGAGCAGGCGCGCTTCGCCCCTGCCCGCATCCTTACGATGCCTCTGAATGGGGGTGTGGCCGATGCCCGATCAGTTGGTGCGGGCCACGGCGGCCGAGGGCGGATTCGGCTGGTGGCAGCTACCACCACCGTACGTCGCTATGCGCGCCGGCGCACCAAAACTCTTTCCGTATTCTTCACACGGCCCTGCTCGGGCCGGGCGATGACCGCCGGGCCTGCTGCTGGCACAGCTCGATGAAGGTGGCCACGGCCGGGTAACTGAGAGGCATCCAGTCCTGATGGCCCAGGTTGCGCGGCCTGATGGTGGCATGTGCAGGCGCGATGCAGCGGTCCGCGGCCTGTGGGGCCGCCGGGCCTGGAGCTCGACATGGTTGAACGGGCGGGAGGACGGCCACGGTTTTCGATTTCGCAAGGCCACCGGCACGGCTACCTCCACGTCGTGGCGACTGCGGGCAAGGGGCGAGCCCTACAGCAAGCACCGTGGAAGCTGGTTCAGCGCGGATCGGGGAGGATGTGGCACCTCCTACCTGCATCCACTCCGAGGCAGACGCCTCGGCCCTGTTTCGTCGGCGAGCGCATCGACCAACAGCGCGTGCGCTGTTGCGGCGGTGTGCTGGTTGCAGTGCTGCCCAAGGCGGGCCAGCGAGGCCGGCGCTGGTGGCCCTGGCTGGCAGCGCGCGTTTGCGGGAGATCCCGGCTTCAGCCGCCGGACTGGCCGCTTTGTGACGGCAACCTGCAATCCTGCTCGAAGGAATCTTCCAGGATCTCAGATCCCACCTGCTCGAAGACGCCGCAGCCAGCAGAACTGACCTTCCAACTGCCCCTGCACCCAGTCAGCCGCAGACGTCGATGCCCTTGCGCATGCTTCGGCGAGCACGGAAACTGTGCCATCCTCGATGGAGGACGCCGAGCTTGAACTGGACCCTGCCACTTCTGCAACGAGGTACTACGGGGTTGGAGGAAAGGGGAGCTGCGGGAGCTGAATTCCGGAAGAGACTGGACCCTGGCCTTGGATTCAGGGCCATCAACAGCCTGAGCTTCAGGTGATTCATTCAGGGGCTCCCAGTAGCAGCAGGGCAGCAATGGCCCGAGGCAAGCCTCTGCACCTGCTCGGGATCGGAGCGGCAGCCGGGGCGGAAGGGAGGCAGATCGAGCAGCTGAGCACCAGCGCCACCGAAGAGCAGGCCGACGCACAGCAACGCGAGTCCAGCCCAAGCCCGGTTAAGCGGCCGTTGCGGCGCTGGCAGGATTCACCACCGTACGCCCGTGGCAGGGCCAACAGCACTTCGCGGCCGGCGGGGCGCCAGCAGCCAGACAGAATCACCAGGCCGCAGGCGATCAGCGGGAAACCAACGCTCACGATTTTCGGGCCAACACAGGGTCGCGCCGCAGGCTCAGTGACGGGCGGACTGAGCTGGACCGCCACTGAGCTGGGCAGGCGGGCATGGCAGGCAGCGAGGGCCGAGAGGGCGTGCGGTCGCCACGGCCGGCTGGAAGTTCCTCGCGCCTTGGAGCCGCACCGCGCACTGCTGACTTGGCCTTGCTGGCGATCGCGCAGCCGTTATCTCCATTCAGAAAACGGCGGTCGGTAGGCGGTTTCCACCTGAGCACGGGCCTGGGGGTCGTCGCGCGGCGCTGAGGGGCGATCTGCGCGGCTGCCTGACAACGTCAGCAAAACTGGCATCAAGGGCAAATGCCGGAGCCGGCTCGTTAGGGGGCTGGCGCCATCGGCAAAGCACTTGGGAACATGGGGGCGGAAAACCAGTTGGTCATGGCCTCCAAATGCAGCGGACAGACAGTGATAGCCCGAGACGCTTTATCGAGGGCGCGGCGCCGGGGGCGGGACGTTCAGGGAGGTACCGAAGCACGATTTCAGAAGAGCGGTTTCGTGAATTGATAGCCATCCTTCTGTTGCAGATCACGGCGCCGGGCCTCGGCTTCTCAGGCCCGCCATTCCAAGGTGGCGGCGGCTTGGAGCAGGGGCATCTGGGGCGGCAGGGATGGCTTGCCTTTCGTGCACTTCGACGGGGTTTCCTGACGGGGTAAAAAAACGCACGTTAATCCACCACACGGCCAAACCGTCACGGGCAGGGGACGCAACCAGCAAAGGGAATGGGTCGGGCACGGGTGTACCTTTTCTTTTTGTAATCGCATTCTGGCGAGGCGGCTGCGTTTTGCGTGGGCTCAGCGGCAGGGGGACGAATTTCTTTCAGAGGGCCGATTTCGGACTCGGACCACCGCTGACCAACCCGGGAGCCCACGGGCCCCATGAGCCGGAGGTTTCTGGGTGGGTCCTCGTTTGGAGGCTGCGTTTGAAGTTTCCAGCTGTTCTTTTTTTTTTAGAAACAAAAAAGGCAGCCACCGGGCGGGCCCAGGCAAATGCCCCCCGGGGCCCCCCCCAAAACATTTTTTTTCTCCTTTTTTTCTTCCCTTTTGG
>Ga0163217_1042696_pt1 | contig 14431 bp, 15 predicted proteins | sample SynspAceP_FD_185933 | JGI IMG/M metagenome (GOLD analysis project Ga0163217, IMG submission 185933) | Saline lake microbial communities from Ace Lake in Antarctica - Synechococcus sp. Ace-P (PacBio error correction) | ecosystem: Environmental > Aquatic > Non-marine Saline and Alkaline > Saline ... | reverse complement strand
TGTTGAATGACGACACATTGACAGAGAACCAATCCATGGCAGTTCGCGTTTTCGGGCCGCTTCAGTTGACCATCAAAACCTCAGTCTCTCATTGCCGTAGTGAGAATAAAGAGTTTGCTGATGGCTCTTTTCATTGGCCTGTCTTTTTCGTCGTCCCACTGCATCAGTGTCACACGCTGCAGATAGCGCTGCACACGTTTTTCATTTGCCACCCCTATTTACTCTGACTGGACTGATACACTGTGAATGCAACCAAGCGCTCTTGCTGCCAAGCGAGCCATTCGCTTCAAGTGATGAGGCCTGCTATCAGGCTTATGCTAGACTTGGCTTCCCTCTTCGAACTGGCAGACTCTAGCGACTGCGCACGGCAGCTGGGCCTGGTGGAAGTGACGTGGCCGGGATGCCTCAAGCCTCCCTGGCTTCAGATCCACCAGTATAATGCCCTGATTGGTGCAGACAAGAGAATACAACGTTTGACGATGGGTGCCTGGAGGCGTGCGTATTTTCCACAACGGTGTTTGCGATTGCCCTGGACGTGGCCTGCAAGCCTTCGGTCCTGGGGCTGAGCCAGGACGTTCCATGCCGGCACAAGGGAGGAATCCTCAGGCGTCTTCCGCCATTTGGCTCACGCAGGCCACTTAATGTCCGCTCCGTATACACCGAAGAGGGCGACGGCGCTTCTTTTTTGATGTCTGTCGATCCATTCGAACGATTCAAAACTCTCCTCCCCCTCCAGGCCCGGATTGGTATCTCTGGATGGGTGCGTGTGTGTTGGCATCGGGTGTAGGCAATGTGGGCAGCCATCGCGGGCCGTTTGGATTGCTCACATTTGATCAAGACAACTTTTTCTCTGCCCTGATCGAGCTCGTCCTGGCTGACCCGTCCCGAAGCTCTTGGTGCACATGCAGGTGCCAGGCTTCTGAATTCCAATGCTGATCCTGATCGAGGCTGACCGAAGCCCCTGCTTTCTGCCGCCTCAACGGTTAAGCAAGAGCTCAAGCCAGCTCATCAACGGCAGACAATGGCAACGAGGCTCAGATTTAATCAAACTGAACTCAAGGAAGTTCAAAAGGTGAGTGTTGGCTGAGCTTGTAGCTCCTTTGCATGGCTATGGTTACTGTTGAAATCACATCCATCTTGCTTGATGCCTTGAACCATTACAAAGGAGACAATGCATCTGTGGGATTAGCGTGAAAGGGTGTGAAGCTACGGCAAAAGACCTATGAAGTGCATAGGCACAGGAAACCTTCGGTAAGGTAACCGGCTAGAGTTTAACGAAGAGGAGCTGCTGGCAAGCAAAGGCCAAACCCCGCGCCGTGTTCAACATGCTTGTTGAGACATGAAGGACACGCACGTGCCACGATCAACTGATTAGTGTGGTTCTGTTTGTTTGGCTTTTCAAATCGAGTTCTGCATACACTTTTCGGAGTGTATGCAGATTTAATTTGTTTCTTTTCCTATACTGATTTCTTCGGCACCCAGATGACACCGAAGCTCCCTCTGCAGCTTGAATTCCCCCCCCAGCCTTCGTTCGTTTCAGGGATGACGCTATCTGAAATATTTCGGTGATGGTCCATGAAAACGCTGTTGGGACTTTGCCCACCCCCAATCTACATTTTGCGCCCATTCATCACCGCACTGCTCAGCAAGCACCGACAATGCCGCCGGGGTGTTCTATGTCGCCCTGAGCGCGTCCAGCGATTGGTTGCCTGGCGGTGGTTCAAAGTAGTTCGACCTGGTCAACCCGTAGGCCGTAGTTGCTTGCGTACAAGCAAGAAACCTTTGTCGATGAGCCAGCGCGTGGCTATCGAGCCAGAATTTCGTATTCGCCGCCGTCGCTGCCCTTGTCTTTGTTAGTGTCGCGCCGTAATAGTCGGCCGTAGACAAATGCGAAGGGTAGCCATCCTGACGCAGCAGGATCAGGCGTAGCCAGGGGCTTGAACCAATGGCATCCACAACGGTTCGAGTGATTGCAGCGGCTGAGAATCATAGGTTGTCACCAGCGTTACGGCCAGGGCGGCTGTCTTTCCACCAGGGGTATTGTCGAGATGGTGCTGAGGGTCATAGTCGTTGCCGCTTTGGCGGGTTCGCAAAAGTTGGATAAAATGCAGGTGGCGCATCAAACAGGTGCACATCTACCGCCCGATTTTCCTTTGATAAAAATATGATGCAGGGCCTCAATTTCATAGACCAAATACTACACCCACGGCAAACAGGCCTGCGCCCGGAGGTTTCTTTGCGGGCAATGCTTAGCCATTGTGGAAAGAACCCGCCCGTACGTGGCTGACCGCATCAAAGCGAAAGCCATCCAACCTCGAGTCGTTTTGGGGAATGTAACTCAGGCCCCAGTCATTGAGAGGCTCGGCGCACTCCCCAGGACTTTTCCATGTCGGAGTTATGCAACCCGAGGTAGTCAAAAAAACGCTTTTCCTGCTATCTTACATATCTCGTTCAAAACTGTTTTGCCTTCAACAAAGGCTAAAACAGCTTTCGTATCTGGATGCTTACGTGTGTTCATATCTAATGCCGGTAAGTTGCCACCAGTGCCATTCCATTTCGAATTATTGACCCTGATCGACCGAGGAAAAATTAAGAATGGGTCCACACTTTGACCGTGCGTGGCTTCGTCACTCGTTCATTGGCGGTTGGCTCGCTCAATGGGTGTGGGCTGGTCACTTACTTAAGTTGTCAGCGGCCCTCTTGTGTGTTTTTAAGACCACGTCGGCAGTAGACACGAATGCCTGCTTCTTTGGCCGGTTTTGACCGCACGACGTAGTCGGTCTTTGCTGCCGTATTTTTGTCGAATGCTTCCTTTTTGATCAACACTCGCCCAGGTCGTAGAAGGTCATAAACGCTGTACGCACACGTATGCGTAACCGCCTGGCAATTGCCTGTAGGCGGGTAGTGGAAGCCGAGGTGCCGTGATTACCCCTACGTCGGCCAGATCTTTAGCATTATCAGCAACTTCGTTCCAACAAACTTCCATCGGGTTCATCTATACCAGTGAATTATATATGCATCCATACGACATTTAGCTCAGACATTTTTCCCACGACTCCCTTATTCGGGAATTGGCTTAGGGCTTATGTAGCTTTGACTAGGGGTATGCCTTTGTCTTCCTGCTGGTGTTGATAGAGATTTCCTGGAGGTTTCTGCGCGCTTGTTCATTTGGCTTGGGCTTTTCCCAGGCTCGTTGCTCGTCTTAGCTAGCTTCGTTGTATGTCTGCCCGGGCCAGGCAGCCAGTTTCTCTGTCTTTGCCTTACTCAGAAACTTGTGGAATGCGCCAATGCACATCCATTTCCAGGCGCGTATTGGCCATTCTTGATTAGGCAGCAGAAGCTCCGCAGGCAGGCCTTTTGCGGATCTAGGGCTGGTACGCAGTTACCAGTCGTCAAGTGCCCTGGCTAGATGATTCGGTTACCAGTTCCAGGGCCAGCCTGTCCAATGCGCCCCAGTTCTATTGAGACTTACCGGAACCGAGCAAAAAAATCGTGAAGCTTGCCTGGAGCAAGGCGCGCTGCCATAGTGTTTCATTGCCCACGTTGTGAGTGGCAGGAGTACGGGCGTCATCATGGAAGGACGCCACAAGCGCTATCCATGGGGCGGAGCTGTACGTTCATTCAAGCCACCTCACGGGCGGTTACCATCTTGAGGCAACAAGGTTACCTGACTGACCAACACTGGTTCCTTGCCTTCTACCCTGCGTCGGCGCAGCCAAGACAGGAATTGTCTCACTAGCTCTGAGGCGTCACTCGGTTGTTCGAACTAACCGAACCGGCATGGCTCTCTCATAACAAGATCCATGCACGTTGCAATGAAAAAGCACGTGATGGCGCCATATGTCCTCAGAAGGAACGGGTGCAGGTGGATGAGCCGTACCTATGGCGGAGACGCGCGCTGTACGTATGGCAAGCCTGGGTCGTCGATCGGAGACAAACAAGGTGACGGTCCGTGGCGAGCCGTTTCTCTTGTCCGAGAGGCGGCGCCAGCCCCCGGTATATAAAATTGCCACCGGTGCCAGCGTTCTCTTTTGCCGCTGTGTGGAACCATTGAATTGGGCCTCAAGATTCACTGGCGAGTAGGCTGTTAGAAGTGATCTCCGATGGCTGGCTTGCTTCTCGCGCCGTTGCAAGAAGGTCGGTTGGCTTCCTTCATCCTGTTGGTCGTAAAGGGTTCGTCAATCCAATGAATTACCAGATTCCGTTGGATTAGCACGAGTTGCGTCGCAACTTGAAAAACCAGCTTCGCCGGGCAGCTTCCATGCCCCTTACGCTTCGAAAAGTACCGCTGATCGCTACTTGGGCGCCTTAGCTACGCTTCATCGGGCGGTATCAAATCGGGGGCGGCAGATGACCGGCGTGTGGTTCATGCACTGCAAGCTTGTCAAAGCACGGTCCGGAAGCACTCCTGAGGTGTGCGGAAGTTTGCTACCTAATCGAGCTTGGGCCATTTGAGCTTTTTGCTTTACTGCGTATTTCAGCCGTGACCCGACAATTAAGGTGTGTGACGCTCGCATTAGATGCACCCGCCAATTACAATGGGAGAAAAGTCGTGATAATCTGCGAACGCTGGTCTTTGTCAATCACCATTCCCTGCTGCGTGATGACCAGGCAAATTCTGGCGAAGCCATGCATCTAGCTGATTGAGACAACCCAGACATGCAGGAGCTAGGTGGTTGCCTTTCTCGAACAGCTGGTTTTCGGCTGGAATGTGCGGAGGACGGCATCAAAGGGCAAGGCCCTGCCATGCAAGGAGAACCCGACCTGATCCTGCTGGATCTGATGCTCCCAGTGGACGGCCTCACGTTGCCAACGGGTACGCCGGAAGACGCAGCGCCGGGGTCCCGATCCTGAATTGATCTACGGCCATGGGCGAAACCACGACAAAGTCAGTGGTTTCAAACTCAGGCAGCGCTCTCTACTACTCTCTCCCCTGTAGATATATATAGATAGATAGGACCCGAAGATCATCTGAGTTGAAACCACTGACTGGTCGTGGGTTTCGACCATGCCGTGATCATCAGGATCGGGGACCCCGCGCTGCGTTCATTCCGGGTAACGTTGGGCAAACGGTCGAGGGCCGATCCACCTTGGAGCAATTATCAGCTTCCAGATCCGCGGATCAGGGTGCGAGTTCTCCCTGCATGGCCAGGGCCTGCCTTGATTGATATACCGCACATTCCCGCCGAAAACCAGCGTTTGTTCGGAAAGGCAACCACCAGCTCCTGCATTCTGGGTTGTCGTTCAATCAGCAGGATGCAGGGCTGCGCGCAGAAATTGCCTGGTCATCAGCGGCACAGGAATGGGTGATGACAAAACCAGCGTTTCGCAGATTATTCAACTGCAGAGTGGCATATATAGTGGCCCAGGGTGCTCTAGCAAGCACCACAATCGGGTAACGGCTGATACGCAGTAAGCAAAAATGAGATATGGCTACGCGCTCCGCTCCGCTGATAGGGTGTGACGGCCGTGTCTGAAGCTGCGATGGACATGAACCACACGCTCGGTCATTGCCGCCAGAATTGAACGACGATTGAAGCGGTTAGCTGAAGAGCGCCCAAAGTAGCTCGTACAGCGTGACTTTCCGAAGCGAAGGGCATGGAAATTGATAGAGATCATGAAGCTGGGTTTCAAGTGGCTGAGCACCGTTGCTAATCCAACGGAATTCTGGTAATTCATTTGGATAGACGACCCTTTACGCCACAGGAGATGGAAGGGCAGACCGACTTCTTGCAACGGCGCGAAAGCAAGCAGCCCATCGGAGATCACTTCACAGCCTATCGCAGTGAATCTTGGCCCAATCAGGACAATAGCGGCAAAGAGAACCGTGGGCACGGTGGCAAGTTTTAATATACCGGGGGTGGCCCGCCGTCATCTGACAGAGACGGCTGCCACGACCGGCACCTTGTTCTCCGTCCACGCCAGGCTTGCCACCACGCGTTCTCCGCCAGGTAGCATCATCCACCTGCCACGCGCTTCCTCTGAGGACTAGGGCGCCATCACGATCTTCTTTTCAATTGACCTGCATGATCTTGTTATAGAAGCAACCATGCCGTTCGGATATGTTCACCCGAGATGACGCCTCAGAGTAGTGGAGGAGGAATTCCTGTCTTGGCTGGCGACGAGGTAGGAAGGCAAGGAACAGGTGTAAGGCTACTTTTGTTGGCCTCAAGAGGGTTGGTACCGGCCGTGGGCGTGTGATGACGACAGCTCCGCGCACTGATAGCGTTGCTGGCGCCTGCAATGATGAGGCCCGCTTGATCTTGCCCTCACAACGTGGGCAACGGAACCATCAGGCCAAGCGCGCCTGCTTCACAGGCAACTCCACATTTTTGCTTCGGTTCCGTAGCACGCTCAATAAAACTGAGGGCAGCGACAGGCTGGCCTGGAACCTGGATCCGATCATAAGCCATGGCACTGACGACTCGGTATATTGCGTTACCGCCTAGCATCGCCAAAAGGGCTGCCTGCGGGAACGCTTGCTTGCTATCAAGGATGGCCATAGCGCCTGGAATGATGTGCCATTGGCCATTCCACAGATCTGAGATAAGGGCCAAAAGACAGAGAACACTGGCTGCCCTGGCCCGGGGCAGACATCAACCCGAAGCTTTAGTGTGGCAAGAGAAGCAACGAGCCCGGAAAGCCAAGCCGAGAATGACAACAAGCGCGCAGAAAACTCCGAGGAAATCTCTATGCAAACCAGCAGGAAGACAGGCACCCCTGTCAAAACATACATAAGCCTAAGCCATTGCCCGATAGGGAGTCGATGGAAATGTCGTGAGCGGATCGTGCGCTTAGTACTAATATGCAATTATTTCGCACTGAGATTATAATGAACCCGGATGGAAGTTTAGTGGAACGAAGTTTTTTTTTTTGACTTTTGGAAATAATTCTAAAGGATCCTGGCCGACGTAGGGATCACGGACTTCTGGCTTCCTCCCGCCTACAAGGGCAATGCAGGGCGGTTACGACGTTGGCTACAGCGTTATGACCTCTTACGACCTGGGCGAGTTGATTCAAAAAGGGAAGCATTCGTACAAAATACGGCAGGCAAAGAGGACTACGTGCGTGCGGTTCAAAAGCCGCCAAAGAGCAGCATCGTGTCTATGCCGACGTGGTCTTAAACCACAAGATGGGCGCGCTTGACACGTTCCAGAAGAAAGTGACAGCCCACACCCATCGAGCGAGGCAAACCGCCATGAAGCGATTGCCGAAACCACGCACGGTCAAAGTGTGGACCATTTTAATTTTTCCCGGTCGACAGGGTCATATTCCGAAAATGGTGGGCACTGGTTGGCATCTTTATTGCGGCACATAGATTTATAGACGACAACATCCAGATTACGAAGACTGTTTACCTTTTTGAGGCAAACGTTTGACGAGAATGCTAGAGTCTAGAGGAAGGCGTTTTTGACTTACTTCATGGGTATACAACCTCGACATGAATCTGGGGAGGTGCGCGAGGCTCTCAATGACTGGGGGGCGTGGCTACACCCAAACGACCGAGGTGATGGCTTCTCGCTTTGATGCGTCAAAGCATACGGGGGGGTCTTTTCAACAATGGCTAGGCTTGCGCAAAACCTCGGGCGCAGGCTGTTTGCCGTGGGTGGTATTGGTCTATGAAATGAGGCCCTGCATCATTTTTCAAGAAACGGGCGGAGATGTGCACACTGTTTGAATTACGCCACTTGCATTTAGACAACTTTTGCGAAGCCGCAAGCCGGGCAACGACTAATTGACCTCAGCACCATCTTCGACAATACCCTGGTGAAAGATCAAGCCAGCCTGGCCGTAACGCTGGGGGCACCATGATTCTCCAGCCGCTGCCAATCACTCGAATCCGTTGGAGCCAATGGGTTCAAGCCCCTGGCCTACGCCCTGATCCTGCTGCGGTCAGGATGGCTACCCTTTGCATTTTCTACGGCGACTATTACGGCGAACCTAAAGAAAGGGCAGCGCACGGCGGCGAATACGAAATCTGGCTCGGATGTAGCCACCAGCTGGCTCATCGACATAGTTCTTGCTTGTAACGCAAAGCAAACTACCGCCTACGGGTTGACCAGGTCGCACTACTTTGACCACCCCCAGCACCATCGGTGGGACGCGCTCAGGCGACAGGACAAACCCGGCGCATGGCGGTGCTGCTGAGCAGCGGTTGTATGATGGGCGCACTATGGATGGAGTGCGGCAAGCCCAACAGCGTTGTTTCATGACACTCACGAACATTTTCACGATAGCGGTCAACCACTACGACGAAGGCTGGGATTTCAGCTGCAAGGGAGCTTCCGGTGTACGTCTGGGTGCCGAAGAACTAGGATATAAAAGAACAAAATAAATCTGCATACACTCGAAAAGGTTGCAGACTCGATTGAAAGCCAAACAAGACAGGAACAAACTAATCAGTTGATCGTGGCATGTGCGTCGTCTTTCATGTCTTCAACAGCATTTGTTGAACACCTGGCGCGGGTTTGCTTGCTTTGCAGCAGCTCATCTTCTCTTACGGTTACACTGACCGAAGGTTTCTGTGGCCCTTGCCTTCAAGGTCTTTGGCGTAGCTTCAACCTTTCAGCCTAATCCCATGAGGGTTGTCCTCCTTTGTACTGGTAACATCAGCAAGATGGATGTATGCAGAAACCATGGCCATGCAAGGCTACAACTCACCAAATACTTTGAACTTCCTTGAGTTCAAGTTTGATTAATCTGTAAGCCTCGTTCCATGTCTGCCGTTTGATAGGCTGGGCATGAGCTCCTTGCTTAACGTTCGAGCGGCAGACAAGCAGCGGCTTCGCGTCAGTCATCAGGACTCAGCATTGGATTTCAGAACCTGGAACCATGCATGGCGCCAGAGCTCGGACGGTCGAACTCGATCAGGGCAGAGAAAAGTTGTCTTGATCAATTGGAGCATCAGGCGCCCATGCTTGCCATCCTTCCCACCGATGCACAATCAACGGACCCATCCACTTGCCGTGATCACCACCCGGGGCGCTGGGGAGAGAGTTTTGGATCTCAATGGATCGCGACATGAAGAAGCCGTCGCCTCTTCGGGTGTGTAGTGTGTGATGTGAGTGGTGGTGCTTGAGCCAATGGGCGAAACGCCTGAGGATTTCCTGTGTCGCATGGAGCCGGGCTCAAGCCCAGGACTAGAGGACTTTGCAAGGCACGTCCAGGGCAATCGCAACTCTTGTGGAATCGCACGCGCAGCACCATCGTTCAACGTTGCTTATTCCTCCTGTCGCCACCAATCAGGGCACTTACTGGTCGACTCTGAAAGCCAGGAGGTCTTGGAGGTCCGGCATCGTCACTTCAACCAGGGCCAGCGTGCCGTGCAGTTCGCAGAGTCTGCCTGTTTCGAAGAGGGAGCAAAGTCGAGTAAGGCCTGATAGCAGCTCATCACTTGAAGCGAATGCGCTCTTGTCAGCAGAGGCGCTGTGCGTTGCATTCACGTGTTATCCAGTTCATCAGAGTACAAATAGGGGTGGCAATGAAAAGTGTGCAGCGCTACTCAGCGTGACACGATGCAGTGGGACGAACGACAAAAGGACCAGGCCAATGAAGAGCATCAGGCAACACCTATCCTCACTCATCGCGCAATGAGAGCTGAGGTTTGATGGTCAATAGAACGCGGCCTGAAAACGCGACACTGCATGGATTGTCTGGCCAATGTTCGGCCATTTCACAGACCTGGGTGGAAAAGGCCACGACAAGAACAAGCACAGCCGAAACTATCGGCTAGGCAAAGGATTGCGTATCGCCGAAGCCACCCTGATTCAGTTATTGTGCTCGCGGCCAGCTTCAGCTTTGCTTCGGCCTTGCCTGCTAATTACTCTGTTCATTCAAAAACCTTGCCGAGCTGATTCCTGGATCTTGGCCTCAATATCCTTGGCAGTGGGCCGCCACTTTCATGAAGTCAAAACGCCATCATATAACCTCGATTGTTTGCGATCCGCAAAAGTATGGATGATTGCGCTGTCAACGACTAAAACCAGGGCACAAGGAGGTTCGCCACCGTTAATCCATCACTCATCTGGAGTCCTTATGGATTAATTCTGGATTTGAGAACTGGCTTTCGCACAAGTACAGCTTTGATGAGATCGTACTCCACGAGAAACGATTCCCATGCCTGCTGGAATACCTCCCTGGAAACTCCGCAGAAGGAGTGTGGTAACAAAAACGCGGGCCTGTCAATCAAGCGAAATGAATCAACAGGGTGCACGGGCCGGGATGGTGCCCAAAGGTTCGGTGAGCACGCCATCTCTTTTGAACTGCTCTACGAGCACGTGCGGAAGTTCGATGCGCTCAAACCTTCCACAGGGCCGGTGAATCAGCATCACCAGCATCGAGCCATTTACAGGCGGCCGTTTCGCACGCCTGACTATGGTGGGCTGTTGCCATGCGGGCGTACATGGCACAAGCTGGCAGACCTGCCACGACCAGCTGCGGCAGAACACTGCAACGCTGGCCAGCCCCCACTAGCCGAAGTTGGAGCCAACGATCTTTCATTGGCCAAAGTCTATGAAGGCCATACCGATGCGCTGGCCATCCTTGCAGAATCAAGGTCCGATAGGTCAAGGAATCTGGCGGTCCTGGGCGACCGAAACTCCACAATCTACGCGTCAAATTCCTTGCGGGCAAACACGGAGGCCCGTCGTGTGTTACGGAACGAAGGCTTGGTTGCTCGGGGGCTAGGCACTGGGCCGATCTCAGCACTGATGACGGCCTGGGACGCAGGATGAGCAACCGTCCTCGTGGCGCTGCAGCTGCCATGGGTCCGCATTTGAAACTCAGCAGTGGAATGCGGTCAGGGGATGTCGGCCACTGAAAGTGCCCAGTCATCCTCAATGGTGTTCCTGCAGTCGCAGTCGGTGGTCAAGGAGAGATATGGCGGCCGTCCCGGTTTTCTGGCAGGCCTCGGTGCCGGCATCGCAGCGGTTTGTACGGGGCCTCACAGTGGCCCATCGCCTACAGCACTTGCCACATCTTCGAAAAGTTGCCAGCGTCGCATGCGCCGCCATTGGGGCGCCATGGACAGCACCTTGCGCGCGACCCGTGCGCTGCTCATCGCAAACGCCACATGGATCGACAACCCATCATGGCAGACACCAGTCAGCCGCGCTGCGCGTTGCGGGGAAACCACTGTGGAATCAACGGCCAACGGACGTCTTGCAGCGCACGGGCGCGGGCACTGGGCCGGACTGCTCTGTTAGCGATGCATTCATGCCCAGCGCTGCGCGACCTCCCCGTCTCCTTAGCGTCAGAGCATGGCGGAGCATGATCTTGCTGCCCTCGGACAATCTGTTAAGGGCCATTTTCCGCAAGGTGGTCATTATGACAGCAATCACAGATTGGGCGGATCAATTAAGGATGCGCTGATCACGCGTCGGTAGGTTTAGGGGCTGGAGTCACCACAGTTCCAACCTACGGTTCTTGTGTGGTTTGTCCGGGGCTCGTCAACGAGACGGTTTTGCCAGGCACTTCATTGCTGGCCCTAGGCCGCTCAGCGAAATCTTGCCGGTGCCAAGCTCGATCCAAGCAGTTTCGAGGTCAACTATTTATTTCTGTTCGAGTGAACAAACTTTGCAGCGATTTCCACAGTTCAGTTGGCTCTTCGATCTGTGCAGACAGTTTCACCAGCTCAATCTCCAACATCGCTGACGTATCTTTTGACGCCGATCGGCCATGTGGGGTGCACGCAAGCCACTTTTGTGACGTGCCTTCGGCCCGCTTTTGAAAAGCTTGGGCGCCCAACGGACCTTAGATTCTCACCACTGACGCTGATTCACGGCCATGCAAACGATTGGATAGCCCAGACCGAGGCAGAGCATTGCCAAGGGTTTGGTCGGCGAGTGGCGGGCCGCCTTTATCTCCATCGAGAAGAACAGCCGAATGCAAGCAGGCTGGTTTACGCAAGTTCTATTCTCGATATTGCTACCGACGGCATGGAAGAATTGCGCTGGCTCTTACGCCCAGAAGCGCATGATCATTTCCCAGGCATCACCAGCATTCGGCGCAGTTTCGCTGTCACTCGGCCGCCTACGTAACAGGCCGGCGGCATGCCACTCCAAGCGGAGTAGCGAAGGGCGTGGCCCTCTATCGCAGCCATCATCTGTTCAGGTGTCGCTTTCGGCATAGGCGCGCAAGTCAGGGTCAGACATCAGCACGCATGGTCGGCAGGGGCACAGGCGGGCTTAGCCGACACGGCACTTGCTGTGGGATCAACAAACCGCCATGCGGGAATCGTACTGTTGGAATCTGCTGCAAGACGCCGAGCACGTTGGGCCAGATTAGGGCTTTTATGCGCTGGGAATCCTGGCTGATTCCCGTCTTTCGCTACTCGCGCTGGAGTGGCATGCCGCGGCCTGTACGAGGCCGGCCGCAGTGACAGCGTAACCTTGCGCGGTAAGTGTGGTGATGCCTGGGAAATGGATCATGCGCTATCTGGGGCGTAGGCCAGCGGCAATTCTGTCCATTTGCCGTCCGGTAGGCAATGTCGAGAATAGGAACTTGCTATACACCTCTGCTTGGCAGTTCGGCTGTTTCTTCTCGATGGAGAGTAATTGCGGCCGCCAAGCCGACACACCCTGGCAATCTTGCCTTCGGTCTGGCTATCAACGGGTGCTTGCCGTGACATCAGCGTCCAGTGGTTGAGAATCAATCGTTGGGCCCCAGCTTTTCAAACGGGCCAAGGCACGTCAAAAAAGTGCTTGGCGTGCACCGCCCCAAATGGGCGTATTCGGGCGTCAAAGATTACGTTTCAGCGATGTGGAGTGGAGCTGGTGGAACTGTCTTGCACAGATCGAAGCCAACTGAAGACGGTGGAATCGCATGCAGTTGTTCACCTAGAACGAATGACTCGAAAAACTGTTGATTCAGTTGGCACCGGCAGAATTTCGCTGAAGCGGCTAGGGCAGCAATGCGTGCTGGCAAAACCGCTTCCTCGTTGCGAGCCGGGACAACCACACAGAACGTAGGGTTTGGATTGTGGTGCTACCAGCCCTAAATCCAACGACCGCGTTTGATCAGCGCGTTCCTTAATTGATCCGCCCGCATACCTGGATTGCTCGTCATATGACCACCTTGCGGGAAGGCCTTAACCAGATTGTCCAGAGGGCAGCAAGATCATGCTCCGCATGACTCTGGACGCAAAGAGACGGGGACGGTCTGCGCAAGCGCTGGGCATGATAATGGCATCGCTTACAGAGCAAGTCCCGGGCCAGTGCCCGCCCCGTGCGCCGTGCAAGACGTCGGTGGCCGTGATTCCACAGTGAGCTTCGCACGCGTCAGGCGGGCGACTTGGTGTTCTGCCATTGGATGGCGGTGTCGCATCCATGTGGCGGTTCGATTGAGCAGCGCACGGGCGGCGCGCAACGGTGCTGTCCATGGCGCCAGATGGGCGGCGGCATGACGGATCGCTGGCAACTTTCGGAAGATGTGTGCAAGTGCTTTAGGATGGCCACCTGTGGCCTCGTACCAACCGCTTGCGATGCGGCACCGCGCCTGCCAGAAACCGGGACGGCGCCATACTCTCCCTTGACCACCGACTGCGACTGCAGGACACCACTTGAGGATGATGTTGGCACTTTCAGTGGGCCGACATCCCGACAGCATTCCACTTGCTTGAGTTTCAATGCGGAGCCCAGCGTTGGCGCAGCTGCAGCGCCGACGTCAGGATCGCGCTTTGTCATCTGCGTCCAGGCCGTCATCAGTGCTTGATCGGCCAGTGCCGCCCTGAGCAGACCAAGGCTTTCGTTTCCGTAGAGCGCAGGCTCCGGGTTTTGCCCGCAAGGATTTACGCGTGATTGTGGAGTTTCGGGCGGCCCAGACCGCCCAGATTCCTTGACCCTATCGGACCGTGGAGTTCTGCAGGTGATGGCCCGCGACATCCGGTTATGGCCTTCATAGACTGGCCATGTGAAAGTCGTTGGCTCAACTTCGGAGCTAGCGCTTGCCAGCGTTGCAGTGTTTGCCGTCAAGCTGTCGTGGCAGGTCTGCCAGCTGTGTTGGCCAGTAGCGCCCGCATGAGAACACCACCTGTCAGGCGTGCGAAACGGCCGCTGTAAATGGGCTCTCTCAATGCCTTGGTGTGCTGATTTCACGGGCCCTGTGGAAGGTTTTGAGCGTTCAATCGAACATTTCCGCACGTGCCTCGGTAGAGAGTTCAAGAGATGGCCCGTGCTCACGACCTTTGGGCACATTACCGGCCCGCTGCACCCTGTTGATTCATTCGCTGATTGACAGGCCCCGTTTTTGTTACCACTCCTTTCTGACGGAGTATTCCAGGAGTATCCAGCAGGCATTGGGAATCGTTCTCGTGGAAGGTACGATCTTCAATCTAAGCTGTACTTGCGAAAAGCCTGAGTTTCTCAAATTTGCCATGCGAGGATTCAATCCTAAGGACTCCATAATGAGTGATGACATGATGGTGATTACTCAT
>Ga0163217_1086668_pt1 | contig 14432 bp, 20 predicted proteins | sample SynspAceP_FD_185933 | JGI IMG/M metagenome (GOLD analysis project Ga0163217, IMG submission 185933) | Saline lake microbial communities from Ace Lake in Antarctica - Synechococcus sp. Ace-P (PacBio error correction) | ecosystem: Environmental > Aquatic > Non-marine Saline and Alkaline > Saline ... | reverse complement strand
GAGGGCAAGGCTGGAACAATGTGCGAGGCCGCGGGGTCACGGTGTTTTGTGGGAGGCGGTTGGAAAGATGTGACGATCTTGTGGTGGTGCTAATGATATTCTGGCCGTGGGTTTGGGGGGGGTTGGCCGTGGACGGCGGCATGGTGGCGGGCTGACGGAGTGGTACAGTTGTTGAATTTTAGGTTTGGGCTTGTCTGCTTGATGGGGGGATTTTTGGATTTGATGGGAGGGTGCTGTGGTTTTGTCGGGGGTGGGGGTGTGGGTGTGGTCTGAAGTTAGGAGGCCGTGACCTTGTTCGTTGGTTGATGTTGACGTTTTTGTGTGGCGGGCCTTACGGGATGTGTCGGTTGGGTCTTTGTTGTCAGGTGATTGGGCTAGGATGGACGTGAGTTGCGACCGGTGTTTTTTGGTGGCGTGATTTCTGGGGTTGTGGACGTCGCTAGTCCTCATCAACTTTTTCCTTGGATTTTTGCATGGGTTCTGGTGGCGGTGTGAGATTGTAGACGGCTTTTGGGCTTTGGCCGAGCGGTTGTTTTAACTTTGTTGTGTGTTGTTTCGTGGGGTCGCGTTGGCCGTTTGTTCGGGGGCGGTTTGGGGGGGCGGCATTTGGCTGTACCGTTGCTTGTCGGCGAATGATCTGTTGGTCCGCTTGTGCGGCGTGGGTTTTGGCCCGTGGGTTTGGGGGTCGGTGGTGCAGGTGGGAAGGGTGTGTGCGTGGGTGTGTTTGCGATGGAAACTGGATTGGGCCAGTTGTGTCTCTTGGCTATTAGCGTGGGACATCCAGTGTTCGGGGGATCGGAGGCGCCCGCGGCTTGGAGGTGGTTTGCCCTTCAATTGGGTTTGCGAGTTAATTGGCTTGGAGTGTGTTGCGGTTTATGGAAGTTATGTTACGAGGGATTCGTGCGGGCCTGCCGGGAAGCAGTTTGGCGTGATTGGGCGAGATTGCTTACTGGCTGGGGCCATTGTTTGTATTTCTGATGTCTTTGTGTGGGTGGGTGTTCACGGTTGGCTTGTGAAAGCCGAAGGTGCCGTGTAGGTTCGGGCTGGGCGTGATCAAGTTGCGTGTGGGGGGTTTTTTTCATCTGGTGGTGAATGGCGTGCTTGGTTTCGGGTGGGCGGAGGGTGAATTTGGGGGGCGGGCTGGCTTTGGATTGGGTTCGAGCTGGGGGCTTTTTGGATTTGTCGCTTGTGTGTCATTGATATGTGCTGGGTATGCTTTGAGGCTGTCGTTTTGGGGGATGTTTTGCTTCTGTTTGCTAGGGTGGTGGTGCTGGTTTTAGTGTTTGCGTGTTGGTAGTCAATTCGGTCAGGTCCGTGGGTTGTTGTACTTGCGGTGTGTTGGTTTGGGGTTTATGGGGCGGGGTGGACGGCCGCGTTCCTCGTCGGCTATTTCGGGCGCTTTGGAATTTGTGAGATGCGCGGGTAGGGTAGGTTCTTCGGCCTTTATGTTTTTGGGTCGGGTCGTTTTTGCGTTTGACGGTTGACATCTTGTGGCTTGGGGATGTATCGGGTTTCCGGATATGGGTTGGTTGGCGTTGTTACGTGATGTTGCTGCGGGGTCGTTGTTTTTTTGCTTGCGCTATTCGGCGGGTAGGTGGGGGTGTGACGCATTGTTTCTCCGGAGTTGGACCGAAGGTGCGGGCGTCACGGGCGGTTGATAGTCAACAGTATTCGTCTGTCGGGTCGAGATGTGGGTGGGTGCGCTTTGGAATGGGTGAAATGAATCGAGCGGTAGACCGAACGTTAGCCATCGGGGAGTGGCCGAAATGCATGGGTGTGGCCCGGGGGATAGCCCGTCGCGTCGGTGACCGTGGTGGAAGCCGTAAATGCAGGTGTGAGCGCTGGTGTGCTGTGGGGTCGTGATTGGGGGTTTTCATTGAGACAGAAGCGTCAGGAGATGGGGTAAAGGTCTGGGGGCGCATAATTGCCAGGGGGTCCGGATGTGGTTGTGGTGATGAGTGTATGTTGATTGGATACGAATGCAGGAAGGCTACGTTCTTGTTTTGACGGTGTTTGGTCGTATACGGTATTGGAGGCTGGGAAGGTCGCGTAGGGACACGTTGATCAGGAACAGGCAACAGCGTGGATGGCATGCCATGGCACTTTGGGCGGAAGCTTCGGCGGGGGCGGGGGAGGGCGAACCAGCGTTGTGCATGAGGGGTGGCGGAACAGAGTGTCGTTGGGGCACCGTTCGCAAGATTGTTGGGGGATTGTTGCGTGTGGGGGCAGCGTGTTTCGGGGCGAGCAAGGGGGTCCGGGTTTGCTGGGTGAGATCGCTGTGGCCGTGAGGGAATAGCTGGTGGCCAAAAAGTGGTGATTGTGAGTCCGGTCGACCGTGTCGAGTGGGACGGTCACGGCAGATAGGAGGCCGGTTGTTCCGGCTTGGTGAGGGCCGACGGTTCGGGCCACGGGGTAGAACTTTCAGTCGGGCCGCAGGATGGGCGCCGTGATTTGTCAAGGGTACCCTCAGTCTTTCATTCGGCGCAGGTGGGGAAGCAATGATCGCAAGGTATGTTTGCGGGGCGTAGGGCAAGGTTTGCTAATGGGTCTGGCTGTGAAGTTGGTGACCCGGCCCTGGGGCCAAAGCGGTGTGTGCGTGATAGTGTTTGGCGCGTCGCCGCAGCTCGCCGCGTGCGAAAGCCCCGAAGGAAGGGCGCACATAAGGGAGGAGGGTGGGGGTCGCGGAATCTTGGTAGTGAGACGAAGGGCAACCTGGGTCGGCCGAATGGATTGAATATAATTATGCTAAAGGCTTGGCCAGGTCGATTTGTGTTATGTGTGTGATTGCGTTGCGTAATGACGGGGTCGTTAGGGTTAGGTGTTGTCCGCGTTCGCGGGCCGTCTCGTCGTTCGTGAGGTTTGGCCCAGGGTGATGCGCCAGTCGAGGCCGGTTTAGATTGTGTGGGTAGCGTTTCCGTGGGCCTAGGCCGCACGTGCCTCTTCCACACGTCGTCGAGTGATTCGGACGAGCGGTTTGGGTCCGCACCGATGGTGTAGGGAGCTCGCGGAAGATCGGTGTTGTTCGGTTTCCGTCCGCGGTAAGGGTTATCGAGGTCACTGGACGTTTTGTGCCGGCGCGCCCGGACCGCTTGGTGCGGGGCTTCGATTGGGGTGGCGGATCGGTTTTGGGGGAGGGGTGTAGGTGCTGGTTTGCAGTTGGACGGGCAAGAACCTATGCTTAGGTTACCCATTCATCACACGTTGCCGCCGGAAGGCATGTTTTGCTGGGGGCTGGCAGGTTCAAGGCGCTCTTATTAGGTCTTCCCGGTGATTGCTTGGCGGGGGACCATGTCCACGTTTGGACCCGTGGTGGATTTCCCGCGCCCGTGCTGCGCGTGTCGTGCCGGTGGGATTTCATGCTCATAGGCGGTGATTGCGTAGGTCGTTGTCGTGGTTGTGCATGGATCGGCGAGTTGTACGGGGGCGGTAGGTGTGGTGCGGGTTCATATCGGTTTATTTCATTCAGGCTGTCAGCCAATCTGGACTTTGGAGTGAGGCGAGTCAGATAGGTTGCGGGCCTCGGCTGTGCTGGGTGTGACTAAGACCAGCATGGCGGGGATTCTTTTTTCCCTTTCTTCCGTTGTTGTTGTGGGATCCGCGCTGCCATGGCGGTGTGATTTAATGTGCGCTGGCGCGGGGGCCGTGCAATATCTGGTTTGTGCGGTAACCTTCGCCGGTGTGGAGGGTGGATCGAGGCTGGTAATGGAAACGATTGACCGCATCGGCGTATCGAGTTTGTCGGATGCCTTGGCCAGGCGGTGTCCAGGTTGACCCATATGCAATGGTCATTTAGGGCCTTTTGTGCAGTGTTTGAGATGTCGGCACGTCCGGCGTGGTGGGGTCGGGGCGGGGATCAATGTTGGTTGGGGTTTGTGTCCGCCGGAGGAGTAGTGTTGGGCGCGTAAGGGGTGCGTGAGCTTGTGGCTTGTTCCGTGGGGGTTTGATTGGGCTTTCGGTGTGGGAGGGGTTGGTGTGATGGGCGTATGGTATATGGGGTTTTTTGGCCGTAGGGCTTGCGACATGGGCAGGTGGACGAGCTGCGAGCGTACATGAGGTCGCACCGGCAGTCGGGAGTGTCGGGGCCGGGGCGGGGTTTTTGGCGGGGGGCTGGCACGAGTGGTGATTTGTGGGGATTTGCCTTTGGGTGGGACGTTGAGAGGATGTCTCGATCTTTTTGCGGAGTGGACGGGGGGGTTGTGGTGTGCATACTGGGTTTGTGCCGATTTGCGGCGGACTGTGTTGGTCAGGGGTGTGGCTTGCCCGCCCGGAACCGTCTTTCCGGAATTGGGACCGTTTTGGCGGGTTCTGCGGCATTTCTTGGGGCAGTGCCGACCGTGCGGGGCCGACTGCGGTCTTGACGAGACGGTTTGTGCTTAGGGAAGTGACCGAGAGGGATGTGATGTGATGGGTTTGCCTATGTTATTGTTCCTGCCTGTGGGTATCGGCCGTGGTCGGGGTTTGGTTTCTGGTGTTTGCTATGGGTTGTGTGGATGGTCGTGTCCGGTGAGCGTGGCAATCCGGTCTGTGCCGGTTGGCGGGGGCCTATGTTGGGGTGTTTGGCCTTGGCGCGGTTTTTGGGGGCCGGTTATGGCGGCGGGGCCGTGTGTTTCTGGGGCGGTCCGGGCTAGATCACGTGTTTTGGTTTCTTTACGGTTTTTTGTTGGCTTTTGGTGTCCGTGTCGCTGTTGTCGCATTGACCTTTTTGGGCTTTTGTTGCACCCCGCAGCTGTGCCAGTGGCGTCTTGGCGTGGTTGTGACCGTGTGCTGTGAATGAGATGTGTTTTTTTGACCCGAAATCAACGCGCGGTTGGGGTGGGGGGAGGTGAAGTGGTGTTTTTATTTGCTGTCGGGCCGGTTGGTTGGCCCGGATTGATGCGTTTCCGGGGCTTTTGGGTGTCGCCTGTAGTGACCGTTGGGGCGGCTATTGCTGTGTGACCGTTTCCAGGCTGTTGTGTCGGTACGTTCGGCCATAGCTTTTTGGGCGGCTATGGCCGTATTTCTGGGGGCCGGGGGGTGTGTTGCCCAACGCGTTTCTGCTGGCTTTGTTTGCCCCCCGAACGGTGTGCTGGCGGCACGGCGGCGGTTGCTGTCCTTTGGGGGGGTGGCCTGTGAAGTTGCTGTTTCCGTTGTTTCCTATGCGAGTTTGGTCGGTGTGGTGGGGCGTGCTGTGTGTTTTCTTCGTGCTCAGGGTGGGGTGTGGGCCGTGCCTGTCGTGGCTGTGTTGCCCTGGCGGTGGTGCTGGTGGATACCCGGGGTTGCCCCTGATTGCGGAGCCTTGCGCGGGGATGTCTTATGCGATTGTTGCGGTATGAGCCTACCGGGATCAAAGGGTCGTGATGGGGGTCGTTCTGGAGTTGGATCGGCTTCATGTACGTCTACAGGAACCGCTTGTCACGTGTGTTTGGCATTGTGGGGGTCACCGGCGGGGCCTTTTGGCGGTGGGTGAATTCGGTTCTTTGTGACGGCGTTTGGTGTCCGTGGAGATGTTGTGTGGTTCGTCCGGCCAGGAGAAAGCGGGTTGCCCGGGGTTCTTGCTTTGGGTTGTGGGTTTTGTCCCGTGCATGTGGCCGACCGTGCGGCCGGGGCTGTCTTGCGGTGGCCGCCTGTTGGTCAGGGGGGTAATTGCATTTTGGGGGGAGCTTTGGGTTGTGATTCGTGTGCCGGTGGGTTGGTCCACTGATATCGCGTCGTGTTTGGGTGTCTTCGCCAGTTTTTCTTGATTAGGCGGCACGTTGTGTGTGCCGTGGCTTTGTTTTGGCGTTTATCCCGATGGCTTGGTGAACGCGCGTCGCGGCAGCCCGGAGGAGGGTATTTAACGGGTGGGCGGGTGCCGACTTGAGAGCCGTAGGTGGTTGTGGCCAAGCACGCCAGCCCCCGCCGATGAGGTCGGTTTGAAGCCCCTGGATCCGTTTCAGTGTCCCGAATCGGTGAGGCTAGAGGTTGGTTTTGATTGTGGTTGGTAGGATGCGGGCCAAGGATGACAGGAATAGGAGAGGCCCGTTGGCGCGATGGGGGTGAGGTAGCAGATTTTCGATGTGGGGGCGGGTAGGTCGGGGCGGGTTTCATACTCTTGCGGCCCCGGCCGGCCCGTAGCCTGGAATCCAGTTCGAACCAAGTTGAAGCATGGGACCCGCGGATGACCGGTGGATTGCGATACAGCGGAAACGTGGATGCGTGTCAAGAAGGGGGGTGAGGGAGGGATGAGTGAGCGGTGTTGTCGCGCGGACCGCCCGGCAAGGATGGGGCCTGGAGGGGGGGCTTGGTGATGGCCGATATTGGTGACTGGCGGGAATTTGCAGGCGGGGGCTGATGGCCGATGGGATGGTTGGCCGGTTCGTCTCGCGTGTCCCGCGTCCCTGCGCAGGTTCGCGGTTTTTTTAGCTAGCCCGGTCATTTGCCAGCCCGCGGTGGTAAGAGGATGCCCAGAGGAGGTTGTCTGGTGCCCCCGAGCAGGTTATGGGCTGGGTTTGGGTATCAAGTTGGCTTGATGGTTGACACCGCCAGTAGGGATGAAGATGGCCGGGAGGGGCGTGTTGAGGCTTGATTTCTGGGTCGGGCCCGACCAGGTTGCGCCGGGGGTGGTTGATCGGGAAAGGTGGTGTAGTTCTGAAACTGTCCCCATCCGCACGGATGGCAATAGTGTGCCAGCCGGATGATTGGCCGAACCTTTGCAGGGCGGCGCGTCGATGGGGCGCGGCCCTGTAAGGGGTCCGGGTAGGTGGTCAGCGGGGGATAGGCCGGATTGATCAGGCTGGTCAATGCATGTGCCATCGAAGGTCCCCCGGTTCAGCACCGGCCTGTCTTTCGCGGAGGGCAGCACGGTATCCCCGAACCAGTAATCCCTGTATCCGCGTTCTCCGTGAGCCTGGCAGATAATTTTGTTCGGTCGCGGGCCAGCGATGCCATTGCCATGCGCGCCGGAGACGCGCGGGATGCAAGGCCCGGCGTCAAGCGGATTGATGGACCCAGGTCCGAAAAGCGCTTTGGGCAAGTGGAAGGGTGCGGTGTAGTTTCGGGAATCGGTGGATCGAAACGCGATTGCAGGGTGAAATTGGAGAGGATAGTTTGATGTGGTGATGCGGGATCAGTCCCGGCAGCAGAGGTGGCGGGGGCCAGAACAGTTGTTGTCGATGTTTCTGGGTGAGTTCTATGTGGCCAGGTCGGAGTTTGAAAAGGGGTGGCCAAGCGAACTTGGCGTTAGGCTTCGGGGTCGGTTTGAGGTAAAGGGTGTTCCAATAGCAAAACAAAGATGGTCAGGGGGGCCTTGCGCTGGCTTCAAAGGTGGTTCCGGTTCCGCCCTCACCGTGCCGCCCGACGACCGTGGCAGAAGGCTGACAGCAACCTTCTTGATCGAGTCAGCAATCCCTCGTCAATGGCGAGAGCCCAGAACGACGAATCCGGATTGACTGTGTTGCATTTTCGGCCGGTCAGCGGCTGGCGTTGCAGGGAACCGCCCCCGTGTCAGTGATGTTCGAGTTTTGGTTGGCGGCGAGGTATTGGCTGTATGTTGAGGTTGTTTGGTCCAAGGAGATTTTCGTGGTGGTTTCTTGCGCCGGACCGTTCAGGTGTGTGCCCGTGTTAAAAGTGCCCGTGCGGGGATTTGCCTGGCCAACTTGTTGGCGTTGCGGTTTGCCTTCTTCCGTTAGGGCGGGCGTTCGTCCTACCGATGTTTACCGGCCGGGATCACTGCGCGAATTTGCACCCGTTTCCAGCTTGCGTTTCGGCGAGGTGAAAGATCGCCGGCGGGATGGTTGGCCCGGTGATTATCTTTGAGGTCGGGTGTTTCGTTTTTCTGGTTGGCTCTAGAATCTCGGACTGTCCTGATTTGCTTTACCCCGGTCTTGGGCGTGGGTGCTGTTCTTTTTTGGCCGGTCCCATGTCTTAGTTAGGAAGACGTCCAAGCCCGCACCCGTCGTGGTTATCCGTTCAAAGTGCGCGAATGCGGTCTATGGGGTTGGACGCCTGAATTCCCAAAGGTCTAGGCCAAACCGAAAGAATGAGTTCGATTTGAACGAAGGGGGCTTGGTGTTTTTTGAGTCCGCCCACTGTCTGCCGAGAGCCGTAATGTGAGGGGGGTTCTTGAGCAGCTTGTACGAACCGCTGTCGAAATCTTTCGTGATTGGCGGGGTCAATGGATGCGGGTTGGGCGCCGTGCGTGTGGACTGGGATTTGCGTTTGAGCTGGCGAAGTGAACGAATTTGGCTTCTGGACATCTCTGTTGACCCAGCCTGTTTCCGGCCGGGCTGCCCGTTTGGGATACTGGGAGTCGTTGTGGTGGAGGGTGATTCGACCCGCCCGGAACTGGAAGCCGGATGCCGCATTCTCATGGCCCGATGGGTGGTGTGCTTATCTAAGTATGCGCTTCCCGGGGCGACCGCAGTTCAGCTGCTGAATGTTTTATGCCGTGGCATGACGGGGGCCGCTCGCCTGGTGGCTATCCGTTTGGGGTATTGTCATGTGACATCTAGGCGGGCCGGCCAGTCCCTGCCAGGGAGACCCGCCGGTTTGAAAATCTGCCAAACGCCAGGGGCACGCGCTGCACGCTTGAAGGGCCTATGAATTTCCGACTGCTGGTCCCACGAAGACGCCGTGGTGGTGTTGAATGCCGTGTGCCCGCCGCGGCGCACGGATTCACAATACCGAACCAAGGTTGTCTGTGCCCGAGAGGTCCGATGTTGTGGAGGTCCCGCTGGAACAGGACCCCAGGCCCCGGCGCGTGTTGTTGGGCCAAGATGTGGTGAATGTTGGCGGTCCGTGGGTCGAAGTGATCGAACACGGTGCGATCATTGTCCGGGAAGGGTGGTTGGTGCGAGGCCGTCACATGTGGCCGTTTATGACCGCAAATGTATTTTTTCCCAGGCGAAGATGGGCCGTTAATCTTTACCCTTACTCGAGACGGTTTACCATTTATGGGGGACAGGATGCGACAACGAGGTGTGTACGAAGCAGTTGCACGCCTGAGAGCCGCTATTTGTCGGTTCGCGTCCCGAGTATGTGAAAGCAGTCCACAGGATAATGTTGGGATATCCGGTGCGGCGCTTTTTAACGGGGCCCGAGCTTAGCCGCCCGGCGGACCCGGGATATGTTGTTATAAGGTCCCCCGGCAGGCTTCTGTGGTGGGCGTCTGAGTCTTTGGTCGGAGATACACTTTACCCCGTCGCTTGGCTGAAGCGGCTTGGAAAAAAATCCAGGTTTATTTCCGCATGTGCTAAGCATGGACGGGCGGTGTGGCCCTTTGCCCGGCGGCGAATTTTTCGGTAGACCGGGTGGCGGGGTGACAAGAGTTGCAGCGTTGGTTTCTTACGCCGATGGGCGGACGTTAGGTAGGATTGCCGCGGGGCCGTTCGTGTTTTAGGCGGACCGCGCAGAATGGCAGTGATCTGGGCCGGGACTTTGGCGCAACCTGCCGGGTGAGAGTGGCTTGTCGGACAGGATTTTGCTGTAGCAGATGCTCTTTGGGGCCGGATCCAGTGCGGCCTGGGTTGGCGGGGTGATTTGAACGGAATAGAGGTGGATGGTGGAAAAACACCGCCTTGGCCACAGGACACCTACGACGCCACGGGCGTTGGAGGGGAGGAAACTGTCGCTAGTTTTGGAAGGCGTGTCCAAGGGTTGTAATGGCGACGGATATCATCGGACGTTTGCTGACGTCGGCGATGAACGTGTGCTTGGGCCGACTCTGGGGTAGATCCCTGATGGGCTTGTGCGGGGGCTGGTGTTTTGCAAAGGAAGGTGGAGTTGGAAACGGTAAGGATGGGAACGCATGCGGTGCAAGCGCGGGGTTGCATGGTGTAATCGAGTTATCAATACCATCGTGCGTTTAAATTTTCGCTAGCCGTGCGGTTTTGTTGGCCAGTACAAGAGCGGATCGACCCCGTGCCGTGCGAAGGGCTGTGTTGATGACTTGAGCCATGTTGGACGCAAGCGTTGAGTATGGGGGGAAAGCCCTGTGCTTGGGCGGGCATTGGTCAGGAACGCAGGGGTGGTGTGCTGAAAGACGTGGCAAACCTCGATATAAACTGCCCGCCGGGTGGTCGAGTCAAGATCTTTGAAGGGCGGGGTCCGTCTTTGTCTATGCGAAACCGAACCGAAAAGCGGCATTTTGCTGGGGGCAGGCACTTTGGAGGGGCATTAGCCGTTTGGCCCTGCCTGTGGGTGTCCCCCGCCGTTGTGCCCACGGGGTGTCTTCTCTGATCGCACCGAATGTGATTTATTTGACATCACCCAAGCGGCCGACATCTGCTTTGGCGACGGCAGAGCCGCGGTATCGGCAGTTTCGGACTGTTGGGCCAGATGGCAGTAAAAATGTGCGGGCTTCCGGCAACATAGGCTGTCCAAGCCAGTCGCGACGGCTGGATTTTGCGGCAGTGGAAAAGTGACGAGTCGGGTCGGAGTTTATTCCTTGATACACGGCCGAATGGGGTCCCGGTTGGTGCACGGGGTCAAGACCCCTTTCAAGAGTTCGGGGCCCGCTGGTCCTATCTTGACCCGAAACTATGTTTTATTCTTTTGGCGCGAATCGTGGCCCGCATCTTGCGGCCAGGCCGGCTAAGGGGAGGGCATGCAATCACTTGACTGGCGTTTATTTTGCCCCATCCACGCGAAAGTGATTTTCGGCCTGAGAATTGAACACGATGGGTCGACCGGCCGAGGCTATTGCGTTTTGTGGGCGCGGTCGGGGGTGCGGGAAATCCCCGTTGCCTGTCTTCGGGGCCTGCTGCCCGTGGGGCGTTTGTTCAAGGCCGTGATGTGCACCGATTTCCGCAGAGCAATGCAGGTTTTCCAGTTTGCCGGTGGTTCTATTGGCAGTGGGTGTGCGCGGACAATTGGCGGTTACCGCTGGCAACGTTGGTGCGTTGCGGCTATGTTGGACGAGTGCCCGCCCAGTCGCGGGCATTGTCCGATGGGACATGCTACCGAAGGGGCGCGAGGTGACCGGCGGTTTGCAAAAGAATCCATCGATCGGGGGGGATGGTGCGGCGAGATGAGCCGCTGCTAGTTTGGACGAACCGTGCCGTGTCGCCCCATTGAGTTGGGATGGAAGCTGAATCATATGCACCCATGAATTGGTCCGGTGTTTTAAAGTGAGCCCCAAGACAGACGAGGCCCCGCTGCCTTTGCTGACAATTGTGTAGTATGATGGCCGCGTGGTCAGATGGAGGAGGTGTTCGGACGCGTCCTGTTGTGGGTATTTATCCCGGCTCGCCCCGGTTGCGTCTTGGAGCGACCCGTGCCCCGGCGACAAGGCGTTTTCGGCGGCACGAGCGCTTGGTACGGACTTTGCGGCTTGGACCGGTAAGGTCGAATGGGCGTGCCAGTCCGTGATTCACGCTTGGCCAGGGGGGGGGCTCTACTGTCCCAATCAAGGTGGGACGTAAGGCGAAAAGTCGTGCGCCCGTGACTTTAAACGGACCGATTCAGTGATGCGAAGAGGTGCCGAGATTTCGCGGATATGACGGTTTTTTCGACCCCTGCGGGTGAATGTCTATGCAACGCTGGGGTTGGGCGGGGTGGTGACGTATGCCGCTTTCCGTGCTCCCGCTGAAGGGAACGCCGTCTGAGGACGTCTCCAAAGGCCTGGTTTCTTGTTGTGCCCGTGTTGTGCTGGTGGCTTTTTGCCACAAGGTGATCGTGTGCCGTGTGACTTTCGTGGGATGGTTTCGCGGGATTTTACCGTTGGGACATGGGTGGTTCAACAAATGCTGGCCGAGCGACGGTGTGGAAACCGCCTTGGGCCGTCAGATTTTTTTCCCCGGTGATCCATTTGGCATCGTGCTTGGGAAATTTGTGGGCTGGATTTTGCCCGCCCGAACAAAGGGTTTTGGGACGTCGGCTGTGTTGGTTCTTGTGTTCCGTTGCGTGATGATCGTGGCGTGCGTTGGCGTCCTGGCAGTTTTTTTTAGGTGCCCGTGATATGGGCCTGCTGGGTTTATGTCTGCTTGGGGGGATGCTTACTAACCCAGATTCTAGCCGCGTGATCATGTGTTCGTGATGGATTTTATGGCATGGACGTCCGCTTGGTGGCGTGTGGCCTTGCGGTCTGCATCATCCCCGTGGTTCAGTGCCAGATTGATCAGGCGAGCCGCCTGGAAGGTCCTTCGGTAATTGGTGGCCCGATGATTGGGAGTATGTGATGCCAATCTTGCTGCGTTATGGAAGTTTATGGATCTTACCGAGTTGTCGTGACGGGCGGGCGCTGGTTTCTACCCTTTCTTGTCCGATCGTCTGGTTACATGGGCCTCGGGCGTTTGTTGGTTTGCGCGGCGTTTCGTTATGTTGTTATTGGTGATTGTGATTCTATGTGTTTTACACCGTTGTGACGACCTTGTAAGGGTTGGCCCACTTGTGTTGATTCTTGCCAAAGCGCCGACGTTCTGAGCAGGGTATGCGTTGTCTGGGGTTGTATCTGTGTTTTCTTGCTTGTGCCGACTTCTGGGCTGATGACAGTGGTCCCGCCACACGGTTCAAAGTTTACCCTGTGGCAGCACCGATTTGGGTTCGACAATATTTGACGTTGACGGAGCCGTCTGGTACGGGTATTGGATTCCGTGGCCTTGTTGGTGAGAACTGGTGATCTCCCGTGCCGGTGGCCGCTTGCGGGACTATGCTTTCAGCGCTTTCTTCTGGGAAGCAACTGTTTTTGGTGTGATACCGGATGGCAATGGGTTTTGCCGCTGCGTTTTCCCAGTTTTGCTCGGGTCGGGCTATTTGAACGATTTCGCGGGTGATGGGACTGTTGTTAAGTGCGTGGCGGATTGTGGTCTAGAGGTGTGATTGGCCGGGGTGAGGAGATCGACGAGCGGCCTATCCGCGGCTAGTTCCACGGTTTTTATGCGTCTTTGAGCGTGGTTGGGTCCCGGGGTCGGGGTCCGCCTTTTACTGTTAATGTTAGTTGGTGTTGAGTTTGTGCTGAAGCCGGACAGTTGACGGTGGATGCCGCGTTGCCGCCATGACGGCACCCGGTCCGGGGGCGGGAATCGGATGGGGATGTGTGGCGCGGCGGCGTGTGACTTTGGCGGGCATTGTGATTATTTGGTGCGAATAATGCAGCTTTTGCCTTGGGAGCGTTTAATAAGAAAAGCCGGTGGGAACCATTTGATGGGGTTGGATTGGCCCACGCGCTTTCCTTTGGGTTTGGGGTGACGTTGATCACTTCGTCCTTGCATCAGATTGCGAGTGGCCGGCCCGGTTCTTGGGGATGGACCGAGCGCGGTGAGTTTGTTCCTCGGTTTGGGCCTCCGGCTTTTCAATTGGCTTGGTGGGCTTGTGTGCACCATGGGGGGATTGGTGCTGCTTTTCCTTTGACATGCCCCGTTTTTTCGCTGAGGTATAAAGGGTTAAGGGGGGCCGATCTGCAGATTGGACTCATAAATGGTTCCCAATTCTGGGAGGAATTGACTTGCGCTTTGGGACGCTGCGATGGAACTTGCGGCTTGCATGTTTTGCGCACTGGTTGGCCGTTGGGCGCAAAGGTTTTCATTATAGGAAATGGGTCTGTCCGCGTGTGGGGGCAAAGAGCGAACTGGCAGTTCCTTTGGTCGCCCGCCTGCAAGTTTGGAGGTTGGGGTCCAGTTGTGTACGATCCGGAGGACATATGAAATCCCGTTCTGGCACCGCTTCGGAAGCCGTCACGGGTAAGGTTGACCTGATCCGGCGAAGTGCGTTGTCGAGTGCACAGTGCGTGGCGGACTCTATGCGTTTTCACGATCGACTGATGGGGACTGGCGTTATCCACAAGCCCGCATCTGTGATGGATGGGGAAGGAGGGCGGTGACACCACGGTTCGACTGAAGTTAATCGGTTGTCGTTTAGGCCCTGGCAGGATTACCGTGCCGATAAGTTCGCGGCTGTATGGTTCCCGTCCGGATTGGTTCAGAGAAGCAAGGCGATTCAGAGAGTTTGGGTATATGTCTGGGCGTTCGGTTAGGTCCGATCGAGATCGCGTTTTTACCGGTCGCGAACTGTCGGTTTTGGCGTTGAATGCGGAGTCTTGCAAATGGAGGCAAGAAAGATCGTTGTGCTGGGTATATACCCGTTGGTGGTGTTGTTGGCTGGTGCGGGGAGGTAGGGGACCAACGTCCTGGCGTCGTTGATGGGGGTTCGGTTCACGAATGCACGTGGGTTCTTGGTTGCGGTATGGTGGTTGGCACAAGGGTTCCGAAGGGTTTATTGTGTTGAAGGTCGTGGTGAAAAGTATTGGCCCTTCGGCGGTGCCAAAGGATGACTTTTGGGCGGGCCCCCATTCGGGCGAGGGGCCAAAGTGCAAAGGAAAGTGTTTGGTTAACAGTTTAACGGTGATCGGGTTAGAAGGGGCTGTGGATTCTCGTGATTTTGGGACGGGGGGGGGAGATTTGGGGCGGGGGGGAAATGGGGGGTTTTTTGGTTTCGGGCCAGTTTGGGGGGCATATTGGACGGGGACATTTTTTTCTTTC
>Ga0163217_1066596_pt1 | contig 14432 bp, 17 predicted proteins | sample SynspAceP_FD_185933 | JGI IMG/M metagenome (GOLD analysis project Ga0163217, IMG submission 185933) | Saline lake microbial communities from Ace Lake in Antarctica - Synechococcus sp. Ace-P (PacBio error correction) | ecosystem: Environmental > Aquatic > Non-marine Saline and Alkaline > Saline ... | reverse complement strand
GAAGCTTCAGTGTCGCCGCAGCTTATGGCGGATGGCTTCTCTGTAACCAGAAGCCATCAGAGATTTAGGACGCCACACCGACGCCTTCCAGCCGAAAGAACATCTGAAGAGGTTGTCCGAAGTCACCAGCATCAGCATGGCAAGTAAAACGACAGAGTTAGGCACAAGAAACCGCGACCGGTTGCGGTCGTTATGCATTGTAGCGATCGATTAACACATAGGACAGGGCAGGATACGGTGTGACACACCAGCATGACTCGCGCCAGCGCGTATTCAACGGCGCAGTGCCCAATCAACGCGAACGCACCTGATGAATCCATCCAGCGATGATCGGAATGCGAACGTCTCGCATCGCCCATGCGAGGAGAAGAAGCCACCCACGACAAAAGCGCGGCGACAATCAGAACGTGGTCGTAACTATTCGACGCTTGCGCGATAGCACGCGCCGAAGCCCGCGAAAGCGCGCGATAAGGGGAGAAGACGATAGCTTGGTGACATGCTTCTCTCAGCCCTTCATTCATGTGACGTCTCCAACGGCAATGGAGCGCGGCTTCGGTAGAGACGACGAGAAGGCAAGTTCCGATCCCGCTTCAGCGCGGCAACGGTCAAGATCAAAAGCGCGAACACCTGGCCCGACAATGTTCAATTGAGATGCATCGAGACTCCACCATGGTTCAGATTAAACAGCCAGCGATATGAGTCGATCGACATCAGAATGGACGATCACGTTCTTTGCGGGTTCAGAAAATCCGAAAATGCCAGCGGTGAACAGGAATCGCGCTGAACAGTACAGGTAATGGGAGAGTTCGATTCCATGCGATTTCCTTCACTCGCCGCCTTCAAATATGCCCTGGTCGGCTTGACCCTTGCACCTCTATGGCGCGTTATCGGGCGTGTTTCCGGGCGACCTGCTGGTTGATGTCTTGGCCGCATTGATATCGTTGTCTATGCCTGAGCAGTTCAGCACGATGGCGCCGATCATGGCCACCAGAACACCCAACCCGGGCGATCTGGAAGTAGAAATAAAGTCCGTGTAAAGCACATCACCGAGCGCTTGGGTGTTGGACGCTCCGAAAGAGCCGGGATCGACTTGCACCACTGCCCGCCGCTGCCGGATGAAAAGCATTGCCGGCCAGAACGATAATCCAGCTCGGCGGCAAGGGATGATGCGACGAGTGCACCCCCATAGCCGCATATTCGAGCGCCCAGGACTTCATCTCGGCGAAATGTCCAACATCCAGCATCATACCACGAAAGGACAACACCGCCCACAGCGCCGGAACATAAACCACCAGCAGGGATCATCGCCAGAAATTTCCAGCAGCGTCAGCAGAACAAACCAGCCGCATATAAGAAGGTGAGGATCAGGAAACAAACGGGAAGCACCGGATTGCCGCGCCGCAATCACCATGAAAGCGATTGCCATGCCACGAAGGCAACAAATAGAAAAAAAGAGCCTGCAGACCCATTGATGCGGCGCCTTTTCGTCTTTCCCGGTTTGCTGGAACCCCATTGTTACCGCCCGAATAAGGAGGGATTGGCCAAAGCCGTCCCCTTCCCCGCGTATGGTTTTCAAACGGCGCGCCGAATTGTACGCCGTCCCGGTGTCTTACCTGTAAGGCGAGTCGATCGCGATGATTGCGAGGAGTTCCGTCCAGCCGTCCCATTGCGAGCAACCCTGTCACTTTCGTAATACAGTTTCTTCGCGTGTTTCCGTCGCGAATTCGAAATTCGACATCGACAATCGCATCCAACGGACACCATCGAAGCGGACCACGGCGCAATGACGGCACGCGCGGACCTGCGCTACGACATCGACATGGGAAGTTGCGCATCTATTGGGGCTTCTGTTCAGGAAGCGTGTCGGTGGATGCGATTTCGAAGGTCCGAATTTCGAATTCGCGACGGAAAACACCGAAAAACTGTATTCGACAAGGGACCGCAGGTGCTCGCCAATTGCGACCCTGGGAACGGGAAACTCGCTCGCACATCGCGATCGGACTCGCCTTACAGGTAAGGACACCGTGACGGGCGTACCATTCGCCGGCGCGCCGTTTTGAAACCATAGCGGGGGATGGGGACGCTTGCCAATCCCTCCTTATTGGGGCGGACAAGGGTTCCAGATCCGGGGCGGAAAGACGAAAGGCGCCGATCATGGGTCTCAGGTCTGTTTTTCTATTGTTTGCCTTCGATGGCAGTGGCATCCGCTTTTCATGTTATTGCGGCGCGCAATCCGTTGCCAGTCCGTTTTTTCCTGATCCTACCTTCTTGTAAGCGGCTTGGTTTGCTTCCTGCTGACGGGCGCTGAATTTTGGCGATATCCCTGCTAGGTTGTTATGTCGGCGCTGTGGCGTGTTGTTCTGTCGTGGTGATGATGCTGGGATGTGGATTTCCCGAGTGAAGTCCGGGCCCCGGAATATGCGCCTAGGGGGCACTCGTCGCATCATCCTTCGCCGAGCTGATTATCGTTCTGGCCGGCAATGCTTTTCATCCGCGCGGCGGGCATAGTGGTGGCAAGCCGATCCCGGCTCTTTCGGAGCGTCACCAACACAAGCGCTCTTGTGTGCTTTCACGGACTTATTTTCTCTTCCAGATCGCCGGGTTGTGTTTGGTGGCCATGATCGGCGCCATCGTGTGCAGCTCAGCATAGACAAAATATCAGCGGCAAGAAATCAGACCAAGCAGGTCGCCCGGACGCCCGAAACCGCCATAAGAGTTGGTCAAGTCAAGCGGACAAGGGGCAATTTGAACGCGCGACGTGAAGGAACAATCGCATGGAAATCGAACTCTCCCATTTACCTGACTGTCAGCGCGATTTTTCTGTTCACGCTGGCATTTTCGGATTTTCCTGAACCGCAGAACGTGATCGTCATTCTATAGTCGGATCCGAGCTCATTATGTGGCTGTTATCTGAACATGGTGGCTTTCGATGATCTCAATGACATTGTGGGGCCAGAGTTGTTTCGCGCTTTGATTACTTGAACGTTGCCGCAGCTGAAAGGGCGATCGGATTGCCATTCTCGTCGTCTTCTACGAACGCGGCTCATTGCGTGGAAGACGTCAACATGATGAAGGGCTGAGAGGGCCAGTGTACAAGCTACGTACTTTCTCCCCTTATCGGCGCGCTATCGCGGGTTCGGCGGCCGTGCTTCGGCGCCAGTCTGATCGGAATTATGTGACGACCACGTTTCTGGATTGTCGCCGCGCTTTTGTCGTGAGGTGGCCTTTTCTCCGTCGCATGGCGATGCGGACGGTTCGCATTCGATCATTCTGCGCGGATGGATTTCAGGGTCCGTTCAGCGTTGATTGGGACCACTCGCGTTGATTACGGCTGGACTTAGTCATGCTTTGTGTAACGTTCTCTTCATTGTACTCATTCGGCTACATTGCAAACGATCCGCACCGCGCTTTGCATTGTCTTCTTACTGCATGTGATGTAGGACTTCGGACATCTCTTGCAATGTTCTTCGTCTGGAAGCGTCGGTGTGGCGTCTCTATCTGCTGATCGTCTGGACAAAAGCCATCGCAACCGGGCTGATGAAGCCTTTCATCGTCACTGTCGGTTTTGGCTTCTGCTGGGTATTTGTCGATTCTGTTCGTGCTGTCGGTCGGCGTCGTAGAGGACGATCATGCGAGCGAAGATTATTTGCCGGTACTGAAGGTGCTGAGAGTCCATACGGTTATCCCTGTTTGGCAGCATCTCGATAAGGCGCAGCGCTGACGGTCTGCCTGCTACTGTTCATGGGTTGCAGGGCAGTCGGCACATTCCTGATTGCACACCTGGTCCTTGAAGCGATGGATCCCGACACCGATGATCGGCGCTGATCCATGCCGGCGACCATGTGACCCGCAGGTTAGTTCGGGGGCGCGGCATATCGCCGATATTGAATTTCGCCGGATGCGATCATTCGTGACTTGGATTTGGTGCAATCACAGCGTTCTCTTTGCTGATGCGACGTCGGTCTGGACCAAAACGATATCAAGCGGGGTGATCGCCTATTCGACCTGTTCGCAGCTGGGTTAGTTTGTGGCGGCTTGGTCGGGGCATGACGGCGCGATCTTCCATCTTGTTACGCACGCATTCTTACAGGCGCTTTGTTCCTTGGTGCCGGCTCGGATGATTCCATGCAGTGTCCGTACGAGCGAGAATGCGGGCATGTGTGGCCTGCGCAGAAGATCCGTGAGCTACTGAGATGATGATCATCGGCACGATCGCGCGACCGCGTCGTATTCCCGCACGCTGGAATCGGCAAGGGCCGCTTCTTTCAAGGGACATCTAATCGTAGTCGCTATTTGTGGCGCATAATTCGCAGCGGTATGCTTTTTGGGTGCTGTGATCGCAGCGTGTTCACGGCTTCTATTGTGGCGGTGATCTGATGACTTCCTGCAAGCCGCGTGCATCGGCAAGTGATGCATTACGCCCATGAATCTGCCCATTGATGCTGGTACCGCTGTTCATCTGGCTGCTGGCGCGCTGTTTGCCGGTGTTGCTGTTCAAGGGTTTCTTCTTCGGGCATGATATGCCGAATCTGGAAGGGCGCAATGTTCACCGGTGCCGGAAGAAGAATTTCCACAATTACATTACGTCGTTGTGGGTCAAGCTCAGGCCCGTTCGTCGCCATGCTGCTCGGACTGGTAACTGCTGGTTTCGCTATATCCCTCGCCTGAAACACCAGCGGCTGGCCCGAGGTTCATCAGATGCTCTTCGGTTCCTGCTCAAACAAATGTATTTGACGAAGCTTTACGATTTCATCTTTGTCCGCTTGCAAAATGGCTCGGCACCTTCTGGTGGAACGAAGTGATGTCGCTCATTGACGTTACGCCCGAACGGCATTGCCCACGGTGCAGGACATCACCGGCCGCGGTCACCGGCTGCGAGAGGTATCTTTACCACTATGCCTTCTGTGTGATCGGAATTGCAGCGCTTGTACATGATGATGTGGGCGGGAGTGCATTCTGATGGACCGATGGCCACTGTGCTTTCAGTTGTCACTTCATACGCTGATCGGTGTGTTTGTTCTGCCTATCAAGGATTGCCGAGATCGGGACGGCGTAAATCCGTAGGTAGCCCTTTGGGACGACTGCGACATTTCGTTGATGTCGCTGTTATTGATCTGGGCGAGTTTGTTGCGAGGATCGGTTCCATGGTGGAAACAATCGACCTTCTGCGATGTTTCGTTCGGCGGGGAGGGGTGGTGACGGCCATTTTCGAATGCTTGTTCGTCATATCTGACACCTTCCTGATGCCGTTTGTGCATTCTGCAAGATGGAATATCGGTGGGCGGGAATGACATTGATCGCTTTCTGGCTGACCTGATGATCGTTGTTTCTGCGCGCTCAGATATTGTTGCTGTTCTATGTTTTTCTTCGAAGCTGCTCATTCGAATGTTCTTCTACATGGGTGTGGGTTAGGCAAGCGCGTGTGGTATGCGAGTTTATAAAGTTCTTCCTCTACACGTTGCCGGCTCGGTGCTGATGTGCTGCCGATCATGGCGATGTTACTGGATTCAGCCGGGACCGACTATTCGCGCGTGCTTGCAACATTAATTCCGCCGAGAGCAACCTGGCTATGGCTGGCGTTCTTTGCGTTCATTTCGCGGTGAGATGGCCGATGTGGCCGGTTGCCACCGGTTGCCGGATGCCCACTTTGAGGCGCCGGACAGCTGGATCGGTGATCTGCGGGTGTTCAGCTGAAGCTCGGCGGCTATTTGGTTTCTTCGGTTCTCGTTGCAATGTTCCCGTTGGCGTCAGGCCGTTTCGCCGGTAATTTTCACGCTGTCGGTTATCGGTATCATCTAACCTCGTGGTTGGCGTGGTTCGGAAGAATGTGAAGCTGATCGCCTATGTCGGTTGGCGCTATGGGCTTCGTGACGATTGGGTTATTTTTGCCCGCCAACAGCAGGGTGGGCAGAGGTCTATATTCAGATGCGTGAGCATGAACTGGTATTCAAGTGCCTGTTGTTCTGTGCGTGGGCGTGCTGATGCAGGAGTGCCACACCCGCGAGATCGCGCTATGGGGACTTCAAGAACATGCCGAAATTTGCGGTGTGATTCATGCTCTTCACCATTGGCCAATGTCGGCTTGCTGGCACATCGGGCTTTGTCGGTGAGGGTTTCTGACGCGATCGGCGGTTCCAGGTTCATACTGGTGGCTCTGTTTGCCGCTACCGCGTAATCTGTCTGCTGTTATGCGCTGTTGGCTCTACGCGGCGTCATATTCGGCGCGCTGAAAAGGAAAGCCTGAAAGCTTATGCTCGGACCTGTCGGGCCGCGGAGAGCGATCTTGTATTCGCTTGTCGCGACTGAAACCAATTCTCTTTGGTGTCTATCCGGGCGCCGGATCTTTGATTGTGACGGCAGCTTTCGGTTGACCGCTGGATCAAAATCACGGCTTCGCTGCAGGCAGCGCGCATCTTCGCGCTGCCGGTAACTGAGCTACGGAGACTGCGGGACCCATGACCCAGAAATTCTCACATCAGCTACCGCTTTCCTGCCCAGCTCATGCGTGCGTTGGCGCCCATTGGTGATCTGATGATCGGCGTGTTCTCCGCGAGAATCGGTACGCTGGTTCAATGGATTTGCAGTCCGCTCTGCTGATCGATGGCCGGATTGGTACTGGTCCTGGTGACCGGCAACGCTAAGCCTTTAATGGCGCTTCCTGTCCGAGTGCCCTTCGCGCGTTCATGAAATTCTGGCACTTGAATCGGATCTATCACTGCGATGTTGATGACCGTCGAGTCACGCCAAGGCCGAGGCGATCGACAAATTCGAGTTCCGGATGCTGTTCGTACTGCGAGCTTGGCATGCTGCTGATGATCTCGCCAATGGACATGATTGTCGCTTCTAATATGGGGCTCGAGTTGGCAATCCCTGGACTCTATGTCGTGGCAGCATCAACCGCGACAGCCATCGCTCGACTGAAAAGCGGGTCTGAAGTGATTTCTGCTCGACGCTATTGTCGACTGCATGGCTGCCTCGGATTGGCGCTTCGACGTTAACGGATACACCGGGCATACCGATTTTGATGAGATTGCTGCGGCGATTTCCGCGGCGAACGCTCGCTGGTCTGATCTTCGGGCTCGTTTTCCTGCTTCGGTGTGCCTTCAAGATTCGGCTGTTCCGTTCCACATTGGGACGCCATGACGTCTATTGAGGGCGCTCCAACCCCGGTCACAGCGTTTTTGCCGCGGCGCGGAGGTTTCTGCCGATGTCGTTGCTCTTCGATTACGTAATCGTGGGACGTTCGAGCCGGAGTGACGCCCGACTGGCAGGCAGACATATGTTTATCTCGATCGCTCCATGGGTGTTGGCGCCTTATGCCCGCAGAATTGTCAGAAGAAAGACATCAAGCGGGCTGAGGGCACTATTTCCCTCTATCGTCATATGGGGTTTTGCGCTGTCGTCTTGCTGCCGGCAGTCAGCCGGTGCCGCGGCAGTCATCCTCTATATGCTGATCTACCTTGGTTCATGGACCTGGTGGAGTTCGCCTGCATCCTCGCATGCGGCGCAAGGAAGCCGGCAATGTCGATGCAGATCGACATCTGCCGGGTTGTCCTCGACCAATCGTTCATGGCGCTGATGCTGACCTCGTGATGTTACTCGCTCGCCGGCTCACGCTTGCAGGATTCTGTTTGGGCAAGTATTTCGTTTTTGTCGCGGACGATCGAGCCAAGCGTCTGAGCGGTGCTTCCATCATAGCGTTTTGCTTTCTGGTGGCCGTGACTACTACTCAGACATCAAGTCATGTCGTTGGATTCAGCGCGAAAGGACATCGTTCGTGACGGTTGCAGGCGACTCAGCTTGGTAGTTTCCGGCATTTCCGGGTCTGTTCGTGCTGTTTTATGTGTCGTGGCCAACCCGCGGGCCTCTTTAGCTATGTATGTGGTCGCCTTAACTCCCTGCGATTTCGCACATCGAACTTGGATATGTTACAGTTCACCATTGAGTGCATGAACGAGCTAAGATGGGACCGACCGGGCGATCTTGTGGTTACGCAGTGCGCAAGACGCGGTCGCGCACGCCGCGCGGGAACTGGATTTCGGAAGCCGGGCAATCTGTATTCTCGTTGTTTGCTGACTCTGCCATTGGGAGGCCCTTGCCAGCCTGCCATTGATGGTCACACTTGCCTGTCTACGAATGCTGTGGCATCTGTTGCTGCCAGCGAGGCGGTGATGCAAAGCTGAAATCAAGTGGCCTCACTCGATTTGTTAGTGATGGCCACAAGACGCAGGTATCTGATTGAAGCGAAACAATTGCCGGATGCCCCGCCAGGGCGGTGTTATCGTGGTTGCGATTCAAATTGCCGCATTGTCGAACAGCGTCTTACCACGCACTTGCCTGTAGCTAGTAACAAGGAAGCTTTGCCGCACAGCAGGAACCTTTTCGCACGGTATTGGTGGGTATCGATGGATGCTTGCATCACTCTTGGACTGGGTGAAGGGCCGCGGTTCTTTCGCGTATCGCGATGCACGGATCGAACGCCCAGGGCCATCGCAGCCTAACGGTGACAGTGAATTTCCCAGACCGCAGAATCCATGTCTGTTAACGACGGACGAATAGAAATTGAAACGCAGGCTGATGACTTGCCAATGCCGACGGAATAAACAGTAGATTTGCTTTCAGGCGAGTGTTTTCTCCCTGAACACGATTTTTTCACCTTATTGCCGGTTCCGGCTACAGTGAAAACAATGCATGCACCTTTAGTGCTGCAGCGGTACCTTTGGCGTCAATTCTGAGTTGGCCGCAGCAGCAAGAACGATGGCAGTGGGTGAGTTGAGGACAAAAGACCAGAATATGATATTCTACCCTTGGCGAGTTGGTGAAATGGCAATGAACCTTCCGCTTATTGTACTATGATTCCACCTAAAGCACCAGCAGAATGGGATATATGAGCTCTCGATTGCAGGCGTGACTTTTCCTGCGACCAGGAACTTAACAGTGTTGACCTGATTCTGACGAAATAATACGCTATCGTCAAGAGCCTGAAGGCAAGAGCGCTCAAGGCCATCAATCAATCACGCAATGACACCAATGAAGAATAACACTATGGGCGCTCTAGCACAGCTATTGGCGCAAGCTGAATAGTATCAATGTACCTGCGGTAAATCTTGCACTTATACTGCCGGGATGCTTGAACCAAACGCGACTTATGAAGACGGACCCGCGCGGGGGCGGATCACATTTCAAAGGCTAGTGAGCGCAATTTTGACCCGTGGACGTTTCGAGATTGAACCAAGTTGTCCGGTCAAAATCACTTCATCCACCGAAGACCGTTTTCCGACTGCTGATTTACCGGACTCAGTGGGCAATCTACTTACACTTGGCGAGGACTGGAAGATCGGACATCAAGCCGTCCGCATTGGACGCTAGAACGACGAAGAACCGGTTCCGGCGATTGGTGCAAGGAAGGAATCCTCGCGGATGATGCGATATCACTACCGCATGCAGTGAAAGGGATTTCGCACGTACGGAGAAAAGAGTAAGCGCGAGGCTTGCGTGAAAGTCAATCGACAGCGAAGGGCGAGTAGCAATCCCACGGATTTTTCCTCAAAATGTCGGCCGATCCGTTACCCCGTCAGCGGAAGCTGCGCGCGACGGGCTGGGACCGAAGTGTAGCTGCTGACAAAGCTCGGATCAAGCGGGTGTCATGTCGCCCACCGACTCGGCTATGAGGTAGGACGAATTCCGAATTTACCTCGCCGGAAGGATGGTACGGTCGTATTATTCGAGTGGACAAGGTGGTGTGATTCTGACGGCAGCCAGGGCTAGCCGCGTGCGGCACTGGCAATGCTGTCGCGTGATGAAGATGGCGCAATGATAGCTTTGGGACATCCGGGACCACTATGTGGTGTTTCGTCGCGCCGCATTCCGGGCAATGAAAAGGCTATCACTGAGATCAAGAAAACTGGGCCTGATCGAGCAGGGTCAAGATCCGTCACCGACAGCACGCAACTGGTCCATGTTCGGGGCATCGCGCCGACCGAACTGGTCGCTGCAGAAGGTAATTGAATGGGTCAGCGAAGAGTTCTTGTGCCGGTGCCGGCGAGGCAGCCCATGTGACAGCCTCAGGGCAGGCTGTGCGGCAGGCATCCGGATTCGCCATTACGCCCACGCAGTGCGCAATGGCAAATAGTTTCGTGCGTCTTGTGCGCCTGAGGCGCCGGCGGAAGTGGAATATTCGGTGAAGGCATTCCGATCGCCGCATCTACACTTATAAACTGCTCGGCGCGATTATGCATGAATGGAATATCCGGTACACGTCGCAAGCTGTCTTCTCTGCCGGCCAGTGTGGCGCGTCGAGAGTCTTGTGTGTTGCATATCGTCTGTGATTCCCGCGCGACCCGGTTTAGTCAATTGGCCTTGCCTTGCCTGTGATGTGGATGCGATGACATCGAAGATTATTTCTTTATGACGCGGTGTCGGTGCGCGGTAGAGAGCATTCCGCGGGACGTCGCGAAGGACGTCCGATGTGTCGCGCGAGGCAATTCGCCGCGCTGTTCGCGCCTCGGCAACGAGGATATGGGGCCAAGAAGCCTGTTGTGACGGGTGTTCGTCAAAACAAGGTGTGAGAGGACGATCATTGCTTGGACGCCTGACACCATGTGGCAATCGCGTGGTGCTGATCTCGCCGCGGAAGCGCCCATTACAAGACAGATAGCTGGCGCGGAGCTTGACCGAGCGCAGTTCTGCCGAGCATTGGAAGGTAATTTGTTTGTGTTTATCCTCTGCCCAACACCAGACTCCGTCAGTGCTGGAACCCTCGGCCGTGAAGAGGGGTTGGCGCGGAGGGTACTGCGTTTCGGCGAAAAATCCGCATCCGGAGGCACTGCACCATGTGTGCGTTACGAGGGAGGATATTCTGGCGGCGCGGGCCCTCAAGCCGAAAGGTGCGCCACCGAGTGCTCGTGTGATGGCGAACCACAAGATTGCGCAACAAACAAGCCGGTGCTGTTTCCGCTGCATTCCAAGATTTAACGGCACACTGATCTAATCGAAGCAGGTGGGGTCTGAGGCGGAGTGGCGTGAGTGAACCGTTCACCTGATTACGAATATTTTGGATTCTACACTCTTCGATAATTATACGTTTATGTTCATCTCGTTTGCTGCTGTTATTACAGGCACCTGTGTCCTATTACCATATGCAGGCTAGACCATCTCTTTAGTGTGACACTTATTGTACAAGCACAGTGCACCGGCGATTTATCGTTTTGGGTCCTATCTTCTGGCGACACGCCTCTCTGCGGCGGTTTTCTGCGACTATTTCCTGGTTCCTGTGGTGGGTGCTATTCGCTGTATGATTCTGATCTCGCAGCCTGTCGCGGGGCGGGATGTTCAAAGGCTGCAGGCAACTGATCTGAAAACAGCGCGATAACGGCTTGCGGCGTAGTCTGGCGGTTGTCTGAGCTGGACTCACCACAAACCTCGTGGAACTTTGCGCTTGCCCTTCGTGGGAAACTCACCAGCAACCATCCCACGGAGGTTTTGCATGCCTCGTACCTGGAAACAAAACCAACTGAGACCACCGGGGCTTGATCTTTGCGCAGGACAAATGAGGGTGCCGCCGCGACCCAGATACCTCCCGAGGCAGGCTGATAAAATTTCATCCGCACGGCATTTTCCGATTGCGCACAAATACCAGACTGACGAATTACGCAACAGTGCCGTCCGTCTCTGTGCCCCACGCGCAACAGCCCAGCGGCCCTCGGATGCGACCGCGCGAATGTCGGCGGTGTGGTGCGCACGGTAATCGAAAGCTCCCTGATAGCGAGAAATGGGACCAAGGTCGACACTGCCGCGCTTGAAAAGGAACCTCCGGCGTATGTTGCGATGCAAGCCAAAATGGCCTGGACCCGATTGCGACCACATTTATCCTCGCAATTCTGGTCATGTCACGTCGCACCGCGTTAAGATGATCATTAGCGGCCCGCGCGAGTCGACCGTCTACTGACGACAGGACGCAGCAATCTCCACTAAATCCAGGATAAAAGAAGAAACGACGGGGCGTAAAGAGCAGTTGTTATGACACGGATGACTCCGCGGAGGTGATCATTTATCTTGCGGCGCAGGGCCTGCGAAAAGCGCGCCGCAGAGTGATACCCTCCCGGAAGACTGACGCGGCAATGGGCGCCCACTCTCGATGTCTGACACATGCAATCGTTGACTCAGCTTTATATGTAGCCTCCCACAACTGAGAGCCGCTTGTGTCACGGATTATGACCGTATGTACGTGCTGGTAAGGAAGCCTCCTCCAGGCAATCAGAGATTTCTACATAAGGCCCATCACGAATCACGCTAATGTCTCCGAACAGGACTCTGTGAACGGGTTCTTTTCGTGTTCTTGTGTTAACTCCGAAGCGGTATGAAGCGCGCTTTGGATCAGATTAGGATGATGACTCCTTTTCGTCACGCCAACCCTCAAATTTGCCTGATTGCAGCCTCCACAGCTGCCATAGCCTCCTGGCTCCGGATCTTCGCACATGCGACTTGGTTCAAAATATTTTCTTCCCATTCCTCAGGAAAAACCCCAAGAGACGCGGAGAATCGTGCATTCGCCAGCCGCCTGATGCGGGTGCCGGTTATGATCAAGCAATGTCGCAGTCTTGCCTGAGCTATATTCCTTGGGCTAGCCTGTTGTAGCAACGGTTCTCGACAAGTTATGCGAACATCAGTCCGATGTGCAGCAAAGTCCTAAGCTTTGCCATACGAAAATTTTGTGAGCCACCATTCGGCCCGCAGACCTGTTGGAAGGAGAGGCGCTGCCTGTTATGATGATTACGGTCAGAAAATGCTGCGGATCAAAGATTTCGACAATGACCGCGATAGCAATACGCTTTCGGTATTTTTCCGACAATGAGGAAGGGTCACCGGATATTTCCGGTCCTACGTCAAATCCTACAAGACCTGCGGGGGTGGCAGATGCGTTGTGGAGTCTATTCAGTTGGAAGTTCCGCGACGGAGACGCCGGCCCCGTTTGGCGTCGGATGCGCGGCCGTGAATTCCTGATGAAGGACGGCCTATCTCCTTCGATCTCGATGACGAGACATCGCAAGCCGCCCTATAACCCGAAATGTTTCTCTTCCACCTGCGGCACTGTTGAGCGGCGGCTCAAGTCGATCCCGATGCGCGCAGACCACTGGCCGATTGCGGCAGTCTGAGCCATGATTCATCGTTCTGGCCGAACGAGAATCACAGGTCTTCGCACCGTGATTCGAAGGCTATTGGACGTGCCGCGGCGCTGACATGATGACTGACGATGGCCGCCGCGGGTTTGCGCCGTGGTCGACAAGGACACGCCCGTTCGCAGCCACTGATGAAATCTGGAAGAAGAGAAGACTGGGCGCGCGAGGCCTGGATGGTCTCGCGAGATACCCGCGTCTCCGCCGTGCATGAAGTCCGGCCTATCTTTCACTTCGGAAGACAAATATTCGAGCATGAATGCTTCGTTCAGGGGGCGACGGAGAACGCATTTCGTTTTCGATGGCGGCTTACGTATCGTGCCCCGTCGCGCTTGCTCGGCGCCATTAATCGAGGCGTCTAATGATGAACCGTGGTATCATCTGGCCGGCCAGGCGTGCGCCGTTCGAGTGTCGGGTCCTGATCAACATTGAAGCCCGGTTGATGCGGCTGGCGGATCGGCTGCGAGCGCTTGAACTGCGCTCGAGAATGCCGGGCTTGAGTTGCCGTTTACGATGACAACCGGACGAGCGCGCCAGGTGGCAAGTTCGCCAGAGCCGACCTTTCGCTTGCCGTTGCAGGTCATCGCGGACAACGGTATCCGTCGCCGAAGCAATGTTAAATAAGGTGAGGGCGGACCGGCGAAGCCGGAACGCGTGTCCATCGACCGCCATCACCGCTCGCGCCAAAGCCCGTTATGCAAGGATGGTCCAAAGGATAAACTATGACCGATCGGCGTTTCCACCATCGTTCCGCGCCTGCGCCCAGACCGTTTCAGCTTTCAGCGGATGGTGCGTGGCGCGATTGCGTTCGCGCGCAGAGGCTTTCATTTCGCGTGGAGTGGAGCCGGAATTTCTTTGTTGCATCATGCTTGGCTGTGCGACGCTGATATCGTCATGGCAGTGATGCAACGCGTTTCCGGTGAAGTGGATCACCGGATTCCTGGGCATCAAACGCACATTGGTGGTTTCAACGATCGATCGCCGCTTGAGGATTAGGCCCCTTGGCAACGGCCGTTTCCAAAACTTGGTCTACGGGCGTCGTCCAATGCGATCCCGCTCGGTTGAGGGGCAGACGCTTGCTTCTGGAGGAGTGGTGCTGGAACGAGCGCTGGTTCGCGGCGCAAGGTGCCGGGGACTGAAGGACTTCCAGTCCATGAAAAATATTCGGAAAATATCCGCTCGGGCGAACTGGTCGGCTTTCTGGCTGTGCGAGGGGGTGGGCGATCGCGTTCCGCCGGATGCGGCCTCTCACGGTTC
>Ga0163217_1110390_pt1 | contig 14433 bp, 7 predicted proteins | sample SynspAceP_FD_185933 | JGI IMG/M metagenome (GOLD analysis project Ga0163217, IMG submission 185933) | Saline lake microbial communities from Ace Lake in Antarctica - Synechococcus sp. Ace-P (PacBio error correction) | ecosystem: Environmental > Aquatic > Non-marine Saline and Alkaline > Saline ... | reverse complement strand
ATATGGCAAATTCCTTTCACCCTGTCTTGTTGTTCTGCAAGATCCATGCCTGTCTTTATTCTGGGCTGGGAGAAACAATCGGGTCTATGGATGGTCACTTTTCTTGTTGCAAAATAGATAGGAATGCAGGTATCTCCCTTTAATATCCAAAATCTGTCTCCTCTTTTCAAGAGGAATCTTCATACCAAACGGTTCATTATATCTATCTTGATAAATTCTCTGTTGTTCTATACAAAAGATGAACTTCCAAGAATTCATTCCTCTTATCCTTCCCCTTGGCTCAGTTTGTTAAATTGTCGTACTCATGTACTGATCCGTTCGGTCAAATTCTTCTTATTAAATACCTCGTCCTATAAGATCGAATAGCTTTTGCCCAATCAGCATTAATTGGCTGCTAAACTTTCATTTGGTGAGATTAGGTCAGGTTTTGTCGGAACATGGTCTTTTAGCCATTTGAGAAAGGTGGTCTTACCTGGACCGCTCCTTGATACCACAATATAGGCAAACCTGGACGGCTTTAATATAACCAACGCAATATCTAGACCATATATCCAACCTGCGGACCGAAAATTGCTCCAATGTTGTAGCTATAGGGGAAGATCCTATTCAATTTATGGGGCAGGGAGATAGGTATTATAGAAAACCGTGGCCTAAATCATGCTTTCAAAATGAATATGGCTGTGGAGAAGGTGAACATCATTACTTTATCCCCGATAAAACTCTACATTGATCTGCGGATGGCTTCCAGGGTCCATGACAGTGATTTGTGAAATGCCCCGGCAAATGGTGGAACGTACCAATTTGTAATGAGGTGCCCACGAGTGTAAGTGGTCTTTCTAGCTATGCTATAATTGAGCTGAAATAGACCGCCTTACTCCGTTCTATTTTTTCAATAGTGCTGTTAAACTGTGTTTCCAAGTTTCATCGGAACTCGTTCCCCCATAGGCAGTTATCTATCGTATCTTGTTAAGAATTTTTCTGGCGGATGGGAGTGTTCCCCATGGAATCAGCTTTAGTGGGTAGCTTAAGATCTTGCTTTGGGAGGTCCAGTGTACTGCACAATCTTCCCGTTCAGTACTTCTTGGTGTAGAACGACCTTTGATGTCGATACAGCCCAACTACGTTTTCATTTTCTTCATTTGATATTCGCTTTTAGTTTATTCAAAATTAGAAAGCAGATAGCACAAAAGAAAGAACTAGAAAATTTTAACTTATAAAATGATACGTATTTGAAGAATGACAAACGATTCTTTAAACGGTAAAATTACGCAACCGCACTTGTTATTTATGTATTTGATAGAGTGGACGGTATAAACATTCTCATATGGTAAGAACATGATTTTTATGAAAACGTTCTCAGTAAAGTAGTTAGGAAATAAACCTGAGAATTTGTTTGACCTATGTTTACCTAGGGCAATAAAAAAAGCCTCACTTTCGTAAGCTTTGTTGTATAGTTAGCTCCCCTCTTGGCTCGAACCAAGCCTCTTATTACAGTCAGATTCTCTTAACCAATGAGCTAAGGAGGATGTAATATTTTAATTCTTTAAGACGTTCATCTAACCTCCGATAGCTTCGGATGAGCTAAGGAGGAGTGTTTTTTTATCGCCTAAGCGGGTGCAAATATAAAAATTGTTTTTTCAATACGCCAACAAACTGGCTGTTTTACACCTAATTATTAAAAATATTTAATTCTCCTATAAAAAAACTTCTTGATAATATTCCAGATAGCGTTTCCAATACCACTGCCATAAAGCCCCATAAGTATAACAACCAATTATTTGCCCGTTTCAACACTTTTCACTTGTTCTGCCAGAAATATTTCGTACAATAAACATTATGCCGCACTCCAATGGCGATAGGAAATATTCAAAATGCCAACCATACGGAAACATGGCCATAAATTCCAAAGAAAATTCCAATTCAAGTTTCCGGCATCATTTCACAATTCTAGGTTCTTTAACCTGTTTGTAAGCTCCCGTTTGGTATTGAAAATTACTTTTAAACTGTCTTATCTGATCGGTCAAACACCTGTATGGTACGTGTATAACTGCGAAATGGCTCAGAAACTATACTTCATCGGTGACCAGGATCGTAGTAAGATCTAATTTCTATACCTATGATCTACATCGGGAAACTGTGAGTTCCAATTTCTTAGCCGTTTCTTCAAACGCTAATTCTAACTTTAGTGGCGGAATGAACATTTTTTTACCTCTGAACTCATCCAAAAACTTGGTACTTACACCATTTTACCCCAACAATTTCGTCATGCAATAGGCTGCCTCTTCGCTACCGATTGCTGCACCTTGGCATAATAGCTTGGATTATACCAAAAATTTTTGCCTTGGTTGCAAAAACAGTTTTCTTCTCATCAGATAGGAAAGGCGATACTTCATTTCATCCCTTTTAACCGTTACCTCATCTCGAGAATGATATCCAAAACCGCCTCGTTGAATTTTCTGTTTTCTTAAGTCGTCACCATCAAAATTGATCGCCTGTCTTTAATCCAACTGCTCTCCAATTGAATCTACTACTATTCTATTTTAAAACTATCGAAGGAATCTATTACGTATCACCATTACTGCCAACATCGTGGTATAAATTACCCACGCCAACAAAAAGTTCAATAACCACCTGTCATTATATAAGACGTTTGCCAAGCCCTTGCTATCGAACTCCCAAGTTGTGTTCTTGTCATTGTCGGTGTCAGCTCTCCATCATCCCCGCCAATCTTCACATAACCGGCCCAAGGCAACCAACCAATTCCATATCTATCCCCTATTTTCTTTTTTGAAAAGGAAAACTTCACATCAAAAACAATATAGAATTTCCTCACTTTCGTTCTTAAAATATTTGCGGGAAGAAATGGCAATTCGTGGAAACCAAAATGGTATGATAAGTACCCAAACTGTACCAATCTGTTATTGGCTAACGTCATTCAGTATTTTTTTTAACTTTAAAAGCGCAAAAAGTACATTTATTAGTAGTCTTAAAAAAAACTATTCCCCACAAGGCTATTTATGAAGTTTTAGTGCAATCGTTTTAAGATGCTATGAAATTTTCCGGTATCTGCCTACTTGCAAAAAAACATCGTCTTTTTTGAAATTTAAATTCTTCGCATGTTCTATTTCATTGTTTCCGGGATATCGTCACCCTTTTCTACAATGCCCTCAACCCAAAAATTAGTTACCGGTTGTACCCAACCAGCCATTGGTAAATTTTTGAATTGGTAGACAGCACCTTACAGCATGTGAAAAATACCATCACATACTGCCGTTTTCTTTGACAATCCAAAACGATCGATAATCAAGGTGGAACTACCACAACAAATTATATGCCGATTTTTTCTTACTACCTGTCCACAATTTGTCCTATATGACAAAAAATATGGCTGCCTTCAGGACAAAATCTATGAATGACAAGAGAGTATGTTGCATATCCATTCCGTTTAACCAGAATAGATTCCGTTCCACAATTAAAAAATATCCTTGGGAAAAGGGCTGGTCAAGATAACAAATGGGAATCTGTTAACAGGTGACAAGGAAACGACTATGAAAACTGGCTGAAAATTCCTATTTTAGCAGTTTAAGACATGTGCGGAGGACGTTACATATGATCCATACCGAAAACTTTATTTCTTGTAGACAAGAGTAGCGATAGGTTTTATGATGGTACAAATCGGAAAGAAATGGATAATATTAGCAGATCTTTAAAATATTGAAATCTTCCTATAAGGATAAAGAACAAAAATCTTTAAGGATTAAAAAAGGTATATTAAGATTGCATTTTCTTGTCGAAGTCCCATTTACCACTTCTGCTACCTTTAAAATCTTGTGTTCTTAATTGAAAGCATCAGGCTTCAAAGCTCAACTTTTTATGTTTAACTATACTTCATCTTTTTCTTTATTTTTGTGCTAATTAAAATCAATCTAAATAAAATTGCTACCACAGTAGCACATTTAAAGCGGAGGTCAAAAGGATCATCAAAGATTGCGATGGAATATTCAATTAAAACTATTGGAATTGGATTTGCCTTACCTAGAGAAATAAGAAATGAACTCGAAAGTGGCCCTCTTTAAGACCCCATATACATCTTAAAACGTAACGGCACGCACATGCATTAGCGAGCTTAGCCGCCTGATAGAAATTAGAATTATGAATTCCCACTATGAGCCAACAGATCAGTTGCGCTCCATAGCATCCAGACCGGAATACTCCGTTTTCAACAACTAACGGATTTAAAACCCGCTCACGCAAACACCAGGCATCCTGTTGAAAAGGAAGGGTCTGTAAACGCCTCGTTGTAAGGCACATTATACTTGGATTTTACCAGTACTAAGCCTTAAATACTACTTCTTGATGAAAGTGTAGTGTAGACCCTTTTGCTCAATAAAATGAAATTTCCACGTTGCGTTGTAATCGCGACGATTGAACCTTAAAAAAGAAACCGTGTGTGTGTGTGAGACAGAGAGTCAAGATCTTAAAATCCCGTTATCTTGTCATTAAATATGCGATCGCATTGTCCAGGCTGGTTTTCTTTGGGACATAGAACTGTTGAAGAAAAACTGACACCAATAGCGTGTTAAGGCACCAGAAAGTACGGGTTATAGACCGAGAAGGAATTGTAGCGGACTATAAAAATCTATCATTAGCCCTGAATGTTGACACTACGGTAATTGCACCCAGTATTTTGAAATTGGAAAATCGACTTTCCAAAGAAGAACTTATAAACTATGCTTGTAAGTTACACAGGATGTAATATTTATGCCCGTAGCAAAATTCAATTACATTCCTCCTCTTTTGCCACCAAATCCTAAGGGCCGAACTTAAAAAGTTGCAACCAGAAGGAAAACCATTCTTAGATATTTCAATTATAAATGCATACTAAAACAGCACTATAGTGGATATTATGCGGCCAAGGGGATCAGGGGCCACATTGACAGATTTTGCACACAAAATATTTGGTATGTCATTTTTTTCTTGAATTCTACAATTCAGGCATAAGACTGGAGCAGTACCCAGGATTTATATTGATGAATCCTTTTGCTTCTGCCAGAGAATGGTCAAGGACACTTTACTCAGGTATTTACCATTTAATTGCGGAAGGAATCTTGCTGGGATAGGTGAATTTCTTTTTATTCCCCAAATAGCCTTTTTATTCCTTTTTTATTGCCTCTTGGAGGAATCCGGTTATATGAGCCGGGTTGTTTTTTTAATGGACAAATTGAATGCGTCCGTTTTGGCTTAGCAGGCAAGAGCGTAGTGCCTTTCTGATTTCAGAACAAGCATTGGCAATTCCGCAATCTATGGCCACGTAGGACTTATTGAAAAACTGGAAGGAGCGCTTATACAGTTGGTACCCCGTTTACTACCTGCTCTGCCAGACTACCTGTTATTTGATCATTATTGCCCAGTATTCCTGGGGAGATTTCTGCTGAGTTATCAGCCTTGAACCTTATGCTCCTTTATTCTCATGGATGGAGCAGCTATTTTTTCGGCGATATCTTGACAAGATTCATGAGATAAAAACAAGACTTTTTTTGTCATGGAATGCCAAATTATAAGCTCCCACTCGTAAGAATGTGGGTCTATACAGTTGGTAAAAAATAAAAAGTTTTGTGTTGGCGCCGTAAGATTTTTTTGGCCATCTCCCTACTTGTTCTGGATCAATGGATTTTCGATAATTTTGCAATTGCCGAGGGATTGTAAGTGAGCAATGAAAAACAAGATTTACGGATTTCAAATAAAATCAATATTGAAAGTAACATGGCCTCGTACAACAAGGCACTTCAGAGACAGCAATCAATACCCAAGCCTACGCTATGTGACCAAGTGGGATTCAAGAGATTCACTAGGGCTAAGAAAAGACCTTACACGACAAGCAGTGAACAAAATAGCTAGTTCACAAACTGGAAAACTCTTATATGGGATATATGGGAAAAGCCATAGAACGTAGTGCGCCCGCTGGGTTACATTGGAAGATTGTTATTGCCGTCCTTCCGCTTTGCTGCCGGGGAAGTCTCCGTGGGTACTTTAGCTACGTATATATAGTGTAGGCATCGACGAAGAAGACACCATAAAGAATAGAATGCCGCCGAAATAGACCCTAAAAACAAAGAAACCTTATTTAATTGGCTCTGGCATTTCTCTTTGTATTTCTACGCATTTGCAATGCAATGTATTGAGTACGCTTGCCAAGTAAAACGGGAGACAAATACGGAAAATGACTGCAGACAAACTAGTTTTTATGAGCCTTATTGCTCTAATTTACAATTGATCGCATACCCAGATCTTAAAGTAACCAGATGACCAAAAATAAGTAACAATGTAACGGACTTATTTCCATTAATTTAATAGACTTTAAAAACACCTTTAAAATGAGCATTCATTCCAACACATACTGGTCATATACGGTTGTTTTAGCCTTGGGATACATTTAAAGAAATTTCTATGCCCAAAATCCTTGTTGCAGGAAAGAAAACGTTAGCTCTAAAGCTTCGTGTGATGGATTGTGGTTTCATTAATCCTAGGAGAACAACTTTAATCTTCATGGTACTGAATATTACATATTTATTAAGTAAAATTAAAATCTGTCTTAAAATAAATACAAAGTCCAATTGCTTTCAGAAATCCAATCCTTAATTTGTATCATAGATTGACTTGTATGTCAATTTTAAATTTTATTCCCATTTTTTTAATTGTTTTCGGAAGCAATTTTAATCAGCCCAAGTAATTTCCTCCGTGGTAAAAGACTCCGCTACACACACAACTATCCCCTATGCACAATTCTTACTGTCCAATAAAAAAGGGGTATTACCCAATGAAGAAGCCGATTAGTTTGATATTAATCCAAAAAAAAGCAAAGACACCGGCTCCCTATTTATTTCGTGCATAGCATATGAAGGTTTGCGCAAGCCACTTGAATCAATTACCGAAAGCTTGTCATTTTTCTAAGTGCCAAGCCAATAGAATTTAAATCCTGTAATTGTCAGTAACAAACAATATTACTGCCGAAGAGCTTACTAGAAGCAAGTAAAAGAACCCTTATCGACAAGAATTATAGTAAATCCCTCACTAAAAAACGATTGTTCTTTAGGCGATTCCTATCATCAAACCCTTACCAAATCCTATTATTACCTTCAAGAATCCCAACATAGCTGCGCCAACGAAGAAATTCTGGACAGTTTTTGGAATACCATTCCCAAAAAAAATCGAGCCGTTACACCGAAATCTTAAGGTGATTTCTATGGGCAATTATGAAAAGGACAATCAAAACTTCACCCTGATAAAAGCTTCTGAGCTTACGACAAGCAAGTGAATTGGAACCTACTTCTTGAAGAAATTCAATGATATCTAAAGAAAAATTTATAAAAGTCCCGATTCCTATTTCAAAAATTAAAATCCGGTTCTATTCGGTACAACAGTGGATTTGCGACGAAATATTTACCCCAGGCGAGAGAATGAAGTGCAGATGCAAGGCCTGAATAAAAAGATTGAGAAAGAAAAAGGAGGAAAAAAAAAGAAAATCGAAAAAAGAAATTTCGCTTCCTTTTAAAAAGGAAGTTCAGTAAGATTATGAAAAAAACAGTTCTTTCGTTAAAGATTCAGACCTCATGTTCATCCATAAAGACAATTCGTTACAATTTTAAATAATGGATTATATTTACCTACATAGGAATGAGTGCGGTCTATATCCTGGATTTTTAGCCCAAAAGGTGCGATACCAAGTAGGCTTTATTATATTCCATTGCAGATGATTTTGCTATTATTCGATTGCGATTACAGCAATGTTTTAAAACCTTGAGACCTTTAAGCTATTGGAGTATCTTTGGACCCAATATTTGACAAGGGCAAGAATGATATTTCCAAGAATGAAGAAGGATTTTATATTTACGCTATTTGAAGAAGAACTGGCGCAAAAAGGTGTGCATAAAAAAAGGCCTTTGAAAATCATTGAACCTTAAACAAGCGTGTAAAGGGAAGAACAACAGAACGAGCTGTTCCTTAAAAATATATATGGCGAGCAGTGGCGGTAAACAAGCCGAGTGTCCCTTTTTGATTTGAAGCAATAACTACCGCCCCAATCAATTGCCTGCGTTCAGAAAATGAATACCGTTCTTCCTACCTATATGCCCAACTACAATCCTGAATTTTGGAAGGGTTATAACATAATAGAACCAAACCAGCAATAAAAAGATTTACGGCGCGAGTACGAGGTTAAATAAAGACTAAACCAAAAAATTTTGAATAAAGGAATAACCCAGAAACAATGCCAACCTAATAAACTAGGATAAAATCGCCCAATGGGGGTGGTGTAATTGGACCCAAAAACTTGAGTTTTTTTCCTTTAGATGCAAAAAACTTATAGAAAGAGCCATAAATACTAAATGAAAATAGAAACACTCCAATTATAATTACAATAAATATTATAACGTTCCAAAAGCTGTTTCCAGATTAAATTAAAATCCTAAAAACATAATATAAATGCCCATGGTACATTGGATACTTTACCCAGTTTCAAAACTTTTTAATTGATTGTTCGTTCATGATTTTTTTTAGGCATGCGCTCAAATGCCCCGAAAACCACTGCTAAGACCGTAAAAGAGAAACCAGTACATGCGCTTAAAAGAACCATAAAAATATTTTTATAAGTAGTAAACAATAAAACTAAGTTGAACTCCATCTTTAAATTCAAGTCCTTATTCAAATTAAAAGCGCTTTCTTTATAAGATGGAGGACAAAGGATCTTTTAATTTGGCATTAGAAAAAGCTATGTTCCCTTTTGGAATTGCCCAACCAATTTGTATTCCAATTTATCGTTTTCGTTTCATCATGAAAAATAGCATGGCATATTCGCCCTTTGCGAAGATCGGAAAATCTTGGAAAGGGTAGTGACCTCAGTAGCATGGTAATGCGTTCTACCTATATATACCTCCTCAAAATTGTAGAAACCCTTCGGACTTATTGTAAAGGCAAATTATGATAATTGCCAATGATTGATTTACCGCATGCACTACTACGCGACAGTTTATTTGGGAACATTGGCCGCTGAATGGAAATAAAATCAACACAAGCCAAATATTTTCTTCAAATAACCGACCATTGTTTTAAAACCCCACAACTATTCTTTTGGAGATTAATTTTGTCGTGATAAAAAGCTAATTACATAGCCACCGTTTCCGTTGCTACCTGGATGTTAATAAATAATTTCATGGAATCCTGATTATACCAAATCTATATTTTAGGTGGGAAAGTCGATTCCACATAAACATAACTTTTAAGGCTTTAAAAGCTATCTTCTTTAAGACTCCTTTTTTCCCTTTCCTTAACAAGAGAATCCATTGATGCGTTCCATGAAAGAATCTTTTTCCACCATCTGCAACACTGTCCATCTCCGCATAAGGATTTTAACAAATATATTCCAGAATATTTCAATTCCTCCTTTTCCCGTTCTTTGATCCAATTTTTGTAATGAGCCGTAAAAGCCAAGGCAACTACAATTGATGGTGACCACAATAAGCAAATTTTAAAAACCAATGTCTTTATTTTCTGATATTCCCATATTTAAAATGGAATAGATGTTTCTCTAACAAACCAAAATTTTTCAACTAGCTACATCGAGCATCAGCATAACTATAAACCCTCTTCATAAAACCCAGGTGCTAATATCCGTAAACTTATCTTGTTGAGTGTCTGGATATTTACCTCTTCAACGACCACAAAAAATCATAGCGCGCTGCCTGCAAACAGAAGGGCATAGGTTAACAAGTAGCTGAAAACGAAGAGAACCGGCCCATGCAACCCAATACCGCTGCAATAGGTACACAAGGCTGATGCCTGTCCAACATGCTAAAACTCTCTTCTCCTACTAACCCTGCCGCCTAACGGCGATGGCCACGAAAAACCTTCCGGAAAATTTGAAGTCCGTGATCCCAAGGCCAAGGGCAAAACTGCCCCGCCAATGATAGCTCCATCACAATCCTGGCTGCAACACCCTCCAACAAGACCCCAAGGCCAATCCTTCTGGAATATTGTGCAGCGTAATCGCTAAAGTGAATAAAGGTGGTCTTTTATTGCCAGGGAGTTTTTAATTCTTCTTTTTCGTTTCCTTAAGTTATATGCAATTGAGCAATAACCTTATCTAACCCAAAAAAGAAAAACAATGCCCCTAATAAAAAGCAACTGCAGCCGGCTACTCACTTAACAAATCCCTCCCCAGGCTCATTTCTATTAACCAGGGGCCAATTAAACTCCCAGAAAACACTGCGCCGCTTACTGACCCCGCCCGTAAAACCAAGCATGCCATCCAGTACGGCACGAATTTCAAGCATTAAAGAACAAAACGACAGACTGAGCACCCAGGGCCGTAAGTCCCCATGTCAAACAAGGTAGCATAAAAAAGCAGCTAGTATGGGGTCGATTAATTCAAATAATCAATAATTTCATTTCATATTTCGCAGCATGGTTTTAATATAACAAAGTAGAACGATGACATGTGAAATTTGCATTTTCCTTCCGTCTATCTCTAATTTAATGAACCAGCGCCGAACTCCTCCTTTCGATTTACGTTTATTTGATTACCCAAGGTCGAGTATAACCATTCTTATCAAAAACTTCAAAAACGTTTGCTTGTCATGATCGTGACGCCAACGCATACTTCCAATAGTATTTTAATAGGACTTCACTAAGCAATCCTATCCCTTTCCTTAAAGGCTTCCGGTCTATCCGGTATTGATCTCCATGCGGATCAAACTTTGGAAATGGCAAGGAGGACTATCCTAAGACTATCTCATTAGCTGCGGTCACTTTTAATGTGTCCAACTAGTTTCCCCACCTCATGGACCTCACTCCCAAAGGAAAATCCGTTTCTCCACTAAAAAAACTTCCCCCAAAGTCTATGCTTTCTAATAATCGCTCAATGCCCTTTTGGTCCCTAATGGGTTAACGAAAACCCCTTGGTATGTTTGTAGTTTACCAAAAAATTTTTTTTTTTTCTTATTTTTTTTTTGTTTTTTCGGACAAATTTTTTAATCATATCGGTACCGAGGAGGGGTTGGTTTCCACTTAGCTCTTGCATATGGGCATATGGATGGCCCAACTTCCTCTGTCCCCTTTCTGCCTAAATGAAAAAATGTCTAAATAATTCTTCTTACCAACGTGTCATCAAAATTAATCATTTTATACCAAAATTAATTTTTATTTGATACAAACAATTTTTAAAGATTTGCCTAAAATATAATTTAACTTAATTTGAAAAAAGTATAATATTTAACTATTTCTATTTGCACCCATTATCCTTCTTTTCTCCAAACCGGAACCTTGGAAGGTACAGTTACTCAACGGAGAGGCTATTTGGCCGTGGGCGACCATACAGCGGCAAGGCACCACATCGGCCAACCACTACGGACTGAAACAGGTGAAGTATAGCCTAAACGCTCCCTTTGGAATCATATACACGTAGTTTGCCAAAGCATAGATTACACCTCCATACTTAAAAAAACTATAGTAGGACCAATTCCCCATACATAAAATAAATTTTTGAATTAAAAGAGATGTGTTATGGGGCTGGAACAGGTAGTAGGTAAACTGGAAACGCGAACGGACAAAAGGACGCACGGACTCCCCCGTCATCGTAAATCTGATCAACAGTAAACATTGGATAATGAGTGCAACAAATCTTTTCTGAAGGGCTTAGGTTCCAACCCAAGCGCCTTCCGGTGGAAAACCGATTGCCAAACGTCAATTATACCCAATTGGGATAAATGACTTCAGGGGGGTATTCAACAAAATACTGCATCAACGGAAGGCCTATTTTTAGCCGCTTTTACGGCTTATACGTATGGAGCCAAATTCCAACCAACATGATAAAGTATTTAGAAATAGTCCGAGGCGGCGTTCGGCCTTATACGGATCAAGTGCCATAGGTCGGTACCGTGAATGTGATCACCAAAATTCCAAGACAAGAACGACATTTCCTTTACCTTACCTATCAAATGGTAGGCGAAACGAATGGCAACGATGCATTTCTAGTAGGAACGCAAACGTGAGTAAATACCCAAAACGAAATGCAGGAGCCACCTTTATGCGTCAGCAAGAGGACCGTGACACCTATGACGCTAACGGCGATAATTTTCTTGAGCTACCACAGCAAAAAACAACTCACTTCTGGTACCAACTTCTTTTACCTACCAAAGAAAAAACCAAATTAGAAAGTAAGTATTAAGTAGCAATAAATGATACCGTAGCGCGCGCGGGAGATGGTGGATTAAACCTGCCCACTTGGCACAGCATCCGAAGAAAGGAACCATAACTACTCCATGGCAGTCTGGAATTATCAAATAATTTTAATGAGGAAAAAAGTGCACTTAACTTTATATATTGTGGAGTCAAACTATACCTCAGTGATCATTATACCGCATCAATCCGGAACAGCACACCAGAATTGGGGAATTCTTGGCGGAGCCCCCTTCGGAATATCAAATGTACTACGACATCACGGTGGGCACCACAATACAATCATAAGCTTTAAAGAGTTTCTGGCGGTAAAAACCTAAATTTACATTTTGGTTCGGGAATTTGTATAATAGACGAGAAGGAGTACTGGATGTTATTGAACCCTATTAATTATAAAAAATAGACCAAACAATAGGAATTTAAAAGTGGTTTCTATTTACAGAACGACTTGGAGATTAGTTCTGCCAAATAAATTTTCTTTCCGGTTTTAGGATCGCATGGACCAACAAACCATAGTAGACAAAACTATTATTAGCCCTAGTGCTCTCCTGGCTCACAAGTGAACAAGGAGACACAATTGAGATTGGTTGGAAGGTACTGGTTTTAGGGCTCCCCAAGCTGTTTGATATCGGACTTGCACATTGCCTTTGCGGACGTGATCTCCCTATTTCATTATCCGGACGCCGCCATAAAGGAGGAACGCTCCAAACAGTTTATACCAGGATCTATAATTCATGATCTAGCATCAGAACACTTCATTTGCCGGTTTTACTCTGGAGGGGGTTTTTATACCCACATTAAAAATGATTGCCTATTATCTTTTCCCTTTGGCGAGGATAATTGGACAGCCATGTGTACAAACCACGCATACTATACGTAGATACTCGGCACGTTCTTGGAATGCATAATTCATGGCGCCTATGTGTATACTCAGTAAGATAAATCTGACCGTATGACGAGTGTGCGCAAGCAGGCCTTCACCCTACAATCCAGGGGGGCTCTTCGATAATGCCATTGAGAATATTTACCAGGCATTTGGGAAGCAAAAAGGGGCATTTTCCAGAACGTACACATCACCTCATACGTCCCACTCTTATCGCCCATCTCATAGTGTCTTCTCACGTGTAGTCCCAGGATTCGACTCGCTGACTTCCTGTACACCGGAACCTCATCACTCAGCAAAATTGCCCTCAACTTGTATGGCTCGTGCGTGCTGCCGTGAATCGCGCATCTCAACATCGCTCCGCATAGAATCTCCACAAACCTCAATCCTTACGCTTATACTGTTGCCACTTGGCTCTTACTAACCACGCATGTTTTCGAAATTGACACAGGAATAGAGATTATTTGGTGCGTGTTTCAAAATTTGACAATGCTTATCAGGACGATTTTATTTTGGGGAAAAAAACAGGATCATAACTACGTCTAGTTGGTATCCTGGGCTCCAAAGAACCGTTTTAAGGGACTAAAGAATAATCTATATAAGAATGAAGCACCAAGACAACACTTTATTAATATTTGCTGGTGAAATTATTTCTTACCAGGAACGATGCACATGCACAAGAAAAAATAAATTAATTGGATTAGCTTTTGAGCAACTACATGATTCCCTTAAAGTTACATCCGCAAAAAGGTATTTCATAATTTTTATGGTATTGGTGTTCTCCTTCTTAAAAAATGGATGGAAGTATCCTTTAAAGACCCTAAAGATTGGGCATAAAAATAAATAAGATTTCTATGCATATAAAATTAATGTAGAAAACAAGGATTACCAATTGTTTTTGCGAGAAACAGCGTTTATACAAAATCAAGAGCAAAAAGAGGTAATCCCAGTTCCATGAAAAATTACCCCTTCTATTGAGCTAGCAAGAAAAGATTGCCCCCTTTACGCTACCAGCATCTAGTTATTATGGATTCCTCTCTTTATTGCCCAAGCACGCTTTTTCAATATCTTTGATGCCGTATCAAATTTACGTGGGGGAATACTAGAGAGAAACATGCCTAAAAAAATCTCCATAATTTACCATTATCCGGTTTTTAATAGTCTAACCCCCCATAGAATTGTATTTGGATGGCATCCCGATGATGGACCCAACTTAATTCACACCCCCTAAACTCCCCGGCCTAATCCCCTGAACACAAATTGACAGTATTTCCCCACCCGCGGCCAACAGTTAACGCTCGATTATTTATTATTGGCCG
>Ga0163217_1064117_pt1 | contig 14433 bp, 16 predicted proteins | sample SynspAceP_FD_185933 | JGI IMG/M metagenome (GOLD analysis project Ga0163217, IMG submission 185933) | Saline lake microbial communities from Ace Lake in Antarctica - Synechococcus sp. Ace-P (PacBio error correction) | ecosystem: Environmental > Aquatic > Non-marine Saline and Alkaline > Saline ... | reverse complement strand
CCGGCCGGAGCCAGGCAAAGCGGCGACAGTTGCCCGCACTGAGGTAACCCTGTTGCCATACCGCGGTTGCGCAGCGCTGTTTTGCGTGCCGGGCCGCAAGGCGCACAGTGGGGTAATCCAGGCGCGGGTCAAATCGGCGCTGACCAGATAGCTTGCGGCGCCACAGTCTTGCGCTCTGGCCCCGGCCTGTAACAGCTTGTAACAACAGGCCAAGCAGCGCGCCGCGCAACACCCAGGCAGGCTCGTCTGCGGGCTGGCCAGTAAATGGAACTGGTGGCGCCAGGCGCGTTCACTGGCCACTGACGTACGCGGCGCAAGCCCCATTCACAGTGGGCGGCTGGGGTTGCGCCAACTGATCAGGATAACCTGCAGCCCCTGATCCAGCGGGCGTGCCGAATCAGGCTCTGCTGCGGGTTCAGGTCCAGCAGGTAAAACGGTTAAGGGGGCGCGGTATGATCAATAGTGGGCCGCTGCGTACAACCTGGGTTTGCCTGGGCTTGTTACTGGATCAGTTCGAACAGGCGTCGCGGGCAGTACACCTGCCCCGGTGGTTGCCACGGTCGCGGCCACCAGATATCGTCCTGGTCAATCAAGCGTGCCAGCGGCTGGCCCAGAGCAAGATCACCAGACGCGTTGTAGTCCTGATTGAGACTGCGGCCTTTGCTGCGCTTGGAACTCATGCAGAACAGCGGATTGGCCGGGCTATTGGCCGGTGCCAGGCGGCGCTCAGTTGCCTGTTGAAGCCAGGCCAGGCGCTGACGATCCGCACCGGCAGATCGAGATTCTGCAGCCACAGCGCTGAGCCTTCTGCCAAACTCTGCCAGGCTTGCAACAAACGCCGCTTGCAGAGGTTGCTCCACCGATTATCGCCAAACGTCATGGGTGCTGGCAAGCCAAGGAAATATCTTCGCTTGCTACACGCAGTTGCCGTTAGCAAGCCTTAATGCCCATAGCCAGCGTATGCCGCACATGATGGGACAGGCGGGTTGGAGTGTTTTCAGCAGCGTTCAGCAGACTGTCAGCAAGATTCCCCGCTGATCGCGGTGTGAGAAGCGGGGTTCTCTTGATGCAGGCATCAGCCGTCCTTGGTCAATACGGTGAGACGTTGCGGCTAGCTTAGCCTTGTCACGGCGCTGGCCGGGCGGTCTGATTGACCGCAGGGTGCTTTTCCTCGGCGAGGCAGCGCATGATGATCGGCGCTACCGGCGTCCGCGCGAGTGACCAGAAACAGATGGCCGTCATCGATGACATGCAGCTCGGAATTGGGTATGCGCCAGGCGAGCATACCCGCATGTCACCAGCGGAATGATCGCGCATCATCGTCGCCGGCAAGAATCAGCGTGGGTTGTTTGATCTTGTGTAGCCAGAATGCGGCTGGTCCAAGCCGACGGCCCGCAAACAGCTGCCAGTAGTAAGCCGACCTTGCCCGATGAGCGCACCTTGCGGCATGCGAGCGAGCCAGGTGGCGTCGCCGGCGAAACGCACCGCCAAGATGTCCGGCGCAATCTTGACCACGTGAGACGGCTGCAGGGATAGCGCCGCGGACTGGCCATTCTTCCACAGGGACATGCGCGCCGGCCGGGCACCATGATCATGCCGGCAGCGGTGGCAGCCAGAATCAGCTTCTTGCAGCGCTTCGGGGTTAATCCCGGCAAACTGCTGGCCAGCGCCCCGCCCCAGGCATACGCCGCATAACATTGCCTGCGCGTAGTCCAGGTAATCAAAAGGCATCGTGCGGCAAGCTTGGCCGGCCGGGAATCGAAACGGGTCGAAGGTGTGGAGGAGCCGCCGACGCCGGGGCGCGTCAAAACGATCACTTCCATTCCGATCCAGAGCCTGACGAACAAGACCACCAAACTCGAGGTGGCGCCGTACCATTGAAAGATTCAGCAGCGGCGGCATATGTTCCTTGCCGAGGCCGGCACAGCCGTTTCGCAATACCTGACATCGAGTTCGATGGTACGAAAGACAAAAGATTGGCATGTATTGGGTCTCTTAGAGCGCTCCTAGCGCTCCGTGGACGTAAGTCCCTGGCGCCGCTTCATTAAACCGGCGGGAAATCTTCATCGCCCAACACTGCGGGCGTGCTTTGAGTTGCCACACGGGCATGCAGCAGTCACGCCAGTACTGCCACCAGGAGTCTGGGACTGTTTGGTGCGTTTCCAGCCATTTTTCGGTCCTCGGCATCTCCGGTATGGTAAGAACCGTGATTTGGGGTTGCCGCGGAGGATTGAGAATGCCTCTGGGATATGACCACTGAAGACAACACAAATTCACATTTGCCGCCCATATTGGCGATTTGTAACAGGCGTCCCACGGGGTGATATGTCATTCAGCACGGCGATACAGAAAGAAGTCCGGCCTTGACCTGCTTCAGATCAATCGGGTTGCCGCACACCTCCAGCGCCTTGGCCGGCGTCAGTGGTTTGGTCTTGAACATCTCCAGGAATTCGCCATGCAATGCAGCGGCAGGCGCGTGGTGTCATTTTTCCAGGAACAGAATATCGAATACCGGCGCTCATTGCCCCCCCCCAGCAGGTTAATTGTTCACCCAGTAGTCCAGATCAGATCGTTGGGCGCATCCAGGCGAAGACCCTTTCTTCGCCATGTCCTTGCCCTCTAGCACGCCGCTTTGATAGAACATGCGCCGCGCTGCTTCGATGGTTTCTCGTCGGCAAAGAGCGCGACCTGGGTCTTTTGATGCGGTATCCAACACGCTACCAGCAAAGTGAAGGAGCTGACTTTTCTTCTCTCAGGGGTGCGTTAGTGACCCAATAGTGAAGCCCGTGTTATACCGCCGGAGCAGCGCCGAGCATGCTCAGGGTCCTTGCTGCGGTGATTTTCAATACCCACATCGATGGCTTCCTTGAGTGCCTCGATATAGGTCGACAGGCCCCACTCGCGCTGGGCCTTGGTCGGGATTGCGGCCAACTGACCACGGAAGGTCTGCAATGGTTGAGCGTTCAGATAGCGGCGCCAGGCTTTTCTCTGGCGGACAGCCGAATAACATAGGAATTGTTGATCTGCGTTGGACCACCCAATACGGGCTTCTCGTACACACTCTTCGGTCAGCGGCTTGTACTGAATCAGTTCCAAGCACTTCCGTTAGGAACCACCACTGCAAGCCTTTTGGTAATGGCCAGATTTCTTGCCAACCTCAAAGGGCATTCATGTTTGACCTGCTGGGCATAGCCCCATTGTTGGCCATATCCTGAGCCAGGTGGGTCAGGCCCGTCGAACAGGCTTCTTGCCGGCCGTTTTCAAAAAACCGTTTCAGCGCGCAGGGTTCAGCGCGGTATTGGTTGGCGCCATGGCCTCGGTCATCAGCGAAATGACGAATTGCGCACGCGCAACATCCTGGGTGGGCAGGTTGAACTGGTGATCCAGGTATGAGCTCTTGCGCCAGCCAGGCTAGCCCCTGCCATATAGCGGTTTGTACAAGCGGGTTCTGCGTCAGGTAAGGGATCCAGAAGCGCTTGTCTGCCGGGTCAGGTGCGATCTCTGAAACGTTCGAGCAGCACATCCTTGACCGCGAGGGCCAAGCAGGCGACGTGTTTGAGGCTGTGCCACGGGTTGTTATGGTCTGGCGCATGACCTGGCGCGCGGTACTGGATGATGTCGCGGGTGGGTTGCGCCGATGATCGGCTTGGGGCCAAGTATGTTGTCACTGCTTGAGCCGAGCTCTCGTTCTTTTTTATGGGCCATCTGGTAAAGGCTTCGGTGCGTGACTGTTCGGCAGAAAAACAGGGAATCGTAAGGCCGGAAACCTGTTTACAGCGCTCTGCATGGTCTCGAAAGTGTATTGGATGTGAGACCAAGTTAAGCACGCACGGAGCAGGCTGTTAAACCAATTTTTGCTGCAAGGTGGGGATGCTCCGGTGCGCTGGGCGTGAGAGTGAGTGCGTGGCAGCGCGCCGGTTTAGTGCAGCAGGCGCACGGTGAGGGTGCGGATCACGCTGGGCGCCAGCGTCAGCGACTGCTTAAGATAGGCTTGCCATAGCTGTTTTCGTGCCCGTAGACAGTTGGTAGAGGTAAGTCCCAACTGTAGAGCCCCGCTGTCGTGCCCCCGTTCGTCCCAAAGGTCAATTTCAAGGCATAGCGTCCCGCCTGCTCGACACCAACCAAAGCGACATGCTGTTTGCCGCGTTCTGCAGCACGGGTTTACCATGCCCGCGACTTCTGCAGAGGGGGACATCACGCGCAGATAGTCAGCGGCCAAGGAAAACTTGCTTGCCGTCGCATAGCCCAGCTCCAGCGCTGCGAAGAGGCCTTGTGCATGTAATGTGGTAGAAGCGGAGCGGTCGATGAGAGGAAGCCTGCATTCAAGTTACAAGTTACAAGTTACAGGAGGTACTAACTGCAGGCAAAGAGCGCCACCTCTCAACTAGCTGATTCTGCGGCAGCTAGAGTCCCGATTGAAAGGTCATCAACATCGCGGCAACATCTTGCGCCAACATATCCCCTTGATCTTGTTGGTCTTTCATCCAGCCCTTCGCGCCCCGTTTTGCCGACTGGCTCACAATAAATCCCCACCCCAATCTGCGATAATCTGCGCGGCCCAACCCGGCCATGCTCGCTTTCAGCCAGACCAGCATCACACTGCACATAAGGACATGGATGTTCGCCGCCGCCAACCAGGCCCACTCACGCTCGCTATCCCCGCATCAGCCACGACTTCAAGGTTCTGTCCTTCGAGGCGTCGAAGCATATCAGTCAGCCGTACCATTTCCAGTTGAACTGGTCACGGAACGCCCCCGACCTGATATCGACAGTCTGCTGCCGCAACCGGGCCTTGTTTCAGCTTTTGAGGCCAGGGCAAGGGTATCCAGGCCTGATCCACCGCGTCGCCCCAGGGCGATGCGGCAAGCGCCTGACGCGCTTACCATATCGACCTGGTCCCGCGCCACCTGTTCCTATCTCGGCACCGCACCAACCAGACGCATCTTCCAGCACCTCACCGTGCCGCAGATCATCGCCCGGGTACTCAGAGGACCATGGCATCAGGCCGATGCCTACCGCTTTCAATGAATACGGACTACCCACAGCGCGACCTACTGCACCCAGTACCGACGAGACGACCCTGGCACTTTTATCCAGCGCCTGTGCGAAAGAAGAGGGCTATCCACTACCAGCTGTCAAACACAGCACCGAGAACCATCTCTTGGTATTCGGCGAAACGACCAGAACCGGCTTTCCCAAACTGACCCGTCCTACGCGTTAATTCAGGACAGCCCGGTCTGGTCGCCGACGAGCCGGTGATCAAACCGCTTTCGCGATGCGCGTCGAGAAACCCGCCCCAGCCGCGTCACCCGCCGGATTACGACTTCGAGAAACCCCATCTGCTGATGAAGCCGCGCACCAAGACCGAACAGCCGCGAGGATGATCAACAGCCCATCGCTACCGCCTGAAGACTACGACACCCCGGCCTGTTCAGCGAACGCGCGCGTGGTAAACACCTGGCCAGACGCAGCCTGAACGTCAACCGCAGCGACTACCGGGCTGGCCGAAGGGCAAGAGCCGATTCCCCACACGATCAGCGGCCATTTTCTCACCCTGTCCGAACATCCCGAGCCGACTGGAACGACCTTGTTGGCTTGATCACGAGCATTCAGCACCAGGGCAAATCAGCGCAAGTGCGAAAGAGTTCGGTCAACCAGCGGACGTTCAAAGCACAGATGCGATTCACCCAGGCTTACGGCAAACCAGTTTCACTTTGCCACCCCGTGGCGATGTGCCTTTCGACCCCAGCTGAATCAACCCGCAAACCACAGTTCTCGGCAGCCAGACCGCCGTTGTCAACCGCGTCCCAAGGGAGCGAGAATCCCACTTGCGACCGCATTACGGCCCGCTCAAGTGCAGTTTCACTGACCGCGGGACGGCTTGGGGCAATGACCCAGACCAGCTGCTGGCTCGAGTCTCCTTCCAGTTTGGGCTGGCAATAGCCTACGGCGGTATCGCCAATCCCCCGCATCGGCATGGGAAGTGCTCATCACCTTTCTTGAGGGTGACCCGGAAATTCAACCGGCTGCGTCACTGGGCTGCCCTGCTACCACAAGACCACCCGGTTCCGTATTGAACTGCCCGGCCCACAAAACCGCAGCGTATTCAAGAGCCTGAGCACGGCACCGGGGGGCGGTCGATGGCTACAACGAACTGCGTACGAGACAAAGAAAGTGCGGAAAAGAGCAGATCTACCTGCACGCCCGAGCCGACTGGGACGAGAACACGAACACGACCAGACCATCCGCCGTGGGTAACGAACGTCATGATTCGCGTGGAAGCCAACAGCTAACACGGAATTGATGGCTGAAGAGCCCACACCACCACGGCGACCGCAAGACCGAGATCAAGGCGGATTGATTCATTGACGCGTTCGGCACCAGCCAGCATATCAAGTTGGGTTAAAAGCGGCAATTGACCAGCCGGCCGCGGAGATTTCACCTTCAAGGCCGGCCAGAAAATGGTCATCGAAGCCGGCAGCGAACTGACCCTGAGTGCTGGTGGCAGCTTTATCAGGATCGATGCCAGCGGCGTCACCTTCAAGGGTGCCTCGATCAAGCTGAACTTCGGGAGGCTCGCCGGACGTGGATGGGCGCGGCACCGGTTGCTGCCTGTTGCGGCCAACTGGAAGACATCGCCGGCCAAGGCCGCAGTGCTCCAGTCTGCGACCGGCAACACGCCAACCAGCACATGAGGCCGGGCTGCGATGAATCCGCTGATAACGGATGTTCTGGGGAGACGCTAACGGCATGGACCCACGTCCAGGTTTCATGCAGCCGGAGGGACGATTGCATGACCACCTTCACCGACGAACCCCTGGCCGCATGGTGTGCGCAAACGCCCGCTACCTATTCGCACCTCCTGGAACGTGCACGTTTGGTAGTTGAGTATCGCGAAAGCGATGGCGGCACGCTGCAAAACTGCCCGGTTGAATTTCAAACATGCGCAGACCAGGAAGAGCCTGACTGATGAGAATCCAAACAGAACACCTTCCTGACCATCGTGCCCATGGGGCGACTGCCAGGACGTGGAGAGCATAATGACAGTCGCCCGCGAGGGGCATGTTAACGCGCAGGGCGGCTTTATATTTCTTCTGGCGTAACAGGCTCTGGCGGAGCTGAAAAGCGACGCCAGGGTGGTCTTTCTCGATGTGGGACTGCCCATTGCAAGTGCAGCAGGCAGCCGCGCAGGAAGATAGCTGACGAGCGACCCCCGGTACAGTATCGAGCAGCACAGCCTGCGTATTACCCGCCATGGTGCAGGGCGCCTATGTGGCTGATCAGGTTTAGCCTGGCTTACAGCGGATAAATGCCCTGGCCCTGGCGCTATATCGAGTGGCTGGAAGCCCGCCGCGAACGTATCGATGGCGCGCGCCCAGACGCTGTTTCCGCCTGGGGGCCGCGGCGGTTGTGGATCCACAGCAATGGGCAGCCCCAGCCAGGCGGCGCCTGCCGTTTTCAGGATTATCGCAACGTACGCGGGCTCTGTGCCCGCGACCTTGCATCTGGAAACCCTGGCTGGAAGATCCTTACCTGCTCAGCCCCAAATCTTGGCGAAGCTCCGCCGGCGTGCTCTGCTGAATACCCTAAACGCACAACGACAGCAAGAACGTGTGGCCGCCCACACGGTCCGGCCGAAACCGGCTCCAGACTCCCACCTCCATCGACTGGCGTTTAACCGACCTGCTCACCGACTAACAAGCTGCGCGGCCATCAAGCTGGTCGGACTTGATGCTGGATGGACCCCTGTTTGCCTTGCGCCATGCCGTTTCGCGGCAAATCCCGGTGGCTTGCCGATTTGCTAGCAGCAGTGCCTTCAACGCGACTGTGCCGTAGCCAGTCTCGAGGGGCATTATGCGGACCTGCTTCTATCAGGCGCTTCCGCGCCCGGACGCGCCCTTGCGTAGCTTTTGCTGATCAATTGAACTGGCAACCCTTCGGGCCACCAACCTGCACAATTGAACGCAAAAGTTCCATTGCGTGACTACCTGGCCCTGGCAGCAAACGCCGTGTGCTCGCGCTGTTGCGCCGAGTCAGTCGCCCGAGCTCTTACAGCCGACTGGCGGTTCAAGCACCGAATGAGTTACTGGGCCGAGCCCTATTGCGGTGCCTGGTCGAGATGCTTGTAAGTGCTCAACCGCACACCCTAAGGACTGTGACCCCGCTGTGTCGGAACCAGCCCGACGCCGAACTCGCCGCAGACCCTGGCGCAGGCTAAGCGGTTGATAGAACAGGTAACCGATCCCAATTACGCGCGATCTTTTTCCGGCGAATGAGGCGGACCAGCCCGAGATCATTCAGGCCGCTGGCGTGCCCTGAGCGACAATTCATGCGTTCAGCCGATCCCGCACGCGATGGGGCCTGAGCACCCTCGCCACGCTGAGCTTCTCACGCCGGGCAGAGCTTTTCGCGCGCGGCGGGATGAGTTTGAGTAAACCACCTCGCTGTCGCCAGCGCCCCCAGCGCTTGGTCAAACGTCTGGGCAACAGGCCCTGGCGTGACTCAGCGTGGAGCTGCACCGGCACTTGTTGCCGACCCTGAATCTGGCCAAACCGTGCACTCGCAGGGCCGGCCGGGCTGCGTATTCTGCCGCAGGCGAGGCCTTGGGCGAAAAAACAGGGGTATTGGGGCGTGCACGGCGGGGGTGTCAGTGTCGGTTTGACCGCCGCCGAACGCGGCACTCTGACCGCCAGAACTACCTGTACGCCAACCTGGAGACCCCGCTCGGGCGGCACACTGGCCACCAGCAGTGGCAAAGGCCGCCGAGCGCAGGGCGTTCGCCTCCCGCGAGTGGGGCGGGTGATGAGTGGTCCACTGCGCAAGCCAATGATCCTTCTGGTGGAGAGTCAGGCAGTGGCAGGCACGGGAGTGGGTAACCCGCGCAGGCGTTGAATGCGTTGTCCAAAAGCACAGGGGTTGCCGGCTATAGCTGCGGCTTGTGCCGCGTGGTTAGTTTGTATGCGAACGTCGCTGGCTCAAAGGAATTTATGAGGAACCAAGACGATACCAGAAGTAATTGGACTTGGTATTGCCACCACGTCGCATTTAGGTATCGCTTACCAAAATATCGCTCTTGAAAAATTTCTCGCAATAAATGCGAACCAAATTCCACTTGGTACAATTTCTATGGGAAAAAAGGCCGCTTCCAGACCCGAGGCGTCTGGCCGGAAACCTTGATCAAAACGCACCGGCCAGTCATTGCTAACTGGTTCGCGTATCCCCGGTCCACTGCGGCTCTGCGGCCTCATACAGCTCTATTCGCCTGGGACGCGGGTCGTTGCCTATAAGCGTCGGTGGACGTGATGTCGCCTGGCCAACCTGATTGCCAATGAGCGGTGCCGGGACTGTGGGCGGTGTATACCATCGGCCTGCTGGCCAGCCCCTGGGCGGGGGGGGGGGGGGGGGGGGCTTTTGCCATTGTCTTGCGCTGGTCGTCGGCGGTGCTCTGGGGGGCCGCCTTCTGGCAGAGCGGCGCCGTGGAGCAGGCCATCAAGCACGGCCCCTTTGCGCACCAACCCACAGGTTGCCGCATATGCGAAACCCTTTGATCGACCTACCAGGGCAGTTGCTCGGCAGCCTGGGCCAGCCCCCAAGGTGCGTATCCAGCGTCTGCGCGTGGGACTGGGTGATGTCTTGCGCCAGCGCAAGATAAAGCAAGGGTAAGGAAGACGCCGAGTCGAGGCTGGCATTCAGCTATCGCGCAAGGGGACTGGCGGTGGATTCCACTGCCCCCTACTGAGCCAGTTTCGCGATGCGCAAGGATATCCAGATAGTCGCTCGGGAAGCTCAGCGCACCCGGACTTACGGCAGTGGCTGGGAACAACGCCCACCAGCAATATCCTTTCAGCACGCGCGCTAGTTGCTGTGATGCTTGACGCCCAGCCGTCTGTGTTTCGTGCTGCCGTCCGCGTTCAGCGTTCGCAGGTGAGCGGACCCACCGGCGTTTTCGCCAGGCATTTTGAATACCGCTCTTCGGGTATTTGCTTCAGTTTCAGTTGGGCGATTCGCGTCTGTCGGGCAGATGATTACTTTTCCGGGTTTATGTCATATTACCTTGCCACAGCCGGAAGCCACGGCAGTGGCCAACCGCCGTTCACCCGGTCAACGACCCACCGACAAGCAGATACCGTCTTCCCCTTTACTGGGTCATAAGAACCACAGCGTTACGTTTATCAAGTCATGAGTGGAGCTTCCGCGCGCGGATTATTACGCCAACCTACCGGGGCCTACCGCAGCAAACGCCATCCCGGCCAACCGCCGCATCGCTGCCAGAGGAGGCGGGAGCGTGCGGGTGACCCGTATCCCAGTGAACCTGGGGCCATTACGCCAGACTGGAGCCCTGGCAGGATATCGAACAGCCAGCTCCAGCCCGGACTTCAAGCCGTTTCTGAATAATCGAGCGAGGAAGATTGCTATCTCAAATCAAAAGGATGTGCCGCTCGAGGAACAGCAGTAAGTTGATGATGCTGCGGCGTATTTGAAATATGGCATCGATACTTTTGTGTATACCGTGGGTTGCAAGGGGGGGGGGCATAGTCAATTGCTCTTAAACCATACACAAACGGAGTTAGAAAGTGGACAAATCAACTTGGCGACATTTATATTGCTTGCGCTTTCTTTTATTCCTGTGGCTAACATGAATCGGCCTCAGCTGCTGGGCACATCGGCGCCGAGCCTCCCCGATATATAAGCGCTACTTATTCAAGCTGGCGTTACTTTCCATTGCTCTGAACTGGCGCTCTGATCGCTTATCCCCGCCCCAGGGGCCGTAAGATGCCCTATGCGTTCTGCGGGGGTATGCTCCTCAGGCATCTTCATGGGCTTTGTCGGCTGGATTTCTTTTCGACCGCTATCGCGCGCTGTTTCAAGCAACGACGCAGTGGTTTTCAACGTCAGACCAGGCATTGGTCACCTTTCGTCGTCGCCTTTTTCCGGCACCTTCAGTGACCCCGTTCTACGAGTTCAGATGCCACCTTGCAATTACCGCCCCGGCCGCAACGGCAGCGGCGGCCTATGCGAATCTGGCTGCATCACCGCTATTGCCCATGCGAGCTGTTTCTGGGTGCAAGAATGCAGGTCGCTGGGCATGGAGCTGAGAGGCGCTGGCCTTCTGGGATTACCCCTGCAACGCTATATGGGACGTTGACCCAGGCCGCTGCCTGAACTGCCGCTACTCAGTCGAAACAGTTCCGCGCATCTTTTTTTTCCGAAAAAAACCCCCCCCCGGGGGAAAAAAAAAAAAACCCCCCCCCAAAAACCCCCCCCCGCAGAGCACGACCGCCAGGCCAGCCGTGAGCCACGCCGCTGGCGTGACACCACTTACCGCCGCTGGTCCCGCGTGGGGCCGGGCGGAACAGATGAAAGCGCAACCGGAGTACCCCTGGCCAGCAACAGCCCTGCATCTGCAAGCCAGGATCGATCCGAGCCTGGACAGTGACGGATTATTATTGCGATTGCAGCAGAATCAGTGCCCACGTGATTGTTGGGTTGAGGCGCGGGGAATATGAATATAGAGAATAACGTCAGAGCCATCGGGGTCATAGAAACACAGCGAGTTTATCAAGTCCATGAGTTGAGCTTCCGCGGCCGGATTAATTACGCCACCTTCGGCCACCGCAGCAAACGCCACCCCGGCCCCAGCCGGCGCATCGCTGGCCAGAGGAGGCGGAAGCGTGCGGTGACCCGGTATCCCAGTGGACCTGGGGCCATTACGCCAGACTGCGAGCCCTGGCAGGATATCCGACAGCCAGCTCCACCCGCGACTTCAGGCCGTTGCTGGGATTAATCGTAGCGAGGAAGATTTGCTACTCAATCAAAAGGAGTGGCGCTTCGAGAACAGCAGTAAGTTGATGATTGCTTGCCGTACTTGAAGTATGCGTCCATACTTGTTGGCCCTGGCTTGGTGGCATGTTCTCTATAACTAACGCAGCTAATCATTACCCTTAATACGATTGGAAGTGAAAGCGGTAATCTTCTTGGAGATTATCTTTTCTTAGTTTTTATCATCTTTCTTTTTATATAGCATGACAGTTCTGAGCTTCTGGCATAATTCGGATCCCAGAGCTCCAAGATTATAACGCTCTACTTTATTCAGGCCAGGTGTCGCATTTTCCGTTTGCCCTGCTGGTCCGCGCTAGTCGGCTTTTATCCCGCCCCGGCGCCGTGGATGCCTGTATGCCTGCGGGGGTATGCTCCTCAGCATCGTTCAATGGCTTTGTCGGCGTGGATTTTCTTCGACGCTATTCTGCCGGCTGTTCAAGCACGACGGCAGTGGTTTGCAAACCGCCAGACCGGCATGCGTTCACCTTCATCGTCGCTTGCCGGCACCTCTCAGTGCCCCGTTCTCTGCAGTTCGATGCCACCTTGCATACCGCCCCGGCCCGACGGCAAGCGCGGCTATGCGATCTGCTGCATCACCGTTATGCCCATGGCCGAAGCTGTTTCTGGGTGCAAGATGCAGTCGCTTGGGCATGGAGCTGAAAAAGAGGCGTTGGCCTTTCTGGGACACCCTGCAACGCTATAATGGACGCTGACCCAGCCATTGGCCAGAAACTGCGCTACTTCGAACAGTTCCGCCCATCTCGACCCGGCCCCGCAGAGCACGACCGCCCCCAGGCCCAGCGTGAGCCACGCCGTTGCGCTGACACTACTTACCGCCGCTGGTTCCCCGCGTGCGGCCGGGCGGAACAGATGAAGCGCAACCGGGAGTATCCCATGGCAGCAACAGCTCTGGCATCCGCAAGCCAGGATCGACCCGAGCCTGACAAGTCCAGAATATACGCAATGCAGGCAGGGTCAGGGCATCGTGATTGCTGGGTTGAGCCCGCTGGGGAATATGGAACTATTAGAGATAACGTCAGAGCCCCGCCAGTGGCAACCCGCCGTCCACCCGGTCAACGACCCAACCGACACGATACCGTCTTCCTACTGGAGCCATAGACACAGCGAGTTTTATCAAGTCATGAGTGGAGGCTTCCGCCCGCCGGAATTATTACGCCACCGCCTTACCGCAGCAACGCATCCCGCCCAGCCCGCCGCATCGCTGGCCAAAGGAGGGCGGAGCGTGCGGGGTGACCCGTATTTCCCCCTTGGACCCTGGGGGCCATTTACGCCAGGACTGGAGCCCTGGACAGGATATCGACAGCCCAGTTCCAGCGCGACTTCAGGCCGTTCTGGGATACCGCAGCGAGAAAGATTGCATATCTTCAAATCAAAAGGGAGTGGCGCTTCGAGACAGTAGCAAGTTGATGATGCTTGCAAGCCGTTATTTGAAAATAATGCAATCCGATCTTTTTGGTCCCTGGTTTTGGTGAAGTTTGGCAATAGGGAGTACCTACCGATCCAGTTTTTAAAGTGGGTTGGATGAGACTAAAGGTTAGTAGTTGGGGAATGAACTTTTGTTTTTCTGACATCTTTTTACTTGTGTTTGCCATGATCGGCCTCAGCTTTTTGGCCACCATCGTGCCGAAAGCCCCTCGATATAAGCGGCTAATTTCATCAGGCGCGCGAATCAACTTTTGGTTCTTGGCTTTGCTGGCGGCCTGATTGCCTATCCTGCGCGGCGCCAGTGATGCCTTATGGTTCTGCGCTGCGATGGTTCTTCAGGCATTTTTCAATGGCTTTGCGGCTGGGATTTTCTTTTCGACGCTATCTGCGGCTGTTCAAGCACGACGGCAGTGGTTTCTCAACGCCAGACCGGCATAGGTTCACCTTTCGTCGTCGCTTTGCCGTACCTTCAAGTGCCCCTTCTTACGGAGATTCCGATGCCAACCTTGCAATACCCGCCCGGGCCCGCACTGGCAGCGGGCGGCTAATTGCCGATCGGGCTGCATCACCGCATATGGCCCATGGCGAAGCTGTTTCTGGGGTGGCAAGATGCCCAGTCGCTGGGCATGGAGTTGGAAGAAGGCGGCTGGGCTTTCTGGGGTACACCTGCAACGCTAATTGGACGTGACCCAGCCATTGCCAGAACTGCCGTTGCTTTGAAAAAAACCAGTTTTCCGCCATCTCGACCGACCACCCGCAGGAGACGGACCGCCAAGCCAGCCGGGAGCCACGCCCGCTGGCGTTGGACACCACTTACCGCCGCCTTGGGTTCCCGCGATGGGCCGGGCGGAACAAGATGAAGCGCAATCGGGAGTATCCCTGGCAGCAACAGCCCTTGGCATTTCCTTGGCCAAGCCAGGAAATCGGACCCGAGGTGCCTGGACAGTCCAGGATTATTACCGCGGATGCAGGCAGGGTCCAGGGGCAATCGTTGATGTTGGCGTTGAGCTGAGCTGAGTGGGAGCCCTTTTTCGCGCTCCCACCTCAGATCGATCGGGATCCTTGTTTTGCGGCCTTTTTGCTTCTCGCTGCCGCAGTTGCTAGAGGATGTTTACCTTTGGACCAGGATCCTCGATTTCACGCCCCAGGTTTCACCCCAAAGGTGCT
>Ga0163217_1016224_pt1 | contig 14433 bp, 6 predicted proteins | sample SynspAceP_FD_185933 | JGI IMG/M metagenome (GOLD analysis project Ga0163217, IMG submission 185933) | Saline lake microbial communities from Ace Lake in Antarctica - Synechococcus sp. Ace-P (PacBio error correction) | ecosystem: Environmental > Aquatic > Non-marine Saline and Alkaline > Saline ... | reverse complement strand
TGGTGCAAAAGAAACTTCAAGTGATTTCTAGTTTCTTTTAATACAGAATTAATTTTAGGCATCATTCAAAACAATTTGAATATTCAGACCCTTGTTTTGCTTTTTTGGCTATAATAGATTGCTTAAATCTCTATCGTAACCAAGCAACCCCAATCCATTTAACAATGTATTTTGGCTTAACCTATTTCTTCCGAAATAAAAAATCTTTTATATTCTCAAATTCTGAAAAATAAGTCCCAATTTATTTTTCTGAATCGAAGTATTTTTTGAAGTAAGGGTCATCTAATTTTACTCTCTGGATATTTTCCCGCCATTTTCTTACCAAGCTCAAGGAATTGCAAATTGTCTAAAGCGATATCCGTTTTCTTTATAAAATATATTTCGTTTTACTGCGAAAAGGCTTCTTCTGTTGCCCTCTTCAAGCCCATAACCTGGTGCAAATCATGAAGGAGTATCGGCAGATTCTTGTGCACTAAATATCAATTATGACTGTCAGATTAACTTATTGCCGTCTTTTAGATGAATAGAAACACGTCTCTCTTAAATTGTCTGTTGTTCGTTTTTTTAAAATGGGGTTAGTCTATAACGCGTTGTAAGTCTGTTTAGGTCATAACGCTTCTGTTATATAAAATCAGGGGTAAGTGGATTGATTCTAACATTTAGTAAGCCTGAATCGTCTAATCTTTTTCAAAGGATTGCTACGAATCTTTTTGCCAAACCTTAAAGAGTATAAATAACTTGTTTGCATATTCTGGGTCATCACTTGGCGAACATTTGCCGATGGAAAACTTGATCTTACTTCTTCTGAAAGGCGTATTTATTCTATCTAAAAGTTTGGACAATTTTCTTAAATCTCAATTTTATCAATTCTCCTTCATCAACTATCGGTTTCTGAAAGATGCCACAATGATTTTTTTGATAATGCAAAAGTATCATCAAAACTGCAATTTACGACCTTTTCGGTCTTTGAAAGCCATTTTGAGGAGGTTGGTTAACCACAATGAAATTCCCAAGCTACTTGCGGAACATTGTCAAAATACTGCGTATCGTTAATGTAAACTTTACTGTTTCATATTTTTGATTTGCCACTACATTATCTCCGTCAATTGGATATTGCGTTATGTATTGCTACTTTTGGACTTTCAATAAAATGAATTGTTGGGCGTATTTCTCCGCCCAAATTTTACCAATGCCAAAACGTGTCTTGGTTTTTTGATAAGGAACTCTCGGGAAATCAATTTTTTAAAAAAAACTTGTATTTCTCCATATGTAGGTGAATGTAAATACAGCATAAGATGTAATCTAAAATGTCAATGGGTTGCAAATGTGTTTTGGTATTTGCTTTTTCGTTAGTAAAATCCAATTGCCTCTGCAATTTTCTTTATCAATTTCGGCTTTTGAGATGGGTTCTTACAGTTGATTGCTCAATGTTTTGTTGTTCTGTCGTTTCCTGGATAGAGATATAGTGCCAAAATATTAAACCACGCTCGGTTTTGAACGATTCGACACTCGACTAATCCATCAGCGATAATTTTTGTGATTCCAATGTTATTCCCAACTGTCAATAGCTGTTTGCCTACATATCATTAAACCAATATTATTCCCTTTCTAAAAAGTGTCGCATTAATCTCACGACCCCCAATTCTACATATCTGGTAGTTTATAAATTTTTACGAATATCAAAAAGGTCGGATAATCAATGTCTTTATAACGAGTTTGGTCGTTATTTGCAATTTTTACTTCTTGCCTAATTCTAATTTCCATCCCTGGAATTACCTGCTAAGTATTCCGTCTTTTTTATTTGAAATAGCCAGTCCTAGTTTCTCATAGTGGAATTGGTCATCAAGTGAACTTTTCAATTCTTTTTATTAGTTGACTTTTTAGCTGTATCAATTACAGCCGAATCACGAGCAGTTACCAATGCGGTACATTACTTGTAAAAAGTTTATTCAACTTTAAACCATTTCATATTATCTCTTCCTTTTGATTTTTGTGAACAAAAAGAAATAAGTTGTTGATGTATTTTATTTTTCGTTCAAATTCACAAGTTTTTAGCCGTGTTTTCAGTTAGGAATTGTATTTAAATTCACGTTCGTCCCAGTACAATCACAATGGAATACTTTTCCTTAATTCGCTAGGTTTTTCTTTCCTGTTTTACGAAAAAGTTGATGGATTACGCCTTGATAATATCGAAAAACATGGTCAGGACTCCCATCTGGTGCAATTTCCTTTTTCTTTACTATTTTCCGTGCAAATTCAATAGTTATTAAATTTTATCGTAGGTTTTGAGGTTAAATGCCAACGCATTACCTCTGAAAGTTGGGTTTGTCTAAAAATCCGTGAGGATTAAATGTATGCTAAAAACTCCACTTCCATTTTTTCTCAATAAAATGGTTGACCGTAACGTAAGAAAAACTTTACATCAATCATCATTAAGCCAATGCTTACGTTCATTAAAATGAACTCCCTTCACATATTGTATCTTCAATAAGTTACTATTCCATTCGCATTATTTGATGAAAATTCCACTATAAGGTGATTTCCCCAATCACACACAATTTACTGGCGTATCTCGTTTTGATGTATTTGCTCGTTTGCTTCTGTTACTCAAACCAATTTGCAAAATAAAGTTTCCTGTGTTCTAGGTGGTGTTGTTCTTATAAACTGTTTGTCAAATAAAACTTAAAAGCGTTGGTTGGATGTTGGTTTAAATCCTGTTTCGCGTCAAGAGCAAATCCCCAATTTTAAAATGTTGCCATGCATAAACTTGCCATTAGCAATTCAAAACCGTTTAGGCGTGGCAATAAATGGGTTTCTACATAATTGCTTCCAAATGCCTGTTGCCCTTGAAATTTTTTGTGAAATGTTTTAAACAACTTTCGGGCAAGAAATGTTCCTGTTTTCCTGTGCTGGGGTCAAGAATTTGCACTATTGTGTACGTCTTGCTTCCATTTGTTTGTATTCCTGTCTACAGAAAACGGCTTGCAGCGGTTTTGGGTATTTACTTTATTCTTGTCGACGGCGTGTCTGCACACCTTGCGGTAAATCAAACTCTGTTTTTAGAATTCTCAACTGCTCAACTATGAAATTTACAAAACTGGTTGTGGTGTATACCAAAACGCACGAATTTACGCAATTTCGGGTCATACTCGCTAAGGAACGTTTTCGTAAAAATGGATAATGGCGGTCTTCATTTTTGGGGGACTTACCATATTCTTTAATTTTTCTACGTTACACGCCAAGAAAATTTCTGAATAGGTTTCTCAACAACCATTTAATTCGGTCGTCAATGATCGGTCGGCAATGTTAGCCAAGAGCTTTCCAAAAAATGGATTCGTTTTGGAATCCAGTTCAAGCTGCTTCTTTGTTCTGCTGAAATTATCCAAAGTAGGGTCGTGCAAAACGAGCCGCGAAACATACCGTTAAGCTAATGTGTTGAGCGTAAACATCTGCAAAGCCTTGTGGCGTATGTCGTGAATCAGATTTGTTTGAAAGCCAACCATCTGTTCTTTTCAACTACTGTTTTCTTGATTCTCTTTCATTTCACTTGTCAAAGACTTCTCCAATAATTATCCAGAAAGAAGGCGGGCTTTGCCCGCCATCATTTCTGCCAATTTTTTGAGCTTTTTATCGTTGACCAATGTGAACGCAAAAGTCTTGATTAAGTTTTCAAAAGTTTGCCAAGTTAGCTAGGTGAATGGTTCTTATTCCCTTATCTGTTATTTCTGCAATCGAAATTTTGTGATGAATTCGCCTTCGCGTATAAATGGAAAGTTTATGTTAGTTCCGTTGAAATCAAAGATTATTTAGAGAAGCTTTTGTTTATCGGTCAAACTTGCTTCTTTGTTTCCTGTTTTTTTTAGTTTCCGTCAAGGGTTTTGTCGCCAATGTCTTTAGCTTCAATTAAAAACCAACGGGAATATCTTTTTTAGTCCAAAATGTAGTCAGGCTCCACACTTTTGTCTTTTCGGTTTCGTTAGTCGCTACTGATAGTCGGCACTAAACTTTCCAAAAGTTGTTGTAAGTCCCACGAAAAAGTAATGTTCGCGTTGCGTTCCGAGTCTGTATCTTTGGTCTTAATTGTCAATATATTCTTCTATGTCATTTATTCTTCAGTTTTCTGTCAGAAGCGTTGGGCAAGAAAACAGCTCTTTTGGTTTTTTCTGCGTTGGCTTTCGTGGTGGCCAAAAAAACCAAATGTGGCTGTTTGTGCGGTTGGCTTTTTAATTGGCATAACGGAATGGGTATGGCGTTGTTGCCTCACAGAAATTAATATATTAAACAACTTAAAGATTATGAAAAAAGACAGCAAGAAACCGAACAGCAAATTACGTATACACTCGGTTTAGGCAGTAGTATTAATGAGCTTACTGGCCGAAAGTTTGGGGACAATGTTTGAATTATACCAGAACAATGCCGTTTTTGCTAATTGCATTTTATAGAACACTTTAATAAGAGGTGGCTGACATTTATAAAATACTAGGAAACAAATTGTAGTAATTGCAATCCAATCAGCAAAAAAACCTCACAGGACCTTATTAAAAGTGGAACATTAAGGGCAAGAATAATGTTTCAAAGAAACGGATTTGATGAAATTAAAAACGGTTGTTTGTGTATTACTGTAAAACGTTTAGCTGATGAGTAGTGCGGAGGCAATGGAAACCTTTTTGTTTCCGAGTGAGCACGAAGCAAAAGCTGTTTGTTTTTTTTTAAATTTTTTTATTCAGAGGCCAAAAATCCTAAAGATTTTGCGCACACATAAAAATACCACAAAACATTGGTTTAAACCAAACCCGCATTACTTATAGGTGTGTTGTTGCTAAAAACGTTTTTATTTATTCGATTGGTTTAGCTTTAATTCAGTCAACCATTCTCACCATATTTTATATCAGATAATCGATATCATTTGATTGTTTTCTGTACTTTTTTAAAAGACAAAGGGTCAATCACGCAATTCTCTTTTATTAGTCCAATTCCATATTTTTCTTTAAATGACACCATTACTCTTCTGGGATTGAACTGTCAATTCGTTGCATAATAATATTAATTGTTCCGTCGCGAAAGCCGTTTTTCCATTTTGTTCATCAGTCAATTGTGTCCAAAGTCCATTGGAAAGAGTAAATTCCAGAAACTATTACTAAATTCCGGTTTTTTTCCGTTAGTCGAATATAATTGTATTTTTTCTAGTTATTTATGCGTGATTGGATAGAAAAGTATAAGCTGTAAAGTCATCAGAAACAAAACAAATTGATATTTAACCTTTTACGGCAAAGTGATTTTGAAACTGTTCAGCTTTATTCACTTCGATTTTCCGATTTGGAATTAATGATTATAAATTCTCCCAGATTTGTGATTCTTTATTTCGTTAAATTTCTCAAAAACAACTTCAGGCAAATTATTTCTTTTTTCAGTTGCTTTTTGAAACAATACATGTTCCAAGCAAAATTATTGTTAGAAATATATTTTTTCATTGTTATTTATTTATTTAGTTCAATATTTCAATTCCGTTTCTCCAATAAAACAATCCATAATAGTGAACTGCTCTTTTCGGTAGTTAAAACTGCTTTGAATTGAGCCAAATGTTTTTACAACGGCTTCTTGTATTATGGCGCGTAGCGTTGCAAAATAGCGATAACTTTCGGTTAAGCACCGAGCCGATTTTTAATTTCTTTTATTCATTTTTCTCAAAAAGCCAAATTAAAAAATTTTGGCGACTTGCAAATGTTATGCCTTAACTTTGAATTAAGCAACTAATTAAGCTATGAGTTATATACTGTTGTTGGCTTTCTTATTTCAGCGTTACCACTTTCAAAATAGCCTTTTAATTTCGTCTTATCAAATTCCATATTCGATTTTAATTCGAATTGAGCAATTCGTTACCTATCTGTTTCTTTATTAATTGGTTCATCAAAATTCACGCTCGATATGGTTTGATTTTTTTTGTCCGTCCATAAAGCTATGGTTCTTTTATACTTTCCAATCGTGTCGGTTTTCAATTTCGTAAAATTCAAATTGCTCTCGTTTTCTTCTGGAATACAAAAACGACACATAGTATTTCCTTTCCCTCAAATTTCGAGTGAGTAATTAAAAAATTCGCATTTACTTTCCAGGTCCTTTGTCAAAAATTCAAAATTATCAGACATTTTGTGTAAATCAGATTTGTAATTTTTTCAGTTATTACTCCCAGGATTTATTTCTCCTTTTCATTTTGGTATTTTTTTTAAGTCGATTTATTAGAACTTTTGCATCGTTTCAAAATCCATATTTTTTCGGCTATCTCAATGAAGATTCTTTGTCCATTGTGGACTTGCGTGAATTTACCAACCGTAATCAAAAATAAATTTCACTTTCCGTTTTTAATTTCTTCCGACAAAAGAGTCAATTCCTTCAACCTTTTTGTATTTGAAATCATTTGGCCGTATAAATACTGAATAAGTCAAAATTCAATTAAGTGACTTTTCCGTCATTTGAGGAACGTAATTCACTCCGTTATTACAGCATTAGTAGTAGAAATGATAATATGATGAGATGTTTTTTTTTAGCACGGATTTTTTTTAATTAATGAAGCACAACGTTGATGTGTATGACCTTTGCTTCTCACTCACGCAACAATCCCAAATTTTATAGACAAAACTTTGGAACATTCCTTTAATGTTCAAAATAAAGCACAGCCAGCAATGGTCTATTACACGGTGTTGTTGAGCTCCCGTATTTATCTTTTCCCACCTTCGTTGTCACGTTCAAGATTTGATTCGATGTTTTGTTTTAAAAAGTTCTAATATAATTATTGTTGTTTAGTTTCTTGTATTTCATTTTTGATTCGGACAATCATTTTTCGTTGATTAAATTCGTCGAGAATCATTGCTTTTAATCATTAGCCTTAAAAATCAAAAAAAAATTCGATTCATTTCCGCTTTTTTTCGTCAGATATTGATACCTAACCGTTGTTTGTTTTCTGATTCGATTTAATCCGTATTAGTTTTTACGTGTTCTATTCCGTTTCTATTTTTCAAAAATCCCGATTGATCCAAATATTTCGTTTTGTTTGGTTTATGGTCAGCAAAAAATTCCGTGTCTTATTTTTAAAATTTTTGGAAACGTTGTATAAATTACTTGTTTTTAATCTTGTCCACCAAGCTATTTTTTATATTTTCATTTTCAGTACGATTTTTTCTTATATGGGCTCACAACACTTTGTATAACTACAATAAATGCGTACTCCTTATTGTAGTTATATCGTTATCCATTGCAATGTATTATTTTTTAATAAAGAATCCAAGGGGCTTATTATAGTTCTAGTTGTTATTTCATTGTTTTGGTAAAATTTCGGTATTTTTGTCGAACCATGCCCTAACATATTCTGTGTAATGCCGAATGTTTTATATTTGTTTTTCTATTGCAATGTGTAGCAAATGAGTGACCCAATGTATGTACTGTTGCCCCAAGGTTAGAGTTTGTGTCTTTTACGGGCTTTTCTTAAATATAGATCGAGTATACTACTTGTACTGTATTTGCACCTGTTGACCATCAAATAGCCAGTACGATGGTTATATGCTTTATAATATGTTCTTAATAGTATACTAGCTGTTCAGGTAGAATAGTTTTTCTTATCTTTTTTACCTTTACTATTCCTTTATAAATAGAATACCATAGCCGGAATGAACATCTGCAATTCTTAAATTTAAAAGTTCTGATATGCGCAGCCCACTGCCAAAATAGTATGTAGAATAGCTTTGTGTTTAAATATTTTCGGGAGATTGAAAATATTTAGCACCTCTTTTTTTACTTAAACATGAGGAAATCGAAACCGATTTTTTGGTCTTGAATATCATAAGTATTCTCTGGCCATTTTAAAGAGCGTGTTCAAATAAGCTGTAATGCCATTAATTAATTTGATTTTTGATAGCTTTTCACTAATTCTTACCTTTTAATAAGTTCATTATACAAAAAAACCTTCAAATCTTCTTTTGTAACCTCTTTAAGATTTACGGTTCATAAAATTTTCCTAAAAAGAACAACTAAAACCGATTTTTTTTTATAAACCTGAATTGCTTGGAATCAACTGTATTGCTTTTAACTAGGCCTTTTCCCAAAGTTCAAAAAGTGATGATTCTAGTTGCGGTGGATTAGCTCAACAACTAGGACAGCAAGTAAAACGAATCTCTTTTTCAATTTTAATATTCCCGTTGCATAATTTATTAAAGATTTCAAAATTTTCATCTTGATTGATAACTGACCATAGTTTTTGGTGTGGATGCCAAAAACTTTGATATTATTTTTTTTCATGCCTCTCTAAACTACAATTAGGTCATAGGGTATAAAAACCTTAATACGCTTTCGCTTCTTTTAATGGTTCATATATAATAGTTGACATTATTATTAATGTTATGATTTTATTTATCGTAAATAAAAATACTTAAAAAAACATAGAACTTATTGAGTTGATTTGAAGTTTAATAGTATCTTAACCGTTAAAAATCGACTAGTTGTTAAAAACTAATTACCAATAAGTTAAATTTAAATTAAATATGGTATATTTTATTAATATGAAGTGTAAAAATTTGCAGTAAGATTCTTCTTGGAGAAATGACAAAAAGTTCTGTTCTATAAATGTAAAAATTACATCATGTAAAATCTTAAGGAAGGTTACGATAAGCATGTAAAGATTGGATACTATTTCTACATAGAAACAGAAGTATTCTTTTGGAAGTTTTAGGTAAAAGAAAAGGACAGATAACAGTAGATAGAGTAGTGCTTGAAAAAAAGAAATTTACTTTCAAGTACCATACACACTTACAATATAAATAGTAAAGGGGAAAAACGTATTATTATGTTATGACCTTGCTTGGATGGAATTTTCAGAATGACGGAATTTAATCATTAGAAAAACAATATGTTATGATCTAATTCAACCATAATTAACTATATTTATAAAAAAGAAAAAAAGCAAAATATTAATTTGTTTTTAAAAAGTTGATTTGACTTTAGTGTGCAATTAGCGTGAATCATACAAAATTAAAAGTGTTTAAAATTTACTGTTACAATTGATTGTGATGTTTTATCGGAATCTTCATTCCCGACTTTATAAGAAAGTGAACCGTTCAAAAAACAGGTCACCTTTTTGCTTCAGGGAACTTTGAACAAAGTTTTTGGAAAGATTCTTGCGAGCAAAACGTTGATAGGGGAATTGCCTTCACTTCTATAATTGCATGGAGGGTTTATTAGGATTATCTAAATCCGTCAATCCGAAAGTTTTTAGCATCCAATCCTTTAACAAACCTGTTCATCGTTATGATGACAGGTTTTTTTCGTTTTTGAATATCAAATGAAATGATGGCAACAAGACTACAAATTCAGTGTTATGAGATGAGTTAAACAATTGGTAATCCAAATTTTTAAAAATTAAAGGGTTTCATGCTTACTTTAAGCCTAAGTCGATGCATATGAAATAGTGAGCCATCAGACAAAATGTCACATTATTACAGGTGTTTAGGTTTTATTCACTCTCTGGATGCAAGTTCTAATATTAAACGCTTTGGAATCAATTATAGGTTTTTTTAGACTATTTACGGGTGATCTTGGCAGATTGTTTACTTTTGGGTATTGCTTACTAAAAAAGCAAACGCTACAGGAACTTTACTGCAATTATTAGGTAGTGTCTATAGGTACATAAGTGCTTCACTGAAATCAAACATTTTTAATGTATTCATTTTTTGGAGTTGCCTAAACCGTGTTTTAGTTTTGGTTATCTTTTGCATAAATTATCCTTGAAAAAGAAATAAAGAAAACATATAGTATGAAATCAAGGAGAGATTTTGTTAAAAAAAAGGCTTCGCTATTGCTTGGAGTGGTTGACCATGTTACCGAATGTGTTCATTTGCGCGTTAGGTTGCAAAATAATCAGAATTAAAAATTAGGATTATAGGAGTTGGGTTAAGAGGTGTTAATCATTTAAATAAGCCTTATTACGCACAGATACCGAGAATTACGGCTATTGTATGTTGATCCTTGAAAGAATGAAATTCTTTCCTTGAAAATGATAGCTGATGCAGATTTAAAAAAGCCTAAAGTTTTTTGGAAATATTGATGTGACTATAGAACTTATTAGACTAAAGAATGTTGATGCTATTGTAATTTCTACCCATTGGGCTTTGGCATTTACTAGAATGGCTGTAGTTCTAGAAAGCAGGTTAAATATACTGGTTTTAGAAGTTTTCTGCCCAGGCAAATACCTTGGAAAAAGAATGTTGGATTTGGTAAATAACTCATGGAAGAAACGGGCTCGCACCTAAGATTCTTGAAAATTGTAAACTACCGCAGAGATGGCTGGGCTGTGCTCAACATGGTGAAGCAAATGTATTTGGTGAATTGTTCATTTAGGTGTGGTATCAGCACGATTTGCGTGGAGTGAAAGTTTAATGACGGGAAAACTGGCCTACTGGTAAAGGAGGTCGAATTTGGGGATAAAGAAATATCTGAATCAAAATGGCCGAACCCAGCATTCCCTTTTAAGAAAATGCTGATTGTATTCCTACCATGCGTGGCCTATTGCTGCCTATGTGTGGATATAATAGAGGCAATCGTTTTTCTTCCTTAACATCACCACGCCAACCAAGGTATAGGTTTGCATAATTACATTTTGAAAAATGGGCGGTAGTGATCACCCAATGCAAAATTAAAATTTAAGCAAGCCGATGTGATTACAACCACGGTTGAAACCACCAATGCGAAACCATATTATTCACCCACCGATGAAAATTTTACCAAGACCTATTCATTTAGGGTTTAGAGTTCAAGAGCAAAAGGTTTATGGGAAAACGATGGTTAATAGTAATATATACAGGGTAATCTAAACCACACCAATGGGATTCTCGGACTTCGGGAAGGTTAAAAGAATATGACCACCCCTTATGGAAAAAAGTATGTGAGTTTGGCGACAGGGCCGCTGGTCATGGTCGCATGACTACTTTGTTTTTTAAAATTCTTTTATTGGTTGCCTAAAGAAAACTTGGGCCACCACCGATGGATGCTTATTGATGCAAACCGCATGGAGCGCCATTACCCCATTGTCAGAAAGTAGGCTATTGAAAACAATGGAGAACCCCAAGATTGTTCCCAGATTTTACTAGAGGGACTTTGGTAAAACGAAAGCCAATATAATTGGAAAAAGATATCTTTTTAATTGATATAACACGAAGAAAATTCAATTCTTATTCACCCCAAAACAGCGCAAGAGATAGAAATATTAGGCATTAAAAATGGATGGATACCGTAGGACGCTAGAACATACGCGAGTTAGACAGAGCTCCCCATCTGTGTCACTGGTATTTTTTTTGACGACTAAAGTATAAGATTCAAGAATTGAACCACAAATAAACGGATTTCCATACGTATTAGGATGCATTGAGGAGCTATGGACATAAGAGAAAAACAAGTACGAAGCGCTTCTAAAATATTAAAAAAAAATCAGCTCCCAGCAAAAGAAATACCAAAGATGTTAGTGCATCGTTAAAAAAAAGTAGTAAATATACACTTATTTTTGAGTTATTGCATACCAGAAAATGTATGCTAAGTCAGAGAATTAAATTTTAGGCCTTTTTGAGCGTATAAGGACTACAAGTTCTTTAAAAAATTAACACCATGAAAAAACAAGAACTTATAGATTGCCATAACCGTAATTAAGCCCTATATTCACAATAACGCCCGTTTTAAGTTCAACCCTTATCAATGAAATGGCTGGAGCCTCTTTAGTTATTTAAATGTGGAATTTTCAAAAAATGAGCCTTTAAAATGCGAGGTTGGCTAGCAAAACGCCATACACAACTTTCAGAAGATAAAAAGAAATAAAGGTGGTAAGTTCACTCATTCTTCTGCAACTTTTGCTCAAGCGCTGTCATTAGCAGCTGAAAAGTGTAGGTGTGAAGGCTTATATTGTAATGCCTTCCAGTTGCCCCCACAGGTAAAATAGATGCGGTTTAAAGGTTATGTGTGGTGAGTGCTTATTGTGAACCTTAATTTACAGGCCAGAGAAGCAGCAGCCATTAAAATTGAGAAAGACCAAGAGCTACTTTTTTTCACCCATTCTAATGATATGGACGTGATTTGTAGGTCAAGGAACAGCAGCAAAAGGAGCTATTAGAAACGAATTGCCTGACCTAGATTTTATTTTGTACGGTAGGTGGCGGTGGGCTCGTTAGCGGGAAACAATTTGGCAGGCTAAATCTTTTGAAACAATTGTAAAGTATTGGGGGAAACCTTTGAAGTTGACGAATGCCTACCGATCTTTATTGAGTGGCGAATTGGAATCGAATAGTACTACAAATACATAGCCGACGGACTCAAACGCAACTAGGAGATCCAAAACTTTCCTATTATTCAAGGAAGCAATAGAAAGAATAGTACGCGTTACTGAACAAGAGATCATCGAATGCGATGCAATTAATTTTGGAGCCGCTTAAAAAAATAGTTGTGAGCCTCATTGTGCTGTTCCTGTTGGCCAGCGCTTTAAAGGAAAAAAAGTTGTTAAGGAAAAAAAATTCGGGCATCATCATTTCTGGTGGGAATGTGATTTGAGCTAATTACCCTTTGGTAGGCATTAAATTTTAGTGCTATTTTTTTTAATCACTTAGATACTAAAAATTAATTTTTTTACGTTATTAGTCGTAGTTTTTTAACATTTTTTGATGCCTGTAAAACTTTGGGAACTAAAGTTTTATAGGGCCTTTGCAGGTTTTTTTAATAGTGAAAATTTAACAAAAAAGTATTGGCGAAATAAGATACTTTGAAAACGATTAAACCCAAGGAGTTACATGAAAAAGAATTCAATATTTTGTCATTTTATTTTTTTATAGTTTTCTACTATGCTTTCTAGCACAAGAAGCATTACCTTCATTCAGATTCCAGATTCAGAAATTTAAACAACTTCTAGGTTACCTAAATAGCCACCACTTCATTCTAATTTAGAAAAGAGATTAAAATCAAATCCAGAATGGAGAAAATTTTTAATAAGTGAAAAAGAAAATGGCTTTGGTATCGTTGACGCTCAGGCAATCCAAACAATACAAATTGCTCGAATAACGGAAAACCACGATGATGTATGCCGCTAGTTTACAAAATAGCTATTCTATGCGGCAATGATGCGATGATAAAAAGGAGAGCTTAAAGAGACAACAGCGGTTAAAGATGATATGCGTTTAATATTAGCAAATCAAATAACGAAGCTTTCTACCCGAATGAGTTGATCGTGTAGGCTACAAGAAATTAGAAGATGTATGACAGATCCTAAATATGCTTTTTATGACGAGCATAAAGGGGTGGTCTTTTTGGGTTGGTAAACGCTATGTAGTGCGGTATACGAACAGAAGCCCCTTAAAAAACTTAACCATGCCGCAAAAACAGTGACTCAGGTGTGTACGGTATTTACTATTTATTGGCCAATTGGTAAAATTGGTAAACGAAAAACGATCAAGTCAAATGGCTGGTATTATGGAAAATCCTGAATTACACCAATAAAAAATTTGTCAATACCTTAGATTCAAATTGACCTAAAAGCCCGTTGTTCAGGAGTCAGGCTCCTGGCGCACATTTCATTCCGATTCGAATATTGGTTTGGGGGATATCCAGAATCGCCGTTATATTCTTAGTTGCGCTGATTGATGATGCAAGGAGAACAAAATTATAAGAGATTTTAGTGAAACCCTATGAGAAAGTTTTAAAAGCGAATATCTTTGGCGACGTAATTTAAGTACGCCATTTTTAAAACTTTATGCTCCTACGATTATTTAAAAAAGAACATTGATATTAGAGAAGGAGAATTTAGAATTTCCTTTTACATGTGCAGCTATATTTTTTTAATTTGCTTTCAACTCCTCATTATCAAGCCTACGTAAACCGCCCTTTTTTTATTCTGAGCTTGGTGTAGAGAATTACACTAGGCCTTTTTATTGTGCATTGCCATTGCTATTTTAGTTCTATTCGTACTCCAGAGCGTTAACAAAAGTTTTTCATTAAAAAAAATAATAAGGTTTACCTTGAATCGTTTCCATTTACTATCGTAATTCTGGGCTTTGCTGCTACCAGTTTCCGACTTACCTGCAACACAATGGGACTTTGCTTTTCTTTTTCTACGTTCTTCGCAGAGGTGGCGATACACGCCGCTACTTTCAGCGTCACAATTTTGCGGTAATGCCTACTAGTTTATATTAAACCCCCGCGAGGCAAGCGTTTATTTGGCTTTATCGGTTCGGTTGCTAATCCTAGTGGTTATTTTAGGAGATTATTTAACCTCAATTTTAGGCCCCATCATAGCAATTGAAAATGTAATTTTTTTATCGCTGCGCCTTATTTTAGCGGATTATTATCGCTCAATTCTACTTCAAGAAAATTTGGTAAAAAACAGGATTGTAAAATTAAAATAGGCTTTAACAAAAACAG
>Ga0163217_1012326_pt1 | contig 14433 bp, 10 predicted proteins | sample SynspAceP_FD_185933 | JGI IMG/M metagenome (GOLD analysis project Ga0163217, IMG submission 185933) | Saline lake microbial communities from Ace Lake in Antarctica - Synechococcus sp. Ace-P (PacBio error correction) | ecosystem: Environmental > Aquatic > Non-marine Saline and Alkaline > Saline ... | reverse complement strand
ATGACTACAACAATAAACAAAATGGACTAAGCGGTCTTGCCAGTTCACCCACAATACTTGAAAAACTTATGGCCGACAATGATTAATCAAATAATCATAAAACACTAAAACGGCGGCAAACAAAAATAGTCAGCCGATGAACGCTGCCCTTTAGTGGAAATGACATTTCACCTTGCTCTTGCAGACGTTTTTTTTACTGCGTCCTGACTCCTCAGCCCTTCTTGAGAGGATATCCAAGCAGCTCTATACCTCTTTCAGCCCTTCAAGGCTTATACCACGTCAAGTGCGATCATAATATTAAGCTGCCAAAAAAAATAGATCCTGAAGCGCGGCAGTTATCGCTGCCACGCAACAAAGCGTCTTGATACCACTACGTTCCACGAAACTCCAGCAATTGCCGAGAAAATACACAAGCAGAAAAAACATCAAGGCCATGGCAATGATAACGCCACTGCTGCAATGGATTATAATGAGAACGGACAAGCCCAAGCCTGTGACGCCCAAGAGGAACTAAGAATATCATGAAATAAACAGAGGAGCCAGAACCATTCAACCAATTGCTACCGCAATAGGTGTCCATACTTGCGCTTTGCCGTGAGCACCGTCTTGTAGATCGCGGATTCATGCCCCTTCCAGCTTACTGAAGTGCACGTTGTTTAGTTCGCAGATTCAACTACATAAGCCACGCTTACTCCACATCATGCCTAATGCAATTGCTCTGCCCCTAAACAGACATTTATTACAATAGATAAAATCAGGCCGGATTGTTGAGCAAAAACCAAAAATCAAGCCAAGCATCGTTAGCGCCCCGTCTCAAAACCATTTACAACAAAAAATACGTCTAACATATTTTTACTGCCAGCGAGAGCTGAGTAAAAACAGCATTGCTTAACAACTCATAAATTTACTACTCAGCCTTAAAGTCATTCGGTTCATTTTCGCCTCAACTTACATTCGATGCTACTAGTAATGAGGCGCCCAAACTAGTCCCGTGGACTCAATAGCAGAGGAATTCTATGGCAGTACCTTCAACTCTTCAACTTGTAAGGGTTCCGGTATTTTTATCGACTTTCAATAACAGTCAAAACGGCCTACCAAAGTAATCATCGCCGAGAACTGGGCTATAGCCTTAGCAAATTCAAAAGCATTTGGCTTGATGCGGTTTTGGAAACATTCAAGCACTATTCTTTTAATTAAGAACCATTAATATCCCTTGATGGCTGTGTGTGAAATCATCATAAGTTTACAAAGACTTTATTTCAGTACATTGGCTGAACCCTATTTACATACAATAAAACAAAGTTCGTTTGATACATATCAGGCTTATCGGTAATTTAACAGGACTTAAAAGTGCTAAAAAGACCATCTATTCAGGTTCTGCTTGCATGGACACCCATGTTTGAGGATTAATCGCTGAAACACAGGTAAGCTTTCTATATTTATGGGATCCTTCAGGGTCAAAATTATTTCACTGCTAATGACGCAAAAGTTTGCTTTTTTCTCGGTTTAAGCATTACTGGGAACAGGCATATTATTCTTAACTTGGACAGGCATCATTATTTCAATAAGCTCCGCAGCTAAATTACATCCGTGAAAGCTTGCTCAACTGGGCGAGCTTATGCTTGCTAAAACAATCCAGTTCACCCTGCTATAAATTCACCTTCAACATTACGATAAAAAAGAGGCAATTACTGGAGGACCAATCTTTTGGTGGCTGAAGATAAGAATATCTTTGGTCGAAATTGCATTTTTTTAAATGGGCGGTAAACGCAAGGCACACCATAGAGCGCGGAGCGCATCAGTTATGCACAGCATAAAAAAAGGGCTTTTAAACAGGCATATTATGTTTGTATTTTAAATCAACCACGGAGCTTCCACGTTCTCGCAATTAACTTAGTTACTTTTTTTCAGGCAATAAAAAAAACCCGCAACCAAGTGGCGGAGTTTTTTATAATGTGGCTGAGAGAGCGAGGGATTCCCCTCCCAAGACCTCTGTTAGCCCACAGAAACCCGTGATGTTGAGTTCGTATTTACCTTTAATGGACAGAGTTGTGGCAGAGTCAAAGCTTTTAAAAGCACCCAATTATCTACTCGGATAGTTTGGCCCAAATAGTATGAAGTATGCATTCCAAATCCAATTCTTTTATCAGTCATTATTCATTACTGACCAATGAAAAAACCGGGCTCTCTCCTCGTTACTTAGAACAACTACAGTATGTTCAGGGGGCATTAAACCGCGACTCCAAGAGGTTTTAGTGTCACCTCTGCTTATTATGCTTTAGATGCTCATCAAAGCAGTAGAAACACACATTGAACAAACCGTTGAACAAGCAAGCTGGATAACGTTTTTTTTTTCTACAAGGGGGCCGGGGGGGGAATTTTATTTTTTCCCCCCCCCCTTCTAGCGTTTGCCTTTGACCCATAAACACATCATTCGATATTGCACATAAACGCCTTCAACAAAACCTTGTACTCCATGGTTGCCCATTTACTGTTGACCCTGGAGCACTTTTACGGGTTGGCCAATAAAAGATGTGATTGAAAAACACATCATCAAAAAGAAATACAGCGTAAAAAGCTTAATGCGCCGCATCGAAATCTCTGACATGCTTTGAGTATTGTTGACCAAAAAGTTCAATTCTGGCGGCCGCTCTCCACAATGGTACAAGGTTAAAAAAGACGTCAGCATTGCAACTTTTTGAAGGAATTTGAGTGAATATGACAAGCTCAAATACTCTCATTTATTATAGCAAATGGATGGAGTGCTCGCGTGACCACAGTGACGCGCGTAAACCAGATTTTCGGCCCATCTCGAAATTGCTTCAACCCACTAAGTCAATATGCCTTTACTTATTCACTGAACCATTAATGATGCCATCGTAACCAATGTCATTCAATATTGATTCTGCTGCACACCTTGCCAAAACTCTGGGCGAAGCATCCGGGAGTATCTGTTTCATGGCCGGTAGAATTTGCGGGCCATTATTTGTTGGCCTAAATGCAGCTCCCGTTAACTTGCATTTAACTTATTCTACGCTTGCTATTTACTACGCTGGCTGCAAGCGGTGGACCTACCAAATGCCACGGCCATACCCAACAAATGGTCGTTCTTATTCATTTTGTCCTTACGTAATTTAAATAAACAGTTGTCAAACTTGCCACCGCCAGGAAAAGCTGGCACGTTGTGGCGACTCTTCCATAAATAACCTGGTGTTAATACTGCTTGACCGCTTTTTAAATCAAAAATACGGACGAGCAAGCTATCATTCATTTGCCGTGATGGACTTCAATCAGCCAGCACAAGACCAGCGAAAGCAAGGGCTGTCGCATTAGTCATCCTTTTACAGGGTGATTCTTGACAGCCCAATCGCGAACTGGCGATGGATTCATTCTTTGCGGAAGTTCGGATGTTAAAAACAAACCTTCCACTACTTGCCTTAATCGAAAGCTTTTTTTCCATTGGCCATGTGGATTGGATCAACCATGCAGGGTGTAAGTTTTACGGGCAACAAGCCTTGTTAGCCTTGGCACAATCCGATTATTTTCAAAAATTACAGTAGCGCAAAATCTTTTTGCGTGCGCATATGTAAGCACCAACCGTCTAATCCATACTTCCGGGCTTGCCCGAGTGCCTTACGCACAGACATATCGTCATAGGCTAACAACAATCTTGATAGCGCCGGCCTTCAGGGGACAAAAAAAAGAGTGCAAATGCCTGCATATAGTTGGCAGATGAGTATTCAGTGCATCCCAAATATTGGCCGCGCAACCGGCGGGTCACCTTTGTAGAAGTAAGGTCATGGCGCCGTGCCGTGCAATGACCAGACACAGCCGCCGACAACACCGAGCCATACATTTGAAAGCGCGCGCAAATAATTATCCCGGCAGAATTGGCGGTCGTGGATCTTCTCCTGCGGGCTTTGTTTATTTCGTGGCAGCCAGCCAGTTGTTAATAGGGTTCCAAAGTAATCGTATGGATAGGGCGGTTGTCAGTTTAAATTGGGTTTCGAGGGCTTCACTTCACGCGATGATCGCGCGGTTGTTTACCCACCCACTGTGCCTTGATCAGCCAGGGCACTGTCAGCATGCCCAAATGCAGCAAAAAAGTGGAGCGATCAATCAACACTGTTCATTGGTTGGTTAAACGGCGGTGGGGCCATATTTATTTAAGTGATAAGTGAGCGCTTGATTAAATTGTGCAGCGGTTTAAGCTGAAATCTTCGGGATCCAATCTAAGTGAAATACCGCTAATACGATATCTGTTGGCACCATAACGCGCAATTAAATACTGGGTTAACGGGCAAAGGTTCATTGAATCCCAAAATAGGGCATGCCATGACGGGCCCACATCGCGTCGCACGGTTTCTAAAGCGGTACAAACCCCTGTGCGACAAATAATTCCATTTGCGATCAAGGACCTTTTGAAATAGGCGGGGTTTTGATGCGAGTAAAATCTGATACGCCTCTATGCTTCGGCAGACATGGCGAATGGTCCGAAGTGGCCGTTATTCATCGCGGCATTACTTTTTGGCGGTGAATTGAGGCCCCAATAACTCACGCCACCGAGGCATTCGGTTGCCTTTTTTCGCTGGCAACTCATTAAACCGAATTTTTTCCCATGCATTTCTGAGGTAATTGCCATTGTTAGTCGGCATGGGTACTGGGGTTTAAATCAGCATGCCCAATTGGAAAAGCGGCAATTTCATACTGACGGAGTTAAAGCCCTGTGCTTTACGGAAAAGCCCACGGCATCTTCCAAAAACCAACGCCGGGACACGGTTGGTAATTATTGAGTGTGGCGCATTGCGAAACGGGCAAGCGCCAGGTGGTGCCAGCAGCCAGGTGTCACCCAGCATAAAAACGGGGGTGCCATCGGCTATTCAAGGGCGTGGACCATTTTGCGAGGACAGCACATAAACCTGTCGGTTAGGAGTCTCTGCCTTTTCAGACGAAGACCAGCAACGGCAGTTGAGGCGCCTGAGATGACCATTTCAACCGTAGGTCTTCAGGAATGCGTCGACCCACTGTTGCCAATGTCCATTCGCCCGGGACTTAGTGGCCACACGCGCAAACACACAAAGCGCTGTCGCCATCCCAGAAACCATAGGACACGTTTATTCAAAGTCTGGTCCTTAAGCTCAAACCCCACATTGTCGACATCAGGTTATAGTTTGGTATGACTTTTTCTGGCACAGGCAGCACAATTTTCTTGCGTCTCCCAAGTACGGATTGCTGTGGGGTGTTTAGTTGATGGTGCCGCACAACTAATCAGCCCATTACAGCGCACAGCCTAGCAAGCTCACTGTGGGCGAGTCGTTTAACCAATTGCTTCATTGGTAGCCTTTTGATAAATAAGATTTGCGCATTTTAGCAGAGTCAACTTGCGCTTGCAGTTGGACGTAAATTGATGATGTGACACTGCGAGAATTGATTGTGCTATCCTTGCACAGCATTCAACTCGTTATGTAGCCTTGAGTACTAAATGCCAATTGGGGCGTTGACGCATCGCATGTTCAGAGTCGTAAAAACGACACTTCAAGGGCACCGAGTGGTTTGCAGCATGAGCCCGCGCGTGGTGCCATCGAATATTGCGTGCAATACGGGGCGCCGGAAGTAAGTACCAAGGTTTTACCATTAAGCATCTGCAAACTTCTGTATCAAAGATTCATTTGACCTTAATGGTGGATTGCCACCATCTTTCCCTGAGTAAAAATTGGCGAAGTCACAGTTTTTTGTGCCAGTTTTCTTCGCCTCCGAGAACTTCAAAACACCCGTAACTTTATCGAACTCAATACGCAAATCTTCACCCAGTGCACCTATGTTAGTCGCCACCTTTTTGTACTGATTGTGTGGTCAAGTTCCCAATACACCGGGACCTTGGCTTTTGCCCCGAAGGCCTTGCAGATCCACCGTAACCAAAGGATAATGCCCAGCATCACCGTTAACACTCGCGACATGTCGGATGTCCAATTGTTGAAATTAACGTCGGGAAATGCCGATGTTAATTTGTTGCATCGTGTTGTTACCTTCAATGGTGTTTGAGGTTCTCAAGGAAGGGATCGGAGGGATGCATAAACAAGCGGTGTCGCCTAAATCTGGTTTTGCTGCGTATTTCACTTAACCACTTCAGCGCCGATAATAATCCACATCTAAATAATATTCTCCTGGCCCAATTCGGTACGCTAAGTGCACATTACTTGATCACCAGCAACGGTCTAGGTTGCGCGTCGTCTACTGTATTTTGCCAATCAAACATTCTGGCCTAGGTCATATTCACGTAAATTGCTCGTGATTAATCCGTTGTGCGCATGTGTGTTGATCATAAAGTTTGACCCTGCGCGGAGATTGGCTGGCGGCGGCACGCGAGCTTCTACACGCAATCATAGTCTGGACTTTTCAGCTTTTTCCATACCAATACTGGGCAATATCCCGTTGATAAATGGTCAATAAATTATTGTGTTGATCTTTAGTTGCATCGACTTGCATACGCCCCAAACCATCCTGGGTAACAATGTCAACTTGCGCGTTTTCCTCACCAGTAAGGTTTGCCAGTCCGCGACGGATTTAGTAGTAAAGTCGTCAACAAAATCGGCGTGCGAAAGAGGGGTGAAAATTAACAAGTCCCGACTAAACTCAGTGTGGTTTATATTTCTCACTTTTAATAACTTTCTTGATTGGTGAGATTAGGTGGCTTAACCTACTTTGATTGAATTCTAATGCAGGCGTTTGGGGTAAATCATTCTTAACACTCCCTTATGGATAATTTTCAGGCATGACCGTTGGAGAACCTTTGTTCAAGCAATGCGTTTAAGCCTGTGCAGGGCATGATTTAACCCTGACTAAAAAAAAAAGGTCGTCCGCTAGGAGCGCCCCTTTGCATGATCGAGCATTCTTCAGATCATATGATTTTATTTAACGCTCAGCCCTTAGGCTCCATCATTCCGTGCATCTTCGCACTTGCTCGAAACACCAAACCAGGCCTGTAACTGGTGGTTGACTTTGGGGTACATGCAAAGCCATGGCCGCCTTGCTCGTAAGGAACTTCCACCGGCTTTTTCGCCTGTTGCCAGCTCTTAATCAAGCAAAGGGTCACTATTTGGCGAAAATAAGGGATCGTCCGCGGGCAAGCGCAACAAATAAAAGGCGGTGCGTTCGGCAGCACAGGCACTTTCAGCCAATGGGCCGTAGATGTTAGCGATAAATTGCAGGGTTTTGGCCGTCTTTCACTTTCTTGTGCCGTTTGCCATGGTCAGCATGGCACCGGCAAGAGAAAAACCTTCATGCCAATGCGGTCAGATCGCCTTCCATCGGCAGGCACGTTTGCGAATAAGGCAAAAGCGGCACTTGAATCCTTCAAGTTGTGGCGCCAGACGAGGCATTCATTCTGCCGGATCAGGGGACGTGGTGGGCGCGGGTCCTGCATGCGGGAAACATTTTGTTGCATTGACCGTGAAAATCAGCATATCGGCCGGTGTTTGGTTTAAGCGTACTTCAGCACAACATAGCCGCTATACCTTCGCTTTAGTCACGCTTTTTTGCCACGTGCGAGCCTCAGTTGTCCATCGTAAAGTACGAAAACCGCCACCAGGCGCCAAAATCACTGCTGCACCGCTGCGCCTTACCGGGCTTCTGGTAAAAAAAGGACGTTAGGTTGCGACAGTAACATTACGCGCAATCTGGACTTGCGCATTGTATGCCGCTCATTGCCAGGATTCTTGTAACCTTAGACGTCGGCAGAAGGCCCGTGGCACGTTTCTATGGCATTGCTCTGCTGGGGCTTCGCTATGGGCGTCACTTCAATAATTGGACTGCGGCTATCGTCTGAGCTGTAAATAAACATGCGGGCCGAAACAAACCCTGCGCCACTTAGATCAAAGGCCTTGATAAGCAAAGCATATGTGTCTAAATTTTTCATTTCCTTTTTATTTCCATTTTAACCAAATTTTAAACATCTGAAATAACAATACAACCAGTATCAAAGGACTAAGACAGGGCTGCAACATAAAACAATATGCAGACGCCTGAAAACAGAAAAGACAGCTAAAACATTTAAAACCAAAAGCGCCGCAAAGGGTGAATACCCCCTGCTGTTATTGAGCATACAGGTAGAATCCCTGATGCCGACTGTGGCAACAACGTGAATAAAGATTTACCAAAGTATGTCGCCAGGTCAGAATTTTGAAGCGTACTCAATGGACTGGGTAAATCTGTATTGGAATATGGTGTGTTTGCAGCCATGTTTATGAGGACGTTTGGTGAAGGGTTGTCATCATTGAACACCTAGTTGCATTTCAGTTTGAAAACGCCAGCAGAGGCTTTTTTGTCCCAGCTGCGGTGCGCGGCTAATGACAGAAAGCGCCGCCTTTGCGCTGTGGTTGATGATGTGCTGCCCCATTGTGCATTAGGCAAGTGGGTATTTAACTTTTCTTTATCAACTTAGATTTTTATTTGGCCAGCATCCCGAGCATAGAGGAATAAGATTACTGGGTTAAATTAGTCTACGCAAACTTGCACCAATATCACATAAAAAAAAGGCAGGCATACAACATAACGGACGGACACAAAACGGGGTGACGGGTCACACTAGATTCAACGATTTGGTCATCGCGTTAGATTTTAAATATTCCCATTTTTCATATGCTTTCTACCTCGATGGATGTATATGCTGAGATACCTATTGGCAAAAAGTCGTTTTCACCCGTTAAAAAGCCACGAGAAAAGTTTGAAGTGATGATAGTTCTTACTTCTCCATCCTTAGCCAGCGTGGTGGCTAGGTTTTCTTGAGCGCGGGGCTTATAGTGTGAGGGATGCAAACAGACAATGACTACTGGGGCATATTGGAGGGGCTGAGAGTGGCGAAACGTCGCATGTTGGAATTCTAACGGATCGGTATCTCATTATCTTATCGAGACGCTACAGGAAAACAACTAGGACGAAGGTCTTGCTTGAAACCATAGCACCTATGGCAGAGCAAAGGCTTGCGTCAGGTTGTTGCCGCAAATGTGGCAGGATCGGTCTCATGCAGGTGTTTCATGAGGCAATGCACAGGATGGTAGTAAACTGGAAAGCCGCTCTCGCCGTTATATTACCCGCTCTGGAGTATCAGAAAATGGTTGGGCAATAAAGACTTACGGCAAGGTGCGCAACCAACTAAAAACACCTTACCGTGACGGCACACCGGTGACCGGCGCAGTCACTTAATCTTGAGTCCGCTGGATCTTTATTGCCATTTTAGCCGGCACTGGTGCCCGAAACCCAGAGTTAATCTTGAGACGCGCTTTTCAAAGGTGTATTGCCCAAACATTGGCACCGCTTGACTATAACGGCGCTTACGAATAAGGCATAATAACCGCTCATGTGCCGAAAGGCAGAAAGAACGAGAAAGGGAGACAAAAACACCAATCGATGACGATTGAGGGACAGCCAACTTAAAAACGAGTTTTTGGTGGAAAAATCGACAATTAGAACCTAGTAGAGCAAAATGCAATGGATGCGGTGAAGATATATAGGCAGTGAATAGACGAGAGAGTCAGAACCGCTATGAAAGAAAATATGCAGATAATAATATAATCCACATCAATGTGTCAATTTGCCGAACTTCTCCTCGGTCAGATTTAACGTTTTAGATCTTATCAATTTATGCAGTAGAAGCGCCGATTCACCGTGTTGCAAAGAGAGAAAACTCAATGAAATGCATTCTAGGGAAGTAGATGCAGGAAAGTTCACATATGACAGCAAATCGAAGGCTTTTATAGCGTCATTATAATGTAACAACTTAGAAGTATACGCTTCACTGTTACACTTTAAAATTAAAATATATATGAAAGGTTAATATATCTTTTGATCAGGATATACGATTAAATATTATATAATGAGTAGATATTTTTTATAGATACGTTGGGATATTATGACGGTCTTCTAGAACGGAGTTCGCAAGTTAATAGATATAAAAAGCCCGTGGTAAAGACAGAGGCTGTTCTATACTGTAATATGGCGGAGAGCGAGGGATTGAGAAAAACCAAAACCCGAGATAGGTTTGGACCCTACGGTTGATTTTCAATCAGGTTGATACCGAACTCTTGACCAGCTCTCACTATAAAAATGTTGTAAGTTAACGTTTACTATAGCATAAATTTGCGCTGTAAACATGATGGAGCGCATATTAATGACATTTTTGCCTTGTAACAAATTTTAATTATAATGAAAGAGGTCTGGCTGTGTCTCATAGGTTTGGTCAAGCTGGGATGTTTTTTGCAGCGCGTTGCTGTTGTCCAAAATCGATACAGTTTTATCGCACCGATATATCACTTGAAAAAATGAACAATAACCCATACAAATTACACTTTTAATGGTACAGTATTGTTTATTTTATTAATTGGAGTTCCAAATGGATTCAAAGTTACTCAGTATACTCAGCTGGGTAGTGGTAAACCTCGGTATGGCAAACCAATAAAGTGTTGCGCGAGAATACCTATATGTTGTTTATAGCGTGTACATTACTTTCGCGGCAATCTGTATCAGGCATTACAAGCAGCGAATGAATATCTCTCCAGTATGGCGCTGGGCATGAACCGTGCCCGTTTGGTGATGATCTTCTTTTTAAATAAAGCGTCCACAAAGCTCATGGGCATCTTGTTTGTGTTTGCGTTCACTGGATTTACTGGTGGCTCTTAGGTTATACTTTAAACTATTACGAGGTATGCAGGCGGTTTCTGAATTATCATGCAGGCTTTGGTGCTACTGCATGTATTTTTTGGCTATCAGGTACGTATCTAACGACTAAGAAAATTTCTCCTATTATGGCGGATTTTTTATTGTTGGGTTTAATCGTGGCGGTTGTTGCGTCTTCTGGCTAAATTATCTTTTTGCAGAGTCCAAGCCTTTAAGCTAAGCGGTCAGCTCTTGCTATTCGTTAATTGATTAGTCTGGCTTCATTGTGGATACAGCGCATAATTAACGGCGGCCGAAACTAACTACATCAGAGCAAAAACCCGGTCTCTATGGATTTAAATATTACAACCTAGTTTACTTCTATTTGCATTCTATTGGCGCCTCGAGGTAGGCGACGATTAATAAGCTAGGAAATTATTTCTAAAACCTCAGCTTGCTGGGTGTTTTTTTAAGTGGAAGAGACTTTTTTATATGGCAACTATTAGTTGTATTAGTGATGTCAGCGCCGGTGCGCCTCTCCAAAATGCACAACGGCCTTACGTTTTGCACAGGACAGAGCTTAATTCAGAGCACAAACTTTGCTGGGATCTTTTTTTATTTAGCGGTGTGCATAAGCTAATAGTTTGCAATTTAAACGCATCTGATAAGCAGCCCTTTATCTTAATTGGTGTCAAACTTGCTGAACTAATCATTGCCCATATTGGTTTGGTGTCACGCTGCAACAAAGCGCGGCATCTTATTTCTGAAGTGGACGCAAGGGATAAACGACTTAAGGTTCAATTTACCCTAAAAACCCCTTTTCAATCTGTTGGGCTAGGGCGAGTTGGTCAGGGAACTTATCCATACTGCGACAGGCTGGTGCAGTTTTGAACACAATAACCAACCTTGTCATCAAGAACTTACACGCATCTAGCTGTCATTAAAATCGTCAGGGCGCCCTACGAGGCAGTAATGGCCAGGAAAGTCTATGATTTGTGATGGCCATGTCGAATTTTGCCAACAAGTGAAGTTGTCTTTTTTATTGACGACGGGCGTCTTCAATTACTCAATAATCAGGCGGCACAGTGTTATTTGAAACTAAAACAAGTTCACCAAAGCTTTGCCGCTTCTGGAATTTCGTCATGCACATCGAGAATATTACGTCTGTGCTAGCAGCCTGAAGGAACGAGGCTAAGGTCGAACGATTTAGTTATAGATGCGATGTCGTCACCAGACGATGAATTGTCACAATTGTTTGCAAGCCATAAACAATGATAAATTCTTTAATGAACTTTTACACCAAGTCTTTACTTAGCCCAGCAACGCTGACCATCATCGATGCAGACACGGTCAATCAGGCGCTGCAATCGGGACGGATATGTTTACTTCAAGATGGCATATACAGCCTTAACACCCCCATATTGGCGGATCCAGCCTTGAACATATATGGGTGATATCAGTTTTGTATGTTTTACAAAAGACTTAGGGCCGGTGGTTTAGCCCTCGAAATCAAGCCATACAAGTAGTCGATGATTTTAAACAATGGCTGGCATTGTGTGCAGTATGACAAGTGCGAAGTTTGGGTCTATATCGAGATTTGAAGGTTAAAGGCATAAAATGAGTTATCATAGAATTTGCTGAGCACAAGATTGAAACTGATAAAGCAGAGTATTTATTACAGTAACATTGGCACCGCTTTGGCTTATACCTTGGCTAAACAAGGAAAAAACATTAGAGTCAGCGACGCGCTTGGGAAGTCGTTAATTTTTTAGGGATTTTACTTAGAATTTGAAACGGAGTCCTGCTTGCAGCCCTTCGTTAAAGGCCATGGCGCAAAATTGGGTCCAGAGAAAGCAATAGTCGCATAATCTTTTTTAAACTTTTTTCCTTTAGGGACCCGCCAACAAAGCCACTTAAAAATAGCCGGTATTACCCCAAACGAGCCAATGCTTAACAGGCAGATTAAAGCGCACCTGCGAAGTGGGACACCTGGCTTTTTTCAATGATTGAGCGCATTAAACATGTTTTGCTGCCATTAAAAAAGGTGTGAAATTGCAAAGTAGCCACCCTTGATATTGCGTTGTAGTCGCATAAAAAAGAAGTAAAAGTATCTTCTAGCCAAATAGGTCAACACCACCGCCATTATGGCTGCAAGGAACTTTAGGAACAACAACAGAGCCATCGGCTTGTTTGATGGGTTCCAATGGCCACCAGGTTCTCCCACGCTAAGCCAGAGCCATTTAAGGTATGTACCAATTCCGGTTTATTTTGTTGCGGGATTGCGGTAACGCCCTGCATACGCGAAGTGGGCTATGAAATCCAACCTATATTGAGGCATGAGATATTTCGCGGTAGGTATTTTTCGGCTGGCACCAGCACTTCCCAAACATCGATAGGTTTTTCACGCACGAAGGCCCATATCCCGGTACAAAGTTAATCATTTTACGATAACGGTAAATCTTATAAACTGAAGACCTTTTCTTGATGCATGGGACGTCAATTTCCTCTTAATGCATCGGAAAGACGTTGTGCTGGGTTTACAATTTGTACAAGTTCAACTTTATCAAACTGATGTTGACGAATTAAACCTCGCGTATCACGTCCGTAAGAGCCTGCTTCACTTCTAACAATTGTGGAAGTATGAGCAGTCTCTTCATCGGAAGTTGCTCTTGGACAGCGACAATTTTCATCCCGTACGATTTTGGTTAAGGCACTTCAAGAAGTAGGAATAACGCGAACAAGCCCTGCCCTTCATTTCAGTGCCGGTGTTGGGTATGGAAATAAAGCTGCGCCAAATTTTAGGCAGTTGGCCAGTTACCAAATAACTATTCGCATTGACCAAATAGGTACATACTTCTTGATAGGCCGTGTCGTTTATATGCAATCCGCATGAACTGTGCGAATAGCACAGGGTTAAGCGCGCTATTTGCCACGCATTACCACAACGTGAACCGGTTAGATTTGGTTGCCGTTTCGAATCTTAAGCCATTCCTATCTGGGGCTCCAACATCAATACATGATAATTTAGCGCCTTAAAATTCCAAAGGCTACGAGGTATACCCCAACGTAAATTCGAAGATTCTCGTTTTTCATCTTTAACCTATTGGTACCTTTCGTTGAGGCAAAATTCATTGGCATATGTCTATCGAAGGCCTTGAATTTCTTCTTAATAAAGCCAGTTAAATTCATACTTCGCACTATCCCAATCATGCACGAGTTGTCTCCTACTTTCAAGCAGTGCAATGGTCTCTGCATATTCTTGGTGGGGCTGTCTGCTGCTTACTCATATTGACTTGGAACGCACATTGCGCTCGATTCTGCATTTTGGGTGACGCCATTTTGTTAGCGTTTTTGCTTTTTCTTCTTTCTATATAGGCATTACGTTGCCACAATCGAGTTTTATAACCACGTTTTTTAATGTTTGCAGCCGTTTGTTCTATATTTCACTGCGGAGTATGTTATGCAGATCTAAACTATGGTATGGATTAATTTAGCCTTTAACGCAAAAAAAGTAAACAAAAAATGGTGCCTAACCCAAGCTTGCAATAAACACCCAGCATATTCAGCAATTACATTAAGTATTCACTTTTTAGCCACAGGCCTTGTTGAAGCAGATACAACGGTATCAACGAAAATGTTAGGAGAAGGTAGTAAAAGGCGCCTTAAAGAAGCAATACCTATGGTCGCCGCCACAAAGGTGCTTTGCCTTGCCTGTTCAATAACGAATATAAAAAGCCTAAGCTAACGACCCCACATACATTGACCAATAGATGTACTAGAGGA
>Ga0163217_1020791_pt1 | contig 14434 bp, 15 predicted proteins | sample SynspAceP_FD_185933 | JGI IMG/M metagenome (GOLD analysis project Ga0163217, IMG submission 185933) | Saline lake microbial communities from Ace Lake in Antarctica - Synechococcus sp. Ace-P (PacBio error correction) | ecosystem: Environmental > Aquatic > Non-marine Saline and Alkaline > Saline ... | reverse complement strand
CCGCGAGTCGCAGATCATCGATATCTGATCCACAAACCGGGCGAAAGCTGTTGGTCCGCGTCCAGCGCGGTGACGGGTTTGTCGTGCCCCAGTAAGAGAGGTTGTGGCCCAACCGGGACCGGTTAAACAGGTGTTGAACCTGTCTGGTGATGCGCGCCTTGATTTGCCATCCTCCGTTGACGGCGTCAGTGTCGCCTGCTGGGACGAGAACCGAAACGTGCTGGTTTTTCGTGATGAATTGCCCGAAATGGAGACGTGCAAAGGGTGCGGCTGCAAATTTCAAGGATGCGGGTTGTCGGATCCCACGACATCGCGTGGGGATGGCCTTACATGGCGCATCCGGCAGGGCGCAGCGGACAGCGCCGCTCTGGAAAGAATGTTGGCAAGCGCGCCACGCAGACGGATGCTCTCCAAGGGTTCCCAAGGACAACACAGTTCACCTAACGCCCCTCGCGACGAAAAGCGATTCGCAATTGCGGGGCCGCGTCAGGCCGTCTTACACACTTCGCAACCAACGCAAACGATCACGACTTGCGACCACTTTGGTGGCGTTGCGCCGGATCGGTGCGCTGCGCTATCCCAGAATGACCGGATCGTAAGGCAATCGCATGTTCGCCTTTTCGCTTTGCTGACTTGCCGCTGTTGCAGGCTGCACAACCCAAACGACCTGACGAGGCCGCGGAAATGGTAATTCAGGCTGGTCACAACATTTGGTCGCCTCGAAAATGACTCGTGGCCCCTGTCGCGCGAGGCAAGTGAAGACTGAAGAAAGTGGCCGCTCACCACTGCGATCGGGATCGTTTTGGCGTTGAAGGCGACAGGCTTTATCATTTTCGGGTCAGCGTTCGGAGGTTATGTTCCTTTTTTATGCCCCCCGGCATACCGCTCGTCGTGGCCTCCCCAAAACTCCGTGCTGATCTGTGCTGACAGTGTGGGACCGATGCTGCGGCGAGAAAAGCATGAACCATACCGCCAGAACATATCCCATCATGGAACATTTCGCACACCGATATTCCGGTTCCGGTTCTCACGAGTCAAAGGAGTTCAGATTGCTGAACTCAGCCGCACGCGTCCAAGCAGATCGAGAACTATCTGGTCCGCAGACGTGCGGCTACGCTGGTTCGGGCCCGAAGGTAATCCGTTCAAGCTGTTCAGCCAAACCACTGCGCGCCGGCCTCCGGAACAGCCGAAATCCCTCAAGCAAGTACGCATCTGTCCCGGCACGGCGCATGTCTCGCTCCCCCAGCCGGTGCTGTTTTGCAAACCCGATGTCGTTTGCCGTCGGAATGACCGTGACAGCTGGTTCGGGGGAGCTGTCCAAGAGGCGCCTTGATTCCCGCGCCAATTCAATACCCGGCGCGCGGGACAGTACGTGTTTCCGATAGACAGGCCCCCCCGAACCAGAAGCGCTTGCGCGGAGGCAAGGCAAGTTGAAACGCAATAAACCGCATTAACTTTGCACGGATTGTCACGTGACACGCAAGTGACACGCTGACTGCGGCGATCACGAGTATTCGGCGAATTCCGCCCGTATGACCAGATTGATGGATGCTCCGAAAGAGAAAGCCCCGCGGCAATCCGATCTCGAGCCGCGCATGTCGAGTTATGATCAGGCCCGTACACTATGCCCACGTTCGATTCCCGGGCACGCTACTACGTAGACATGATCACCGGTGCCGCCCAAGATGACGCCGATCTGTCGTGAACGCAGCCGACGGGCCGATGCCCAAAACGCGCGAGCCAACATCCTGCTGGCCGCCAGTGGTATTCCCCTACATGGGTCGTCTACATGAACAAGGTTGATAGTGACGACATGAGCTGCTGAGCTGGTTCGGATGGAATGCCCGAGCTTCTGCCAAGTACGACTACCCCGGCGACGACATTCCATCATCCGCGTCGGCTTTGATGCGGTATGAGCGCGAGCGCAGCCCGAAATCGCGAAAAACTCTATCCGTGCGCTGATGGAAGCGGGTTGACAGCTATATCCCGACGCCTGCCGCGCCGGGACAGCCGTCCTGATGCGATCGAGACGTTCTCCGATCTCGGGTCGTGGGTACTGTTGTGACCGCGTATCGAGCGTGCTTGATTTTCAACTTGTCGACCACGCATCGAGATCTCCGGCTCAAAACACCAAGACAACCCCTGCACGGGCGTTGAGATGTCCGCAGGTGGCATCGCGGGAGGCTTGCGACAAACTTGCGCCTGTCTGCGCTGGTACCAACCTGAGCGTCGAGCGCGTCAGGTTCTGTGCTAAGGCCCAAGTCGGTGAACCCGGCACACCATTTCGAAGCCGACTTACATTCCGACCAAGTAAAGAGGTGCCGTTCACACGCCGTTCTTGCGAAAAACTTACCTCCGCGTTCGACTCCGCCGACGACGTGACCGTACCGTACGCTGCCCGAGGCCACCGAGATGGTATTGCCGGCGACACCTGGAAGTTCACCGTCAGCTGTCGCCCGATCGCGTGAGACGCCTGCGCTCCGCCATCCGGGAGGGCGGCCGTTACCGTCGGCGCGGTGTCGTGTCGAAAATCTGAAGTAATCCTTACCGAACGTAAGACAGCGCGGGAAAGCCGCCGTTTTTATCGTTTCGATGCAATGAGGCAAAATCGCCCTTATCTTGAGAGCTTCGCATCGTATCCGGTTGCACCGCCATAGTATAGCTCAGCTGGTAGAGCGGACGGTCTCCCAAAACCGTAGTCGCCGGTTTCGAAACCCTGCTGCCCCATGCCCTTTCCAACGGTCGCCGATATTGCGCGATATGGTGCGTTGCCTGTCACGGCCTTGAAATCGACCCGCCCGCGTAGTGATCCGCTGATTCCTGATAGAAAGACGATCCATGGCCGCCCAACCCGATCCTTTTATTTTCAGCAGGTCCTGCACCGGAAGTCTCCAGGTGGTATGTTAGCCCACCTCGCGCGGTTTTCTGAACCACGTGATGGTGTTTTATCCTGCAGCCACTACAGCTTGTTCTTTCGCTGTGGATCTGAACGATCCAGTTTGGTTTGCGCAGCGTCCTTGTATGTTTTGTGTCCGCTCGTGATTCAAATCTGCCGCTGTGCCCTAATCCAGACGGTTTCCTTGTAGGGGACAGACCTGATCCGAAATGGCGTGCGCATTCGTGTTGGCACCCGATTTTTTGCGGTCAGGACTGCGAAGTCTTTGGCAGTAAGGAAATTACCGGATAGCCGAATTGGGACGGGAACAGCGATGCAAGCGGGGGTTACTTCGTGATTGTTCTCTCGAACTTCGAGAGAAGATGCGAAACGTCAAGAACATCCGTCATCGAAAATGTCTTGGGATCAGATCGAAGAAGTTTGGTTCGACAGAAGAGTACGAAGTGCGTCGCCAAGAAGTCACGACATAGGCTCGCTGCATGCCGCTATGGAATGTGCGGATGAGATGTCCGACCAAGGTTACCACTCTGATCAACTCATCACCGCCGTCACCGATTTTCTGGCCCGGCAGGGTCGTCCGATGCCGAGCGCGATGCCGAGTGCAGACGATTCCTGGCCGTGTTCAGAAGGCGAGGAAAGCCGCCACCCTGTCCACTCAGCATCGCGAGAAGGTCAAATCAGCGTATGTCCGTTCGAGGATTTTGATGGCATGTCGAAGAGATGCGAAGCAAACCAGCGCCTCAAGGTTGCGTGTTTCGATTTTTTGCCGGAAAACCCCGGTCGAGCTGGAAGTCACCAAGGTCTCCAAGCAGTCTGGGTGTTGTACATCGTGGAGCGAGCGGTCGGACCGTCGGACCGTACCACGCCACGAAAGACCGTCTGACGCTCAGTACGGTTGGAAAAACGGACGACGCCAGATGGCAAGAAACTGATCCGCCACAGCTCAAGTTCAGGTGAAAGCCGGCCATGCCAAACCCATCCCTCGCCCGTGCCGCGCCCTGCACTGTGTCATCGCGGCATCAACATCATGATTCTGCAAGGCGTTTAACGCCAAGACCGCAGAGATGGAGCCCGGGCGCCACTCCTGTGTGTTTCTCTATCAGACAAGTCCTCACCATGGACATCAAGACGCCGCATCGTCTTCGTACCTGAAAAAAGCCGCCAAGTGCAGTCAGGTCCCAAGAGACCCGGCCGCCACCCGTACCTTGGACCGTCGCACAGGTGAAAGAATCGCCCGAAAGCGAAAATGGTGATCTGACGCCAACGATGATCGAGCGCAATTCCAGATCATCCTGAGGCCGCCCGCCCTGCATCGAGGGAAGTAATGGCGAAGTTTGGGAAAACTACCCGCCGCACGCGAAGCGTTGCTGGCAAGAAAACCTGAGCGTGAGAAAGCTGTAAAGCTGATCAAGGCGAATATTCGGCTGCCAGTCACGACAGTCAGATTGCCATAACCTTGGTGTCGATCCGCGCCTCGACCAAGGTCCGCGCGTGTAGGTCTTGCCCACGCAACAGGCAAAACGTTCGCTCGTCGGGTCTTGCGTGGAGGCAAAAGCAGATGAAGCCCACCGCAGCAGGCGCCCGAACTCGGCCGAGGACGCCTGAGGAAACCATCCTGTCCGTAAGACGAAATTCGACGCTTGCATCGCAACCCCGACATGATGCCTTGTGGCCTCTGGTAAAGTGCCTTGGCCCGCGCAACCTGATGCGAACCCCAAATGGGCACGTCACAATGATGTCGCGACGTGCCCGTCAGGCAGCCAAGGCGCGAAGTGCAGCAAGTCGAAAACGCTGGTGGGGCATCTGCGCTGGCAAAGTCCGTCGACAAGACCAAGCTGGTGGAAAACATCCCTTTCGTTGAACGCGGACAAGGGCCAAGCCTGCCGGCTGCCAAAGCGCTATCTGCGCAAGTGCATTTTCGTCCACAAGGTCCCCGGTGTGTCCGTTGACCTGGCATCTGCCACGCTGAATAACTGCTCCGACAAAAAGTACACAAACGCGGTCTTTGGGCCGCGTGTCTTTGCGGTCTTTCAGTTGTCAGATTCCACATTTAGCTAGAACTCGACGAGGGTTCATGACCATGCCTTTGCAAGACGGGATTTACGTGTAAGAAACCTTTGAGTGAACATATCCCCAACCCTAGGTCTGTCTTTGTACAATATTCCGTTTTGAGCCGCTTTCGGAAAATACCGCAGAGTGTTCCCAGATCCGGTGCGATCGCTCTTACCATGTTGATAGACACCACAGATTTCAGCGCGTCCGTACTTTGCTAACTCAAGAACCTTGTCCAAGCCCACGGAGCGGGCAAGCTTGAAGCCAGATTGCACCGCATTCGCCGGACATCCACAATGCTATCGCGTTCGCACGATCAAACTGTTGCCCAAAACTACGTTAAAGTCGTGGGAGAGAAGTGAACGCTTCACCGCGTCGAGGGATTGGTTTAAATCCAGTTTCGTGACGCATTGAACCAAACCATGTTTCCAGCAACATAAAAGCTTTTGTCGATATGATCATCGTCCCATCTTGGACACGGATCGGCGGCATATGGTTTTGCCCAGCAGGATACGAGTTTTTCGAACTCGGGCCACCTTTGCAGGCCGTACGTGCGCGATGGTCGCTTGATCGACCAGACGACGATATCGACCTTGCGATCATCCTTCGCAGATTCAGCGACTGCCGCGCAAGAGGGTCTTGAGTTGCGGCGCAACCGCGTTTGTGTGAGACGCAGCCTTTTGTAGAAGCCCAGATTGGAAAACGATGCGATTTCAAACTGACCGGACATGCGACGTCAGTTTGATCTTTTTCCAGCATGTTCGAGCGGATCGTTTTTCTGTTCTATCCCCTGCTAAGCGTCAACCACTTTGTTCCGCGCGCGACAACCATCTGCCGGTTTTCAGGCCGCTGGTTGTTTTGTCCGTTTCGGGTATAGGTCTCTCCTCGTTTTGGTTGTCTGTGATGGTTAGTCGCTGCGCTCGGCCTGTGCCCTTTTATTGGGCGCGCACGTACCGGAAAGGCTGTTCGGCGTTCATCTCGAGGGATTGGCCCCGCGTGATGAACGAGCCGTCGTAGCCGCGACCGGTCATGCCTGTCGGAGATCTGGATCCGCCGCTGAAGGGTTTCGTTGGCTGCGATGCGATGCTGCGTATTCGTAGCCCGGCGATCAGCTCGAAGAGGACGCCGGTTCAGCCTGATCCTGTGGGCATAGGTGATGTCTCAGGATGATCAGGTCGAAACTTAATCGAGTTGGCGAGGGCGCTTCGGAGAACGAGATTCGCGCCTTGCACCTAAGCCCGCGCACCAGCGCTGTGTCCGTGTGTAGAAGACCGATGTCCGCCTCACCAGAGCGTGACCGATGGCGCACAGGCATGTGCGTGCTTGCCGTCCGAATTTACCGATAGCGACAGGTTTGCCCCCCTCCAGCCAATCGCCTGCTGCCAGAGCCTCGATGCGGCACGGCAAGTTGGCAGGCCTTGAAGTCGAAGCGTTGCCAAGTTTTGCCTGCTGGCAGTTGCTCTTCAGATGGCGCTGATGCGGCGCATGTCCGCCGGCGAGTTTCATATCCGCCAGAACGGCGAGAAACGGGCAGTCGGCCGCCTCTCGTTTCGGCCGGTGGCCATCTCGGCCCAGGAGCTGTGGAAGCTGGGCGCCGGAGCGCGTCAACATGCGAGGCAGGCGTGTGAATGTCTATCTCGCGTGGCGGTACATGGCGCTTGCCCCCAAGAGAGCATCGCAAGCTGTCCAGCGAGGGATGGGCGACACCACCATCCTCGGCAATGCTGTGCCTTTGGCACCAGAGCATACCAGGGCCTGGGCTCGGCACCCCGGCCTGCGCAGGTCTGCTGCAGCAGATGCGCCAGTTCCGCCTCAAGCCTGTTCATGCAGGCAGATGGAACAGCAGATCGACCATCCGGCGGCAGGCGCCCGTCTTGCAGATTCGCGCTGCAATACCTTCACGCTTTAGCATATTCGGGTCGGGAGAAAGGCTGTCGCGGCTAGATCGAACTTCCACAGGGCCTCGGTTTGCGCCGCAGGGCGTGGATGACATGGTGTGAATAGTTGATGGACATGGACTCCGCTGGCCATTGTTGCGCGCGGGGCCGAAGATGGCCGTCACGACGAGGTGCACCCAGAAACGCCTCGATGCGGTTCATCGTAGAGGTTGACGCGCCAGACGTATGCCGATCAGCTGCGCGAGCGCGCGTAGAGATTACTCTTATCAGAACCCGCCCGTCCGCGTTGACTCGCGCCACTATTTCCGGTAAGTCGGTCGTGCGCCGCTGCGCAGAGGCGTCAAATGCGTCCTTCCGCCTGAACGCACAACCCCTGCTTTGCGCCGGGCAAAACCAGGCGTGTCGATTTTATCGTGCCGTAATCTTCAATCGTGCGAAGTCGCGGCTGCGCGCAGGATCACGCCTGATCAATGCTTTCTGAGATGCCGTTTCTGTATTCACCGCCCCGTCTTCGTGGCCTCACCACGGTTTTTCGGCTGGCGTCCATGCCGTATGGCCGACGAAGCATCTAGCGCTTTTGTGATGTCCTCGCCTGATCGGTGCGTGCAGGTTGCGGAAAGCGGCGCGAAAGGCTGTCGGTCCGGTGGTTTGCGGCACGCCACACCAACGACCATAGGGCTTGCGCAGGTTCTCGGCCGCGTCTGATGAATAGGCCTGCTCCCATATCCAAGACCACCGGCAACGTTTCCCAGCGGCTGTAGACCATGACGAAGTGATTAAGAGCAGTCCGAACGTGGCTGCGATCATCACGCCCAGCCTCGTCAGCATGGGTTGAGTCGACTGGCCCAGTATCCCGGCTCCGCCGTCTGCGGAAGGATTGATTTTCCTGCGCTACGACCGTTTCAGAGCCCGCCACTGGCCGCACCCCGCCCTCCAGGGCGCCGAATACGGTCGTCGGGGAACGCCAGGGATGTGCGCTTTGAAGGGGCGCAACAGTGTGACCGCCCTGCAAACGCGCGTCCATTCCAAAAGAGGAGAAGGTCGTTCTCCCAATAGCGTTCGAAGAGATCGCTCACAGTGCGCCCGTATGAGCGATCTTGCCTTTGAGCGGTGTGGGTCGCAATCGAAGCGCCGGGCGATTCGTTATCCGCTGAAACCCCGCGCGGGCAGCCCTTGCGCGACTTGATTTGAAAGCGCGGCAGTATAATATCTCATTTGCTGTCGTATGGGTTTGTAGCGCCAATCCGGGTCTCCGTTTATGATGGCAGAGAGAACCCGGTCTTACCCAACCCGCTATGCGACCAGCACCCATCCCAGAAATCAATCAGCCGGTGTGCTGCCCTCCAATCTCAAAGCCCGTCTGCCGTTCACCCCACCGGCCAAGGTGGTTGTCTGCCAGCCGGCCAGATGGTTGTCGCTCATCAATCCCATTGCTCGGTATCTGAATGCCGCGATGTGCTGCGCTAAGCCAATGTTTCTGACAAACGGGCACTACATTTCCGTGGCAGATAGCGAGAAGATGCTTACAACAATTATGGCACAGCGATGGCCAGCACTTACCGTATTTCAATCTTCCATGGAATCCTGCCAGTGAGGGTAAAATTCAAGACTTCTTAGACTCAAGTTTCAAGTGCAACACCAGCGCCCGCTGGGGCATAGGAATGTTGCGATGATAAACGATACACAAAGCCACCTTACGGTGTAGAAACCGCTGATTTTGGCGGAGCACTGCTCGGGGGCGAGCCTTGGGTCGAGTTGGGGCTTGGTTTCTGGGGGCCGAGCGCGTCTTCGTACGATCGCGAACTGTTGCCGTGGCCCCCCGGAGGGAAAACCTGCCCCAGCTCGTTACTTGCGCGCAAGTGCGGAAGCAATCGGACCGCGCCGCCAACGGTGGCGGGCGACGTCCGCAAGCTGTCTTGGGCGGTTGCTTCATGACTTTGTGCAGGCAAGTCTGGAAGTCCACTCGGCCGGTTCTCCCGGAGCAATTGCCACCCGAGACTTGAGGCTTCTGAAACCCAATGACGCTTCGGCCGCGTGAGCCATGAGACCATCTATCCACGAGCTACGCCCAGCCACGCGGCGGATTGAAACGGCCGAGTTGAGCCTCGGCAGGCCAAAGCCCGCGCGCGGCCGCCGCGCCCGACGCGGCTGGACTCCATGGTCCCGAATCGTACGCATTATCAACCGCCCCGAGGAGATCGAGCGCCCTGTCCTGGCCAGGAGAGACTTGATCAAGGGGCCTTCAACCGATCGTCGTGGCACGCTGCGAGCGCAAAAACCGCTCGTTGTTCTAGCAAAATGAACTGCAACCGGCGCAAAGGTCGTTTCTCGACAGCTTCACCCGCCAGATGAAACGCCAAACACTGCAGCATTGCGCAAAAGCATGACATTACGACCGCGGCTCCGATAGAGCCTGCCACCCCGAGCTGGGCGCGCGGCTGGAAGAATCACATCTGGTTCTGCGAATCCGCCACGCGCCTGGCAGCGCGCTCAAACGATAAACCACCAACTGCTTGCTCCGGCAGTTTCATGCCAAAGGGAACTGACCTCGCGATGTCAGCCAGACCCGGCACTCAACACATCGCAGCCCTGATGAACACCGCCCCAGAAATACACTGGGGCTGGGAAACCCCCAGCCGAAGCCATGCCGACGAAAATCTGCCTTCAAATCAAACCGTATGCACGTCATCTGTTTGACATCCAAGCTGTTCCTGACAGGCTTGAAATATATTTTAACGACCTGTCGTGATGCCGATGTGGCAACCCATTGATACAAAAGGACTAAACCAGACCGCAAGTATAATTACCGTGTGACCTATGGCACATTCGATCGTTTCCATAGTCGGGCATGTCCGTCTTGCTGCCGCGGTTAGCCGATCTTGGCACAAAGTTGATCGTGGCTTGTTCCTCGGACGAGTTTAATTGATCAAGGGCAAGTCCTGCGAAAGCCCTCATAGCACGCGCAAATATTCTCAGAGCATTGCGTATGTGTCAGATTAATTTTTTTTTTGTAATTTTTTTTTGCCCCCGAAAATGACTGGCTCAAAAAGGTCGCCAGACATCCAGCGCTTCCATGCGAGTGTCGCGATGGGAATGACGGCGGGCAGTTTACGATCTAAGCGCCGCATTCTGATTTATTACTGTTCGCTTGACAGAATATCTGACCACACGCCTGAAGACGGTCATGCGGGATACTGGAAATACAAAGGTACCCGCCAGCGATATGATTTTTTTTGGCCCGCCGTCGTGGATTGCAATGAAAGATAACGGGCTTCACATTTTCCTGCGCCAGAATACTAGACAGCACGTTTTAGGCGCCCGCCCTGTCCTTGGCGGGCCTATCGATTTCGTCCGAGACGGTGGTGGGCTTACCATTAAATCCTTCCCGAGACGGATAAGACCAGATTTCTTCGGGTGTTCGCAAGCGTCCCGACGGCAAGCTTGCCAGACCCCGTAAGACCCGAATGCCGTGCACCTTTCGTCCGGCGTAGGACAGCCGGGAGGTCTCCTCCCAATTTGGAGTGAAAACTTGTGGATTAGAGCACCAAAAAGAGAAATGTGAGGAAACTCGGCCAATCTTGAAAGCTTCTGGCGTTGTGCGTCCGTTTCCACTACGCAGTCTTACGTTGCCGAGATCAGGACCTGGCGCGCGCGTATGCCGCAAAGTAGTGGGTCCGTCCGGCTTCGCCAGAAACAAAGCTCGCCAGATTCGCCCTTGAAGTAAGCCTTGCGGGAAAGCTCGCCAATCTCTTGACAGCGTATGACCTATTGACCTAACTCCAAGACCTCGAGCAGCCAAGCGCGAGACGTGTCCTAAGACAACAAGAAGTTTGAAATGTCTTGGCGGTGGCAATGGGCAGCAGGTCTGACCGGGCGTTGTCGAAGCTGTGTCAAAATGCCGTCGCGTGAGGAGCTTATTAGCTTCGATCTGGGCTGCATTGCGCCAACCTGCTGCAAACATCGCCGTTGCTATTGCCCGCCTGCCTTCGAATATCGCGTCACATCCTGTCCACAACTCGAGGACAAGGCGGGCCGCGTAAGCAACCTTTTGATGCTGCGTGGCAGAATACCTGCATCGTTGAACCACACCTTAAACAGAAACGGAAACAGTTAAAATGGCTGATCTGAGAAACCTGGCAGATAGAGTATCGTTAAACCTGACCTCCTTCGAAAGCCCAAAACTGAAAACACATCCTCAAAGACGAGTTATGATCAAGCCCGCAGCCGTGGTGCCGTCATTGGGATGGCGGCCCCGCAGGCGACGCTGGTGGTGCGCTGCGAAGAGCAGACCGAAATTTGACTCATCCTGAAATAAGCAGGTGCTTCCAATATCAACGTGATCAAGGAAGCCGCGCTATCACCGTCTGGCCTCAAAAAAGCCAAGATCTGGTTGATGCTGGCAAGGCTGTTGAAAAGCAAGTCTCGAAAGCCGAAGCCGAACATCAAGCAAGCTGGAGCACTGCCGCCACAGTCGACTGAAGTATCGGTTCCGGGTACCCGACATGATTTCTGCTGGTCCGTTTTCCGGGCCCAGCCGAACCTTCTTTGGCAAGAGCTTTTCGGAAAGCTTTTTTCCAAGGTGCGTTCAAAGATCGGGAGGCTTCTGGTTGGACAGAGGCCATGAATGATCCGAACAGTCCTGTTTCCAAAAGAGTGACGCGAGTCGTTGGCCCGCGACACGCGTGACCGGAAAGAAAACGAATGTGACATCGATTCATGCTACGACATTCCCGGGCCAGAACGTTTTGCGCAGATATTATGCAAAATCCGCGAAGGCTGAAATTGCCGAACCTCATGAGGGCAAAAATCTGCTTATGACCGTTCCTGAATTCGGGCAACGTCCGGCGCCTGCAGGAGTGCGAAGGATCTATGGCGTGTCCAGTCGGTTTTCCCGATTCAAGGATTATCAACGAGACCAGCGTGCCTGGAATCGTGAAATACTAGTTGGAAGCCGAATTATACGACGTATGAAGAGTGCATTGCAGCGCGATATGACCTATGCGGCCCCCGTTTGAAGTTGACGCTGCGTCTGACGTGTCGAGTCGATTGAAATACAGGCGCGAAATCGGTCAAGGATTCATGAGCAGGACTGTGTTCATGGGCCGATCAGTGCCCCTGATGACACCGACTGGCAAACCTTTGTTGTGAACGGCACAGAAACGCGTGATCGTGTCCAGATGCACCGCTCCGGGTTTTTCTTTGACCACTACAAAAGGCAATGACGCACAGCTCGGGCAAGTTGCTGTTCGCCTGCCGTATTATTCCCTATCGGGCTCGTGCTGGATTTCGCGTTTTGACGCCAAGGGGACATCGTCTTTGCGCGCCCATCGGACGGCCCCGCAAGTTCCTTGACGACTCTGCTGTATCCGCGGTCGATCAGGAAGCGATCATGAGTGCCTATTATGACACGTTGAATAAAGCTAGCAAGTCCAATACATCCGGTTCAGAGCTGGTCACCAAGTTCTTCCCCGACCGTGTGCGCGCACCCTCCGACCTTTATTGGTGATGCGCGACCGGCGAGAATCCATGCCGAGGCACCAATAAAATCACGCCGCGGGCTGTCAATGAGCTCAAGGATTACCGGGCTAAGGTCACCATTTGCTGTTTCAGTTCGAGCATATTCTGGCAAGTTTATCAAAGGACATCATCAACGAATGAAACCGTGCGATCTATGTCCAGGCATCGAGAGCTGCTCTCTTGACACCGAAAGACGAGAGATTTCGAGCGTTCCGAAAGAAGCTGTGGATGCCGTATCACTGACCATTTCCGGTTCGTATATCGACAACATCAATGTGCCCCTACATCCGCAACATTCGCTGACGGTTTGACAAAACATCCGTTCGCGAGCGGCTGTATGATTTCTACGCAGTGATGCTTCGCCCGGCGGCCGCCGACGGTTGACGCCGGCAGCTGGCCTTGTTCGACACGTTTCTTCTACGCGGATCGCTATGATCGTCGGCTGTTGCCGTGTTAAAATGAACATGCGTCTGATTTGGACGCTGAAGACACCATTCGCACGCTACGCCCAAGATTATCGTGTCCTGCATCAAGGCTTGGCGACTGCGTGACCGCTAAGGCATATCGAACGAATCGACTCAACCTTGGAACGTCGGTCCGGTCGGCGGCGAGCTATGAAACCAGTACGCGTTGCCTGGCTCGGATTGGAACGGCGATCAAAGAGCGTATGTCATCCGGCGAGATCGACACCGTGAGCCGCAGGATCTGATCAACCCAAGGCCGCTGCGCGCTGTGCGTGAATTCTTCGCTCCAGCCAGCTGTCGCCCAGTTCATGGACCAGACCAAACCCGCTGTCCGAGTGACGCACAACTCGTCTTTCGGGCACTGGCCGTCGCGGTCTGACCCCGAGCGTGCGGCTTGAAGTGCGCGGACGTGCATCCCACCACTATGCCGGATGTGCCCGATTGAAACCGCCGGAAGGCCAGAACACCGGTCTGATTCAACAGCCTGCCACCTATTGCGCGATCCGTGAACCAAATTACCGGCTTCTCGAGGACTTCCTTACCGTATCGTTTAAAAGAGAGGTTCATTCACGTGTTCACGCACGAGGTTGTCTATCCTCTGCGACGAGAATTGCGCCACACTGTGCACAGGCAACGCTAACCGGATGCCGATGGCAATCTGGTCCAACGATCCTGGTCACTACGCGTTCATTCCGGCCGGACTATACCTGCCCCGCTGTGACAAGCGATCTGATTTCGACGGTCAGCCCGAAACAGCTGGTCTCGGTTGCGGCTTCGCTGATTTCCGTTTCTCTATATTATATCTATATCGACGCCAGGAGCCGCGGCCCGTATGGTTTCAACATTTATGCGACAGCGCTGCACCTGGTGCAGGTATCTCTAGTATCACACGCTCTTCTGGCACAGGGATTGAGGCATTGTTTGGCCCCGTCGAGTGTTTCCTTGTGCGGCTACTCATGGCGAAACGTTTTGCAGTATTACGAACCAGGGTACGATGCTAGCGCAATCGTTGGCGTGCCACAGGTGATCTGGACGGCGCGAATGCCTGGGTGGATATCTACGCTTTATGCGGCCCTAAATTTCCAGTTCGGTTTCGGATACCAGAACTCCTGCCTATCAACCCGAGCGGTCCCGGGTGAAGGTGCGAATCTGGTCGAGAAAGGGCGAGGGTCATTCATCCGCCGCGGTATGTTCCTTGCACCAAAGACATGGGCCTGATATCTCTCTCTATACGTTCATCGCGTTCGGGGCCTTCACTGCCGTTATTATCTATCTCTATAATCGTACCAGGATGTTGTTGTGGGTGGGCTCCATCCTGGGATTTCCGAAGCGGGATCGCTGACGTGACCGACGTATTCAGCCTTCGATCCATATTGCGAGGGGGAGATTTCGAAAGATTGCCGCCCCCCGCGACTATCTATAAAAAACTGGGGCCGAGAAGAGAGATCACCCGCGACATTCCCAAACGTGGGCGAAAGAAGCCCTGCGTAACCTCGACTCTGGGATTGTTCTATATCGGTCCGATGTGGAGCCGGGCGATATTCTGTAGCAAGATCACGCCCCAAAGGCGAAGCCCGATGACACCGAAGAAAAGACATCTCTCTCTT
>Ga0163217_1070679_pt1 | contig 14435 bp, 19 predicted proteins | sample SynspAceP_FD_185933 | JGI IMG/M metagenome (GOLD analysis project Ga0163217, IMG submission 185933) | Saline lake microbial communities from Ace Lake in Antarctica - Synechococcus sp. Ace-P (PacBio error correction) | ecosystem: Environmental > Aquatic > Non-marine Saline and Alkaline > Saline ... | reverse complement strand
GATCTTCTGAACGGCCGAGCCTGTTCCACTTCCTTTGCGGGTCGCCATGTGGCCACACAGGGGCGTATGACAAATCGCTCCATGGTGCCAGAGGTGCTCGGCAAAGGTTATGCCGGGGCTCTTCTCTACAGGCACCCGTACCAACTCGCATTTACAATCTGCAGCGAGGGGCGGGCAGGACCGCGCGTTCATGCGTCAAGGAAGCAACTCGTCAAACGATTCCGGTACCGAATACACCGTGAGCCATCGGCGGCTCCGGTGGCGGCATTCAACAGTACGTCTACGCCAGAATCACCCCCGGCCTGCTGGACGGCGGCCGTTAAGCCGCAATACTCCTACCCGACATGGTCACCCAGACCAATCCACGTGGGGTGACTGTGAGCTGCTTGAGCATATATGGATGTCACGACAGTGACAACAACCTGTGACACGACTGCCAATCGCACGTTGGCTGGTAGGGTCAATTCAACCGACGACTACCCAGGACCCCTTCGCCCCTACAAACCCCTGTTCGGTTGACAAACCACAAGGCGCAGGGCATGAGCGAATGCCATTCCAGCGTGGCGAGGGGCTTGACAACCGCTGGTCATGAACCCGCATTACGGCAAGGGGCGCAATCAGCAGATTGATGCAACCATACCGGCATCATGGATTACGTGCAGTGGACCCACTACGATGACCTGCGCAATATCTATGGTGTGGATGAAAAACTGGTCAACCCGGCGTACGTTGCTACGATAATGTCGGTTGTCAATACGTGCCTGCAGGCGCTTCACGATGCAACATCACCCCTGCATTAATTCCTCAACTCAACTCGGCAGATCGGTGCTGGAGCATCACCAAGATATGGTGCAAGAGGGCGTGCCCCTTTATTGGCAGAACCGAGAAGACGCCTCTTCCGCTGACCCCAGCAAATTCCGATCCCTGGAGCGGCGGGAAATATGCGTCTGAGCCCGGACGGCACTGCCCCCGCCCCACGCACCGAGGGCGACCTGCAAGCAAATCAATGCGCTTACAGCTAGGGATGGTGTTTGATGGAGAAGTCTAACATACCGGTCATCCGAACTGGCGGCATTTATCTGGAAGAGTACTGGATATCTGCACAACAGCCATTCAGTCGTCTCCGGCCGGCAGCGTATTCGCAACCAGATGGGCCACTCGGACAATCAGGTGATCTGGATCCCGGACGCACGTCCCAACCGACACCAGGGACCCAAAAACCGCCCCCGGGCCCCAGGATAATTTTGATTTCAAACCCTGGCAAAGCACTGACGTGCTCCACGACTGGTATTACCAAATATCGGGAAAAATTCTGACCAGAGCATTGCAGACAAACAAGCCTGCTGCCGCCGGTGGTGGATAGCTGCTTTTGAGACCAACGGCGACAATCATCGCTGCCGGTGACAACGATCTGGGACGGGATCCTCGACAAACGACGCTCCCGGCGCCTGCACCCAGCGCTTCCCGACCTACAACACCTCGCGGGATGTAGCCGGTGGGCACGATTCTGAGGGCAGTATCTTCAATGTGCACCTAAACCGTCACACGCTAATCAGTGATGGCACCTACGGCTCCCTTGATGCCGACAGCGACCGACTGCCGAAACTGCCAAGCCATTTCCCGCAGGGGGGTGTGTGACTACAGCCGGGCGGATCAGGGTAGGCCGCGGGGTATAGACTATAAATCGGCTAATCGCTCTAGCCAGGGAGCTCCACTGGCTAGAGCGATCCACCTAAGCTCAGGCAGCAACGCTGCCCCGGCGAAAATCTTGCCCTCCGCCTCCAGCTACCATCCATGGACTAAAATCTTGCCTTTCCATCCTCTGCCAAGAGGAACGTATGGGCAAAGGTTGTTTAATGTCGTGCTGCATAAAAATATTGGAGTCTGTCATGCACTCTGAAAAAAGCTGGGTGGGTTTACTCTCGGTTGAACTGATGATAGTGCTGGGTACTGCTAGGTATCATTGCCACTATTGCTGTTGCCGAACTTTATGGGCTAATAACCGACAATCAGGTCTTTGGCGCAGGTCTGAGAGTTAAACCTCTCTCATGCAGTACGCACGAAGCGAATTCCGTAATTCGCCGTAGAACGATTAGTGTCAAACTGCGATACAAACGCAACGGCAAGCTTCTGTCGTCATTACCTGACCCGGTTGAAGAAGCCGGACACCTCACTTCGCACCGCAAGCTTCCACCGGCAGCAATAATATTTCGTTCGCATCGCAGCCCCACAAATCATTATCGGGCCCAATTTGGCACCCTCAAACAGTTGGTAAAAGCTATCGGGGCACGTTTCTGCCGCACAGTTTCAGCTGAAATCGGATATCTACTGACCGTAGGTAGGAAGCGGCAGAACCATCCTGCCATCCGAAAGGAAGGAATGAGGAACGCCGCCAGCCGGAGGATGTGAATATGAAGCCAAATTAAAAAGGCTTCAGCCTATCGAAAGTGTTTGATCACCCATTCTCCTTGTTACGATAGGCTCCTCGGCATGGTTTGCTATTGCAAGGCGTAGCATTCAATACACTCAAGATTCGCTGCAGCGACACAGGCAGCGAATACTCGCTAACGAGCTGGTCGAGATCGTTCGAGCAAGTCCCAATCTGTGACACCAGGAAAGACACCGACCAATCCTGTTCTTCGCGACGCGGGCTCCCTACCAACACCCAACGCAGTTGATTGTGCTTTCCAAAATCCCAGCCAATGGCGCTTTATGGCGATCAACTGGATGCTGGGGCGTGACAAAGTACGCCCTACGCTTCCAGGATTAGGGACTCTGCTATATCACCCGCTGAATTCACTAGAATAAGTGCAAACGCTTGAAACGATAGGCAGAGAGCAGCTACCGGTACAATTCAGGCTTCCACAACGGAAGATTCACGCGCATCATGAATGCACATTACCGGCAACTGACTCAGAGCCAAACGTTACCAGATTGAAGCCCGGATGGCCTTCAGGCACTGTCCCTGTCAGCGTGGCCAAACACGTTGAGCGTCCATACATCGACAGTCAGTCGGGAGGTTAGACGGAATAGCTCTCGCAGGCCGTTACGAAGCGGCGCAGCTGGCGCCCAAATGCCGATGACCAGGCGCACCAATGCACCCGCAAGTACTGTTAAGCCCAGAGCGTGGTTAACAGCACTTTGCCGGGTCTGGCTGGAAGATGAAGTTCAGCCCTGAGCAAATAGCCAACCGGCCTTCGGCTTGAAGGCTCCGATCATTGTGGTTCAGCCATGAATGGGATATACCGTTTTTATCGTACCGACAAACGCCATGGTGGGGAGCTCGACCTGCATCTGCGCAGCGCGGCAGCTCATACCGGAAACGCTTACGGGAGCCATGACAGGCGGGTCAGCTTCGAAATCGGGTATCTATCGCGAGCGTCCTTCTGAGGCGCAACCCGTGGAAACGAATCGGCGACTGGGAAGGCGACACTGTGGCATGGCAAGGGCAGTAACTTGTCCACGTTGGTGGATGCGGAAAAGTGGCTATCTCAGCGCCTATCCGGTCAAGCGCAGAAAAACGCGCCCGCAGGTGACGCGGGCCATTAACTTCAAACTAAAAGGGACACCAGGTGCATTACGCTTACGCTGCGACAACGGCAAGGAGTTTGCGTTGGGCACGGAACGGATCGCCTTGAAAAAAGCGGCTGTAGCGTTTACTTTGCCGGACCCTTATGGCGTCCTGGCAGCGCGGCACCAATGAGAACACCAATGGTCTGTTGGCGCCAGGTACTTTCCCCAAGGAAAGCCGATTTCAGCCAGATGACCGATTTTGGAGTCGTAAGTAAGGTCGCAGCGCAGATCAATTTACGCCCACGCAAACGCCTGGGATGAGACGCCGTACGAAGTGTATACAGGGTGAGCGTTGCCTTATTGTGTTTGAAATTCAGGAACCTTCTCAATTTTATGGTCTGCCTCTCCAGTATTTCCAGGCGAGTGTGGCGCAGGCTACAGCACTGAAGTGCAAAACTCGCTTGGCGCGCATCTGGCCAGGACTGTTCTCAAGCTGACGGAGCCAAATAGTGAAATCATGTACATATCGGTAAGGACACAGATATGAAAAATTCGACATGGTGCCTCAAAGCGGTCTCTCGATGATAGAGCTATGATCGCCTTAGCGTAATTAGCAGGCTTATTAATACTGTGGGCATTACTCAAAATATATAATTGACAACAAAAGCAACTACCTTTTCCAACAGAGGCCAGTCGAGGACAATACGGAGGAATGCTCGATATACGCTATTAGTTCTTGGAAGAGGAAGCTGCGCAGGGTAGGCTACCGTTAATCAGACCTGATGATGAGGCTTTGAGAATGCCTTTCGCGGCAAATGTTGAAATTGCAGCTTTAATAAACGGCGAAGTCATTAACTACAAAATCGGGACGCCCAAAGATTATGTATCCGCTATCAACCTTACATTCCTGACCTGACCGCCTGTGATGGTATCGCCCGTAGCAGCGCCGCCAGAACCCTATAAACGTTGGGACGCCGCAAATATCGTTGTTGAGCTGGATTTTTATTTAGCGAGCAGTGACGCTGCGATGCCAACCCGTATTTCGATGGATCTTGTGGATTTCGAAAAATGGAGTTGGCGTCAGCACAAATGGCAGCCGCGAAGCTAATTATACAACAAACAACCCTGCAGCAAACCAAGCTATTCCAGGTCTTCGTTACGCTGGCTTTGATCAGAAGCCGATTCGACCAATGTGGCCGACACTAATTCAAAGCAGGGCGTATGAAGATGGTTTGCGACACGACGCGCCCTCGCAGATCAAACAAGCGCCAGACCGCGCTCTTTCATTTAATGACGAAAGCACAATTCAATCTTAGGAACCTGGACAAGATGAATCCGACCATTTCTCGCGCAGGCGATTTCCTAGTCGGCGCACCAGAGAAGGAGCAGTATATTTGCTCTCCCTTTGGGTATTCCTTCTAATCCTGACCACGCTGGCCTAACCAGTATGCGAGAAGTCGCAATTGGAAGGCCCGAATTACCGGCAACCGGTAGAATTCAGGAAAAGCGTGTTTTCAATTCCGCAGGGAGGCGGGGCTAGCGTGACGGCGAATACCGTGTTGCAGGGAAACTGGAGAGTAATACTCCTGGAAAAACTACCCTGCTATACCCTCTCGCAAAGTATGGAGACACTTGTACGAGGCCACCCCCCCCCAATGCGGGTTAGCAAGTGCCCAGACAATCTGGTGTAACTGATGCCTGCGTGCTGGATTAAAGAGCCAATATTTGCTCAAAAACATTGAGCAAAACGAAGTGAAGAACTATTCCCCAGATAGTGACACTGTTTTTGAGCAAAGGACATTGTCTGGTACGCCATACCCTTTATGCAAGGGGCGCGCTCAGGCTGAGTTCGGAAGAATCCGGAGATGGCAACGCCGCAGCCGGCATCGGCCCTTATCGGCACGAGATCAACTCCCAGCAGCGACCGGACCAACGTGCGAAGTCGGACCTGCGCTCCACCGCCTTTTTGCGCGTCTACCTTTTAAGTCAGGGAAACCTGATTCATGATATTTCATAAAAAATGTGAAAAAAACAGCATTAGCTGTTTTGCATTCAGCTTATTCCTGCACGCAGCGGCCACCGCACAGGCAGCAGCCTTGGAGTAAGTTCAGCCAACCTTTGATGCTTGTTGGACTCAGTGACCCCAAATTTATTCTTCAACGCATCGACGACTCGGGAAGTATGCGCGGTGGGCTTTTGTTCCTGATTCAAGGAGAAAAAATGGACAAACGCTATTCGCACACAAGAAGGAGCCGAAGGCCCCGGCCTTCAAACCCCATGACTACAACCCTGAGATCCAGTACTGTTCCTACGCGACTCAACGGCGACGGCACCGTAAGGCCCCACCTGGCTACACAACCAGCTTTACAGCCGCCATCACATGGCTTCCAGGGACATCCTACGGTTCCGTTAATTCTTAGCAACAGTTACGTGTCTCATGGGAAAAACGGATGACATTAATGCAGTCAGACTACAAAACTTCGATAGTTGCAGCAACCAACTATGTTTGCTGCCCCGACAGGCCGGAATCTTTAACTTAGCTGAGAACCCCTGGCTCTGATTTCACAGAGTGCAATACAACGGAACTAATTAATTCTGCGACAGTCCAGTCCAGTGGAGAATGAGCTTTACTATTACTAGAACCCAATGGAGGCTTGCACAGCAGGAGCCAATTTCAATGGAGTTCGATAAATTACGGTGTGTGACTTGCTCCCGGAGTTCAAACTTATCAACAGCAACATTGACGAGAATCAAGCAGTCCCTGCATATTAAAAAAAAAAACCATTTATACTCGCAATCAAACCAGTGCGTGCTTGACCACCCAAACAATGAAGACTGCTATGTGCTGAGACGCGTCTCCAAAACTCGGGCCCTTAACGCCTCAGACGAAGACAAAACTTTGCTATATGTATTCATTTTACAGAAACCGGCGCTTTTGGGCAACACTAGTTGCCGCCACCTCGCTTAACGAGTTTGCCGCCCTCAGTTCGTTTCACATGGCAAGGCCTCCGGCAAAACTGCACAACGCTCAAATTTTCCGCCAACTGTAACAATAACCGTTTTCGTTAGTTACGGCAAACCCGGGCATAAATCGAACTTCTTTTCAAACTGGTTAAGCACCTTGAATTTCGGACCAAGGTACACCTTGAGGGCGCATCATTAGGACCGGCTGGCAAGTTCCTTCAGAACAGACGCCGCTTGGGCAGCAAAACCCAAAACCCATTTAACTCGGTCGGGGGGTAAACGGAACAACCGTGACTAAACCCAAGTACTCTCGTGCCGCCCAGTACCACATTATGATGACGGGACGGGTATGTGGAATGGCGATAACGGATCGCAACGGGGACTTCAGGCACGACGCGTCGAGCTCAACCCTCAGGAGGATTAGCCTAAACGGCACTGTCCACCCTACGCAGACGCGACATTTCCAATACGCTTGCTGATTTGGCCATGCATTACTGGGGCAACGGATTTACAACCCAGGCATTGCAAGCGATCCAAACCCTACAATCGCTTTACCAATACCAACTCTTGCCCACACCAGTATTGGGGACACCTCGTAACAATCCCGCACTTGGGCACAGGATTGTTAAACTTTACTGTTGGCTTTGCGCTAAGTAAGCACTAGATTACGCTGGCTTGAAATGGGCAGGAAAGCACGGTCGCAGGACCCGGCTATTCAGAACCTGCTGAATGGCAACCGAAATTGGCCGGCGGCGAGCGCAGCAGCGATAACAACGTATTGACCTATGGCATTACAGCGATCAACTCTCGCTGGCGAAGTTTTTTTTTTCAGTGCGACAACCCTGAAGAGCTTGTCGTTCGTTTTTCAAAGTTGTTCTTTGGCCGTATTTTGCGGAGCGTACAGTCAACAGCAAGTAGGCCCGGCATTTCGTCATCAGTCAGTTTAAGAGGCTAACAACTCGGATACCAGCCGCGTATTTGAAACTTCCTACGAAGCACCGCTGGGTGGGCGGGCGATCTGGTACTGAAAGAGCTTGTTTTTTAAGACAAAATAACGGATCGGTGAAGGTTAACGACCGGTTTGGTCGGGCGCCAGCTCTATTTCTTGCTCAAACCTCACGCAATATTTTCATGGCCGCTCGGTGGTGGCCTTGCAAAACTTTACAGAACAACCTCACCGGACCAACGCAAACACTTTTCAATTCAACCCTGATGCGCTGGGTCAGTTACTGATAAACAAAGGCTCTGCCCGTGTAGAGTTTATCCGTGGCGTTTCGGATGGAGAGGGGACGCAAAGCAAATACATTCAGGCAACGTACTAGCGTTTTCGGGTGACATCATCAATTCAAAGTCCTGCGCATCGTTGGGACCGCAAAACCAATGTGCCTTATTTGATGGACCGAATAGACGGGATTCTAGGTGATTATCTAGCGTATCTTCAAAAGCAAACTTTCTAGAAGACCAAACTGGTTTACGTTGGGGCAACGATGGAATGCCGCATGCCATTCATACGGGAAGACCGGGCGTCGGCTTCACCGCCGGCAGGGAAGCTTGTGCCTCATCGGCCGCGAGCAGTTGTCATTACCCAAACCTTCCAAAACGATCACCAAATGCTACGGTTGGTGGAGAGCATCGTTTTTTCGTAGACGGCATGCCCCCCTGGTGCGTGACGTTTATATCGACGGGTTAGCTGGAGACGTTTTGATAGGCACGTGAGAGCCAGGTGAAAATTCGCTTTTCGCGCTGGATCATTACTGAGTCCAGGGCATTTGATGGCTCCCGGCGCGTCAAGGCTGTTGTGGAAATAATAACAGATGGGACCGATTATAGGACCTGGGCTACACCTGTACTTCGTCCAAAGAGGTTACTGGCTTCAGTACGGGACAATGGGGCATCTCCTTGGCAATTGGCTACGACAGCACTAACCGGTAACTAACGAAAATGACGTTAAGCCGCGCGCTGTTGTGACGATATGCAACTGGGAGTCTTATCGTAAGCTTGCAGTCAATGATGGACTCCGCTGCCGAATGGGCGTCTTCAAGCGTAAGAGGCGCTGATAACAACAGCGATGGTGTTGTCTCGACTATGCCTGACGCGGGGTGATTCTTCAGGGTAATCTTGGCGTTTGGACTGGCGCCGACAGTGATTCCGCCAGACGCCCAAACAGACCCTTTTGCCAGAATCCTCTGTAGGCACAGGTAACCCCATCCGTTCAAGGTAGGCTACGGGGGGCAAACCCTTATTTCAAGGGCGCGCGCCAGCAATGGGTGGTTCAAATCCTATTACCGCAATTCTCTCAGGCGACACCCTTATCCGCCGAGGATATGTGTTCATGGTTGGCACAGGAAAGTACTTGATAAACCGCGGACTCAGCACCGACACAAGCCAAAGACCAATAGCATACGGCGTTGGGACCGCTATACACGAGCGCCAAATACAGCGGCCCTCTCAAGCGGCTGGCTGAGGCGCAGCAATATGGAGCAGAGATCCAATCACAACACAGGTTCAACAGACTTTTAATAGAACCAAGGGCAGTATAGCAGTTCTCGTACGGACTATCAGGATGGATCTATCGGCCTGTACAAACCCCAACACTACGATTACCGAAGAGGAGCTAGTGAATCGAGGCGGGTACGCGACGAGGTTTGGTTAGCTTGATCTGAGTTTGATAATCGTTTGGATGGCGAATGGATGATCAATTTGAGAGCTGGTCGGGGCATACCTTGTGTTCAGTAACCGACATTTCCAAAGACGATCCTTGCGCCGATGGACTGGAGCAGTTTTTGTACGGAATAAATGCAGCGATGCGCCAGAACCCAGCTGCCACCATTTGATTCAACCGAGACGGCCTGATAAATAGCGGCGACTTCATTCCAGCACTACCCCAGTTCCCTTTCGGCATCAGGATCGGCGCTCTCCTGGCGGTTGTTTGCGCTCACTCGGGTGGAGGTTATTTTGGAAGTGATGACTCGATTACTTCTTCGTACCGCCCAATCAACAAGGGCGTTCAAAGCTTGGCAATACCCTTGCCACGGTGGAGGAGAAGAATGATTATCGCGCCACCTTAGAGGCAGTAAAGGGTTCACTTGATAGAGTTTATTGATCGTTGGTGCCATCATCGGTATTTTACTGCATCGCCATATCCAGTTACCGCGAGTATTGTATTGCGCTGGAACCGAAGCCGAAAAGGGCAATCGCTACTGGTGGAACTGCAGCACGAAACAGGAGCGGTTGCTATGCGCAGAAACAACGCGCTACCTAGTGAATGAATGGCCAACGGCCCGTCTTGGTGTTAATGAGCCTCGCGACGCCAGGACTCTATTACTCTCGGGCGTCAGCCAAGTGAAACAATTGTGGAGGCTATACTTTAAACAGCACCAGCGATCAATTGATGCTGACTGTGGCAACGACACTAAATGCTAGAGGAGACAGGGCGTAGCGGAAAATGGCCGAACGGATAGGACGATGTTTGGCGTTTGAACGTTAGCTAGCTTTAGGTTAAAACAAATGAATTTTGGATGACTGAGGCATACAGAAGTACCGCCCTCTACGTAACAGTCAAGGAGGATCAAGCATGAAATCAGCAAGGGTTTTACACTGTGGAATTAATGTTGCCTTGGTAGGTTCTGCGGCAGCCTGCTAACCCGTCGGCATGCCCGCCTTCGGCAGTATGATTGATCAGCAGCGAATGGATGCCGGGGCTTCACAGGCCTTACGGGCAGCCTGAACATGGCTAGCAAGCGGAAGCGGTACGCCGTAACAAGGGCGGTGACGCTGGCTGCGATTGATGGCAAACTGAATAACGGCTGGGTGATGTTCTGGAACAATAACCGCAATGGGCGCATGAGCGAAGCGAAATTTTGCTGCGTGAGATAGCGCCTAACGCAGTAAGCGCGTACATGCCATAGGCCGTGTCACGGTACGTTCAATTTAATGCCAGGGAGTGAAGCCAAACTGTGATGGTGGCTTTTCAGGCCGGACATTTCGGTTTGCCCGCAGGCTTCGCTGAGGAGGGTCGGCGGGTTGGACGGCATTAATCAGGTGGGGCGTTGGCGGGTTGGCGTGGGGTTATTGAGCCGGGGCTTATTGTGGGTCTGAGCAGGGTCCGGGTGTGGTTCGGGACCTGCAGGTCCAGATGGATCCCGCTTTCGCGAGGATGACGGATTGGGTGCAGCGGTTGCGCAGGACGTCGCAGCGGGAGGGCACAAGGCGCTCGGCTGACGACATCCCCACTTCCGCCAGGCTTGGACGCTTAAGTCACGGTATTCGCATTGATGCGCACATGTACTCATGCGAGCAGATCAGTTTAGTCCAGAGCGTTTCCTGAAATGGCACGGGCCAGATCAATACGGATGTAATTTCGGCCTGCGCCATGATCTCGCGCCCTGCCTCCCGGTGTATTCCTCGGCAACGGCCGCCACTGCGAGGTGAATTGCAACCACGTTGTGTCCAGATACACATCGATCGCTTCAACATCCAGATCGGGTACGCCAGCGCGGGCCCACCGCCGCGGAGTATGCGGCCCCAGTTGGGGTCCGGACGCAAAGAGTGCGGTTTTGATCAAGGGCGAATGGGCAACGGCAATAACCCACATCCAGGCTTCAATCACGATTGCCCCGCCATTAACTGGAATGGTCACGGGAAACTTGGTGGCGCCTTCGCCGTCGCGCACAATGGGCTTTGCGGCCAGTTCAGGCATAATGGGATTATGATCAAAAACTCAAGCCAGGTGCTAGGGTAATCATGCCCCATCTGCCGAAGTAATTTTCTGCATGGCGCTTGGCCCCGGTCGCAACCAGCATGCAGCAGTCGTTGGTCGAGGTATCCCATCGATGGTAATCGATTGAACGGACATGTCTCGGCCTCGCGCAGTAAGTGCCTGACAGTTTACCGGCTGCGCGATCTTGGCGTCGGTGGCGAATAACCCAGCATGGTGGGCCATGTCGGTTTGATGCATGCCGGGCACCCCTTGGAGATCCGGTGACCGTGATCGTCTGGCCGGCCCAGGGTGATCTGCCGGCTTGCGCCCTTGGGCAGTGTATCGTGTGGTTCATGATGGCCTTCGGCAGCCTGGCGCCCATTGGTCGGCGCGTCAGGTTCTTCGATTGCTGCGGGCAAGGCGGCGATGACTTGGCGGAGGCAGCAACTCGCCAATGACCACCCGTCTGAATGGCGAATACCTGCCGGCTTGACACGGGCCCGGGGGGGGGGGGGTCAACTCGCCAACGCCTTACAGGTTTCCAGCGCCGCCTGCATGCCGGGCTTGGCCGGTACGGCATTGCATTGCCGCGTGTTGACCAGCAAATAACGGGGTGCATGCTTGGATATGCTCCACGGCACAGGCGTCACTGGTGCTGCGCAGAGGCGTTTTCAGGGTAAACCACCCCGGCGATGCTTTCCCCTTCTGCCATTTCCATCACCACGTGTCTTTGCGGCCTGCTCGTTTGATGCCCGCTGAAGCAAATACCACCAGACGAAAAACCGGGACAGGTGCAGTACAGCATGGGCCAAGGCGAGGGCATGGAGAATCTCCGCTAGATGATTAATAAGAGCGTGATTGTAAGCAGCAGTTGGCGCGGCGGTGGTTGCGTTGGGATTGGGGCGGCCAGAAAGCGAGGGGTTTTCTGTTCGGAAGTGCGGGCGTAATCTGGGACTCCGCCAACCGCAGCATGGGAACGGGCCCGTCCCGGAACGGCCACCCCATCGCGCCGAGGCCGGCATCCTCCTACGCAAATCGATGGCTGGCCCTGGGGGGTTCGACTGCTCGATAACCCCAGCCGTACCACGGCGCCAACCGCCAACCCCGCCGGCCAAGAATGAAACTCGGCGTGCGGGCGGAGGCTTGTGGGCGTCAGCTCAGTCGATCTTGCCGTGGCACTGCTTGTACTTCTTGCCGACCCCACAGGGGCAAGGATCGTTCGGCCGACTTGGGACCACGCGGTTAACCGGTGCAGCAGGGAGCGCAGAGCTTGTTTCGCGGCTCTTGCCCATTCATCAGCACGACTGGCGCTACCTCTTCATGCTTTGAACTGCATGCGACTGGGCCATTTCCTTCGGCCTGGCGACCGCGCGCGGGCTTTCCTCTTCGGACCGGATCTTCCGCGGCGCACTTTGACGTGGCTGAGGAATTTGCGGATGCGTGTCGCGCTTGACCGGATTCGAGCATTTCTCGAACAGGTGAAGGCTTTCACGCGTGTATTCCTGCTTGGGGTTCTTTCTGCGGCGTAGCCACGCAAGTGAATGCCCCCATGGCGCAGGTGATTCCAATTGGTCGCCAAGTGCTCTTTCCACAGGTCGTCCACGCACGCGCAGCAAGCATCTGCTTTTCAAAGGTGCGCAGTGCTTCAGCACGGTCAGGTTCTTCCTTCTCGCAATTAGGCCTTGATTAGCTCATCCAGAATGCGCGTTACGCAGCCCTTCTTCATGCAGCGTGTCGTCGGCATCCAGCCACATTCCTGCACGGGCGCCTTGCAGGTCCCGCTCGGCATCAGGTGCTGCTCCAAGCCAGCACATCCCCACTGCTCGGCAGGCTTTTGCGGTGGGTATTGTATTGACTGATGGGCATCGGCAACCACGTCTCGCGAATGGCCGTGGATAGTTTTCAGGACACATCCTTGGCGCAGACTGAGTTGGCGCTGACCGTAAATCACCTTACGTGTTCGTAGGCAACGGCATCGTATTCCAAGCAACTGCTTGCGGATATCGAAGTTGCGGCCTTCTACCTTTGCGCTGCGCCTTCTCGGATGGCTTGGTTGACCATGCCGGTGCTCAAGCCTCGCCATTTTCCTCCCATGCCCAAGCGCTTCATGAAGTTCTTCACCCGGTCAGAGGCGAAAATGCGCATGAGCGTTATCTTCCAAGCGACAGGTAGAACCGGCTTGAACCCGGGTCACCCTGACGAACCGGCACGGCGCGCAAACTGGTTATCGATAACGACGCGAACTTCGTTTGACGTTCACAAAAGCGATAATGTGAGACCCGCCGGACTCCAAGCACCTGGCTGATGGGCGGCTGCTGCCATTCGGCCTTGATCTGGGCAGTTTGCTTCTCGGTTGGCGCCTTCAGGCTGGCCACTTCGGCGCTCCCAGCTACCGCCGAGGATAAATTCGGGTTACCACGCGGCCATGTTGGGGCGATAGTCACCGCACCGTGGAACGACCCAGCTGGGAAAATATTTCGGCTTTCTTTCTCGTGGTGTTTGGGTGCAACACTTGTGCGGAATCTTCTCGGCATCCAGCAGACGCGAAAACGGCCTCGGAGGATTTCAACTCGACGCAGTACCTTAACCAGAATCGGCCGACCTTCGCCCATGCTGTGTTTGATTATCAGCGGTAATGGCGGCGAAACTTTTCTTCATGCGATTCGTTCAGGTAGACCAGATCGGTGTAGTAGTCCTTGGTTTGCATCGGCTTGTTTGGTGGGGATAACCACCACTCCAGGCCGTAAATCTGGCGGGAATTCGGAGGCTTCGGTATCGGGCGGTCCCGGTCATGCCGGCCAGCTTGAGTTGTAGAGACGGAAATATTCTGGAAGGTGGTGGAGGCCAAGGTCTGGGCTCTCGGGCCTTGGAGCTTCAGGCCCTCCTTCGGCTTCGATGGCCTTGGTGGCAGGCCCTCGGACAGGACGGTCGCCCGGGCATGTACGGCCGGTGTGTTTCGTCAAACCAGGAATGACCTGATTGTCTGGCCCGAAAAATGTAATTCAAACGTTACGGTGGGAAAAAGTAACGTGAGCACGCAGCCCGAATGCACGTGGCTGCAACAAGTTTCGGTTCTGCGCTGCATTACAGGCTGATCGCCTTCTGGCAGCAGACCTCCTTGCTCAGCAAACCTTAAACAAACTGGTGACCTTGATTCTTCAGTTCGACCTGACGGGTTTTCTCGTCAATGTAGTAGTGCCTTCGGAACTTCATCTGGCCTTCTTCGGCCAGGTAGCCGCTGCGTGGAGCGGGAATAAGC
>Ga0163217_1013848_pt1 | contig 14435 bp, 7 predicted proteins | sample SynspAceP_FD_185933 | JGI IMG/M metagenome (GOLD analysis project Ga0163217, IMG submission 185933) | Saline lake microbial communities from Ace Lake in Antarctica - Synechococcus sp. Ace-P (PacBio error correction) | ecosystem: Environmental > Aquatic > Non-marine Saline and Alkaline > Saline ... | reverse complement strand
TCTTCGCGTGCGGATTTGCCAGCGCGGTTTAAAGGATTGTACCTTAAATGGACCCAGGGCAGGGTCTTGCAATCTGACCCCATAATTTCTCGCATGCGTGTTTGTCTTTCGATGGTGGTGCCTTCGACTGGCCGTGGTGCTGCATTAGGTGAGTGTCGCTATAGATAGAGATGGGGCCTCTGATGGTGGTGCTTGATTGATGCCTGCCTTTGATGATGCGTGCCTTAATGACTGCCGACCAATTCTAAGAAAGGCCACCAGCCCTTTAAATTGTAGTCCCTCTGCAGATTGGTACGGGACAGAGGAAATTTTCAAACCTTGTAGTCCCTTGCCACCCTTTCCCCCACTTTCCCTTGAAACCCCAACGCCCACGCACCAACACTTGTACTCCACCTGGCCGGGGAAGTCTGCCCAAATATGCAAATCCAGGAACCGTGCTAAATTATCCCTGCTCAAACTGCTCGCTCCAGCTGTCCTTGGCCCCGATGCGTTTTACGCACATGGGGCCCGGGCAACCGCGATAGGCTTTTAGCCCGTGGTTTTTTGAGATGGCATGATCTGCCGCAAACCAAAAAATCGTGCCACTGACACGATAAAGACAGGTCGGATTCGGTTGCATACGGGAATATATTAGTTTGATATCTCGTGGTAAACCACTGGATTTGTCTAAGAGGTATTTATATAAACAACAGAAAAATTTCCACAACCAAGGAGACTTTGATGAGCCCTTTTTTGAAGAAGTTAGCGGTTGGGCTTGTTTTCATGCCAGGTGCTGCAGCCACCAGCGCACGCTTGAAATTGTTCTTTGAATTTTTGAAGCGTCACACCAGTTCCCTGGTGGCAAGGGCGGACGTTCGCGACGAGATGAATGGCAAATCAATTGCGCGGCGAAGTGGCAGCTGCCAAACGAATGAGACATGAACCATCAGGTCTTTCCCTGGCTCAAGCTTGGTTTTAAACAAAAGAGCAATGGAAGCCATGTGAGCGGCCAAATTGGACATGGACCTCAACTTGCCATTGGGACTATGGGTCTGGCTTTCACCCCGAGTGATGGCTGCAACATTGATGCCCGGCTTGGTTAAAAACCACCGCCCACGCCATCAACATCAACGCGTCTCCTTTCATGAAACGAGATCCGTGCATCATCAACCAAAGGTGGTGTTGGAAGTTTTGGCAGACGCTTGGTTGGCCGGGTTGCGTTCGGCGGCAAGAAACCTGCTTTTGGACCTAAAGATTGTAGAGGGCTTGAAGATCCGCTCAGCTGGCGCCAACATTGCTGAAATGTTGGGGCGAGTGCTGGCCGCGTCAATCGGTGGTTCAATCCCCTCAAGTGAGGTTTACAGCGCTATTGCAACAAGGCGTGGCACAGGGGCACCCGATACCTCTGCAGGCGCTGGTGTTTCATTCCGCTTGTACGAGCAGTTTGAACTGTTTGACAGCGCTGAGCGATCAGGGCCTATGGATTCATGTACGAGGCCTGTTTTTGATCTCACAAAAGGCATGGCTACGCTTGCAATGATGCGCAGAAAGCTGCTTTGATAGCTGCTCTAAAAAAGCTGAGATGTACTTTGGCTGCCGAGTCCAAAGTGAAAACAATACGACGACAAGATGGTCGAGGCTTACACGGAAAAGCCGGGCGTCAAAGTGGTTTACAATGACTGAAGCGCAAGGCCGACATGTGGCGCCCAAGGTCGCGGCGAAAGAAGTCTTACAAGAGCTTTGCTGAGGCGAGTGCCGGCGGGCAAGCGCTGACTCGACAAGGCGTTGGCCGTTAAGTAATCGGAGCTCGCCCCTTGAAACAAGTCTATAAATTGGGTCTGTCGGCTGTCACAGAACCAGCGGCATTGAGTTGCCGCGCTGCTGATGGTGTTTCGGTGTTCGTTGTTACTGTCAGATGATTTTTTGTCCGGGCCGTGCTCGGGGAATCATCCATCTGGCAGACCGAATTGTAACCTTCTCGCTGGTCGCGCCACGTTTCTTGGGTGGCGCGCTTACATCTTGGCTTCGCTAACAAAAAGGCCATTTTTGTCAACGTTTGTTGCTGCCCTTGTTCTTGAGCCACAAGCCCGCCTCGCGTGGCTTGGGGGGGCCTCACTGCTATCGCTGGTTTTTTTGCCTGCTGGTTTCTGTACAGCGTGCTCAATGGTGGCACGAGGCCTTGGCGCCTCGGACTTAAAAACAACCCCAGCATTTGGGCGCCGACGCGGCCTCTGATTCCCTACCTCAGTGTGCCCAGCTGGTATCTTGCTGCCTTGGCATGCATATTGGGATATCTGGCATTGGCGACGGGACGTGACTGCCTTTCGGCATGGAATCCCACCAAACAGAACGGAAAGTGGTGAGCCCATTGGCACTTTGGCGGCATGATTTTCGCCGTCGGGTACTGATTTTGCTCCGCCGACTGGGGGGCGATTGCCGATCGCCTTCGCTTTGGGCGCCCAGCCGCTCATTTTTATTGCCTGTGGACTTGATGTTTAGCGTGTCACTGTATGGCCAGACACCGTTTTTCGGGCTTGAAGACTTCACGCGGCACAATCCCATGTCATCATCATGGCGCCGGCCCGTCGCATCGCCGCGCAGCAGCGACTTGTACGAGCGCCTGAACCCGTTGGCTTTACAAGGTCCGGATTCCTTGGGTTCATTTCAAACATCGGAGGCCTGTGCTTTGTTCTCCAGTCGTTGGACAGGCTCATACCAGCGAACCTGTGCGGCCATCGCAAGATGGGTATCCCAAGAGATGCGCGCGTGGCTAACGCGGCTGACCTTGCACTGGCTCAATCGCGGCTGGCGGTACGCTGGGCTTCTGATCCCACCGAGCGTCACAATGATTGTATGGCATTGCCAGCGAGACATCCATTGCCGATTTTTTATCGCCGGCAATTCTCCCCTGGCCTGATTGCTTGACAGGCCTTTTCATCGCTTGGCGCTGTTTTTGAGTGGCGCCGTGGAACCACCAAGCTGGAATGTGGATGATTAAGTTTCACGTGGGCGCAGGCTGAACGTCTTGAGTTGTTACCCAGGTTGTTGCATTTGATCGCCGTAATCATTGGGGTTCATCTACGCCTTGTACCGGCGGGTATCCGCCACACCATTCTAGTAGCGCAGCCGGGTGTGCGGCCGGCGGCGCTGTGTTTGATCAATGCGTGATTCGTCCATTTACCGGATGGGGCACTGGTGTCAGGACATTTTGGGGTCGTGCGAGACGCCATGCGCGAGTCGGCATTTGCTGCTGCTGATTAATCGGTATGTCCGTGCTTTTTAGTTCGCCATTGTCATCAAGCTTGGCTGCGCACGATCGCCGAAGGCCATTGCAGAAAATTGCATGTCAACCGGTGGGTTCTGTTTGGCTCTGATCAACTTCTGTTGTTGGTATTGGCTGCTTTTTGCCCGCCTGCGGCGATTCAATCTTGATTGACCACTCCCTCATCCTCCCCGTGATCACAGCGGCTGGCTTTGACCCGATTTGGTTGCGTGTTGTCTGACATACACATGGGAGTTGCGGTCCATCACGCCTCCGCGAGGCTTTAACCTCTTTGTGATCAACGGACACCCACGAGTGAGCCTTCACAACCATCTGCGCGGGGGCATTCCCCTTCATGATGTCGCATGTTCTATCGATTGTTTTGTTGTGCTTCTTTCCTGGAAATTGCGACACTGGTGCCCACGGCAATGATGGGCATACCTGACGAGCCATGATTTCATGAAACAACTCATCACGCTTGAAATAGGCAAAACCGACGGGGCTTTTCGCTAACTGGTTGATGCCTGTCCCAGTTTGGTTCGGAGCGAGTTCAGGCCAACCTTTATGCTTTGCGACGGCCGTCGTGGATGGCTGGAAGCCTCCAGCTGATCGTTACGAGGCAATTTCTTTGCGGTTTCCTTCGCCACCGAAATTCTCGCCAGCATCAAAAACGCGTCAGGCTGCTTGCTAAGGCCTTGACACCAACAGAACCAAACACCTGGCAACTTGGCGAGCACTAGCGACGGGTCCACTGAATTCGCCCGACAAGAGCTACTTTCGTCGCATCAACCGCACCACCTGGCGGCACCACAACATTGCTTGCCATTGCGGGTCGCCTTGATGGGGTGGCCATGCGGCAACGCAAGGGCTTAGAGGCCGTTGACGCCGCTTCCCTTCATTTGACTTACCTACTTGGGTCAACCCTGGTTTTTCTGCATTTTCGAAAAACCGGTTAGCTGGCATTCACCCGCCGTTTTGCTGAGGAAGCATCATTGCCCATGAAGCGGTTCATGCAATGCAAGTTGGACACATTGCGCAGACGTCTCGAATCAGACCGGCGCGGCTACGCCTTTCTTTCACCCACATACTGGCCCAACGAGCCTTAATCTTTGTAGAGGTCGCCCTAACGCGCGAATCCAGGACCGAGATCCGCACCACTGATTCGCGCTGGAAAGCGCTGACGAAAATGGAGGGACAATACGGCTAAATCAAGCCAAAGCAAGCACAATACCGCCGTGTTTTACTCCATCGCAACTCGCAGCCGGGAGCTTGGCGTGGGGGTTCTCATTTGGGTAACTTTTTAATTCAAGCGTGTGGCTGAAAACCTGGCCAACGGAAGCTGCCAACGCCTAGAAACGTTTTGACCTTGTCACCCGTCCCCATCCTCTGACCAAATGGTTTTAATAAGCCGTGGATGCGTCTACTTTGCCAGCAAGCAGTTCAACTCGCTTATCAAACGTGTTAAAAGTGGCTTGTCCGTTTCGCGCCGCTTACACAGACGCATATGCCTCGGTTACCGGTTGTATGTCCCGTGACAGCTCAATGCGCCTTTGCACCCACTTGTTAGTGCGCGGCTCCCCACAATGAGCATGCCCATCGGTGCCGGTTCCACCTCGATAACGGCGCTCGGTGTGGCGGTCCCAACGTCGGTGCGGATCTCTTCAGCCAAGGGCTGAAAGAGTCCCTCTCCTGGTGATGGTCAAATTACCTCTATGACTTGGACGCTGTAGGAAGCGCGCCATGAAGCCTTCGTCAACCACGATGTGGTTTTACGCCGCAGGCCTCAAAAAATGGCTAAAGGGCGTTAATTTCTCTCGTTTTTCGCTATGACCATTGCAAACCCAAAGTCATTTTTGGGATCAGGCCACATCGGGTTCGAACATAGCGAAGACGTAAGTTGTTGATTTGTTTGAGTTCAGGCTACCCAAACGCTCCACTACAACAAGCTGAGCCTGGACGTTTGCTTGGAGCTCGGCTCTCTCTCTCTGAGTAGCACTGTAAACACTCGACTCGCTCAGATAGTGATGTTCGATAGCCCTTCGGTGAGTGTGTATTGGCACCCAGATGCACGGTGTGCTTTGAATGGCGGCCAGCATTTGCAAGGCTCGCCTTGGCGATAAAGGGCTGTTTTGATGCTTTTAGGCGCTGTCGGATGATGCGTGCAGATCAGCCGCCAATAAAAGCGATGGCTGCGTGAGCCGAATTTGCGCATTGGGTAGCCGGTGGTGATTCGGGCCAATTTCGATCTCGTCCTTCCAGCACCCGAAAGCCGCGCTTCTTATGTTCAGCCAGTGCTTTGTAGCGAGCTACACCTCAGGAGGCGTTAGATGCGCTTGACGCTTGGTCACCAGCAGTACTTTGCCGTCATTGAGTCTTCAAGCCAACTTGAGAGCCTCTCATCGATGTCATTAGCTAAAGAGATCGGATTTCAAGTCAATTTTTTGATGATTTTTGCCCAAGCTTTGCCTTCTGTTACCTCGTGGGTAACATCCAGGCTTTGGCGCCCGAGGTCGAGGAGTTGCGTCCCCGGGTGCACTTTGCCCGTGTCTTCCATTCGAGTTTTGTTACGCGCTTTAAGGCGCCATCTTCGATGGCTTTGCATGGCGTGCGCGTCGTTTTGCATTGGCATGCTCGGGACGCCTTGGGGCTATGGGCCCACAAAGGCGATGTTATCCCATTTCGTTTCGCCAGACCTCATTGCTCAGCGTGGCCAGAATCTCTAGGTCTTTTGATCATCATGAGCGCTGAAAGGACTTCGGTTTCCAAACTCCCCATACGGCGGCCAGGCACAGCCATGATTGAACTCAAGGGCCTGCCCTTGCCGGCTCAACGCTTTTAACTGCTTTCAGTGTTCCATGGACAGTAGCCACGGTCCAGCCACTAGGGATGATGCGCTTTGCCACGGCCAAAGCGCATCAGAAATGATTCGGTCACCGCGCTTTGTAAGGTTTTGTACTTCTGCAGTGTTGCCTGCCAGACCATTGAGGGGGCCAGTGGAATGCCATCAGCCTTTGGACCACGCCGAGCATGGACCTGTCGATTAATAGTCGGATTTGGTACATTGCCATAGCTCTCAAAGTCATCAAGGTTCTTCGCTTACCCCTATAGGTGCGAATTAGTTGTTCATTGTCGTTTAAACACCCAGATAAGTCCTGATTCAATGAGCGGCATTCAACAACTCAGACCCGTGCCATCGACTTCCTCGCCGCGCTCCTCAAGCACATCCATGCTGCGCGAGCAACCCGCTGGTGGGTACCCTCATTCCGAGGCACACCCGGAATGGTCACGTCTCAAGCCACGGAGGCAAACCCGAGCTTGGACTTCTGATTCACACAGGCGATTAAAAAAACCATGGCTTTGATCAACGGTAGGTTGCTCGACCGACGGAGGTCTCATCAATCAATTTGCCTAGGCCGATCAAAGCCCAAGCTCGGAAACCAAAGGCAGTTCAGTGCCAGGACGTCCGCCGAACGACCGGAGGCATTCAAACTCGATGACATCAGGAAACCTTCTTCAGGCGCCACTCGACCCGTGGCCACGCATCAGCCTTGGAGCATTGTTTCAGCGATCGATCCAGTCTCGATCTAGGGCCCAAGCGTGGCGACCGTACGGCTTGGCGCGGCTTACCATCGGCAGAACCGTAGACTCAACGAGTTGCACGTACTTCGGCGATGCCAGATTTAGTGACTTTGATGAACATACCAAAAATGATAGACAAATTAAAACGGCAAAGTGCAATTAAATTTCTCAAACGTGCCACTACAGAGGTTGCTGAATCACCTGCAATCCCTTTGTGGTTCCATCTCTCCACCTACGTTTTTAGGTTCAAAAACTTGTCTGAACTCGAGAGGCCACCGGGCTTGTCGCAGTTTCGTTAAGCGGCACCTCAGCCAACATCTGCCGCGGGCATGCCTTAGCTTGCTCGCGTGCGGCCTGCTCAGCCTGCGCGCAGTATTAAATTATAGGGTGATTGCGTGCATTGATATGCACTGAACCCGAGCGCCCTCTGGGTCCGTTTTCAGTACAAATTCCAACAAAAAAGTCGCCGCCTTAATTTATTTGATTCAACGATGAAGCCATCATAGTGTGGGCGCATCGTAAATAGGCTTGATCAGAGGAAGGTTCTAAATTGTTGTTCAGCATCATGCAGAATATTCATCCCCAAACCAGGACCATTGGGAATGTCAACAAATCCGTTTTTAGGCAACGGTACCTTGTCAACAAATTGCTTACCCTAATGTATGAGTAAAGCACCTCGAAAGTACCGACTCAAAGCCACGTTGCGTACTCTTGAATTTGCGCAAAATTCGGGATGCCGGCCGCAAGCCGCAGGCAAGCCGCCAAACCAATCGGAGCAATGGGTTGTTGCGGAACAATTTGACTTGATGCGCCTCTGCTATCGCAGCCACTTTTTTTTTGCGCCGGTAATACCACCACAGAGGCATAAAATCAAACACGCAGGCGAACCTCAACACCCCTCTGGGCCATCACATCTTGAAACTCATTAAATATTGAGAAACGCTCACCGTTGCAATGGGAATATGAATTTTCATTCTGCCAAACACGCGGCCATCGCATTCATTGCTCTCAGGACGGTTGGATACCTCAATAAAAACACTTGGATGTGTGGTGACTCAATGGCCGCGACGCAAAACAATTGCCCTCGGCAGGGGTCAAACGCCTTGGATTTCAATTAATTAAAGTCAACACGATCACCCACCACTTCCACGCCATGCGCTCCGTATTCTCAAGTAGCGTCACGCATTTTTTTGATTGTGGAGGTCTTAAAAATAAACCTTGATCGGTTCCTTTCGTCTAGACAAAGAGGGTTAAGGTGTCCGGAAAGCAGTGAATCCAGCGTCAATTTTTTACCTCACACTCAACCAATATTTTCTCGGATGGTGCTTTCGTAAATATTGGCCGTAAATACCGTGCTTTGGTTCTTGCCGGGCTCGCTAGCAGCTCATAACATAGGAACATTTCAGCGGCCTACCCTTGATGTCCCAAAGGCGGCCATGTCAATGGCCTATATTGCAGCATTCTTCAGGCCAAGCCTTGAAAATAACTGAAGCGAGTGCATCACATTCCAGTTGATGTTCGATTGGGATACAGGGATCCTTTCCCTTTCTAGATACTCAGAAAATCGTTTAATACAGGCACCTGCAGCTTCAAGTATGGCCCCAAGTTCCGGCCTCACCAAACCCGTAATGCCTTCATCGGTTTTTCGACTCGGACAAACATTAAATTGACCAAAACATGCCAAGGCACAACTTTTACAATTTTCATATCTATTCTCACGCTGGTGGCTGATAAATATTGATTAAATTTAAATGGGGTGGTGATAAGCACGAATGCAACTTTGATAATTAGACGGCGTTGACTGATCGTGGCCTTGCAAACTTTCATCCAAACTGAACGGGATATTCAGATTTACCGCACTCATGAAGCAGTACAGTAACCTCAAGGCGATTGCCCAGATACCGATTTCGCCCGCGCCTGTAAAAGAGTTTGGCTGAAGATTTGTATTGAAACTTCCAAACAGCAACCAATGCTTGAATACGCTGCAAGCTCCACTTACGCTAACAAGCCTTTTACAGGGAACTGTTAGTAAGCCCAGTTCTTCTTAGCCGTCTAGGTAGACCAGTTAGACGGTGGACAGGTGGGCGAGAGCGAAGAACAAACCAAAGTAAGTATTACTATAAAAAATAGAAAATTCTTCTCACCCTCGCAATGGGCATACCGTCTCCGCTCGGCCCTACCCGGGAGCCTATTTTCCAATAGGGGGGTTCTTATTTGAAACCGCAGCTGGAAAACTGTTCACGCGGGGAGGAACACAAAACGGGTAGGTTCGATCCAACGCCAGTAGCGTATTGCGTTTGTTTTGAAATGTGTGTGAATTGCTGTGTGAATTGGTGTTGGCAAAAAACTGAACTCGGGCACATCCAAAAAAACAGAAAGGGGCTACAAGCTTTGTGAGCTGTAGCCCCTTGGATTTTATTGGTCGAACGGAAGGATTCCGAACCTTCGACCCTTGCACCCATGCAATATACATGCGAATTTCAGCACTATTATAAGTCGATGAATAAGTTATTCGTACTTATTAAAAATCGTTTAAATTTCAAGAATATATTAAGCAAATGGAGTCTTGTTTTTCTTAGTCTCATTAAGTATAATGACAATCTTACGTCAAACGGTTAACTGAAAACGGTAACCAGAAGCAGCACTGGCGTTTGGGACTATGCTTAGCGAGACTAATAATGCGCGACCGATAACGGGATAGGGGCATGCAAGCCCAAGCCCATCGACAAAGACCAATGGTTCAGCAAGCCCTTTGAACGTGGTGCTGGCGCTTACTGCTTTGGTCGAATCACGCCATAATGGTGATCGGACGGTTTTACTACAGATATACCGATGCCCACGGTAAACGCACAACCATGCCAAATTCTGGAACTATCACCCTAAAGGCGGTGATTATTGGGCTAGGACCTGCAGCCGCCGCCCGCTAAAGCACGGGAGCTTGTCACCCCTGGCACCAGAGTGGGATTAAAAACGTCAAGAGCATCTGAAAGAACAAGCCGAGGCAGCGGTTGCGCGAGAGGGAACGCCTACAGCTGGAGGCTAAAGAAAAGCAGGTAGGCGCGAGCGGAACTAGAGCGGACAAACCCAGAATCACAGTGCGACGAACTGTTACTCATGGGCAGTGGAGTGACTTAACCCGCCACGTTTAAAAGCGACGCGGAAAGGCGGCAAGGAAGGAGGACGGGGGCGAGTACATACGTAACCAGTTGAAAATCACTGTGTTTCCCGGCAATCGGAGCCAATACCAGTTCGAGGGACGTCAAAAAGAGAGACGTTATTGCCGATTGCTTGACCAGATCAAGATCACAGGCAACTACGCACGTGTAATTGTTAGTGCTGGCCTGCGTTTAAAGCAACCATGTTCAGTTTTGCCACTGAGGAGACTATATAGAGGCAAATCCCGATTGGTTGTCATTCGAGTAAAAAAACTGGTGGGCGGCAGGATGAGGAGCGCGACAGCATGGCTCAGAGACTATGAAATCCAAGCCCTTACTCGACCAGCTTCCCAAGGCTTCACTAGCTCAGCGCAACGAACACCGCGTATGGGTAATTTTTATCGACCTGTGCCGAGTCGTGAACTTGATTGGCCGGCGCGATGGGAGCATGTAGATCTGGAGTCAATGCAAAATGTTTATACAGTCACAAAAAACAACGCCCACACACAATCCATTCTGTCTGACTTCGCCTCGCCCCACTTTTAAAGAACTGGAAAAGCAAAAGGGTTTTGACGATAACGAAACGAGCTGCTTTTGGGTATTTGTAAATGCGAGTACGTTACGGGACACGTGGAATATCAAAGCAGCTTTGGCAAACAGATTGCTGATCGCCAACGCACACCGGACAAGCAAATAAAGGGCGCACGACACTACCAACTCCGCTGATACTGGCTGAGGGCGAGGACAAGCCACGACCTCAGGCGAACGGGAGCCACGTTAATGGCTAGGCTGGGCTTTTCAGTCGACGTGATTGGGACGAGTGCCTTAAACCACAAGATGGCAGAGGCAAAATGGCGCGGGTATTATATTCCAGACGTCGGCGTTGAGCAGAGCAAGCTCGAGGCATTTGCTGCATTAGGCAACAAGGCTCACCGAGATCACAACTGCGGCATAGTCGCCAAGCAATGTCTATAGCAAGCTGCGAGGGCTGCATGATGGCTACCCGCCCGTGGTAGTCGAAAACCGTTTCCGTGCAAATAACAAGCAGAGTGTCAAGGATTAAAAAAGTGCCACACTCAAATGGTCGCAGCGCATCAGTTCTTGGACGCGCCACTGGCATGGGGGGCGGAATATCGACCTAGCGCTGCCTAAAAGCGCGCAGGAAGAATCTGGAGATGTTAAACGCTTATGGAAAGTCAAGGTTGCAACGGGTTTCACAACACGCCGCCACCGATAAAACCCCAGCATTCTGCGGCACTAAACAACGAAGCTTCTGTGGGTCGCTTCTTAAACGCGAATGGCTAATACGAAGCAGGAAAGGATATCCTTAAAAGTGGTCAATAGGAGGAAATTGCAGAAAATTTCTTTTGCTTTGAGACAAGGTGGAACTAAAGGACACAAATCGTTTCACCATGTGCTTTTCAACATGCGCCAGTATTAATAGGTAACCCCAAGATCAGCATCGTGGTGGGAAGAGCAGAATTAGAGCACAGACACTCTCCTAAAAAAACGTAAAAACCAGCTTAATTAAAAAAAAAGCTGGAGCTAAGTTACAGTTAATAAACGGCATTTCTAGAATTGTCTCGTTACTTACAGCGAGGTACAAAGAAATGCCCACTTACATCTCATAGAGTCTATCCGGCGACTAAAAAAAAAATCCGAAATCGACCCCGTCCATACTCTTGCGCGAATTCATGCGTATCACAAACCCTTTAGCCGCGCCACGGTATACAGGATGTTTGCCCTTGGGCCTAGTTTTCTCGAACGCCCGTACGTAACCGTAACCCTTACGCCGTATATATTCTTTTACAAATTTAAAAGATCTCAAAACTACTCCCAGTGATCATTCTTCAATGGAGAGCAGTTCTCGAGATGAGTACGATCAGTTTAAACCCAACACGCACGGTACGTGCCAGCAGCCGACTCTGGGAGAGCGAACAAGAAGTTATTTAAAGCCAAAGCCCGGCCTCACAGTGCGTGAGTCGTCGGACAGTCTCACTTCCCTTCGGGTTTTTACTAGTCGCCGCAGCAAACGAGTTGTGATTTTTTGGCGCACGCCTCAGTACCGTTGATTTAGCGCCGGCCTCCGAATTTGGCATAAATACGGCTGCTGTTTATTGATGCGGATGTATAAAACAAGTAGTTTAAAGCCACAAAGGTGCACCCGGAGTCGGTGAACGTAAAAAGCCCCCTCGCAGAACGCTGTGAGGCCTCTAACACCCTTAACACCCACAGCCCTAGATGCTTCGCTCGACTTGGGCGCAGGCGTTTTGTACTCACTCTCACGAGGTACTGATTTCTTTCCGGAGGCGGCAGGTGTGTTTGCTGCCCTCGGCTAGCGTATCTTTGTGGTTTGGTGAGCCTGTTGAACATTGCAGGCTGTCTTACGATGGTCCTGTATGCAAAGATTAAAAAATGTCATGGGTCAAAGACCCCATTGAGTAGGCATTTGTTTGGCATTTATTAACCGACGCCGCCACACAGATCAAAGTATTTACTGGATCGAAGTGGCTTTTGCATTTGGTCTAAAAGCGTTTAGAGCCAGGGGGCGACTCATCAGTGTATTGGGGGTCGGTTAGCAACTGCCGAAATGGACTGGACGCGCTTGAAAATGTTGCTCTGAAGGTGGAAATTTAAGCGTATTAAAAAAGCGTTTACTTTAGAGCCACATTACCTGCATAAATTCATCACTTTATTAACCGCTAAAACCCAATGATACGGGGCTTGCGGACCAATAGAGCTTATGGCAAAAGTCGCTCACAACCTCACACCGTTTCAGCACCCGAAGTGGCTGCGCGTTGTCGGCAGAAAGGTTTGGCTAAATTAAGTCAACGAATCAGGGCGCTTGAAATTGCCGCCCCTACGCCATCAGTTGGAATGGTTTAAGCGCCCGATCTTTTGGCCAAAAAGAGTGAGCGTCGATTTTGGTGGCGCCGAGCCCAGTTTCAGTCGGTTCTTGCGGCGACGAGTTGCTGCCAAGCCCGAACAGCTTACGGTTTAAAAAACACGCATCGCTGAACACGTGCGGGTGACAAAAAGCTAAAGATGAATTGAATTCAAGACCAGCTCTGACTCAACGCTATTTCTTGATGAGAGGGCAAAGTACCCGGTTGAAACCATCTATCTAGACCCCGAGGACTGCCCGGTGAACGCTGGCCGAGTTTGAGGTCATCAGGGAAAGCGTGACCTACCGTTATGGCGCAGCGCCCAGGCAGTTACGTGGTAACAAAGTTTGTACGCCCCAGTGATAAGCTTCGCGAAACAGGCAATGTTAGTGAGCCGTACCTGCCCCGGGTGGTGTGATCAACGGCGAGCCGTGCCGATGTGAGCTTGCAGGCAGGGCATTCTGGTTGATAAGTTGCCTACCCCAAAAACGCTTTGACCGATCAGCAATCCGCAAGCTCACCGATTCGGGCTTTTAAGGTCAGCCGCCAGTGGCTCACGCAACTCACCCTAGCAAAAACGATTGACATGCTGCGCCCCATCTTTTGATGCACAGTTCAACTCCATACGGGTTAAAGCCGCGGTTCAAGGCGATGGATGCAGCCCCTATTATAAGCAGGGGGTGGCCAGCCCGGGCAAAATGCAAAGCGGCCGTACTTCTGCCCCGTTTATGGCGAAACTCGATGCAGATTTGCTTAAAATTTCCCAGATCGAACGGCTACAAAATTGCTCTGGAACATTGCATTGCGGGTTGAAGCCCACCGCAGGTGGGGGTGTTGAATCACTGATGGTTATAGCGTCTATCAAAAAAGTATGCCAAAAAAAGGTGGGGGCTCACGCACGCACAGTGCTGGGCCGCCATACGCGGACGGCAAGTTCTTTGACTCGCCAATACATTTGAGCCCGGAAGCGTGCCCAAAAGGAGGGCGCTTGACATGGATTTGGGAGATCTACAAGGTTGAAGAAGGAATTGGTTGGAAGAAAGCCCCTCACGGGCACCAGTCAGAAACCATATCGGACAGACCTATTGCCGCGCCCTTGTATCGTTAAACGTTCTTTGCGTTGGGTTCAAAAGCAGTTTTGATTCCCAAAGGGTCTTTACCCAGCAGCCCTTGTACAAAAGCACCTCTCTTTAATGCACGCGAAAAGGCGTGGAAGGGCCTTGAGGTTTTTAATTTAAATGAGCCGATGTTTTACCCATTGACACCAAATCATCTAGGAGCGCGCGTTGCGCGCCATTTCCGACTGGGGCCAAAAAAAATAAAAAATTGGTTAATTTCTGTTGGGAACCTGAAATGGCGTTGCAGAAGGCACGGTGGGGGGGCATCGTTGCCAAAGTTGGTCTTAAGTCACCTGCAGGGCTGCCCACACGGCATTTGGGGAACCCGTATTGAAACTTACTTTGTTCGACGTGTTGCAAAAACGAGTCCAAAGAAAACCCCCCAAAGGGCACCCCTTTTGCCAAAATTTGGGGATTTATTTCCCTTCTTTTTTCCTTTTCCTTTTTTTATGCGGTT
>Ga0163217_1011208_pt1 | contig 14436 bp, 18 predicted proteins | sample SynspAceP_FD_185933 | JGI IMG/M metagenome (GOLD analysis project Ga0163217, IMG submission 185933) | Saline lake microbial communities from Ace Lake in Antarctica - Synechococcus sp. Ace-P (PacBio error correction) | ecosystem: Environmental > Aquatic > Non-marine Saline and Alkaline > Saline ... | reverse complement strand
CTTGAGCCTGCTGGCTTCGCGGCCGGTGTGCGGGGGTCTGCCGAGGCCTGGCCACCTTCGTTTGGCTTGGACGCTCCAAACGGCATATGAATATGCGCTATGAGGTGATTGCCGGGGTGTTTCACCCGCCGGAGCAAACACAGGCGCCTCTATCGAGCGCTTCAACGAGATTTCCTCAGCCCGGCGGGGCAAGGAATTCCGCGGCTGGGGGGGGCGCTGCGTTCCGGGCACTGAGAGCGCGGATCCGCTTCAGGATAGAGCCTGTTGCTACGAGCCGGATTCGCCGCCGGCCCCTGGATTTGGGGTGAAGCTTTACCTTGCCCAAGGGCCCACCGCTGGCACTGGTGGGCACGAGCGGGGCGGGGGCAAGGAGCCGATCGCCTGATCTGCTCCTTGGGCTCTACGCCCCCCAACCGGCGGGCGGGATCTGACGACGAGGCAGGACCTGGCCACGCTGCACCTGCCCAGCTGGCAGCAAGCGGCTGCGGGGTTGGTGAGCCAGGACACGTTTCTGTTTCAATGCCTCGCTGGCGGAGAACATCGCCTTCGGCTGCGGCTGGGCCACGCGGGCAGATGTGCAGGCCGCGGCGGCGCAGGGCCCAGGCGGCGGGCTTCATCGCCGAAACTGCCGCAGGGCTCGACACCGCTGGTGGGGGAGCGGGCTACAGCTGAGTTGGCGGCCAGCGCCAGCGCCATTCAGCTGGCGCGGGGCAATCCTGACGCCAACCCGAGCTGCTGATCCTCGATGAGGCACCGTGCCCAATGGACAGCCAGAGCGAGCGGCTGTGCAGCAGGCGATCGAGCAATTTGAGCGGCAGCGGCACGGCTGCTGGTGAATTCGCCCACCGGCCTGAGCACGATTGTTGAACCGCCGACCCCACCATCCTGGTGGTGGAGCGTGGTCGGATCGTTGGAAGAGGGGAGCCACGCCCGAGCTGCTGGGCGCAGGGCATAGGTATGCGGGGCTTTGGCGGCAGAGTCTCGGCAGGGAAAGGCGGTGAGTGGATGACTGCTCAAGATGTTCGATATGAACGAACCTATTTGCGGAAGGCTTCGAATCTTGGGTTGTAAAAGCTTGGCCATGTGAATCAATGGGTGAATGTTTTTCTAGCCTTTTAGAAATCTCCGAAAACTTCAGAGGAATGAGCCTGAGATCCTCACGTTTGGATCCAGTGAGAATATCAAAGTCAGTTAACCTTACCGTCCGGGCCACCATGTCATCAGGGTCCAGGCCCCTCAGAATTTGGCAATCATCTCCTGGGCATGGTTTGTTAGCCCGGGAATTTTGTCCAGGACTGATTCCATGGATTCTTGCGTATAGGCTTTTTGGTGTACCAGAGCTAGGAGTGCAGCCAGACAATCCAAGGCCTGCTAAGTGACAGTATGATTATACATGACAGAGATTGCAAGTACCCATGGCAAAGCCGAAATCGCTTTGGAAGAACAATTTCACGGCAGGCTCATGCTTGGATTGCATCCAGCTGTTGCCCGTCGCAAGACGCAAGTTCTTGCATGGAAAAAGGGGCGGAGACTGTTACTCTCGCTATATTCCTGTCGACAAATACTCCAAATCTTTATTCATAAGATCTGCCTCGCTAGGAGGGGACTGTTGCTGATATAGATAAGCACGGTTTGCCAAATATTGTCATATCTCCCTTCCCGTTGCGAAGCACAATTCTTGATTCCTGGCGACGCTGAGTGCAGGGCAGTAGTGCCAAGTTTGTTGTGGATAGATCGCACGATGCTCTGTACGTACATATCAGAGCAGGCGATATCCTTTCGCCTTAAAAATAGCTTACATCAACCCCTGCCAATCGAGGGATGAGTTCGATATGCAAAAAGTCAATTCACCACTGTCGCTAATCTTTTATTGGACAATTGGAGGATTCAGAATACTCCAGAGCACTTCGTCTGGCATTCCCGGATGAAGATTTCTTTTCTTCAGATCGAGCAGCCCTCGACTTTCGAGATTATTGGCTGCCGAAAGATTCTTCTGTCGGACCAGCACTTTTTGCATGGCTTGCCAGCTTGGATATCGGAAAACAATGACTCTTATCTTGTACCTAGTCTGGTCTCTCAATGCTTTTAGAGGACCGGAAATCAACCTTTATCGACCGTAATGACAAACGAATATCAATTTTCTGGTCCGTAACGAGATTAGAGTCAAGAAAGGCCGGATTCACTGCTTTCTTGTCACATCAACTCAATGTTATTCTTCTAAATTATTGCTGAGAAATTGAGTAATAAGTAATGAAAACAGCTATTTTAACATTTAGGCAGCGGAGGCAAGGATGGAGCCGATGCCAAGCTTTCGATCCGCTCATGATGAAATAATGCAGAAGAAAACATAATCAGACTTCATTAGGCTCTTCGCCACGTCTTCCAATTAAAATTTCAAGGAATTTCTCAATTATGAAAAGTTCCAGTATTTAATCTGTTTTCCTTTATGAGCGATTATCTTTTTCTGGATTGCGGATATACTCATTGCGCAGCTGCTCCGAGCCTTTTCGATGTGGTCGATGAGGAGCATTTCTCGTGTGTGTATCATCGCCAGCCGGCTACAGGATCTTTTCATAAACCCATCAGTTTGAAGCGATCCTGTTGCATTCTCGGGCGAGATAGCCTGGCAGCGAGAAGCTAGGAAAAAATTCCTTGAAATCTTACGAGTCATTCAATTCTGGAGTTCTTGTTTGTTCAGAGAAAAAAATGGAGAGGTACTTTGGCAAGAAATTGCGCCCGCAGAGGTTTGGGCTAAATTCGACTCACATAATTGTTATATGAGTGATCCAGACGTTCATGAATTTATGTTGCCCAGAAATACAGCTTAAGCTTTAGCCATATTGGGCTATCAATTTAACCATACTACTTGCGCCGGCAAGAGCAAGCCACCGTTTCGCAGTCATATGATTCACTATGCGGGTGTCAGCCATCGTGAAGCAACTGGTCAATCGGCCTTCGAAGGATAGCAAAGATGAGATCTGATCATTTCATTCCTCTCGAAAAGATCCCTTTCTTAACCTCTGCCTCCTCCCATCCTTTTCTTGTTGCGCATTGATAGATCATGTCTTGTGAAGCGATACTCATATGGAAAATTCTTCCAGATCTCTATGATCCCCTATCTGAAACAATTACTTGCATCCATTCGGGCTGAGTTCTAGAGAGACATTTCGACGCATGACGAACGGCTTAATACGATATTGAGTTGTGGAACCGCAATTCTCATTGCTCCGAATCTTTGGGAAAACGTAAATACACTCAAAACTCGTTAGATATGGATTTATTGACACAGGAAATGTACCTTTTATCCAAGTGCTGGAAGGTTTGTATCCAGATCAATTTATACTGTAGCGGTTCTTTGTGTCCCTATCAAAATACTTGATTACGTTCTTGAGTGCCAGACAGCAGCAGATTGCGATCAGAAGTATTGGGACAAATACGTTGTGCATTGAAATGTACAAAGACTGTAGCTTCCATAACAATCTGGCCAGCTTTTCTCCAGGGAAGTCGGGCTCATAGGGCTGAAGATGTTTTGCCTTTGAAAAGCTCCCGTGCGAAAAGAAATAGCAAGAAACATTTCTCTTCATAGTGACTACAATGGCATCTTGCATGCACTTGGGCATGAATGGATGTGATCTGGTATTTATTGCAAGCCATCCCTGTTTTCTTCAAACTGTCTCAAGGCTACAAAGCATCGGCAAGCTTATTGGAAACCAAACCATTAGCCGCCTAATTAATTGCGGCAACTGACAAGTTTTGAGATTGAGCCAGTTTCTTCCCTCGCAAGTATTCTTCATATGTGGATTCACATTCAAGGGCTCCGGCCAAGCCATTTAATTTCAACAGACCAGCAGCAAGTTCGGACTATGCGCCGAAATCACTATCTTGACCGATGTAGATTTATTGAGGATATCCCGGTTACGAAGGGAAAGTGTTGGGATTTTACACTACTCAGCGATCACTCTGTGCTCAGGGGATTATTCTGCCAGCAGCTGTGTGTGATGGCAGGAATCGATCGACCCACGGGCCAACCATTGTGACGACGACAAAGCAATGTTGGAGTCTTTTGCCCCTAAAGATCTTTTAGTCGTTGGTTGGCACTGTCTTTCAAATTAAGAGCACAAGTAAAGAGCAAGCCAATCGTTCTCCAATCTAGTTCGAGTTATTTTTAGCTTCTACTTGGGCATGGCGTATTGCGTTTCTGCTGATAAGTTTCATAGAGGCATTCATTCTTTTGTATTTTCTGGTATGGTGCATGGAACATGGAACTGCCCTGTCGTGTCCGAATGCCCTTGATTAATTATCTGGCTGCTGGTATTTATTTTCTTCTTCAAGCGCCGAGTGTCTTCACTTGAGAGCACTGCGCGAATCTCAATTTTGCAAAACTACTTTGCGTAGCTACTGGGCATTTTACTTTCGCCCTCCTATTCGCCCATTTAGCCTTGCCGCTGTTGCAGCGGAATTTTCCTTTCTTATGGCATTGAGAGGCGGAAGAAGCTGTTGCATGTTTGGGGCAAATTACTGGGGCCAGAAACGAAAGTATTATAAGCGAAGATGATATTGAAGCTGGGCATTGTTGAGCTCATTCCAGAAGTCTGGAATCTCTTACTTGTATAGGGAAACTGCCAGCAAAATCTCTCTTTTCAACCCCAAATACTTGCCTGTCTATCAGTCTGGTTGGCAAGCAAGTATTCCTTTTAACATTCAAGCAATTCTTGGCCTGGGCATCCTCAATTGCTCGAGCTGGGGGCGTCACGAAAAGCGTATCCAACAAGTTTATACTACTCCAAGAAGGAATAAGCCTAATACCTCTACTGTCGATGACCTGATTCGCTGAGGGCCGAATCCCGCCAGATATGACTTTCTGGTTATCGATGGCACAGGGGGCTGAATTCTTTATTTTCAGGGCGCTAAAGGGCTCCTTCTTTCGGATCTCTAAAAGGCGCCATGATCGAAACTGCAGCACGAGCCTTTGATATGACTCGGATTAGGTAGCAAACTCCGCACACCTCAGAAGTCGTTCGCGTGACTTGACAGCCTTGCAGATGGCATGACCCACACGCTCGGTCATGCCGCCAGATTGAACCGCCGATTTGAAGCGGTAGCTGAAGGCGCCAGTAGCGATCAGCCGTACTTTTCGAAGCGAAGGGCATTGGAAGGCTGCGCTGAAGCTGGTTTTCAAGTTGCTTGAGCACCGTGTAATCCAACGGAATGCTGGGTAAATTCATTGGATGACGACCCTTTTAACGACCACAGGATGATGGAAAGCACGACTTCTGCAACGGCGCGAAAGCAAAGCCAGCCCATTCGCGAGATCACTTCCAGCCTTATTCGGCCAGTGAATCCTTGGGCCCAATTCAGCATAGCGGCAAAAGAGAACGTGGGCACGGGTGGCAAGTTTTATATACCGCGGGTGGCCCCGCCTCATCGACAAGACGGCTGCACGAACCGGCACCTTGTTCTCCGTCCACGACCAGGCTTGCCACCACAGCGTTTCGCCAGGTAGGGCATCATCCACCTGCACCCTTCCTCTGAGGACCATAGGCGCCATTTCACGTTCTTTCATGCCTGCATGATCTTGTTTCCTGAACGCAACCAGTGCCGCTTTCGGTAGTTCACACCGAGATGACGCCTCAGAGCTAGTGAGGGAGATTTTCCTGTCTTGCATTGGCGACGAGGTAGAAGGCAAGGAACCAGGTGAGTCAGAGGTAACTTTGTTGCCTCCAAGATGTACCGGCCGTGAGGGTGGCTTGAGGACGGACAGCTCCGGCACTGATAGCGGCTTGTGGCGCCTGCCAATGATGAGCCCGTACTCCTTGCCCTCCACAACGGTGGGCAACGGAAACCAATCGGCCAGCGCGGCCTGTCCAGGGCAAATTCACATTTTTGCTCCGGTTCCGTTAGAGCTTCAATAACACTGGGGGCAGCGCAGGGCTGGCCTGGAACTGGATCCGATTTCATTAGCCATGGCAGTGACGACTGGTATATGCGTTACCAGCCTAGGTCCCAAAAGGGCTGCCTGCGGGAGCTTTGCTGCCTATCAAGTTTGTATGAATGGAGTGTAACCTACATTGATATTTCTCTGAGCTGAGTCCACACGCCCTTTATCCTTTGCAAGCTGTTTTTCAATATTGGAATGGATGGTGTTGACGCCCATCTACGGTGGGAAAATTATTGGCCATGGAGACAGCATTCTCTGCACTTTGCTGCCTTCAGGATGATCAATGCTTAAAAATGGGTAGAACGGGCTAGATTCCAAATCGATGGCTTACAAACGACGGTCGGGCCCTGCTTTCTTGTTTCTTTGTGGCCCACATTTAGTCATCTACATAAATGAGTCTTTTGTCAAACTTCTTACCGCTCTCCCCTGCTTAAATGGCCTGAGGAGGGGTCTACCATAGTATCAATAATCGAATTGAGGGGCACCGCCTGGCTGCATCATTCCCACTTGGATCTATGGAAACTTGAAACCGACTCATCGAACAACTGAAGTCCGCTGGCACGGCGAGCACCATCTCATCCGGGTCGGGGCCAGATGGCGATGGAGGGCAACTGGTACCCGACGACTTGCTCTGGGATAGCAGCTGCTACTCGCAGGTGTCAGCGACACCATCGGTTTGACCTTGACTGCGCGCAGCGCGGCATGAAGGTCTTCCTTTCGGAATGCATTCGGTTGATGAGTTCCCGTGGAGCATCCCGGGCTCTTCCTTCACAAAAGAAGTTCTGGCCTGCTGGGAGGACGACACACACCACCACCTTGGATCTTGGGTTGGCATTCCACTCAGGCAGATTGACAGTGAAGGCCGACTTAATGCTGCAAATGGATATCGAGGGCCGCGAGTACCAGGGCTGGCGAGTGTGAGTGGATGGCTTTGCTCTCTAGATTCAGGATCATCATCATCGAGTTTCATCACCTCGACCATCTTATGAACCAGGGCTTTCTCTACCTTGTGGCCCCGATCTTCAGCCGCCTGCTAAGAAGTCACTACTGTGTTTCACCTCCATCCCAACACTGCTGCGGCTCGATCGTGCGCGGTGGTCTGGAGATTCCGCGGATCATTGGTAATTCACTCCTCAGAAAAAAGCGCGTTTCCGCTGCCGCGTCTCCTCTTCATCGGATTCCCATCCCCTGATTGTGGACAAACACATCCATGCCCCAGCTTCGTGCTTTCCGATGCTCGGTGGAAGCCGACGCTATAACCGCCTTCCACCCATGCCGGTGATCGTGGATGACCAATTGGACCCCTCAGCCTCCTATCCAGACTTCCCGGCCCCAGATGCTGAGACGAGCGCTTCGTTAATCTCCGGCACGATTCCGAACCACTGCGTGGGTTCCTCCCCAACCCACTTTGCGAGGATCGGCTGCGTCAGGAATATTTCTTTGCGATTACAGTCTCTTTCATGACTACGCAGCCTTTTCGAGCGGAACCGCTTTATATCGCTCAGCCACTGGTCTCAGCGACGCCAACCCTCGAGCCTTTGATCTTCATTTGAGTAATCACCGCTGGGAGAAAGGCTTCTCCCACTCGCTCAGCCCCGTTGCTTCCTTCGGTTGCCGACGCAGCCCAGCGGTTTGGGAGGATTGCCGGGGCGAAGCACGCGCGCGGCTTGGGCACCACCTATCACGGCCTATGCGGGGAGGTGCTGGCGTCGTACAACGGGAGCGAAGGGGAGCGACGCACCCAACGGTGGGCTGCGAACCCTCACCCGCGACAACGTTCTCTCGCCAGCTCCATCGACGCGCGGGCTTCTTCACCTCGCGCCATAGCATCCGCTGCTTCGAACCCTCCCAGCCGGTGAGCATCGACCGCATCGGGAGTCAAATCAGCCTTCGGGCCAGCCACAGCCTTCGGTGTCTGTCAAACAGGCGACATGGCGCGTGCTGATCTGCCATGTCTGATCAGGCCAACAGGCGGCACTAAGCACTGCCAGAACGGCAACCAGGGGCTTTCGGCCACCTCGCCAGCCATGTGCTGATCGTGGCTTTCGGATCGCTCCTGCTTCCGCCTCGATCGGGGAGCGCAACCAGCCATGGATTGAGGGCGGGTTGTTCGCCATGAGCCTGGTCTACGCCCTTCATGCCCGGCTTGGCACGTGTTGCCTCAACTGGAGTGTGGAAACCAGCGGGACGCCGAGTCAAGAAGGCGTTGAACATCCCGGCTTTCCTATGCGATCGCCATGATGATCGCCGTGGCTCGCTGCCTCCTGAGATTGCGGTGGCCGAATCCCGCCGGCTTGTCGCCGACATTCTGATGGGCTCCGCTGGACCATGACGATTGCGGTTGCGGTATCACCGGGATTCCGAAACCGAGTTGTCGAGGCGCTTGTCCTTCCGTGCTGGCCTTTCTGCGTGAGGCAGGGCCTGCCCAATCATATCACCGTGGCTTCACCTGGAGCCCGGACTACGACAGCAGGCATCCACCTGGCCGGATGGGTGGCGCTGCAGTCCACAGCCTTCCGCCGCTTCGCGCCTCCGGCCCCCGGCCCGCGCCACGTCCGGTTCGGGCATTGCCATCAAGGACCTCCTTCGCCGGGGCCGGAGCAGCCGGGGGCTTGCCGGCTTGATCGATCCCACCCTCGCCGACAAGCTGCGGGGCCATCGCCTTCTGATCGTCACAGGCGCGTTGTATTCCTCGAGTTATGAGCATGAGTCGCTCCTCTACTACCTCTCCTGACTCCACACGGCGCTCGCGAGGCTCATCGTTGTGCCTGGCTCGGGCCATAACCGGGGTCTGGTTCAATGATCCGCCCAGGAGCAGGGCCTGGCGCTCGGCCGTTGCCCATGTGAGCTGCTCACCACGCGCGAATTCGCCCAGCTAATCACTATCTCGAGCAGACGACGCCCTATGCCGAGCCGCACCGAAATCTTGTGCCGATGGTGGCCTTTTGCGCTTCCCCCCGCCGCACGCGTTGCCTAACCTGGGGCTCCGCTGAGGCCGGCCCTCCCTGTGCTCGCCCTGGCCATCAGCGCGGGCTTACACGCTGGTTTCGCTGAGCGCTCTGGAGCACCAGCAAAACCATGCCCGGCTCCTTAGGTGGGCCGTCACGCAGTGGGGGTTGGCCGTTCTTTTCCTGATCCCCCAGTGCATGAGCCTACGTGGACGACCGCACCATGCGACGGTGCTGGCATCGCGCCACGGGGTTCCATCCTGCGGTGACTGGTGGCGGCGAGGGACCTCAGCGCGCCGAGTACAAGCGCCTGATCGGCGGCTGCGAGATGCTGGTTTGCCGAGCGCATGCACGGCAGCATCGGCCGGCACCTGTCCACCCTGGTGGCCCCACGGCCCTGGTGGCCTTACTCCCTCAAGGCCCAGGCTCTCGCACGCCCATTGCCTATTGCCGGCTTGACGCGAGCCCGAGCGGGATGGTTGATCTCGCGGATCCTCTGCTCCCCTCAGCTTCGAAGCCACACTTCACAGCCTTCGGCAGAGCGGCAGCAGGCCGTTTTTGCGCTGCAGCGCAACCTCCGGAGCTTGCAGCGGCTGGCCCAGGCCAACTTCACGCACCTTGGAGGCGCTGGCTGCGCGGGGCCGACTCTGATTGAACATCCTCATTCGTGACGCCGAAGCTGCCCCTGGGCCACCGGATGGCCGGTGGCCGTGCGCGCAGTTCGCCACCCTGCGAGCCCTTACAGGACGACCACGTGTAGCGGATCGTGCTCACCCGCCCGATCCGAGAATCTCCACGCTCTCGCCGCCCGAGGCTTGAAGCCCCGGTTGCCCCACGTGCAGGTTGATCCGGGCGGAGCAGGTCCGCGCCGGCCGCTGCCGCGAGCCTTCGCTGCCAGATCTGCGTGGCCCGCGTGTTGTCTGGCGTGCGGCCAGTGGATGGGGCCGACGCGCAAGCTCCAGCGGAGCTGGGAGGCTTGCCCCTGCCCGAAGGCCTACTTACCGTTCGGTTGCCGCTTCCCAATGAGTGCATCGAAGATCCTCAGCCAGCGGCACTGGGCCGGGCTGATCCAGGCGATTTCATGAAAGCCTGTTCACCGCTTTCTCCCGCTGGGGCCGGCCTTCCTCGCCTGTTTGTCTGTCATCAGGCGCCACGACCCTGTTCTTGCGAAGCGCTTCTACCAGCAGCTCTGCGCTTCTCAGGCCAATGGCATTCAGTTCTCGGAATCCTTCACTGCTTGGTGGCTTGAGGGAATCGGGACAGCCAGGGCTGCCCGCTCATGGAGGGCGCCGTGCTTGCGGCGCTTCCAGCGGGGTGATCACCTTCACGCCGAGGATCGCGAAGCCCTGCTCCGTGCGGATGCCTGTGGCTGCCCATTAGAGGTGAGGCCGTTTTTTCCCCCTCCCGCTGACATTCCAGCCGATGCCCCCCGGAACATCGGGCGTTGCGGCAGCTGTCTGGTGTTGTCGGGCCCGGCCACTTGGGCATCCCAATGTGCAGAGGCCGTCGGGCTGGTTCTGCGCTGAGGTCCGGCCTTTGCTCCTGGAGCTCGCCACCCCCAGCCAGTGCCCCCCCCCCCCCCCCCAAAACCGTGCATGTCTACGGGAGATGCGCCTTCTGCCGATCCAACGTCCCTGCAGGGATCAGGGGGCCGCTCTTCCATGGCTTTGTTCCCCGGCCTCGCCGAGGAGATTTCGCCGGCTTGGCATCGCGGTGAATCCGGTGTTCACCGGCTCCAGGCCTGCGCACGAAGGTGCTGCTAGCCGGCGGCCTGCAGTGGCCCTGGTGGTCAGCACCGGTGTGCGGCCTTGTGAAGGCCACTGGGTTTCAATCCGGCCGGCACTGGCCTGCTTGCGGATACGAGCCAGATTTTTGCGGAGGCCATTGCACCCGCCTGGCCTGCACTCTTCAATCGCTTTTGCGAGCAAACTGGCAACGATTTGCCCACGACCGGACTTCAGGGCAGACCTCAGCGCCGACGCGTCCGCCGGCGAACGGAAACGCGATCTACGAGAGCCTCGGGAATGAGGCGGCCAAAGACGTTGAAGATTCGCACCATTGCCTTCTACCTCCCAGTACCATCCCAGTTCCCGAGATGATGCTGGTGGGGCCAAGGGCTTACGGAATGGACGAATGCACGGCGGCACGTCCCCGATTTAACCGAACATTCTCATGCCCCACCTTCCCGCCGATCTTGGCTTCTTACGACCTGAGACTTCCTGAATCCCGGGTGGCGGCAGCAGAATCTTGCCCGTGGCCATGGAATCAGTGGATTCTGCTATTACCACTATTGGTTCCAACGGTTTAAGCAGGCTTCTGCAAAGGCCCTTCGAAGAGGTGCTTCGTCCGGTTGATCCAGACCTTTCCCTTCTGCCTCTGCTGTGGCCAACGAACACTGCGGACAAGAAGCTGGAACGGACGCGGACAGGATGTGTTGCTCCACCAGACCTATCAGCAGAAGACGACATCCGTCATATTCCGGCAGCTCACCGCTGCGTTCCGGGAATCGCCCGCTACATGCGCATCGATGGCAACCCATCTTTCTGCGTCTACCGGGTGAAGCAAAAACTCCTGATCAGCCGCTACCGCAGCGCGCTGGCGACAGGGAATTGCCATTGCACTGGGAATTGGCGGAGATCTCCCTGCTGACTGTTGGAATCGAATCAGGAATTGCCATGGTGATTCCGCGACGAGATCGGGCCTTTGACTACGCCGTGGAGTTCAGCCGGACTGGACTTTGTCTTGCCAGCGGCCCCTTCGCGGAGCAGACGATGGACGAATTGATGAGGGGGGCTTGGACTGTTCAGGTCCCGCTTTGTGCAAGGACAGCGTGTTCTCTACGGTGACTGTTGGTGGACGGGATGCGTACAGAAAAGCCGATTCCCCTCGTATTCCCCCGCTTTCCCTTGCGTGACCCTTCCTGGGACAACTCAGCACGGAGAGCAACCCATTCCCACCATCCTTCATGGCTCCACGCCGGATCTCTACGCCAAGAGTGCTGGATCATGAAGTCAGCCGACTTGCCGGAGCGGAGGCTGCCCGAGCCATACTGTTCACAATGGGCCTGAATGAGTGGGAGAGGGGAATCACCTCGAGCCGGATCGCACTGGGGACGCAATACTCGAGAAAACCAGAGAGATCCTCTGGGAAGAAAATGATTTAGGCAAATGATTCTCGTACTGCGGCAGCGATCCCAGATCTCCAACCGGCTGGTTGCCTTGCAGCCCTTTGACGGAGTTTCTGCATACGACATGATATTCCGTGTCCTTGTCCTGTCATTGAGTGACTACAGGGAGATGTCGAAGGCCGGTGACCGAACACCACCGAATTACGTTGCTGTTTCTGCCATTGAGCCTTTACCGGCTGTTTGCCGCATTGTCTCAAATCGTTTTTCAGTGCGGGAATCCTCAGTTTTGCTGTCTGGGATCCAACTATCTCAATGAGAACACGTTTTTCATGGGGCGGACCTTCCACCAGCACGCTTCCAACGCGGGCCTCTGGATCATTGATCAGGCGGAGGGACTGGTGTTTCGAGCATGCCGCAGTCTCCCATGCGAGGCTCCAGTCATCAAGAAAAGATCTTCCTTACGTGAGCAGATATCACAACAAGCCTATTCGGGTATATGCTTTGATGCACGTGCGAAATCCAGCATCCTGATCGGCATCCATGCCAGGCGTGGAGGGACTATTCTAGCGCATTCGGAGGTGGGGTCTGGCATTATAATGAGAGGCGACTATTCTAGACTGGAATTGAAGCAAGGCAAAAAACGAATTTCGGCGTGCTGATGAGGGGCCAAATACATTTTTGCTCTGCTCGAATGCAGCCCGGATTCCTGCAGGCACAGGGCTCAGGATTCTCTCACCGTGTCTTCGCCAACTCTCTGATGGGCCTACTGATCAAGCTGCCTTTCGTTCGCTGTTGTGACGTGATCATTGACCCCCCATCACCTTCAGCGTCTGGGCGGGCATTCCTACAGAATCCAGAATCTTGCATCTCTTCTTCCAAGAAGATCAAGCGGTTGTATAGATCCCAGCTACGCGAGAGCACATTGTTTTTATGGTTGGAGTCCCACGCTTTGGAGCGAGCCGCTCAGAAAAGCCTAGTCATGTCTGTGCAATCATCTGCCAGATCGCGGTGGCTATTGTCTTGTGAAGTCCTTTCGGGGTGCCGTCTGGGCGATGCATTGCGAGCAGTTTGGATTCTTGGCATTGCTCTATGCTGAAAAAACGATCGAAAAGGTGCTCGTCGATTGGCATGATGGCACCCTTCGCCCTGAAGGGACATGTGTTCAACTGCTGGTTTCGCCTGGAAGGGCAAGCACGCCAGCTGAATTCTCTTGCTGTCAAAACCAGGCACCTCAGTGCTCCCGCCCGCCGCTGGGATGGCAGTCTCCAGCGAACTTGCTCTCAGCCTGTGGATTGAGGATAGGGATGGAGGAGGATGGGATCGGCAGGAAGCGCGGGATATCTTATCATTCATCAAAAACAGCCCATGATTGCTCAGGTCTGTGTCATGTGGGACTTGATGCTCTAGCAAGCTTTACAGTCTCTCTGACATCCAGGCTTGGAGTTGGCGCAAATTTTGTCTTGCGCCTGCAAACTGAGATCGAGCTTGAGGCGCACAGCGTTTACGCGAGCACTTTGGCTCGGCCATGCTGGGCGTACCATATCGAGCAGCCAATGAAACAAGTAGTTACGAAAGTCGTCGCCTAGTAAATCTTGCGATTCTTGCAGGCAAGTCCGGCGGAAGCTTTAATAACGGTCTTTACGATTTGGAGTGTTTCTGTCTTACCGACCATCTTGCGGACCGCAGCCTGGTTTCTTGAAGGTTCTTCCTGGAAACCGTTGTGAGGCCAGAAGCCTCTCCGATGATGAAATTCCGCCTCTGCACCTCCACCGATTTCGGCCCACCCCGTCTCGAGGGCAAACAGGGGAGGGATGCACTCATGGACATTGGTTGTTGTTGTCGTCCATGCCACGCCATCAATCCCATTATCCTGGAAAACTCATCGTTCAGCCTTCTGCGGCCATCTTAAAACCTGATGCGACCTTTTCCTTGCCACATCTTCTCATTGCGGATGCAGCGGAAACCCCCCGGTTCGCGTGCTCAGCGCATTACTTCACTGGGCCTCACAGGCCATCCGCTGGAGGAAGGCCTTTGAGCGCTGGCTGAGCTTGCCATCTCGTTCCCGTCTATCAGCGTTTGAGGGGAAGGGAGCCATTTCGAGCTGTTTCGCTCTGTTCGTCAGTTCCAGGCCCCACCAGAGCTGTCGCCAAAGGCTCGACTGACGCGGGGGGCTTTTTTTCATGTTCCGCGGACCGGACGCTTCGAAAAAAAGGCCCATTTTGGGGATTCCGAGGCGGATTTCAAGGCTCCCCCAAAAGTTTTTACGTGGTCCCCATCCCCATTTTCCCTTTGGTTTTATTTTTCTATTAAGGATTTTTTGTTTTTTTCCCCCAATTTTTTTTTTGCCCGTTTTTTTTTTTTGGAAAAAAAAATTTTCTCCGGGGGGGGGGGGCCAAAAAGAAATGTCCTCCCTTCTTCTTTTT
>Ga0163217_1078693_pt1 | contig 14438 bp, 23 predicted proteins | sample SynspAceP_FD_185933 | JGI IMG/M metagenome (GOLD analysis project Ga0163217, IMG submission 185933) | Saline lake microbial communities from Ace Lake in Antarctica - Synechococcus sp. Ace-P (PacBio error correction) | ecosystem: Environmental > Aquatic > Non-marine Saline and Alkaline > Saline ... | reverse complement strand
GTTTGCTGGAAGACATCGTGAATGGACATTATGATCTCTCCAACGGATGGATTCGCGAATCGGCCGATATCATCAATGTGGACGCCATTGGTGATTCGCTTGAAAATTATTGAATCTGGCCACCACCCAACTACGATCCGCTGGGGTGAGCTGATCACCAATTCCCAAAACAGTGAATACCGCAACGGTTTCAAATCTTCTCAAAGATGGTCACGGTGGACTTTGAAGTGGGGTGTTCTTGGCCGATGCATCGATCTGCGCCAAGCCCTTGCAGATGGACTCAGGGCAGTTGCTGATGACTTGGAAGCCGATCCAGAGTGGCAGTGCATGATCCTTCAATCCGTGGAGATCTTGGGAGTCGACGCAATCAAAGCACTCTGGTATTTGCTACGGCTTGGAATCACCACATCACCGCTGAACAAGTGGGTCGTCGGCAGAGAGGTTCAGGCTTGCGGATCAATGAGGCGTTCCACCTGCATGGGCATCAGCCTCGGTGTCCCCCGAACAGGCAGATTGAAATGCGGATCAGACCGAACGAGTGAGACAAGCATCTGGGTCAACTGAGCGCGTTGAGGCGCCGATGTTGCTTTACCGGCTACGGCAGGTGAAGCACCAGCCTGATCGCGGTTGCACCACCGATCATCCTACAGCCCCAAGTTGGCTCGCGCACCTCATCGCTGCTGAGGCCCATGATCTTGGCGGCCTTCCTCGACTGCTCTCAGGTGCACAGGCGCCCTGGCCCAGTTCCCGCCGTCGTGGCCAGTAGGTCGCACAAGCCTACGCCGCCCGCGGAAAACCTTCACCCTCAACGGCGCCGGATGCCCACGCAAGTAGGGAGGCCCCTGCGCAGTCAGGGACCGCGCTCAGTCGCCCGGCTTCAATGCGCAGGCTGCGCCTTCACCAAGAGGGCATGGGCCAGCCAGCTCTTCGCGATCGGATCAGGGTGTGGTGCTGGGCTGGAACACCGTGGCCAGCTTTTCGCGGCGAAGGAGGGCGTCGAGCACCGCCGGATTCACGGCCATCGGCCAGTGCGCACCGGATTCCGCTGGAGGTCGGCGATTCGGGCCGCCGTCAGCTTGGTGGTCATGCCGCCGTGCCCCCACTTCCGGCCGCCGCCTTCAGCCACATGGCTTGAGGCGTGCCAGTCTCGGCCGAGATCCTGCACTCCTCCTCGATGGCCGGGCGCTGGGCATCGGTGCGGGGCTTGGCCGGAATACAGCGGTCCACCAATCGGTGACGCGCACCAGCTCATCGAGCGCGATCGCCACGGCTACCAGCGCCGAGAGTGTGTCGTTGTCGCCGAAGCGCAAACTCATCGGTGGCCAGGGTTGTCGTTTATCGTTGACGATGCACCCACCCCCAACCTCAGCAGCTGCTCCAGGGTGCGGCAGGCGATTCTGATAAGACGGCGCCGGAGGCCAGCACCACCGCAGGCGTCAAGCAGCACCTGGGCCACAAGGCCCGTGGCGTTGCGAAAGCCGCCTCGTAGAGCCCCATCAGCCGGCTCCTGGCCAACATGGCTTGCGGCGCCTGTAGAGCACCACCTCGACCAGGCCATCTGGGCCAAGCTCCATGCGGCGTGCGGCAGCCCAGCTCGACGCCCACTGGTTTTACCAGGCGTGATATGGCATCACCCTGGCCGCTGTGCTGGGCTGAGGCTGGAGGCCAGAGCGGCATCAGCATCGGTGCTGCGTGACGCCGAGCCCCGCACAGGCTCGTTTCCCACCGTGCACAACGCGCGCATGCTCATCGGTCCAGGGGGTTGCTGATTCCAGCGGTTCCAGGCGCAACTCGCCCGTTGGCAGGTGTCGCCTGCAGGGTTGGCCCTAGGGCGTCACGGGCTTCACCAGCACGGTGAACAGGGCGAGTCGGTTGCGTGCCAGCGGGGGGGGGGCCCCACGTCGGTTCGAACAACCGGGGTCGCCCACCATGGCCACTGGGTTGGGAGAGGAAGCCCAGCTCGGCCAGCCACCTTGCCGCAGCAGGCAGCGGGCGACGCGGCTTGCCAGCTGATGGTGGTGTAAGGGCAGATCAAGACGTTTCCAGCCAGACCCGCACCTGATGCGGCGCTTTGAGGGGTATGTTTGCTTAACAGGTGCAGACGCATGGTCTGCTGGGCCCGGCGCAGCCACTGCTCCATCAGCGGCGGCGCAGCTTCAGCTTTGTGAGCGGGGCAGCAGGGTGCGGTCAACACCAGGATCAGCGCCTTTGATTCCTCCCCTGGAACTAGGCGCTCCAGTGGCAGTTCTCCAGGCTGGTTATCGAGCATCCAGCTGGTTGAGGCAGGCGCTGGAGTCTCACCCGCGCCAGCTCCCGTTCATCGAGCTCGTTCTCGATGCGCGGGCTGATTTTCGCTCGAATTCTTCACCTTCATAGCGATTCCTTCGGCGCACTGCCCTGCATCTTGGCGACCCGACGAAGACGGATCAAGGGAATGTAGAGGCCGTATTTCCACCGTTATCGAACCATGAACTCACCAGGAGTTCGTAGGTGTCGGTGTTCGTTCTTTCGCTTCCCCATCCTCCGTCGTCGAGATTTCAGGTCGGGGTCGGGCTCTTCCAGTTCGCCACTGACGGTGAGGGTGACGGGCGGAGGCGCACCAGGACCAGGTCATTGTTCCTGCGCACCACATCGGCCACCGACAGGATGGCTCGCTGGGCATCGAACGTGTCCGATCCAGCTCGGGCTCCCTCATCCCCCGCATCCTGAACAGGCAGACCGTGGGTGGTCCACCGGGGTGAGCAGGCCGTAATCTGACCGTCCCAGGGGATCAGCTGCTCCAGAAGCAGAAGCAGTTGGCGGTCATGGCTGTCGCGGGACGTTCACGAGTGGGACGTCTCCCCGGATTCTGTGATCGTCGGTCCTTCGGCAGATCATGGTTGGATGGCAGACCCCTTAAGGATTGTCTTCGCATCCACACAGGCTGGCCTCATCCTGAGCCGGGTTGGAGTAGGCCTGTAGTTCTGGGGTTCAGGACCTTCCAGGTAAGCCACTGCTCAAGCAGCAAGCCGCTTACGGCTGAATCTAAACGTCCACTGCGATGCCATGCAGGGCCGCTGGCCTCGCCGGCTGCCCAGACGGCTGCTGTGTTACGTATCACCCCAGGCCAGGGGCAGGGCTCAGTGGGCCTGCGCTGTACGCCAGGCCAAGCGGCGGCAGTGCACGGCCTGCTGGTTGTTGCTGGCCGCTCATCGAGGGGAGATCCCCAACAGGGCGCTGACCTGGCGTTGCTGAATCAGGCGGCCGCAGCACCAGCAGGTCGCGGTTGAAGGGGCCCCGCAAGCAGGGGGGCAAACGGCTGACACACAGACCCTCAGGGGATCACCAGCGCGGCCAGAACCGATGTCGGCCGCGCGCCTACATCAAAGGCGGAGCCAATGGAACGGGGCCGGGGGGGCTGAGCAGGGCTCAACGCTGGAGCTGAGCACGGCGTGGATTCACGGCGAAAGTCCATGGTTGGGCAACAACGGCGTCGGGACTGCTGCGGCGGGCATTGAACGGTTCGAAGCACGGTGTCGAACGCCAGCGGGAGCGGCGGTTCGCCTCCAGATGCTCCTGGCGCCGCCAGACGCTGCGGCCATCAACAAATTCCTTCAACCCTTCGGCAACGGCGCGAGGTCTGCAGCCAGCGGCCCGGTCGCGGTCGTTGTGTCACTGCGCAGTCGGCACCTGAGGGCCCCTGCTAGCCACCTGGCCGCATGCGAAGGCCAGGGGCGCTCCCAGCAGATGGACCAGCCGGATTGGAGGTCACTTCCAGCTCGTTGCGCGGGCCTGACCAGCGGGCGGAGGACGGCCGAGCCAGCCACTGCCTGTTGACGTGTGGGGTTCGACCGCAGAGCAGGCCAGTGCCCTGGGTCTGATCCAGGCAGGTCTTCGCAGGCGACGATCCAGAAGTTGGCGCAGCTGGGGCGGCAGGCCGCCTGTCCAGATGCCAGAAGCAGGAGCGTGTTCGCGCCTGTTCAAGGAGCTGCAGCTGGAGGGCGCGGAAGCGCCATCGCCCCTGCTGCACGCGAGCAGCTCGTCCACGTCCACATGGTCTGTTGGCGCAGGGTTGGCGAAACCCACTGTTTCCCGCAGCAGGGCGAGGCGTCGAGCTGGCAGGTTGCCGGCGGAAGCCATTCCAGCTGGTCGGCTCCCGACGACCCATGCAAGGGCTTCCTTGGAGATGGCGGCTTCCACTGCCCGCTCGCTGGGATTTGCCTGGCTCCTCGAGGGCCCTGCTCGCAGACCCTCAACTGCTCGATCCCCCAAGCCAGCTGCCGCTGCGATTGAGGCGCGGCGCACGACGACGAAGACCAGGAATCTTCTGGGGGTTCAGGAAGGCCAGGAGGAATTCATCAGGGCAGCAGAGCCCGGCTGACAGCGGCACTGAGCAGGCCGCTCGGTTGCTTCAGCACCATTCGACCGCTGCAGCAGCGGCTGCAGCATCGACAAATGCGGGGACTGGAGCAGGGGCAGAGCCAGCCTGCAACGGCTCAATCCTGTAGAGTGGCACAGACTGGGCGGTGAATACCTCCCGAAGTTCCATGGAGAGATGGGGTGATGCCACAAAATATACGCCCACTACTGTGAACTGTATCGGCAGCCCCGTGCTGCCGCAGCTCGAGGCCGGCCGCACCACCACCAGCGGCGTGCGCTTCGTCTGGCGTTGCGCGGGCCGGGATTGGGCCGAAGGCTCGCAGCAGAGCCCTGTCATCGCACCCCTCACTCGGAGGCGAGCACCCTTGACCGGCCGAGGTCGTTGACATCAAACCACGCCACCGGGGCACCCCGTGAGGGCGGCGGGCGAGTTTGGCGGCATGGTTTGTTCGGGGCTGGCTGCGGGCCAAGCACGATCGTCTGGGTCGTAGGGGGGCGTTGGTGCCGTGATGATACATCGATCAGCGGGCCTGCTCCCGGCAGGCGGGTAGAACCCACCTTTGCTACCCAGAAATCTTCAGCACCAGCCCGCCAGGCCCTAGGCACCGAGCACTGGCTGGACCGGACGTCGTCGATCAGGGTCTGCAGTCCGCAGGCTGTACCAGGCTGCTGGGTGGACTGGGAAGGCGCGGCAGAGCAGCCGGGGCCAGGCGGAGGGCATCGACCATGGGCGGGATGTTGTAGAACGGCCTGCATCACCGCCAGGGGCTGTTTCACCGTGGTGAGGATGTCCCCGGGCCGGAGCCTCCGCGCATAAACGGCGACAAGACTCGGGCTTGGATCGTGAGCACCCCGAGGCAAGTGGGTGGGCACCGGCAACAGCGAGCAGCCTTCCCCTGCCGCCAGGGGGCTGGTGGCCGGGATCGAGGCGGTTCGGCTTTGCGCAGGCGGGACAGGCACACCACGCGTGCGTTGCAGGCGGGACCGAATGGGGACCCGTAGTTGATCAAGAGGATCTCCAAGCCAGGAGAGCGGGTCGAGCAGGGCCGCGAGAATTGGTTCCGGCTGCTTGGCTCGGCTGGCGACCTTGATGTGAGGAGCGCAGCCTGGGGCCTGGGGTGGTTTTTTTTCCTTTGCGATGTAGGCGGCCAATAGCGTCGGGCGGGCCTTTCATCGGTGACTCGGCCAGAGACCTCGGTGGAGAGCTGCAGCCCGGCGAGGGTTGGGCGCGTCCAGCAGCTTGAGCAGCAGCTCCGGCACCATCACTTCCATGCGGGGCATGGCGGGTTTATGGATCCTCAACCAGCCCTTCACCATCGCTTCGCTGCGGCCCGTTGGTCCGGACCAGTCGCGACGGAGAGCACGCAAGGAGAGGCGGGCCGCAACCGGTGTCGCAAACTCCAGCCAGAGGAGGCAAAGGCCGAAGAAGCCGGCGTGATCAAGGGCGACCGAAGGAACAGTGAAGACAGGGAGGGCCAAGCGGAATTGGCGCAAACCGGGAATCAGCGGGAGCGTAAGCGCTCTCTCAGGGCAGAGCCTCTGGCCCCGATCGGGATTTCAAATCAGGCGGCGAAGGCCCACCTGACAGGCGCATTGAAGCAGTTCGGCTTCATCGGCACTCTGCGACTCCTGGCGTCGATCAATCCGGCATTGCCAATCGAGCTGAGGTTGGTAAGGTCTCACCGTATTATCATTTACCGCCGAAGCTGACCACATCTTGTTGCCGGAGGCTGCACCGCTGCCATTTAAAGCAACTGGTAATCGGCTGTTGGGCACAACGATGTAGGTCTGGTGCTGGAGACGGCGTTATCAGCGGCATTGCTTGATGATCGCTGCGGTGAGGCCAGGTCCGACCCCCCACGAGGCCGCTCTTGCACCCCGACCCAGCCCAGGGCGGGGTGGACCAGCCGCCAATACCAGCTGTGGCTTCCAGGGCCGGGGAACGCCCCAACCGGCCTGCCAGCCTGGCCGCATATGACGTTGGTTATGACGATTCCCCGTCAGCCGTTCCAGTTGTTTTGTGGCGGGGTTGGACGTTGCGCGTGTGACGTTTCCGGACTCCATTCGGATTTGACATGCTCGGTGTCGCGAACGTCTGGGCGTTCTGCCCAGATTGCCCTGCACGGTTGAGTAGCGTACCGGTGCTGGGCGGTTGTTGCACTGGCGCATGAGGCTGGGGCCGGTTGCACTGCTGCCGCGATTGCCTGCTCACTTTGTTGTTCCAGCCGCCGCTGGGCATGGAGGGATCGACGGTTGAGCGATTCCGCATGGCCTGGTGGAATCCCGTGCGGGAGCCCACTCCCAGGATCCCCCTGGACCGGCGCCGCTTCCGCCCGGCTACGATCGGCTGCCGCCCGTCCACCGCCCTCCGGCCGCCACCCGCCCCTGGCGATCAGGTGGGTGAGCTGCTGGATTCAGCCGTTCAGGCCTGTCACTGGCCACCCCTGGCAGGCCTCAGGTGGGACGATCGATCAAACGGCCAGGCCTGGCCCCGGCCGGGACAGAGCAGAAGACCGCTGAGCATTTCACGCTGCCCAGTCCATTGGTTCATCTTCATTTCATGCCAGCTCGAGCCTTCGTCGTAGCAGGGTGGTGTTGATGCGAGCCATCCTCAGCAGAAGAGCCCGACACCAGATCCACATATGCCCTCCATAGGCGGTGCGGATTGTGCTTCGGTGATGCTGTTGATCGCTGAGTTGCGGGTTACTGTCGCGCGCTTATTATCCCACGAATATCTCTCTCTCGCGAGTGTTGCGTGACTATACCGACGTCGGTGTGTTACTCCGTGCTACGCTTCTCGAGTTTATCCCACTGCTTTGCCAAGCGTCGGCAGTGATTCTCGCGCATCGTGTGTGTGTCTCATCTCCCTCCTATCTCTGTACTCTCGGCTGCAGACCATGCCCTGGCTACGCTCTTCTGCTTCGAGCAGGCCGGTGCCCGACTTCTCCACCAACACGATCTGCTTCAACGGCCTCGATCTCTGTGTGGTGAAACCCCAAACTACCTCAACAGCATCACCGGTAAGGGACAATCACCGCCATGGACGGCAGGATCTGTTGGTTGCGGGTCTCTTCGCTGAGGATGGGCGCATCAACCCACTGTACGACGAAGGCTGCGAGCGGATTTCAAGAAATGAAGCTATTTCAATGGACTGGGCAGCGTGATTCCAGCGAGTCTTCGCTTCCCGGCCGGGGCAGGCTGGCCGTTGATCGATACGTCCCACCTGAGCCTGCCAGTCATGGGTGGCCATGACAGGGCCTGAACGGCTGGACATCCAGCAGCTCCAGCACCACACTTGAATCGCCAGGGCGTGGCGGCCGGGAGGCGTGGACGGGGCGGCGCCGAGGTAGCCGGGGCGCGAAGCGGCGGCCGGTCCAGGGGATCCGGGAGTGGCTCCGCACGGGATTCCACCAGCAGCGATCGCTCAAACCGCGGATCTCCAGGACCAGCGGCGGCTGGAACAACAAAGTGAGCAGCGCAATCGCGGCAGCAGTGGCAACCGCCCAGCCTCAATCGCCCCAGTGGCAACAACCGCCCCAGACCGGTAAGCCAGCAAACTCAACCGTCAGGCAATCGCGGCAGAACGCCAACTTGAACCGGAATGTCAACGAAGTTGAGGTCGGAACGGTCAACGCAACGTCAACCGCAACAACAACTGGAAACGGTCGACGGGTGGAACGGTCAACAACGTCCACGTTGCGGCCAGGCTGGCCAGCGCCGGGTTGGGGGCGTTGCCGGGCTGACACGGCTGGTATGGCGGCTGGTCCACCCGTCTGGGGCTGGTGGGGTGGCAATGGCGGCTACGTGGGGGGGTCGGGAACCCTGGCCACCCGCACGACATCAAACAATGGCCGTCGATTTAAAACGGCCGTCTCAGGCAACCAGAACTACATCGTTTGTGCCCAACAGCGATTACCAGTTGCTTATGGGGGGGGTGGGACAGCGTTTTGGCAGGCCCTCGGCACCGAATGTGGTCAGCTTCGCGGTACACATGAAACGGTGAGGACCTACCAACTCTCAGCCGATTGCAATTGCCGGATGATCGACGGCCAGGAAGCCGCAGAGTGCGATGGAAGCGAAACTTGCTCAATGCCCCTGTCAGGTGGCCTCGGCTCGGCCTGATTTGAAATCCTGATCCCGGGGCCTGAGCTCTGCCTGGATCGGGCCAACGCTTTACGCTCCCGCTTGATTCCGGTTGCGCCAGTTCCGCTTTGCCCCTTCCTGTCTTCACTGTTCTCGGTCGCCTTGATTCAGCGGCGGCTTTCTTCGGCCTTGCCCTCCTTGGCTGGAGTTGCGACACCGGTTGCGCGCCCGCCTCTCCTTGCGCTCTTCCGTCGCCGGGGACTGGTCCGTGACACGGGCGCCAGCGAAGCGCCTGGTGGAGGGGCTGGTGAGGATCCATAACCCCATGCCCGCATGGAAGTGATGGTGCCGGAGCTGCTGCTCAAAGCCCACCCTGCTGACGCGCCAACTGCGGGCTGCAGCTCTCCCCACCGAGGGTCTGGCCGAGCATCCGATGAAAGGCCCGCCCGGACGGCTAATTGGGCCGCCTACATCGTGAAAGGAAAAACAAACACCCAGGGCCAGGCTTGCGCCTCCACCATCAAGGCGCCAGGCCGGAGCCAATGCAAGCCGGAACCAATCTCGCGGCCCTGCTCACACCCCTCTGGCCTGGAGTTCCTCTGATCAACTACGGCCCCTTTCGGCCGCCTGCAAACGCCGCGATGGATGTGCTGGGTCCGCTGCGCAAAGCCCGAACCGGCTCCGATCCCTGGCACCGGCCCCCTGGCGGCAGGTGGGAAGGCTGCCTCGTGTTGCCGGTGCCCACCCACTTGCTCGGGCGTGCTCGACGATCAGCCGAGGTCTTGCCGCCGTTAGCCGGCGAGTTGCTCCGGGCCGGGCATCCTGCACATCGGTGAAACGCCCCTGGCGGTGATGAATGGCAGGGCCTGTTACAAACCATCCCGCCATGGTCGAGCCTCCGGCCATGCCGGCTGCTCTGCCGCGCCTTCCATCCCACCAGCAGCCTGGCTGAACAGCTGCGGACTTGCAGACCCTGATCACGGACGTCGTAAACAGCCCAGGTGCTCGTGGCCTGGCTGGCCGGGCTGGTGCTGAAGAATTCTGGGGTAGCCAAAGGCTTGGTTCTACCGCCGGCCGGGGAGCAGGCCCGGCTGATCGATGACATCACGGGCACCACGCCCCCCTACGACAGACGAGTTCGTTTGCTGGGCCCAGCCAGCCCGAACAACCTCCGCGAACTCGCCGCCGCCCTCTGGGTTGCCGGGTGGGGTGGTTGATGTCAACGACCTCGGCCGGCGTCAAGCGTGCTCGCCTCCAGTGAGGGCTGCGATGAAGGGCTGCTGCTGCGAGGCCTCGGCCCCATCCGGCCGCATACGCCAACGAGCGCACGCCGCTGGTGGGGTGGTTTGCGCCGGCCTGAGCTTGCGGCAAGCAGGGGGGTGCCGATTACAGTTCAAGCTAGTGAGACGGATTTTGTGCATTACCATCCCCCCATGGAAACTTCGGGAGGTGATTCACCCGCCCAGTCTGGGCGGATCTCAGGATTGAGCCGTTGCGGCTGGATCTGCCCTGCCTGCCAGTCCGCCGCATTTGTTCGATCTGCAGCGCTGCCTGCAGCGGTCGCTGCTGCTGAAGCAACCTGGGAGCGCCTGCTCAGGCCCTGCTCAGCGGCCTTCCCTGGCCCTGAGATTCTCCTGGCCTTCCTGAACCCCCAGAAGGATTCTGGGTCTCGTCGTCGGTGCGCCGCCTCAATCGCAGCGGCAGCTGCTGGGGGATCGAGCAGTTGAGGGTCTGCGAGCAGCCCTCGAGGGAGCCAGGCAATCCCAGCTGAGCGGCAGGATGAAGCCGCCATGCTCCAAGGAAGCCCCTGCATGGTCGTTTGGGAGCGGACCAGCTGTGATGGCTTCCGCCGGCACCTGCACTCGAATGCTCGCCTGCTGGCGGGAAACAGGGGTTTCAACCGCTGTGCCGCCAACAGACCATCTGGACGTGGCGGCGGCTCGCTGCAGCAGGGGCGATGGCCTTCCCGCCGACCTCCAGCTAGCTCTTCGAAACAGGCGCACCGCTCCCTGCTCTGGCCATTCTGAAGCAGGCGGCCGCCCGGCCCAGCTGCGCCCAAACTTCTGGATCGTCGACTGCGAGACCTTGCTGATCAGGACCCAGGGCACTGGCCTGCTCTTGGGTCGACCCCACACTGTCAACAGGCCAGTGGCTGGCGTTCGCCGTCCCCGCCGGCATGGTCACGCCCCGCCACGAGCTGGAAGTGACCCTCCATCCCGGCTGGTTCCCATCTGCTTGGGGCGCCCCTGCTTCGCATGACTGGCCCAGGTGCAGCAGGGGCTCATTCAGGGCGGCTGCGCAGTGGACACCAACGACAGCGACCGGGGGCGCTGGCTGCAGGAACCATCGGGCGCCGTGCGAGGTGAGGAAATTGGTTGATGCCGCAGCGTCTGGCGCGGGCGGCCAGGAGCATCTGGGAGCGAACCGCCGCCCTCCCGCTGGCGTTCGACGCACCAGTGCTCGAAACCGTTCAAGCCCCGCCGCAGGCAGTCCGACGCCGTTGTTGCCCAACCATGGACTTCGCCGTGAATCCGCCGTGCTCAGCTCCAGCGTGAGCCCTGCTCAGCCCCCCGGCCCCGTTCATGCTCGCCTTTGATGTAGGGCCCGGCGGCATCGGGTCTTGGCCGGCGTTGTGATCCCCTGGGCTGTTTGTGTCAAGCCGTTGCCCCCCCTGCTGCGGGGCCCTTGCAAACCGCGACCTGCTGGTTTCTGCGGCCCCTGATTCAGCACGCCATCAGCGCCCTGGTTTTGTGGGACATCCCCTCGTGAAGCCGCCAGCAGACAACAGCCCAGGCCGGCACTGCCGCCGCGTTATGGCCTGGCGTTAGCCCAGGCACTGAGGCCTGCCCCTGGCCTGGAGTGAACGAACACAAGGCAAAGCAGCTGGGCAGCCGGCGAGCGCCACGCCTGCATGGCGATCGCAGTGGACGTTTAGAGTCAGCCGAGCGGCTTTGCTGCTTGAGCAGTGGCTACGGAAGGTCCTGAACCCCAGACACAAGGCCTCTCCACCGGGCTCAAAGCCGCCGGCCGATGCTGAAGAAACATCCTTAGGGTCTTGCCCCATCCAACCATGGAACTTTGCCGAAGGACCGACGATCACAACCGGGACTCCCACCGTTGAACGTCCGCTGACAGCCATGACCGCAACTGCTCTGGCCTCTTCGGAGCAGCTGATCCCCTGGACGGTCAGGATTACGCCCTGCTCACCCCGGTTGGACACCCCGGTCTGCACTGTCCAGGATGCAGGGGGATGAGGAGCCCGAGCATGATCGACACGATCGATGCCAGCGAGCCGATCCTGTCGGTCTGGCCGATGTGTGCTGCAGAAAACATGACCTGGTTCCTGGTTGCGCTCCGCGTCACCCTCACCGTCAGTGGCGAACTGGAAGGAGCCCGGACCCCGAATGATCTCGACGACGAGGATGGGGAAAGCGAAGGCACGACACCGGACACCTACGAACTTGGATGAGTTTCGATGGTCGATTAACGGTTGAATACGGCCTCCTACATCCCATTGATCCGTTCTTCGTGGTCGCCAAGAATGGCAGGGCAGTGGCGAAGGAATGTGGTTGAAGGTGAAGAATTCGGCGAATTCAGCCGCGCATCGAGAACGAGCTGATGAACGGGGAGCTGAGCGGGGTGAGATTCCAGCGCCTGCATCCAAACCAGCTGGATTGCTCGATACCAAGCCTGGCAGAACTGCACTGGAGCGCCTGTTCCAGGGAGGATCAAGGGCGCTGATCCTGGATGTTTGACCGCACCTGCTGCCCCCGCCACCAAGCTGAAACTGCCCGCCGCTGATGGAAGGCAGTGGCTTGCGCGGGCCCAGCAGACCATTGCGTCTGCACCTGTTCAGCAACAACCCTCAAGCGCCGCATCGGATGCTGGTGGCTGAACGTCTTGATCTGCCCTTCACCACACTCAGCTGGGCAAGCCGCGTCGCGCGCCCTGCGCAAGGTGCTGGCCGAGCTGCCTTCCTCCCAACCAATGTGCCATTGGTGGAGCCGACCGGGTGTTCACCGACGTGCTGGCGGGCAACCGACTCGGCGCTGTTCACCGTGCGGTGAAAGCCCGTTGACCCCCAGGGCCAACCCTGCCAGCGCGACCACCTGCAACGGAGCGGAGGTTCTTGGGGGCCCCGGGGGCCCTTGGCCCCCCCCCGGGGGGGGGGCTTGGGATTTTTTTTTCAAAAGGGGGGGGGGCCCAAAAAAAACCCCCCCCCCCCCCCGGGGGGGGCCCATGGGACCGATGAGCATTGCGGGCGGTTGTCAGGTGGGGAACGAGCTGCTGCGGGGCTCGGGCGTCACGCAGCACCGATGGGCGTGAATCGCCGCTCTGGCCTTCCAGCCCAGCCAGCAACAGGCACGGTGATCCATCACGACTGGTAACCAGTGGGGCCGTCGGGCTGGGCATGCCGCGCCCTTGGAGCTGGGCCAGAGGCCTGGCGAGGTGGTTGCTCTACAAGGCCGCCGCACAGCCATTGCCAGGGCGGCTGATTGGAGGCCTCTACGAGGCTTGCTTTCGCACGCCACGGGGCCTTGGTGGCCCAGGGTGCTGCTGACCCGCGGTGATCTGGCCTCCCGCGCCGGCTATCAGAACGCCTGCCGCACCCTGGAGCAAGTGCTTGCAGCTGGGGGGTGGTGCCAATCGGTCACGAAAACGACACCCTGGCACGATGAGTTGGCTTCGGCGGACAACGGACACACTCTCGGCGTGGTTAGCGTGGTGATCGCGCCGATGAGCTGGCTGCTGCTCACGATGTGGGACGCTGTATCCGGAACCCCGCACCGATGCCCAGGCCCGGCCAATCGAGGAGGTGCAGGATCTGGCGAACTGGCACCCTCAAGCCATGTGGCTGAAGGCGGCGGCAGGTGGGCACGGCGGCATGACCCAAGCGACCGGCGGCCCGAATCGCCACTCCAGCGGGAACCGGGTTGCGCCTGGCGATGGCGTGTCGGCGGTTTGCTCTACGCCTCTTCGCGCGGCGAAAAGCTGGGCCCACGGTGTTCCAGCCCAGCACCACACCCCGACCGGATCGCCAAGAGCTGGTGGCATGCCCTCTTGTGAAGGCAGCCTGCGCATTGTGCGGGCGCTGAGCGCGCCCTGCTGCGGCCAGGGCGGCTCCTATTGGCGTGGGCATCCCGCGCCGTTGAGGGTGAATTTTCGCGGCGCGAGGCTGTTGCGCGCCTACTGGCCAGCGACGCGGGAATGGGCTCAGGGGCCTGTGCACCTGAGCAGCGAGGAATTGCGCCAGATTTTCATGGGCCTCAGCAGCGATGAGGTGCGCCGCCAACTGGGGGTGTAGGTGATGCAGTTGGCTGCACCGCGATCAGCTGGTTGCTCACCTGGCCTAGGCCGGTTAAACAACATGGGCGCCAAATTCAACGCGCTTCAGTTGGACCGAGCTATCGTCTTCAACTGCGTCGATTCTTATGCATTTCATACTGCCTGTGGGGGACACCGAGAGCTTGATGCCATTGGGCAGGTGGACACGCCTCATTGATCCGCAGCCTGAACTCTCTTGCGACGACCCACTGTTTTCAGCGGTGATGTGGTGGATTCCAGCCCGCGTAGCAAATGACCAGAGTGCTTGATTGCGCGACTTCCACAAGATCTCCACGGGATGGAATGACCAGTGACCTGCCACCTCTGGAATCGGCTTTCCATATTCATCAGGGCAACCTGGCCTATTCACTTTGCCAAGGGCTTTGGCGGCAGAAATCGGCATCGGCAGACACCTCCACTTTCCAAAAGTCCCACCCGTGGACCCAATCTTTGGGAAAAGATTGAAACCGTGCGTATATTCACTGTGGGAATGGTATTGATCCAGCTTCACCCCCAAGGGATCGTTAAGATTTAAGAAAGGTGGTAGCCAGGATTCATATTTTCAACGGGAATCACCAGAGGCGTCCACATTGATGATATCGCGATTCGCGATCGATCGTTGAGAGGATCATAATTCCAGTTCACGATGTCTTCCAGCAAACATCTCTTCT
>Ga0163217_1054547_pt1 | contig 14438 bp, 9 predicted proteins | sample SynspAceP_FD_185933 | JGI IMG/M metagenome (GOLD analysis project Ga0163217, IMG submission 185933) | Saline lake microbial communities from Ace Lake in Antarctica - Synechococcus sp. Ace-P (PacBio error correction) | ecosystem: Environmental > Aquatic > Non-marine Saline and Alkaline > Saline ... | reverse complement strand
CAATCGGGTCCATTTAACACTTTTTGTTTCCTTGTTAAATTTAGCTATATATCGTTGGTGCTACACGGATTATGCAATAAGCATAAAATAACATAAGATTAATAGCTGTTAATAAGGTCCACCCCCCTGCCCTAAAGATATCTCCTGTTGCCCGTTATCGAATCCAATAATTCGAACATGACACCAGCTCCCGCTCCTGCCGTAATTACGCAGTAACCAACACAAGTCAACATCAAAATAAGAGGAATTACAATTTCATTGGCAGGAATGCGCTACAATATAGGCTACTAAAATTAACGCCATTAAAGACCAAAGATAAACCAAATTCCGTCAAGAACCAATTAACCATACGGGGCCACAACTTTCTTCCATCTCCCAATAAATAGTTCATGAAATAGCCAAATAATGCTCCTGCAGGTGCGCAAAACAATTGCCCGCCACAAATCGATCAAGGTCCCTATCAATAATGGAAGCTATATATGGTTTTTCCAAAATCCTTGGTGGGGACGAAGTGGCAGGCAATTCCAAAATTGAAGGTAGGCACCTTCCCCTTTCAGACCGTTTGGATTAGCCCCACGAAACCCAAAAAACATAAAATATCATTCCAACACCGGCTATTACCAATATGAACGCGCCGCAAGGAAATTAACCCTAAAATTGAAGCCGGAACCAGGGGCGCCTACAAAATAGTGGCAATTAGTATCTTTGCGTTGGGCCAACGGCATTTACAAAGTGAAAAATTATTAGGTAATTATGGCGATAAACCGCTCCCCTTGGGGCTGTCTATTAATCCTCAAGTGGAAACCACACCTGCCGCATTACAACCAAAACCCATACTACATGGCTCAATTGCCCTGTTTGCCATTGAGGCGCCCCTGATAATTTGAATAAATTGAATCCCAGATGTAAAAGCCTACCCTTGCGTTAAATATTCAAAGTCTTCCCAAAAGGGTAAAATAACTGGAAAAAAATTAGCATTAGGCGGCAACCATAACTTGGCATACACCCAGGCTACGAGGCCAAATATACACCATCAATTAAAAAAACCATCCAACACAAGGCATTACCAATGCTGCGCAAATCCTTTTAGAGCCAGGATGACCGCAATCCAGTAACAATTCCGCTAGCATGGCTGAAGGATTAATTTGCCCCAACAATTAGTTTAACCACAGGATCAACGCCAATATCAAAACATTAGAGCGGAAAAACCCCAAATCTTACTGGTGATAAATCTTAACTATTTTAGCATCTGTCCTTAAGTTACCTTTTTTCATCCCTTTTCTGTTTTGAACGAGCCTCTTAACGATTCCGAAGCATCGGCATAAATTCCTACGGCCAGGACTGTCGGTGAATTCCATCACCAATTTAGCCATCGAAAGTCATTTGGAAAGGGAAAATAATATTATCTATTTTCTTAGGTCTCATCAATTCTTATTTATACGATTCACCCGTTTTAAGGGTTTCAAATTAATATGCTGTCTCCCTCCAATAACCTTAAGGCTATCACCTACTATTTGGCAATATTTTAAGGATTACACTTGCTTTATTTTCTGTACTTAACCTTCCTCCAATGCCTCCTAATGTTTCTTAGGATATATTCTTTATTTTCGGTTGTGGCTTACACACAAATTTTTTTTTTTTATTTTTTTTTTTTTTTTTATTTTTTTATTTTTTTTCTTTTTTTTTTTTTTCTTTTTTATTTTTTTTTTTTTAATTTTTTTTTTTTATTTTTTTTTTTACCATTCGCCAATCTCACTTATAGTTTGGATTTCAACTCGGAATTCCCTTATTATATCTAGCCACTGGTGGGTACACAGGAATTCCCCAATCCCTTGATAGGGTACGAGGTATCAAATTTCCAGATTATTTCTTTCGCCTCGTCCATTAAATTTAACAGAGGACAAGCGTTATTAGTAATTTCCCAAAATTGCATACGAGGTTTCAAATTTCTTTCCAGTCTACGTGCCGTCCACTACAATTACTGTTACCGAGGGCTTACCAAAAGAATTGAATTCCTGGCTATTTCTTCATCTTCGAAGTAGAACAAGGAATACGTGCCCGGTAAAATCTACCAACTTAATTCTCAATTATTGTATCAAAGCACCTTCGCCCTCAGTTTATGCTTTTACCGGGCAATTGCCCGTATGCTGGCGTAATTCTTGTCATGGCAGTAAAAACAGTACTCTTCCCCTGTGTTTGATTACCGGCCAAAGCCACAGACAAAGTCAAAGTCACTGGTGTTGACCCCCCTAATTTTTTTAGATCCATCGGCATTTGAAACTGAGCACCATGTCTCACAGGCACTTTTGGGCTTAACTTCCATAAGTGCTAATCTTTCTTAATTAAAATTTTCGAGGCTTGATTTTTGCGGATTAGGGCATACTTGTTCCCTTTAATAGAAAGGCCTTGGGGCTCGCCAATGGGTTTAAAGATCTATACTGATTCCGGCTCTTTACAAACCCAATCTAACAACCTTCTTCGGCTATCTTCCCTAATTTCTTTGGAATATCCCAATATCCTTAGCAGTTTCATTTTCTCTAGAATTTGACATCTTTGCTAAATCTTCCTCATAGACTTTGTCTTTATTCCTAACAGAAACTGTAATATTATCCGCTCGATAAATGGGCGCTAATTACAAAAGCCTTCCCCTTCCGAGTGAAATTCAATTCGGGCGGCTGTTGTTTCTACTTCCGTATTGGAAACCAATATGTATATTTTCTGCAGGATCATGCTTGTTTAAAATTTATTTCGGGTTTATCTTAATAGGGACAATTCTCCAATAAGTTCCGGGTAGGCACTGGGATTTGGAAATCCCTTTGACTTTTGCAATCTTTCCAGTGTTTGTTGGTATGGGATCTTCCATGGGGGTCGAATTGTGGGTTTGCCAATTTGGAGGCCAAATATTCAGATATTCCACCTTGGAAAGTTCGTGTTCCATTCTTTCCGCTCTGTCGTGCCACTCCGCTTCTTAAATCCTGTTTTTTTCAGCTAAAAATTTTTTCCAGGGGGCCTATTGGGCCCTAACAATTACGCAATGCATAAATTCGCTCCCAGATCTTTGTAAGTTTTACGGTTATCTCCCTGCAGGACCTGATTTAATTCATGGGTCGACTTTATTAACAACTCCAGTATTAAATGGTCATTGTTATTTTAAGGTTCTAATTGATATCGCTTACATTGAGATGCTTTATCCGCAATTCTCATTTGTGATATAAACAATTTTACACATCCTCCACAACATTTTATCGTTTGGAAACTGATTTATTTTTTATCAAAACCAGAACACCCATTATTGGGTTCTAAAAGAAAAATACACCAAAATAGATTAAATGCCCGAAAATACCCCAGGGCGGTTATAGGGTTGTAGGTAATTCATTCTCTTTTTAATATAAATTTTTAGGCCACATTTTGTCTGAATAACAAATTGCCGGGGAATTTGTGTCAAATAGCGGAGGAATTGTCAAAAGGTTCATATCCAGCAATTTCTATGGTTATCCCCAATAGCTATTTTATTTTTATTCAAGTATCTTAAAAAGTTTATCCGAAGAATCCTTTTACACTACAAATACTCCTTCTTCCTTAATTTTTAACTCGGAAGACGAAAACTATTTACTTTGGCAATTTTTCCATTTTCCATTAGGAATAGAGGTGACATGAGGGTCAACTAGGGTTTCCAGGTAAGCTTCTAATTTATGGTAAGCTTTTTCCGACTTAATATGTTCCAAATTGTTCAGCATACCAGTGGACTTCATTCCAAGGGAATTCAATTTTTTTATAAAAGTTTCCAAGGACGATGTTTTCTAACAACTTAAAAATTAGCTTTGACCCTTCCCTTCTGAAAGTCGACTTCCTTATATTGTATAATCTACCAAACCTTATTGGAAACTTTTTGTAAATGTCTGTTACAGAAGCAGGCTTTGGTCTGCATTTTTTTCTGCATATGAGTTGTACTTATCTCATCTTGGCTACCCTCTTGCAGAGCATAAATTTCTTTTAAATATTCTCTTCGCTGGAGACAAAACATTCTTTTTACTTTGCCATAAGAAGTATGATTTTTAGATTAGCCTTAAAAATATATTTCATATACCTTACATTGATTGAGCACTAGTTGAAAATGCCATTAAATAGTACTGAGAATTTATCAAATTATTTACTGATATTTATCAAAACATATATTACTTTTAAAAAAAAATATTCAAAACGTATATTGAAAAATCAATGTTCACTTAACGTTAAAAAAATTTATTTCTGCCAGTTGTTGATGATTGGCATGTTTATGCCAATGCCCAACAAAAGGTAGGTGGCTGCACTTTATTACCGTCCGAGGAATATGGGAGCGGATGCCAAAAGCCACACTTATGGCCAGTTGCTGAGGCCTGGATATAAAATATTGAAGCTGCAGGGTATAAGGATGGGAAATTTTATTAATCTTGGCCCAAAGGATTTCAACAATTACTTAGAAGTGGGGGACGTATCTCCTATTAGCACACATCGGGGGAGTTTACCTTAGAGAATGCACGATACCATATCGCGATGTTAAAGCGGCAGGCTTTCAATAACTTTGTGCTTCCATTTCTCCCAAAGAATTGAGGGATTGACAATAAACAGACTCGCTTCTTTTCATGACATCCTGCGGCGAAAAATGTCATAAGGCTGGATTTGAAAACTCCTATACCACAATCACGCTCTTTGCATTCGAAAAAGGCGAGGTGATGGCCGTAGTTCCTATGACTTTACTTACTGGAAAAATTACAATTCAAAATATGTTAAATTTCCAATGGACCCTTTACTGCGGTAACCAAGCAAAATCAAGATCCTAGTTGACGTATTTTAACAAATACCCTGGTAGGTTTAAAATGTCGCGCATGTAAAGGAATATGACGACCAAGGAAGGTTTGCCCCTGTGGGTAACGGGCAAATTAACTTTCCGGAGATCCTTGCACAAAAAAAGAAATCAGGATGAAATACTACATGGCTGGAACAATTAAAACTTTTTGACCAGACACCTTTTGGAGGCTATAAAAATTAGTATAGGGGATTATCAAAATAGGATTCTTGTAAATAATATCCAACCAATTTCAAACTGCCATATAAAAAATGGTTGTTGAAATGAATTGGTTTCTTTATAGCTACGGCTGCCAGGGTTTATCAGGTAGACCGTTGTTTTTCAACTCTCCGCTGCAACACTATATTATGTGTTAGGTTAATCAAGATCATATCTTAGCAAACCTTCAGTGCATTGATGACTACCACAAGGAGACCCTTCATGAAGTGGCACAGCCGTAAACCTATATTCGCAAACCGAAAGCGTGCCGGAATTAAAATGCCCACGACGCCCATACTGATCCAAAGGCTTTTGCTTAATAATTGCTTTGGAATTTTCTGCTTAACCCCGATTACAAAAGGAAGGCTTTTCTATCTTGTCTGACATTAAGGCCACGCTCGGCGGTTTCAAAAAGCTACTCGCTCCTGCATTGCCCCATGGCAATACCAACCGTACTGCTAGCCATAGCCGGGGGCATCATTTACCCCCGGTCTCCTACATGGCTATTTTTTACGCATTTTTCTGAAAACTTTGTATGGCCTTTACCTTTTGTCCTCGGAAGCAAATTTCTGCCTTTGGCTCGGTAAGTCCATTTGTCTATGCAATGGAAGTCGCCCCACGTTTTGATGGTCCCCAGTCAGCATAATCATTTTGTTTATCCCAATTTCCTTTAGTCGCTCCAAGTTGCAGCGGCACTTTTCTGGACATCATAAACACTCACAATCCAATAAGGCACTTGCTTATAACCCACCAACATAACCGTCTGGCCCGTCCTTATGCCATTGGCTAATTTGGTCTTGGCTTCAGAAGGAAAATAGGGATTCCCGCATCCTTCATCAACTGTACATTGCCTATTAAAAATATACAATAGTTATTATTTCTGCTTTTACCCCCTTCCTTGACGCCTGCATATTAGTGGACCGCTGCTGGTTTTTCAACGCCATACTTCTCCTTAAGGTCTTTTGTAATATCTTTCGCCAAAGGGTTGATTGCTTAACTCTCTACGTCAGCCACCATATTCAGAAACTCTTCTTATCAAATCCATTTATAGGGAAGCAATTTATCAAAACCGTGGTTTGCCTTCGGTAAATCGTACCCGTTTTAGTCAAGGCAATGTAGTTAGGCTTCCCAAATCTTTCAAGGGCTCGCCCTCCCTTAATAAGTACCCCTTTTTTGGCCGCTCTAGCAATGGCGCTCAAGACTGCACTTGGTGTAAATGGCCAAAGCACAAGGACTTTGAAAGCTACCAATACACTAATGGCCCTATAAGAACTTTCTTTTACGGTCTCATCCATTTATTTCAAATGAACGAAACACAAACTAACCACCAAAGTTAATACTGCAGGTACAAAACCATTTTTCAAATTTCTGGTCAATCTTTGTGTGAGGCGTTTTTTGGTTTCTATCAGCTTACCATTTTTTACAACCTGGAATAATAGCAATCCACATTCATTTTTTTAAAAACTTTGAACATCCAGTATTCGCATTCCCGTTAATAGTTCCTGTAAAGACGACATGGGACTGTTTATTTCACTAAAATTTGGAAGACTTAATGGGCTATCGGTAATCGCTGTTTTGTCTACGGGAATACTCTCACCAGTTATAGGTGACTGATCAATACTTAACTACTCCTTTTTTACAATAAAACCCCATCTGCGAATTATTTGTTGGTATTCGGTTTTACCACGTTAATATTCGTTCAACTTCAATTTCCTCAACTGGAATTTCCTTAATATCCTGATATTTTAAGCACGCGGACTTTAGGGCGAAAGCTTCCCAGGGCTTAATGGCTTTTTGTGGCCTTGTTCATCGATAATGTTCTAAAGGCATGCCCTTAAACTAAATAAAACAACAATAAAGGCCCCCTCACCCCAACTGTCTTATAAATGCAGCCCTTTTGCCCGCTACGGATCATGAAAAAATCATTTCCAAACTCCCCTTTCCGAATCTTGTTCAATGCCTCTAGAGAGTTATAATATCCTCCAAAGAAATAAGCGGCTATTATAGGCCATAATACAAGCCATTCCGGGGCTGGAATAAGTGGACAAATCCAACCCTAAAAAAAAAACACTCACTTAAAATTGCAAATAAAGTTCTGTCTTTTCACCAAAAACTCCACCATCGGTGCGTGTTATTGGTCATGCTTTTTAGAATTTGATTGTGACTTCAAGATAATTTTATTATTATGGCAAAATTAACCGTATAAGTACATGCAATTGTATGTGCATTATTGGTTACAGTGGCTCACAAATACCCTTTACCAGCAATTCACATCTTCTGGAATAAAATTTTTTAGGAAGATTAATTTGAGGAATCCTAATGCTCAGTTAAGCATGTTGTTTATTTACATTATCTGTTACAATGAAAGTGTAAATGCAGCGTCGATGCCTTGCATTTACCCTCTTGTGGATCGCAAGCGCTGTATTTTGGGAATTCCTGTCCATCGTATTTGATGAACATTACACTTTCTTCAAATGTCTTTAAAAGTCCTTATAAGAGTCCCTATCGGATTTTTCAAAATTCTTCCTTCTAAGTGGTAAGACTAACAAGCCGATTCTGTGAAGGCAGAATGCTATTATACCAAAAGGGCGCATAGCTGTAGGTCTAACTCCAAATTTCTTAAGTTGTATCTCTATTTCCTCATTTATACTCTGTGGAGCGTTTGTAAACTATCCTTTTCTAATTGTTCATTGCCAAACATAGCTTCTCATTAACACCAAGGTATTATTTTCCTATGGTTATTCTTTACACAATCCAGGAGTAGTTTGATATATTTTTGCTTTAATACTCCTAACTGGTCATGAATCCTACTCGACATACCAATTGGTCTTGTTTTCAATTCTGCAAAAAATTATTTCAGATTTGAATTAGTTGCGTTTTATATTTTGTATTTTTAATCTTAAACCAAAAAACTACATGAACAAAACCAACTCTTCTCAGTATACTTATCTTCAAATTACTATTTTGTTTTCTAATTTTCAATGCGGTCTTAAATCATCACCGAATCCTTTTCATTACGGGGATGCACTTCCGGACGCACCCGAATTATCCGCAGCGGACCGTATAGGTTGGTGTTTTCGTACTATGGATTTGTTATAAAGCGACAAGTGGATGTTTAATTTCGAGAAAAATTGGTTGGTAGACCCTATTTATGAATCGTCGTTAAAAGTAGAAGTCTGGTATTCCGTTCCCAATTTCCTAAGGAACAAAAAGGGATCTGTTCTATTACAACGAGGTTATGGGACAGCGCTGACAAACCTTAGGACCTTTTAATTCCACTTTATTTAAAGTTAGGGCTACCGCGCATGCCTCTCCTTTGACAACAGATGGTTCTTTTCCTTCTTTTGGTAGTAGCCACGGGCTATGGTTGTGGTAAGATACCTTATGACTACCTAACGGAGGGAATTTGGTTCCAAGCCTATGTTGTAGTGGTTAGACCATACCCAGACTCCACCTTTAAAGATGCTTCACCTTTTCCCAAGTACCTGATGAAATCGCAGCTAGGATATTACATTATTCTAAACAAATGGCGAACCTAGCCAAGGCTAAAGGATAAAACTTTTTTGTCGGGATGATAGATTCCGAAATATTGGATATATAGGGTATTCCATGGGAGGTTTTATGGTGTCTTAAAGTTGTTGCAAGAGCTGGCTATAGCGATGGCCTTAAGGTTTTCTTCTGGCCATGACCGGTGGCAGTTAAAGCAATAGCGGAACCTACTATGAGCCAATCCCGCATATCCAAAAGTAGACCCAGAGAATTAAAAAGCGGTTTGGCCTTTTGCGCCTTGGAAGGGCGGTGGGGTATTTGGGATGCGCAGAAGGCTTAAAGGTCTAAAGGGTACCCACCTTATTTTGTTGCAGGAGCAAAAGATGATATATGGTTACGAAAAAAGGAATTAGGCTATCTATACTAGTGCTGTAAATGTGACAGATATTTACTTACTATAAAAATGCCAGGCACAACCGTTAGCTCCAAATCCACCCCCAAAAGGATCCTTTGGAGCCGGCCACCATATAGATCGAATATTATAGATATGCAGAACACTAGCTGGGACAAGAAATCAACAATGTAAATCAACTTTCCTGATGCCTTTGGTTTAAGGTATTTCACGGTTAAAAACAAAAGGATTATTCGAAATTTTTGGAGCTTACAGGAAAACATTCAATGAAAAGGATTGGACGGATTTAGCGCGATCTTTCAACAGGTATGGAGCTCTTACTGCCAATCCAACGCCCTAAAAACATTCTAATGGGGTTTTAAACTCAACCCCCTATTTTTCAAATATTATATAACAATTTTTTAACAATTCAGGCAATGGAGGGTATTCTGGAAAATTATTAAAATATTATTTGGCCCCTTTTTATGATATCTGCAGGGGTGCAACATTTTTTTAAAACCCACCTTCTAACTGCCTTTTCGTGCCCCCAATTTTACCTTTTAAAATTGGGGAGTTATCTATTTTTCGGGAGTTTTAGAGATGGGTTGTGGGGAATACTCGTCCTCCTTCCCAAATTTGCTAAATTGGGATGCTACCGGTATTTTATGGCTCTGCCTCCTTTTTCTACCCATACATATTTGGGATGTTATTTTCGGACCAACTCCATAGGTGCCCGGAAGCAGCTATGATTCGCTTGCCCTATGCAATTAGTCCTTATAGCCCTAGACATGGGGATAAGAAAATACGGCCACAGGATAGCAGTTTACACTGTTTTATAAATGTGTAACAGAAAGAATAAGAATTATGGGATTCTATCCATGCTAAAACAATGTAACTTTGCACATGCTGGAACATTGCCCATCTTCATTTTAAAGATTTACAAGCATTCGAAATGCTGAAGTCAGTTGCATCTTAATGACGCAAAGAGTTCTCGCAACAAAACGATTCTCAAGTGAACTCCATAATTTTCCCGAAAGGTATTATGCCCATTTGGCCGTTTGGATGAAAAATCGGGAGGGATTACTCTTATTCAACAAATGGAAAAACTGAGCGATTTAGTAAAAACCGTTCAGGTGTAGAAAAGGAAATACTATGCACAGTTGGAGGAGAAATAACCAATGAGGCCATGGAATTAATACAGAATGGAGTTTGGAAAAGGGATTCCACGGGCAAGAAATATATTAACAAACCACAAAATCGTTATCCAGGTTATTCCATAATCCCGACTTGCGAAACTGACAAAAATTGAGAATAAGGGGGAGGGACATAGGCAACTTCAGGAATAAGCATACCATACCGGAGGAAAGTTCCTCAGGTCCGGTAAAATGACAAGGCGCTGTAGGCTTTCCTACGCTTAGATTGATTCGCATGCGTTAATGGGGACATTGAATTGGCCATTTACCCCGGGGAAGTAATCCCCATCCACAACTTATCTTATTTAGGTTTGTCCTACTCAAAAATTTATTGTTCTTGTACATGACATACACACAAGACCTTCAAGCCTCCATATTGTATAACCAATTTGAAAAGGCCTAATTCCCTAATAGGGTATAAAACTATTTTTTCTCAAAATAGATTTTGATCTGTACGAAAGCATCTTAATCAAAAAAGAACGGACGCATAAATTTTTACCTGCAAAGCGCCAGGAAAGTTGAGGTCTTTGGCCCATTCCGGTATACCATTAGGGTGCAGTTACATTATCTCGAATCGGGGTAAGAAGTATTTTCTGAATTCAACTTCCGAACCCTTCGGCTGTAAGGCAATATTCCACTACTCGCCGTTGCATTATAACCATGGTTTTACTAAATCGCCATTAACCCATACTTTAATTTCATTTTGAAGGCACTTCAACGGTCATGGAATTCCATTTCCGCCCAAAGGTTCTTTCAGATCGACCTGTAAGGTTTTACCCTACGCCATTTACTTCGGTTATTCCCCATCTTCTTTTTGGCCCCGGTGACTTTCCACCATATTATCTGTGGTGATATCTGAACAATACACCAAAATCCCTGCATTCTCATGCATCATCTGAACCTCAATAGATTTGGGGAAACAGTATCATATAAAGATGCTCGCGTGTTGTAGAGGCAAAAACCAATACACCGCAATTCCCTGGCTTTCCGGAAAAAACGTGACTCTACTTACCAATCTAAAGTCCTGATAAATGGCGTCTGTATAAGTGACCTTGTGGCTCTCCCAAATCACCAAACATACCATTCCCTTACAATAAAGGGGGTTTATTGGCATTGGGATTGTTGTCATTTCGGGAACATCTACATGCCAAACCCTCCAAATCCTTCCCGTTAAAAAGACTTTTTGGGGATGGGGCAGAGTACAAAGACATTAAGATAAAAAAAAGTAGCTATAATAACGCATTGTGTTTTCATCCTATGATTTTATATTTAATGTAGCCTTATTGAAAGTTTCCAATTTCATTGCTTATATATATATCGATTTCCTTTGATATTGCACTTATTAAATTTTTTTAATGGATCTTTGTAGGAGAAATACGTATCCTGTTTCCAGACACCATTCGAATCTTTCTTTTCAAATATCAATTAAATTACCAAAAATTCCAGTTTTGGGAAAAGGACAGTTTAAATTAAAGCAATTTGCAAGCCTTTTAAAACCCCTGTTAAAGTGAAAGATGCTGTATTGCGGAAAAAAAACCCAGACGTTGCTAGGGAAATTGCTCAAGTATTAGGAGCAAACACTAAAACATACGGGATATTTTTGAAGGAAATTGGTTTGCCGTAACTTTTTAACTCTTGCGCATTCTCTGCACCTTTATTGAAAACTTTTAATGACTCATTAGAGGCCTTATTGGAAAGTTGGACTTGAATAAATCTACCGATGCTGCCGGAAGAAATTAAAAACAAAGAGTGGTAGATAATCGCAGGTATTCAAAAACAGTTCAACATAATAAAAGGCCTTTTTTGATAGCGGAAACTGGTTATTCAACTGTGGGGATGCCGGCCAAGAAGGAGAGCTTATACAGCGCTGGGGGTTATGCATCAGGCATCTACACTGAGAAGTAACGCGTTTGTGGATTTCTTCCTTGACTACCGAAGCCATAAAAGGGAAAGGATTTACGAAGTTAATCTCCATGATTATGATAATCTCTATATGCGGGCTTTTTCACCGTGCCATAGGCGATTGGCTTTTAGCGAATGAACGCCACACGGCTCTAACTGTTAAACACGGTGGTAATAAACAGATGCTGTCCGTAGGGCGGGTACCGCCCCACTTGGCCATACGGTGGTAAATAGCACTTTGGAAATAGAAAACTTAACCCCTACCCTATTGGGAATTTGCAAACCCCTATACGGGATTACCGTCTTTAATATGAAGAGGCAGGATTTTTTAAAATGGCAGGAGGGCTGAAGTTTGGCCAAGGAAGTAAAAGAACACGATTTTTGAGATTGCTTCCATTCCAAAAGAAAAAGGAAGGATACGCTCCCAAGTTATTTTGATCTAACCGGTTTACAGGTCTATTGCAATGGACAAATTCTGATTTACAGCGATTGAACGCTTAAGATCGTCCAAAATTATTACGAACAAAAGTGGTCACCATCTAGGGTAGGACACTACCTTCTTGCCTAATGATGTATATCTTAGGTAGCCGGAAGTACTTCCGGAATTACAGTGAGTACGAGGCACGGACCGCCGTCTTATTGTCAAAAAAAATCAAGGAAATCTTACAAAGGTCTTTAATGAGTTAAGAAAGTAAGGACCACCACGCTATTATCCCAACAGGCGTTGAAATTACATTGGGCGCCAGCACAACAAACAAGTTTCGATATTGTAGCTAGGGCGTTGATCGCCGCTTTTTTATGATGATTGTGAAGTTTCCAACACAAGTGATTGGGCAAGGCCGCCAGTTTCCCTTTAAAACTACGGGCAAGGAGATACTCAAGAAAGGTTGGGTGTTTTTATTTGAGACTGCCGATTCCGTGGAAAAAAAATTGTCTGGTATCCTTACCGAAACTTTGTGAAAAGGGTTGAAAAAGGGCCCCACGGCCTTTCCTTTTTGGAAAGCAGGGACCAAGCCTCCTAAAACAATTTACAGAAGCTACCCTGCTAAGGGCTTGGGAAACCGCCGGCAAAACAAGTTTGATGATGAAGAATGCGGGAACTTATGAAAGAAAACGGCATTGGAAAGACCAATCTACCCAGTGCCAATTTATAAACGCTATTCAGGCTCAAGTGATATTATTAGAAATAAGAAGGGCAGGTGCTTGCCAACCCAAACTTGGGCATCCATTGATCAATACTATTCAAACGACTGCTAAATCTGCGAATTAACAGGTTTATGGGAAAGCAATTAAAGACAATGAAAAGGGAATTTTAGTGCTGGATTGGTTCATCAACAATATGGAAAAAAATGGTAGACGGAATTAGATTTACGAAGTGAGAGTTGAAACAAACGTGCCAATATCTCCCATACCACTGTCACAACGATAAAGGAAGCCGAAAAACCCAAAATTAAATTTCGAGTTGGATTACTGGTGAAACCTGCCGAAATGTAAAAAAGGGAAACTTTAAGGGGAAGTCGGCCGTATGGCTTGTAGTGGCGTATCTAAAGCTGTGATTTTTTTACTGCCGTTTGTTGTTCGCATGATTAAAAATTTCTGAAAAAAAACCCAAATTAATGCGGATTACTTCAAAAAAGGCCGTACCGTAAATTTAAAGGGGTTTTACTCACGATGGAAATCAATGATATAGAAGTCTCATCCGGTTAAACGGAACAGTCGGGCTAATTTTAGGCCCAAGAAAAAACTGAATTTTACGATACCCCCTGCTTGTTCCAAAATTGGTTTAAAAATGGGGTGATTTTAAGGGTAAACATTCATGTACGGCTGCAGCAATTCACGGGCACCGGATGTAGTTTCAGGTTTACTTCGAGGAAGTAAAAGCCAAAGTTGCGATTAAGCCATGACAAAAGCTCTTGTTCTTTCAATTTTGAATTGGTTAATCACTAACAGGAGGAAGACTTTAATAATCCATCCTTTTCTTAAGGGGCCATACCCGTGGTACATAACTTGATTCTAATTAGCATTTAAAACGAAAGGGGACCGTCCATTTGTCGGGACGGTCTTTTTTTATCTTTCAAGGGTTATTCCCATTTATATAGTAGTGAAAATTGCCCACTATTCTATTTTTATTATAAAAAATAGCTACTAATTCAAACTCAAAAAAAAAGTTAGTTCTTGTCCGCCAAAAACCGTGGGATTTGGGAAATCAAATTTAATTTTAATACTTTTTCTTTCCTTATTAATTTTATCGCTTTTTGTTTAATTTTTTTTACCGCAATTGGATTTCTCCGTTTTCGGTCCGGGATTCTTATTTGGCAACAAAAGGGCATTTCATTTGGGCCTATCCTTTTCCGGGTTTTTTTATATTCTTTCCAGGGGGAAATTCCCTTCTTTTTTTCCCCCTCCTTTGTTGGTGTGG